>Ga0208197_1000005_pt1 | contig 339533 bp, 254 predicted proteins | sample AD_JPNNA4_MetaG_FD_184444 | JGI IMG/M metagenome (GOLD analysis project Ga0208197, IMG submission 184444) | Active sludge microbial communities of municipal wastewater-treating anaerobic digesters from Japan - AD_JPNNA4_MetaG (SPAdes) (version 2) | ecosystem: Engineered > Bioreactor >...
TCGCCGAGTCGGGGACTTCAAACCCTCAGCCCCCTGGACGGAGTCTGCCCAAATCCCTGCGGATCTGGGCCGGAACGCGCCGGGAACATGCCCGAGTCAGGCCTGGCCGCCTTACCGGTCAGTCCTGCCGGGGCCAGCACTTTTCTTGACAGGCCGCCTGCCCAATGCGAACCTTGAGAGCGGTCAGAGCCGGACGTGGCCATGGCATGGTTCGGAAGGCGATCCTCCCTGGTCGGGGTGGACATCGGCTCCTCGTCGGTGAAGGTCGTCCGCCTGCGACAGGCCGGCAAGGGCCTGGAACTGGATGCCTTCAGTCTGGGGCATCTGGCCTCCGACGCCATCGTGGAAGGGCGCGTGATGAACTTCGCCCTGGTCATCGAACGGCTTCGGGAGGTCCTCAAGGAGGCGGGCATCCGGTCGGCGCCCTGTGCCCTGGCCATCGCCGGCAACTCGGTGATCGTGAAACGCCTCTCCCTCCCGGAGATGACCCGGGCGGAACTCAACGAGCAGATCCTCTGGGAGGCCGAGCAGTACATCCCCTTCGATATCAAGGACGTCAACGTCGATGCCCAGATCCTGAACCCCAGGGCCGGGCAGGGACAGATGGACGTCCTGATGGTGGCCGCCAAGAAGGACGTGGTGAACGAGTATGTGTCGGTGGTGATGGAGGCCGGGCTGAAGCCCCAGGTGGTGGATGTCTCGATCTTTGCCGCCGCCAACATGTTCGAGGCCAACTACCCGGTGCCGCCGGACCAGACGGTGTCCCTTCTCAACATCGGGGCCTCCACGATCAACGTGGGGGTCATCTCCGGCGGCGTCCTCTCGTTCACCCGAGACATCGGCATCGGCGGGTCGTTGCTCACATCGGAGATCCAGCGCCATTTCAACATCTCCTTCGACGAGGCCGAGTCCTTCAAGGTCGGAGCCGATTCGAGCCTCTCCTCCTCGACGGTCGCCCGGGAGGTGACCCGGATTGCGGAGCGGGTTGGAGAGACGCTGGTCACCGAGGTGCAGCGGTCCCTGGACTTCTTCCTGGCGACGTCGGTGAAGTCCGACATCCAGCGCATCTACCTGACCGGCGGTTCGGCCCAGCTCCCGGCCCTGATCCGGATCCTGGAACGGCGCATGGAGGTCCCGGTGGAACTGGTGAACCCCTTCCAGAACATCACCGTGGACGCGCGGCGGTTTGACCTGGACCTGCTGCAGCGGGCGGCCCCGGTGGCCGGCGTGGCGGTCGGTCTGGCCCTTCGTCGGCCGGGGGATGACGCATGATTCGCATCAACCTCATCGGGCAGCGCCAGAAGGCGGCACCCAAGGCCGGCAAGGGGACGAGGCGACAGTCGATGATGCTCCTGGCCCTCTTCCTGGCCGAGGGGCTGTTCCTCTTCGTCTGGCACCAGAAACTGTCTTCGGAACTGGCGGCTGCCCGGAAGCGCAGCAAGGATGCATCGAGCAAGATCGAGGACCTGAAGCGGGTCAAGGCCACCTGGGAGCAGTGGCTGGCCGAGAAGGCGGACCTGGATCGCCAGACCGAGGTCTTCGTGTCGCTGCGAGCCGATCAGGTGGGACCGTCGGTTCTGCTCCAGTACCTGTCCTACGCCTTGACCCCCCTGGGGGAGACCCCGGCGGAGCGGGACCAGGCCAAGGCCCAGGAACTGGCCGGCTGGAATCCCAAGTGGGATCCCCGGAGGGTCTGGGTCCAGGCCATCCGCCAGAAGGGGGCCGAACTGGTGATGGAGGGGCAGGCGCTGGACCACGAGGACGTGGCGGAGTTCTACCGGCGTCTGGAGTCCTCGGACTTCTTCCTGAAGGTCTCGCCGGGGAATCAGGTCCGGAAGGTCCATCCGGACCTGGGCATCCGGTTCATCGACTTCCAGGTCAACACCTCGATCACCTACAAGCCGGCCATGGCTCTGCTGCAACCGGTCGGTGAATCCTCTCCCGGGGAGGACTCCCCCAAGAAACCCGAGGCGCCCGTCCCGCCGAAGCCCGACGGAGGCCCCGGCGCGCCGGTCTCGAGCGACGGGCGGGCCCCCGGTTCCCCGGTCCTTGCCGCGGGAGGTGGCCGATGAACCGCTTCTGGGACCTCCCGCTGCCGCAGCGCCTGCTCGTCGTGGGCGTCGTGATGGCCCTGTTGGGCGGCGCGGTCTATTACCTGCTCCTGATGCCGCTGTCGGATGGCATCTCCAAGGAGGCCCGCAAGTACAAGGGGCTCATGAACGAGTACGCCCAGTTGAAGGAATTCGACTCGACCGAGTTCCGGCAGCGGATCGATCGGGAGCGCCTGGAGGCGGCCCAGCGTCGCCAGGAGTATGCCCGGATGCTTCCCCGGGAGGAGGAACTCCCCGACCTGATCACGACGATCAAGGCCGATGCCGATGCGGCGGGCCTGGTGGTGACGCGGTTCGACCCGTCCCAGACCGGCCAGAAGACGGACCCCGGGGCGGGTTACCGGGAGATTCCCTTCCGGCTGGAACTGGTGGGCACCTACGGCCAGATCCTCCAGTTCCTCCAGGCCCTGGCCCAGCCGTCGAAGCGGCTCATCAACGCGAAGGACATGAACCTGTCGGTGGTGCCGCCGTCTTCCATCTCCGCCTCGGCGGGGGACGTGGGGCTGCTTCGGAGCCTCAACGAGAAGGAGCGCACCCGGGGCCTGAACCCGACGGAGCGCTACGCCCGGACGGTCCTCCTGTTCCAGCAGCAGGCGGAGGCCTCTCTGTTGAAGGCCGAGATGACCGCCTCCGCCTACGTGTACACCGGCACCGGAGGGGCGCCCCAGGCCCCCGGAGGTCCGCGATGAGGGAAACGGCCGTCCTTCTCGTCGCACTGGTCGCGATGGGAGCCTGCGAGGCCCCCCCGAAGGACATCTACGCGACGGACCGCAACCTGGCGGCCCAGCAGGCGGCCCCGCCTCCGGCACCGGAACCGCCTCCGGAGGGCAATCCCCGGTTCCAGGTCCTGAAGCCCTTCTTCCGGGAGTACCTGAAGCGACCCGGCGAGGCGATCCCCAACGTCTTCCTGAACCACCTGGGGGATTTCACGCCCCTTCCCGACCTGGAGGTCTCCTCCGAGGAGGATACCTCGAACGAACCCAAGACGCCCCTGGAGTACTACGACGTGGACTCCTATCGGCTGGTCCTGATCATGAGCGGGACGGCCCAGGCGAAGGCCCTGCTGGTGGACCCCCAGGAAAAGTCCTACATCGTGCAGGTGGGAACCCGGGTGGGCAACCGCCAGGGCAAGGTGGTGCTGATCACCGCCACTGAGTTGCGGATCGAGGAACCGGGACGGCCCCTGGTGATCAAGGCCCTCGAGTCGCCGCTGACGGACCTGGAGAAGGAACTCCAGGCCGTCCAGGAATACTAGCCTCCACGACAGGGCCCGATGGCAATCGCGCCCAGTGATCGCCCGAGGGTCACCGGGCGCTCACGGGACTCCCTTCCACCGCATTCCCTGGCCGAGGGAACCGCTCTGACCGTGCCCCCGGGGCGCGTACCGGGCGCGTCGCGCCCCCTCCCCACGCTGCAATCACGGCTCTCCGAGGGCTCCGCTCCAGCGCCCCGCCCTTTCGGGCGGACGACGATTTCGCCCTGGCAATCAAGCCGTTCCTCCTCCCGGGTGGCCGGGACCGCCACGGCGCAATCGACAGCCCGGCGGCTTCGTCCTAGAATCGGCCCCACGACGGCTTCCGAGGCGAACGATGCCCGACAGGAAGGACCCCGACGACGTGGTGGACCTGGACGAGGGAACCCGGATCGACGAGTCGCTGCTGTCTCCGTCCGAACCGAAGGCCCCGCAGCCGGTGGCCCTGGACGGCGACTCCGAGGCCACCCGCTTCGTGGCGCCGGCCCCGCCCCCGCCGGAACCGGAGGGCGGCGAGCGGACGGTCCTGATCGAGTCTCCCTTTGTCCGCGCCGAGCCGACTGCCGGACCGCCGCCACCTCGGGCCCGCATCGAGATCCGGAGCGGTCCCGATGCCGGTCGGACCTGGCCCCTCGAAGGCCCCGGCCCCTTCCTGGTGGGACGATCCCTGGACTGCCCGGTCGTGTTGAACGACCCCACCGCCTCCCGGAAGCACTTCGAGGTGCGTTTCGAAGGCGACGGCTGGCGCCTGCGGGACCTGGGCGCCGGAAACGGCACCATCGTCAATGGCGTCCGGGTCGATCGGGAGACGGTCCTGGAATCCGGGGCCCTCATCGAGGCCGGACGGACGCAGGTCCTGTTCCAGAGTGACACCGGTTCCCCGCGCGTCCCGGACGTCCCACCCGACGAGGAGAAGACCCGGGTGGTGGACTCGCTGGATGCCTTCCCCGTTCCCGGATCCACGACTCCGGGGAAGGTCCCCACCGGGCAGGTCCAGCGGGCGGCCCGGGTCCCGGCCCCGGGATCCTCGGTGCGGGTGCCCCAGGCCGTTCCCCCGACGGAGGAGGAGGAATCGGAACCGGGAGGATTCCCCTGGGTACCCGTGGCCGGCGGGGCCGTGGTGGCGATCCTGCTGGCCATCGGCATCGCCCAGTTCGGTTTCGGAGTGCGGATCCTTCCCATCGGCGGGCCTTCGGAGCCCACGGCGGATCAGGTGCGGCAGGCCGAGGAGGCCAGGAGGCAGCAGGCGGCCCAGGAGGCCCGCAGTCGCATTCGGGACGCCCTCGCCGCCCGCCAGTGGGACCGGGCCATCTCCCTGGCCCAGCAGGCCCAGCAGGATTCCCTGCCGGTCGAGGACCTGGACCAGAGCCTCTCCCTGGCCCGGAACGAGAAGCGCAACCGCAGCCTGATCGATGCGGCCCGGGAGGCCCTGGAACAGAGTTCCCCCCAGGAGGCACGGGAACTGCTGGCCCAGGTTCCCGACTCGTCGGTGCAGTACCAGGAGGCACGGGAACTGCTCTCGTCCCTGGACCGGCAGGGGCTCCAGCAGCGCATCGAGGAGACCCGAGGACTCCTCCGGTCGGGGCGGAAGGCCGATGCCCGCAAGGCCTTCCTGGCGCTCCTGACCGAGTTCCCCGAGGACGCCCAGGTCCTGGACCTGCGGAAGGAATTCGTGGCGGCCGGCGTCGCCCTGGAGCCCCAGGCATCGCCCAGCGCTCCCCCGCAGGCCGCCGCCACGCCGCCGCCGGAACGCCCGGCGCCGGTGAAGGGGGCCAGGGAGAAGGCCCTGGCACTCTATCGCCAGGAGAAGTTCCAGGAGGCCGTGGACCTGCTCCGGCGAGGCGGGAAGGGAGGTTCATCGGAGGAGGACGAGGAACTGGCCGTCCAGATGGAGCGGTTCGCAGCCCTGCTGAACGAGGGACGCGAGGCCGTGCGGACCAAGCGGCTGGACCGGGCGGAATCGGCCCTGCAGCAGGCCCTGCGCCTCGATCAGGCCATCGGCGGAGCCTTCGCCCAGGAGATCCGATCCCTGCTGGGGGCGACCTACCGGGGACGGGCCGCCGCGGCCATCGCCGACGCGGACTATGTGACGGGCTCCAAGTCGGCCCGACGTGCCCTGCAGTACAACGGCACCGATTCCGTGGCCCAGGACATCCTGGACAAGTGCCTGGTCCACGCCCAGCAGGAGTACGAACAGGCCGTCAAGGATGCCCGGGCCGGCCGCACTGCCGAGGCCCGGGCGAAGGCCCAGAAGGTCCTGGACATCATCCCGAAGGGACATCCCCTGGAAGAGAAGGCAGCCGCGCTGCTCCGATGAGGCCAACGGCAAGGAGGGTGCCATGGGCTGGTGGAAGGACCGGGTCGTCTTCCTGACCGGAGCATCGTCGGGAATCGGACTCGCGATGGCCGAACAGATGGCCGCCCAGGGCGCCAGGGTCGGCCTGGCGGCCCGCCGGAAGGATCGTCTGGAGGAGGCGGAACGTGCCATCCGACAACGGGGCGGGCAGGCCCTCGCGGTGGAGTGCGACGTGACCCGCGACGAGTCGGTCGCCCGGGCGGTCGCAGAGGTCCGGACGGCCTTCGGACCCATCTCGGTGGCCATCGCCAATGCGGGATTCGGCGTGGTGGGGCGGCTCGAACGACTGGGGATCGATGACTTCCGCCGGCAGTTCGAAACGAATGTCTTCGGGGTCCTCCGGACCGCCTGGGCCTGCCTGGACGACCTGCGGGCCACCCACGGGTCCCTGGTGCTGGTCGGGAGCGTCGCCGCCTATGTCCCGGGCCCGGGTTCCTCGCCCTACGCGGCAAGCAAGGCTGCGGTCCGAAGCCTCGGGGAGTCCCTCTGGGCCGAGCTGGCACCCGACGGGATCACGGTCACGACCCTGCACCCGGGCTACGTCCGGAGCGAGATCCGGCACGTGGACAACCAGGGTCGCCTGCACCCCGATTCCCGAGACCCCATCCCGGCCTGGCTGGTGGTGCCGACGGACCGGGCGGCCCGGGAGATGGTCCGGGCCATCGCCCGACGGCGCCGGGAGGTCATCGTGACGGGACACGGGAAGGCCATCGTGGCCCTCTCCCGGCTGGCGCCCTGCCTGGTGGCCGGGGCGATGAAGGGAAAGCGGCGCCCCGGTCGACGGAATCCCCCGGAGGCATGACGGGCCTTTCCGGGCCCTCCCGATGGCAGTCCGCGCACCCTGCCCACCACCGCACCCGGGTGCGCCCCAACACGCTTCCCATTCCCTCGTTCCAGGGGCCCGTCGTTCTGGGCAGGCAACGATTCCCGCATGGCTGCGACGCCTCTCCCTCTCCCGGGGGGACGAGAACCGCCGGGGCGGAATGATCAGAAGAGGGTCGGCTGGCCCTTGGAGTCCGGGAGGGCCTCCCCCTGGTCCAGGTGGAAGAAGGACAGGATCTCCCGCTCCACCGCAAAGAGGCTACGGCGCAACTCGTGGTCGTCCTCCACCTCGACCAGTCGGACGTGGGGCCTCTGGGAGGCGTACTCCCGGGAGGTCTCCAGGGGGATCACGTCGTCCCGGGCCCCGTGGAGGATCAGCGTGGGGCAGGTCACCTCCGGGCAAGGGGGATACATCTGGAGGTCCTCCACGAAGCCGTGGTGCACCAGGGTCCGCTTGCCCCCGGCATCGGGAAAGGGAAAGGCCCCGTCCCGTTCCCACCGGCTCCGTCCCACGGGACCGGTGAGCCGCTCCAGGTGATCCAACAGGCGAAAGGCTGGGGCCAGCAGCACCAGCCGGTCCACCCGGAAGGGGTTGTAGGTGGCCCACAGGGCCCCGAGATAGGCCCCGAGACTGCTCCCGATGAACCGCCACGGCTCGTTGCCGTCAGTGACCCCGTCCATCCGGTCCAGGACATCGAGCATGTCCGTGACGGTCAGGTTCCGGAAGGAAGGCGCGTTGAGGTCGGGACGCTCCAGGAACACCCCATGGCGTTCCATTGCGGCCGAGAGCACGTTCCCCTTGAACGAGTCCGGGGAGGAGGCGAATCCGTGAAGGTAGGCGTAGCGAAACATGGCCCGCTCCATCGCGGTCACCAGTTTCCCGGAGAGAGGCGGATCGGGCAACCACATTTGGCGATCGAAGGCGTGATATGCTCGGATCCCCATCGCATCGGGAAGAAGCGATCGGGACGACCTTGAGACCGGGAGGCCCCCATGACGATCCACCTGGATCCCCACTACCACGAGCACCTGCTGGAGCGCTTCCTTCGCTACGTCCGCGTCGATACCCAGTCCGACGAGAACAGCACCACGAGCCCCTCCACCGAGAAGCAGAAGGACCTGGCCCGGATGCTGGAGGCCGAGCTCCGGGAACTGGGATGCGCCGATGCCCGGATGGACCAGTGGGGCTACGTCTTCGCCACGGTCCCGCCAAGGCCCGCGGTCCTGGGCGACACGGTGCCGACCATCGGATTCCTGGCCCACATGGACACCTCGCCGGCGACCAGCGGGGCGGGCGTGAAGCCCCAGGTCGTGAACTACGCCGGGGGAGACATCGTCCTGCCGGGGAACCCGACCCTGGTCCTCCGGGAGGCCGAGGAGCCCAACCTGGTCCGGTGTCTGGGCCACCGGATCGTCACCAGCGACGGCACCACCCTGCTGGGAGCCGACGACAAGGCCGGCATCGCCGAGATCATGACCGTGGTGGAGTGGCTCCGGGACCATCCGGAGTTCCCCCACGGCGGGCTTCGAATCGCCTTCACGACCGACGAGGAGGTGGGCCGGGGCACCGAGCACTTCGACGTGGAATCCTTCGGGGCGCGGTACGCCTACACCTTCGACGGCAGCGACCTGGGGGAGATCGAGGACGAGACGTTCTGTGCGGATCTGGCCCTGGTGACCTTGACCGGAGCGGAGGTCCACCCGGGCTACGCCAAGGGGAAGATGGTCAACGCGGTCCGGGGGGCCTCCCTGCTGGTGTCGAGACTGCCGGTGGACCGCCTGCCCGAGACCACGGAAGGCCGCCAGCCCTACCTCCACCCCTATGACCTCAAGGGAGACGTGACGAAGGCCGAGATCAAGGTACTGGTCCGTGCCTTCTCCGAGGAGGAACTGCGGGACCGGGAGGAGACGCTCCGACTGGTCGCCGCCGAGGTCGAGCGGACACTGCCGGGACTCCAGGTCGAGGTGCAGGTGAAGGAGCAGTATCGGAACATGCGCTACGTGCTGGAGCAGCATCCCGAGGTCCTGGAGTGCGCGCTGGAGGCCGCCCGGCGCCAGGGCGTGGAGCCGGTCCGGAAGGCCATCCGAGGCGGCACCGACGGGTCCCGGCTGACGTTGATGGGTCTGCCGACGCCGAACCTCTGGGCCGGGGGTCAGAACTTCCACTCCCCGAAGGAGTGGGTCTCCCTGGAGTGGATGGCCGCGGCGGTGGAACTGGGCATCCAGTTGCTGGCGGTCTGGCGGGAATCCACGCCCCGGTAGCCTCCGGGACTACGGCAGCGAGAGGGCCGACTTCATCCCTGCAAACCCCGCGTCCTCCGACACCGTTCCCCAGCGGTATCCGGACGCGTCCCGCCCAATCCGCAAGGTCCCCAGTTGCTGCTCCACGTTCGAGATCCGCTCCGGGGTCGGCGGATGCGTGCTGAAGAGCTCGCCGATGTCCGACAGGAACCCGCCACTGGAACTCCCGCCCTCGATCTCCTGGAGGTACGAGAAGAAATCCACGATGCCCCACGGGTTCCAGAAGGCATCGGCGGCGATCTGGACCCCCAGGGAATCGGCCTCCCGCTCCTGGTCCTTGCTGAAGGTCAACACCGACACGGTCTGGAGGGCCTGGGAGACCAGTTGCCGGGTGCTCTCGCTCTGGAACAGGAGGTCCACGATGTTCTGCTCGACCAGGAAGATCTCCATCTGGCGGACGCCGTGACGGGCCGTCACGTGGCCCAGTTCGTGGGCCAGCACCGTGGCCACCTCGGCGCCGCTGCTCGCCGCCTTGAGGAGGCCCGTCGTGACGTAGATGTAGCCTCCCATCACCGCGAAGGCGTTGATCTCGTCCGACTCGACGACCGTGAAGGTCCAGGGGAGGTTGGGCCGGGTGGTCCGGGCGGCCATCTCCCGCCCGAGGCCCTCGATGTATCCCGTGACCCGCGAATCCCTGGTGTAGGCCGGCATCTTCTGCAGCAACTGCTGGTGGAACTCGGCCCCCATCTGGATCTCCTGGCTCTCGTCGATGAGCCAGGACTCGGTGTCGGCGTCGGCACAGGCGGCCACCAGGACCAGCAGCGGGGGAATCCATCGACGATTCATGGTGCTCTCCGATTCGTTCGACCCATTCAGCATCCGCGAGGCCGCCAGGAGTGTCAAGATCCCGGACGATGGTCCGCGCCGCCGAGGACCTGGAAGCGAGAGGCGCCCGATGCGTTGCCATGGAACGGCTCCAGGACTAGGATCGATCCCTTGGCGACGGCCTTCGGGGGTCTCGATGCGCACGACGTTCCGACCCGCAATCCTGACGGTGGGATGGGCCCTGGGCATGGTCTGCTGTGGTGGAGGGGCGACGGGAATCAGCGACCCCGGGACCGACATCCTGGGGGCCTACGAACTGGTCCAACCCGATTACGGGACGAAGGACCTCGGCCAGGACGAGAGCCGCGACCCCGTCGTCGTGGTGGATGCGGGCACGGACCTCCCGGCTCCCGGGACCTTCGGGGCCCCCTGTCTTGGAAATGCCGACTGCGAGAGCGGCTTCTGCGTCGAGGGCCCCGACGGCCCCGTCTGCAGCCGGACCTGCGTGCTGGAGTGCCCGGAGGACTGGGCGTGCCGATCCACGTTGATCGGGTCCGACGTCGTCTCCCTCTGCATCCCCCTGGGGGCGACGCTCTGCAAGCCCTGCCGGGTCCACACCCAGTGCGGAGGCGGGCTGTGCCTCGAACTTCCCGACGGGACCTTCTGCGGCCGGGACTGCGCGGTGGCGCCCTGTCCCTCCGGCTATGACTGCCTGGACCTGGGAGAGGGGGAGGAGTCGGTGCGACAGTGCGTGCCCCACAGCCGCGCGTGCGACTGCATGCCGGCCAACGCCGGGGAGGTGCGGGCCTGCGCGTGGTTCAATCCCTTCGGGGCCTGCCTGGGAGAGGAACACTGCGACCCGGAGGAGGGATGGGTCTGTGAGGCGCCGGTTCCCGAGGCGGAACACTGCAACGGCCGGGACGACGACTGCGACGGGCTCGTGGACGAGGACTTTCCGGAGGTCGGGGAGGACTGCTTCGCAGGCACCGGGGCCTGCCGGGTCCGGGGCCGCTTCGTCTGCCTGTCCGACGGGACGGGCGTGCGCTGCGACGCGGTCCCCGGATCCCCGATCGCCGAGACCTGCAACGGCATCGACGACAACTGCAATGGCCAGATCGACGAAGACTTCCTGGTGAACGGGGCCTACCGGTCCGACCGGGCCTGCGGGTCCTGCTTCGTGGACTGCACGTCGCTGTTCACGCCCCAGGGTCACAACGCCCGGGGACGTTGCGATGCCACCGGCGCCCAGCCCCGGTGCACCTACGAGTGCCTCGACGGCCATGCCGATGCCAACGGTTTCCGGGATGACGGCTGCGAACTGAGGATCCCGGAGACCACGGTCTTCGTCGCCACCCCGGAGAACGGCGGCCGCGACGACCTCCAATGCGGAACCTGGGAGAATCCCTGCGCGACGATCTCCTTCGCCATCGATCGGGCCATCGAGGACATGTTCACGGAGGTCCGGGTCAGCAGCGGCGTCTACGGGGAGAACCTGACCCTGATCGGCGGGATTTCGGTGAAGGGCGGCTATAGCCCCGTGGACTGGCAGCGGGACCCCAAGGCCAACCCGACCATCCTCCAGGCCGTCTCGTCAGGACCGGTCGGCAGCCACCGCAAGGCCGTGATCGCCCGTGGGATCCGGCAGCCGACGGAGTTCTCGGGGTTCACCGTGATCGGGGAGAACGATGACCGCCCCGTGGCAGGCCAGGTCGGCAGCAATTCCTATGGCCTCTGGCTCAAGGATTGCTCCTCGGCGCTGGTGATCCGGGACAATGCGATCATCGCCGGCCGAGGCGCCCCGGGAGGGGATGGGAGCCCGGGCATCACCGGGACCAACGGACAGGATGGTGCCCGGGGGGGCGACTGCAGGAACAGCGAGTCCTACACGTGCAGCGGCGTCGCGGCACCGGGAGGGGCCGGCGGCTCCAGCACCTGCGGCAGCGGCGGCGGGAAGGGCGGCGATGCGGTCTGCCCTGCCGGGCAGAACCAGATGCCCGCGGGATCCCGAGGCGGTGGCCCGAGTGGAGGGGCCGGCGGGGCCGGGGGATATAGCGACACGGTCTCCGATGCCTGCAATGTCTGCAGTTCGGGCGGAAAGACCGACTTCGGGTACGACGGGGCACGGGGCGGAAACGGGGCCGATGGAACCGCCGGCAGCGGCAGCACCGATGGCCGGGGGGGCCTTGCGAATGACGAGTGGATCGGGGGAACCGCCGCGGCAGGAGGGTCCGGAGGCCCCGGATCCGGTGGCGGAGGGGGCGGGGCTGGAGGAGGCGTGGATTTCCTGTCCTCGGCCTGCACCTTCTACGACCGCACGGGGACCGCTGGCGGCGGGGGCGGTTCTGGCGGATGCGGTGGCACCGGTGGAGGCCCCGGACTGTCCGGAGGCGCCTCCATCGCCGTCTTCGTCCTCCAGACCGACGGAGCCCCGACGGGACTCCCGGTGCTGTCGGGCAATCTCGTTGTCCGGAACCGGGGAGGCGATGGCGGCCAGGGTGGCGCTGGCGGAGTCGGGGGCATCGGGGGGTCCGGAGGTATGGCGGGCGAGGTGGCCTGCGCGACCAACTCGTCGGGAAACCCTTACTGGTTCATGCCCTGCATTGGCCAGGGAGGCACCGGCGGCGACGGCGGACGGGGCGGGTCCGGTGGCGGTGGAGGCGGCGGCAGCGGCGGGGCCTCCTACGGCATCCTGGGAATCGGCCTGTCCGGCGGTTCCCCGGACTGGTGCTCGTCCTCCCGCTTCGAGGCCCTCGGCGGTGGGGGACAGGGAGGCCTCGGGGGACCCTCGAACGGCAATCCGGGCCGGGCCGGCGTGACGGGCGATGCGGCCGACTGCCGACTCCAGTAGCCCTCCGCCGGGTCCCGGGAGTTCGGAAACGACAGGGGAATCACGAAGCCCCCTCGCACCCGCGGCGACGGATTTGGGGTCGCTCTCCCATTGACTTCCAGGGGGCATTGGAACAAGGTTCGACCGACGAGGCCCTTGCAAAGGAGCGGGCATGAGACCCCGGTCGTTGTGGATCCTGTGCACCCCTGCATGGCTGCTGGTGGGATGCGGACCGGAGCCCGCCGGTATCGCCCCCACGCGGCCCGGCGGCGGTCCCCTGGTGGTGTGGGACGCCGAGGCCCGTCCCCTGCCGGAAATCCCCTTCCCGAACGACAGCGCCACGAGGCTCGACCCCACCACCGCCACGGGCCGTCGGGTCAACGTGGCCCTGGTGGGCAGCACCCGGCTGGAAAACAAGATCCGGGAAAAGGCCAACGAACTCGATGGCTTCGGCACCTTCGCGCCCCTCTGGGTCTCCTTCACCGACGAGATCGACGTGACGGACTTCGCCCGACGCCATCGGGACAACCGGGATTTCACCGACGACGCGGTCTATCTGGTGGACATCGACCCGGCGTCCCCCGAGTTCGGTCGGCCGATGCCGCTGGACGCGGGCCAGGGCAACGTGCCCCTGGGACTCGAGTGGCCCTGGCAGTACTGGGACTTCGACCCCCATGCCGACTCGCCGCAACTGCTCTTCGAGACCCATGACGAGGACACGAACCACAACGGCATCCTGGACCCTTACGAGGACATCGACTTCGACGGCGTGCTGGATCGCCCGAACACCTTCAGCGGCCAGGACCCCGGTCCTCGGGGCATCGATGACGTGATTTCTTTCTGGGAGCGCCAGACCCGGACCTTGTTCCTGTGGCCCGTGGCGCCGCTCCGGGAGCACGGACGCTATGCGGTCGTGCTGACGGACCGCCTCAAGGACCCCCTGGGCCAGCCGGTCCGGTCCCCCTTCCCCTACGTGAATCCCCTGGACCAGACCGAGGCCCTGGCGCCCCTGGGGGACATCCTCAAACGCCCCGAGTACGGCGGCCTCACACTGGATCAGGTGGCCTTCGCCTGGACCTTCACCACCCAGACGATCACCCCGGAACTCCAGGCCATCCGCCAGGGTCTCTATGGCACCGGCCCACTGGACTGGCTCCGGGAGTCCTTCCCGCCGGACCTGGAGCCCCGGCCCGTCCAGGACCCGGACACCGACGGCACGCCTCCCGAGAGACCCTACATGCTGCCCACGGACGTCCTGATGCCCCTGATCGGGATCCTGGGCCCCCTGCTCACCTACCCCCCGGAGGTCGTCACGGCCCTCCAGGAGGACACGGCCCACGTGGACTACTGGGTCGTCGGGGAGTTCACGACGCCCTGGTTCCTGGTGGACCGGGACGGTCTGGCCACCCAGGCCTACCCGGCCGACGAGAACGAGTCCTTCGGCATCGACCTCCGGAAGGGGTCGGCGTGGGTGGGGCCCCAGCGGGCCACGTTCCTCTGCTCCGTGCCCAAGGCCACGGACCAGCACAAGCCCCCCTTCCCGGTGATGGTCTATGGTCATGGGTTCAGTGGGGCGCCGTTCGAGGTCTTCGGCTTCGCGGGGCGGATGGCCCGCCTGGGATGGGCCCTCTGCGGGCTCGATGCCCCGGGACACGGCCTGGCGCTGCCCTCCGACGAGGACATCGACTGGAACGGGCTGGTGACGGGCCTCGCGGGAGACCTCTACCTCAAGACCTTCTACCAGTCGTTCTCCATCGGCCGCATCCGGGACCTGGACAACGACGGCGTCCGGTCGTCCTTCGACAACGGTGGGGACTTCTGGTGCGCCGACATCAGCCACACCCGGGACATGGTGCGGCAGGCGGTGGTGGACCACATGCAGTTCATCCGGATGCTGCGGAGCCTCGGCACCGGCGAGGCGGCCCCCTGGAAGGCCGACGCGAACGGAGACGGCAACGCCAACGATCTGGCCGGGGACTTCAACGGCGACGGCATCGTGGACTTCGGGACCCCGGCGAACCCCTGGGTCCCCATCTGGGGCCAGTCGATGGGGGCCTTCATCGCCGAGATCGCCGCTGCGATGGACCCGGCGGTCTCCGCGGCGACCCCGGTCTCCGGCGGAGGCGGCCTGATCAGTGCCGGAATGCGGTCCACCAATCCCGGCGTCCCGGAGGGGGTCTGGATGCCGATGATGGGTCCGATGGTGGTCTTCACCCCGAAGGACGACGGAACGACGGAGATCGCCTGGCTCATCAACCACCTCCACCGGGAGTACCACCCGCCCCTCAAGGAAGGCGAGGACCGGCCCGAGGGCCGTCCACACTACTACCCCTTCGCCCGGGTGACCTCCCTGCAGCCCGGGGACACGGTGGTGGTCCGCAATCTCACGAATGGCGAGGTGCGCCGGGGGTTCCGGGCGCCGGTCCGGGAAGGACCTGCCACCACGGACTGCGCCGGGGACGCGGCCTGCCAGGCCGAGCGGGTCTCCTGCCAGGTGGACCCGGATCACCGCAACCTGCCAACCTGCGCCCGGTGGCGCGGATTTCGGGTCTCCCTTCCCTGCGACGCCCTGAGCGCCATCGAGAAGCGCGGGGTGCTGGGTCTCAAGGACGGCGACACCCGTCCCGTTCCCGTCTCGTGCCCCCCCGGGTCCTGGACGGTCCCGGTGGACGGCGATGGGAAGCCCACGGGTCCTGCGAACTGCGACACCCCCCCGGCCGGGGCCGCCGCGTCCGACCCGAAGCGATCCCTGCTGTTCGGGGACCAGGTCCGCATCGAGATCTACTCCGGCTGGGTCGAGGACCCGGAGAAGGCCACCCCGAAGGAGGTCGTGGACACCTTCCGGATCCCGGTGACCTTCGATGGGGCGATCTTTCCCGAGGGCGCCCCGCTGGTGGCCATCGGCCAGGGGCTTGGAAGGCCCCGGAACACCCCGGAGTTCCGTCGGCTGATCGGGATTGCCGGGGCCCTGGTGGAACGGGGAGACCCCATCGCCTATGCCCGTACCTTCCCCAGGCGCCTGGACTGCGGCTGCGGGTATGACGAGTTGTCCTGTCCCGACGGTTCCTGTCCGAACCCCCAGGTGAACATGGTGATCTACCACGCGGTGGGGGACCCGAACGTCTCCATCGGGGCCAGCATGGCCCTGGCCCGGGGCGCCCGCATCCTGGAGTACCAGGGCGATTTCCCGACGCCCAATGACCTCCTGCTGGGGGCCCATGTCGAGGAAGCGGTGGAGGCCTATCGCCGGCACCTCAGCACCCGATGGACGCTGGCCGACTGGGCAGCGAACCGACCGTTCCTGAAGGATCCCCGCTGGCCCGACGAGTTCACGAAGGACCTCGCGGTGGACCCCGCGGCGCCGTTGCCCCTCCACGCGGACCCCGACAACGTGGACGAGGGCCTGGATCCCTTCGGGGAGCCAGCGGTGCCGGGCTACGTCCGGGCGACTCGCTGGACCCCCGATGGCTACCAGGGGCTCCGCTTCCCCTACACCTATCCCCTGGGGGCCCACGGCGTGGAGCCCTCGAATCCCTCCCGGCAGTTCAACATCAACAACTACTTCGAGAATCAGGCCGCCGTCTTCCTGGTCACCGGGGGGAGGACCTTGCTGGAGTCCCCGTGTCTGGCCGACTCCTCCTGCCCCCAGTTGCCCGACCCGATCCGCAAGCGCTGACCTGTCGGATCAGCCGAACCGATAGTGCTTGCGCACCGGTGCCAGGACCTTCCAGGTGCACTGGAGCCCCCGGGCAAAGGTCACCAGGTCCCCTTTCCCGAAACGGGCCCGCTCGGTGCCATCGGCCGCGACGACCTCCACGTCGCCGTCCAGAAACCAGCAGGTCTCCTCCTCGTCGTAGAACCACTCGAACTCGCTGACCTCCTTGGTCCAGATCGGCCATCCGCGGACCCCCAGCCGGTCCAGCAGTTCCGGTCCGGGGTCATGGATCACCTGGATGCGGCTCATGGTCCCTCCCTCCTGAAGAACAGAAGGATTCTTCCATGCGGACCGACGGCTGAAAAGGCCCCGGGAGGACGCTGGCAGGATGCCCCCGACGTCGAGGGGCTTCCTGGTTCCGGGGACCTCCGCGAGGTGGACGATCGCCATGGCCCTGCTACACTTGGACAGCCCGGGCGGAGGGATGGGATGATGGGGCGCGGGATTCCCTGGATGCTGGCGATGGTGACGGCGGCGGCGGCAGTGCCGTCCGCAGTCGGATCACCCCCGACGTATCGGCCCTTCCTGGTGCTGGCCCCGGGATCCGAGGCCCTGTTCCTCGACCTCCTGCGCAGCGATCGTCCCGGCCTCCCGAAGGGTTGGACCCTGGAATCGATCGGCATCGAAGGACACCGGGCCCGAGCGACCTGGCAGGGACCCGGAGGCCGAACCGCGACCCTGGACCTCCTTCCCCCGGGGTCCGAGGGGCCCCAAGTGGTGGGCCGGACCCCCTGGGCCACCCTCCGGGTGCCGGACCCCAGGGCGGCTCCCCCCCGGGGCCTGATCCGGGCGGTGCTGGACCGGTTGTCGAGGCAGAGACCCAGGATTCCCTGGGAACGTCGGGTGGACCCCCTGGCGGTCCCGGCGGAGACCATCAACCGCCCGCGCCTCTCTCCGGGTTCGGGACCGGGAGCCGCCGAACTGGAACAGGCGGCCCAGGACCTCCGGAACGGGGGTCGGGAAGAGGCCCTGACCCGGATCGAACGGGTCCTGGGAATGCAGGACCTGGACCGACAGGCGATCCGCTTCGGGGCTCGCCTGCTCCGGGGGGCGGGAGAGGCCGCCCGGGCCCTGCCGTCCTGGGAGCGGACCGTTGGCGCCACCGGCGCCGCCATCTCACCGGAGGAGGCCCTGGAGTTCGTGGCGACCCTGGAGGCGGCGGGCCGCACCGAAACGGCTGCCCAGGTGGCCCGGGAACAGGCCGCCCGGAATCCCGATCGCTTCCCGTCGCCGTCCTGCCTCCGGGCCGAGGCCCTGGCCCTGCTGATCCGGGAAGGGACGTCCGTGGACGCGATGGTGGGGAACGGCCCGTTCCCCCTGGACCCCTCTCGGGGGCCGGCGTCCCGCTGCGCCTGGCTGCTGCAGTTGCACCGGGACACCGCGAGGAAGGACGGCGATGCGGTGATTCGGACCGCCCGGGCGGCCCTGGAGGCCTTCCCGGAGGACCGGGACATCCTGTACCTGTGGGGGCATTTCTTCTTCGTGCAGCACCGACTGGACCAGGCCCTGGACCCCTGGGACCGCCTCGCGGCCCTGGAGCCCACCTATCCCTCTCTCATGAGCCTCTACGGCACCGCCTATCTGGTATCGGGACGATTGCAGAAGGAGGGCATCGAGGCCCTGCTGGACCGCCATCGCAAGCGTCCCGACGACGCAGTGGCCGCCTACCTGGCGGGACTCGGGCTGTTCTACCAGAAGGAGTACCCCCGGGTGATCCCCCTCCTGACCCAGGCGGCGGCGGCGGTCCCCGAGGACCCGAGACCGGCGATGTACCTGGCGATGGCCTACTTCTTCACCGGCGATCGGGACGAGGCGGTCCGGATCCTGGAGGGCCTGGAGCGCTTCACCTGGCAGGAACCGGACATCAACTACTGCCGTTCCCTGGTCTATCGATCCACGGACCTCCCCCGGGCGATCCGGGAGATGGAGACCTTCCTCCGGGTCTTCGAGGGGGAGGACCGGGTCAGTTTCGGGCCCCAGAAGGTCCAGAAGGCCCGCAGCGACCTGGAACGCATGCGTCGGGGGGAGGTGCCGGAGGTCTTTCTGCCCCAGCCCGACGGCTGGGATGCGCCGGTCCTGGAGGTGCAGCAGCGAATCGCCCCGCCCCACCCGGAGGCCGGCCATGACCCGTGAGGAACTGCGGGAGGTTCCCCCGTTCTCGACGCTGGACGACGACCTGGCACGCGCCCTGGTGGCCGAGGCCCGGGAGGTCCCGGCACCGGCGGGCACCGACGTCCTGGGCCAGGACGAGGTCCCCGACGGCCTCATGGTGGTGTTGGAAGGGGCGTTGCAATCCCTCTGGCGGGACCCCGATAGCGGTCTGGTGTTCCTGGGTGCCCGGCGGGTGGAGGGCGAGGCCGTGGGACTCCCGGAGGTGCTCCTGGGCCGGCCGTCCCGCTGGAGCCTCCGGGCGGACCGGGAGACCCTGCTGGCGCAGATCCCCGGGGAATCTCTCCAGGTCCTCTGCGCCGATGACCCCCGGATCGCGGCACTGCTCATGCGCCAGGTCGCCGAGCGCCTCCATGCCGAGGCGGTCCCGGGCCGGTCCCCGGTCGTGGACCTCTCCCGGGTGGTGCTGGACGAGCAGCTCTGGGGCCTGCTGCCCCTGGGGCAATGGCGCAAGTACCGGGCGCTGCCCCTGGCCCAGAACGGCCGGATACTGGTGGTCGGCTTCGTGGACCCTGGGGACCTCCAGGCGATCGACGACCTCTCCCGGCTGCTATCGGCCTACCAGGTCCGACCCGTGGCCCTGGACCGGGGAGAGTTCGACCGCTTCCTCCGGGCCCGGGTCGTCCCGGCCCTGGAACGCATGCGGCCCGAAGAGTCCAACCGGGACCGGTGGTTCCAGTCGGTCTCGGGGAAGACCTTCGAGGTCTCCCTGGTGGAGGCCCTGCCCGGGCAGACCGCCGAGGAGAGAAGCCGGTCCGTGAGCGGCGAGCAGGTGGTGGCGCTGGTGAACCGGCTCATCGGAGAGGCCCTGGACCTGTCGGCCAGCGACATCCACGTGGAACCCTCCGAGCAGGAGATGACGGTCCGCTACCGGGTGGACGGACGCCTGAAGCGACGCCCCGAGTCCCTGGACATGCGCTTTCACGCGCCCCTGGTGTCCCGGCTCAAGGCCCTGGGACGCATGGACATCGCCGAGAAGCGCCGTGCCCAGGATGGACGCCTGACCATCCAGCACGGCCGACGGACCATCGACTTCCGACTGGCCACCGTCTCGACGCGCTTCGGGGAGAAGATCGTGCTGAGGATCCTGGACCCGCAGACGATCCTGATCGACCTGGAGCGCCTGATCCCCTACGACCCGGTGTACCGGGCCATCAGCGGCATGCTGGAACAACCCCAGGGGCTGGTGATTGTCGCGGGGCCCACGGGAAGCGGCAAGACCACCACGGTCTACAGCGCCCTGCTGCGCCTCCGCCAGGACGAGATCAACATCGTCACCATCGAGGACCCCATCGAGTACACGGTCGAGGGGGTCACCCAGGTCCAGGTGAACCACGGGGCCGGGATCACCTTTGCCACCGCGGTCCGCCACTTTCTGCGCCAGGACCCCGACGTGATCGTCGTCGGGGAGACCCGGGACTCGGAGACGGCCGGCACCACCGTCGAGGCCGCTCTGACGGGCCATCTGGTATTCACGACGCTCCACGCCAACGATGCCCTTGGAACCGTGATCCGCCTGCGGGAGATGGGGGTGGACCCGTTCCTGCTGGCCCATACCCTGATCGGGGTCGTCAGCCAGCGCCTGGTCCGGCGGTCCTGTCCGCACTGCCGGCAACCGGTGGTCTATCACCCGGACCTGATCCGCCCCCTGGGCATCTTCCCGCCGGAGGAGGGCCAGGGAGGGTTCACGTTCCTGAAGGGGTCCGGATGCGCCCTGTGCAACTACCAGGGCTACAAGGGCCGCGTGGGCGTCTTCGAGACCTTGCGGGTCGAGGACCGACTGCGCCCGTTGTTGACCGGCGCCTCCGCGATGTCCGCCGTCGAGGAGGCGGCCCGGGCCACCGGCGCCCTCTCCCCCCTTCGGGAACACTGCCGCCACCTGCTGCTCAACGGCATCACGACCCCCGAGGAGATCGCTCGGGTCCTCTTCACGACCCGCTAGGCGGACCCGGCGGGCGCCGCAACCAGAGGAACCACTGGTCGCAGGTGTCGGGGCCCACGGGCCGATGCCAGACCACCTCGAAGGGCCAGCGACGCAGGACCTCCAGGACCTGATGAGACGAGAGATTGCGGCGATGCTGCCAGCCCCCCTGGGCCTCCCGATGGGACCGGCGCGCCTTGGTCCGGGAACGGACCAGCGGCAGGGGAAGCGACTCCACGATCAGCAGGTCCCCTCCCGGAACCAGGGCGTCCCAGAGGACCTGGAGGGCCCGGGGAACGTCCTCGAAGTGGTTCAGGCTTCGAAGGGCCATGGCCGCGTCGAAGGGCGGTTCCCGGCCGGGGTCGAAGGACTCGATGGTCCCGGGATGCACCGGCAGGCCGTCCTCCGAGGCCCGGTCCACCACGGCGGGGTCCGGGTCCAGTCCCAGGTACTGGAGGTCCCCGGTCCGCAGGGCCTCCGCCAGGGCCGATCGGTAGGGGACCGACCCCATGCCGACGTCCAGCAGGCGGCCGCGACGCCCCCGGATCCAGTCCTCCAGCCACCGTTCGTCCTCGTGGAAGAAGGACACGGGGGCCGGGACATGGCAGGCGCAGCAGGTCGGAAGGTAGGGACACGCCCGACAGGCGGCGGCCAGCACCACCTGGCGGAGGTCCGACCCGAAGTCATCGACGGAGGGCTTCTGCGAGATGTCGAGGTAGAGTTGCCCGCAGTGGTGCACCACCTCGCGGATCTCCCGATCGTCGAAGTCGCCCGTATCGGTCCGGCAGAGGACCGATCGTCCCTCCAAACGGACCACCACGACCCGGCTGCTCTGGACCCGGGCCAGGCCCAGGCCCACGGCGGGGCAGTCCCGGGCATCGGGCGCGAAGCCCGGGAGTTCCCGGACCGGCACGTAGTCGAACTGGTTGCTCCGGAGGTCCTCGGCCATCGATCAGTCCTCGAAGGGGTCCACCTCGTCGTCGCCATGACGAGCCAGGTAGTCCCGGCGCACCCCTGGACAGACGTCCCGGGCCAGGCGGCATCGCTCGCATGCCGGGACATGGGCATTGGGACTGATGGCCGATTCCCAGAGGAAGAACCGGGAACCGGGCGTCACCACCAGGACCCGATCCTGGCGGAGGTCCCGGCAGAACTCCTCGTATCCCTTCAGGAAACACCGGGGGATGTGCCGGGAATAGACCGTGACGCCCAGGCGGCGGCCACGCTCGAAGGCCTCGACGATATGGTCCCGCATCTCCCGGACCCGAGGCAGGGCGTCGGGAAAGGCGGCGGTCCGGTCCGACAGGGAGACCAGCCACAGGGCGAAGGTGTCGATGCCCCGGCCGGCCCAGTACTCCACGATGTCCCCCAGGTGCCGGTAGGTGTCGTTCTTGATGATCAGGTCCGCCACGGGGACATGGCCCAGGTCCACGAGATTCCGGACCCCTTCCTCCACGAGCCGGAGGCCGTCGGGCCGTCCCAGGATCGAGGCATAGAGGTCCGGGCAGTGGGCCATCACCGAGACGTGGAACCTGGTCACCCCGGCCTCGACGGTCCGCCGGGCGAACTCCCGGTAGGAGTAGAGCAGGCCGTTCGAAGAGACCTTCAGTTCCTCGAATCCCCGGTCCCGGGCCAGACGCGCCAGGGCCAGGAAATCCTTGCGAATCGTTGGCTCCCCTCCGCCGAAGGCCGCCTTCCGGATCCCGAGCGACCGGGCATGGGCCAGTTCCTGGATCACCTCGGCGGTGCTGAGATTGTGGCGGCGCATCTCCGGGGTGATGCTGCAGTAGTCGCACTGGACGTTGCACTCGTAGCCCAGGATCAGGTCCACCATCACGTCCGACAGGTCCTGCACCTGCCCGAGGCTCTCAGGCATGCTGGTCCTCCTCCTCGAAGACGAAGAACCCGTCACAGGCCGGGGCATGGGGACAGACCCGACAGGGTTCCCGCCGGACCCGCCGGGAGGACAGGTACTCGAAGAGATTCACCGTCTCCTCGGTGACGAAGATCATCGACCGCCCGATCTTGCCCACGTCACCGACCAGGAAGCGCTCGTATCCCGGGAAGAGACAGAAGGGGGCGTTCACGACGAAGAGACGCATCGAGGCCCCGTGACGGTCCAGCACCTCCCGGATGGCCGCCGCAGCGCGCCCCTCCTCGGGCAGCACCTGCGCCCCGGCGGACCCGAAGGGGGTCAGCATCTGGAGGTTCACCTTGTCCACCCCCTCCTCCCGGATGCGTTCCACCAGCGGCAACAAGCGGTCCACGTTGGCCCGGCAGACCGTCACGTTGACCCCCAGGTCCAGGGTGGATCCCCGTCCCCGGACCAGGTTCCGGAGCCCCGCCAGGGTCTCCCGGAAGGACCCGGGGCGGCCGGTGATGCCGTCGTGGACCTCGGGAACGTCCCCGTGGAGCGAGACCAGCACCGAGGTGACGCCGGCGTCCAGCAGGGCCCGGGCCACCGCCGGGTCCGCCAGGCGTCGGCCGTTCGTGGTGACGTTGATCTCCCGGTACCCGAGGTCCCGGGCCAGGCGCAGGGCCTCGAGCAGGTGGGGATGGAGGGTCGGCTCCCCGCCGTCGATGTCCAGGTGCTCGATGCCCGCCTCCCGGTGATGCCGCAGGATCTCCTGGAGTCGGGGCCAGGGGATGGGGCGTCGCACCCGGTTCGCCACCGCGCAGAACTCGCACTCGTTGATGCACTCGTAGGTGACGTTGATGATCACCTTCCGGGTGGTCGATGCCTGGACCTTGCGCCGGAAGGCCTGGACCGCCGTCTCAAGCCATCCCTCGGGGATCGACGGCGGGCGAAACGCGGGCCGATGCTGGAACAGGGCCCCGTCGCCAGGCAGTCCCCCGTCGGCAGGCAGGAGACCCCGACGGAGGCACTCCTCGAAGAGACCCGTGCCCCGAAGCGGCGTGGCGAACTGCACCGCCGGTTCCGCGCCGAGTTCCTCGTAGTAGCGCCAGGCCAGGTCCAGGGTCGCCAGCACCGACTCGGGGGTCTCCCAGGGGAATCCCACCACGAAGTGCACCATCGTCGGCAGCCCCAGCCGGGCGGCCCCCTGGAGCACCCGCTCGACCTCTCGGAGGTCCTGGCGCTTCCCGATCAGGCCCTGGAGGTCCTCCTGGCTGGCCGACTCCGCCGAGACCGAGAGCCGGGAGACCCGTCGGGCCAGGGCGGGGAGCACGTCGTCCGGGAGGCGATCGGCCCGAAGCCCGTTGGGGAACTCCACCCGGAGGTCGGCCTGGCCGAAGACCTCCAGCACCTCCGGAAAGTCGGGCCTCAGGTTGGCCATCTCGTCCAGCACGATCAGGTTCCGGGCTCCCATGGCCCGGGCCAGCATCACCCAGTCCCGCAGGACCGGCAACGGGACCCGCCGCTGGACCTTGCGCCCCGTCTCCCGCCACCCGGGATTGCTGGAGCAGAAGAGGCAGCGATGGGGGCACCCCGAGGAGGTCAGCAGCGCGCGGGACCCGGCATCGATGCGAAAGGGATTCGCCCAGGTCCCATCCTCGAAACATCGCCACAGAAAGGCGCTCCAGTGTCCGCGGTCCAGGGCCTCCCAGAGCGGGAAGGGCGGCGGCACCTCCCAGTCGCCCGCCGGCATCCGGACCTCGGCCCGGGAGCCCTTGAGGTCCCGCAGGCGCCGGGGGTCATCGAAGGCGGCCTCCCCGGCCCACCGAAGAAATCCGTCCAGCACCGGGAGCGCCTCCAGCACGGACCCGTCGGGAGGGTCCACCGCGTGCATGCCCCCCACATCGGCATCGGCCAGCACCAGGGTCGCCCGGGGCCAACTCCGGCGCAGGGCATCGAGCAATCCGACGGTATCCGGATGCGGTGCCCAGGCCCGCAGGAAGGGCGAGTTTCCAACGACCACGACCGAGGGTTCCTCTGGTGGCATCGCCGCCAGGAGGTCCTCCTCCCCGACCCCGAGGCGCCAGCCCTCCCCTTCCCTGGACCGGCCGGCACCCGGCAATGCAAAGGCATCGACGACCTGGGCCCGCCATCCTGCCCGGGAGGCCCGGGCCGCGGCGAAGAGGAGTCCCAGGTCCGCAAACCACGGGTAGTCCACGAAGTCGGACGGCAGGTGCAGCGGAGGCTGGACGAACAGGATGCGATCCGGTGTCACGAGGGCCTCCGGCGGACAGGCGGGCCGCCGAGGCATTCTAGGAGAGCCCGTCCGGGTTTGTCCAACGCAGGCGGCGGGACGCGGGCATCCATGGGTCCAGGGCCCGCTCGCCAGAGAACACCCCTAGGGGGCTTCCAGGTAGGCCCGGGCCTCGGCAGCACCGCCGCCCTGAGGGAACCGTTCGAGATACCGGGTGAACCAGTACCGGGCATCTTCCCGGTTGCCCTTGCGGTGCCTCAGGCGCGCAATCCCGAGCATCGTCGGCCCGTAATCGGCATTCCGCCGCAGGGCCTCCCGGTAATGGCGCTCGGCACCCTCCAGGTCCTGCTGCTGCATTGCCAGGTCCCCCATCCGGCTCAGGGGTTCGACCCGGGTGGGACGCAACTGGGCCGCCCGCCGAAAATGGGCCATCGCCGCATCGGGACGGGTGGTCATGAGCCGATTGCCTGCCTCCATGTGGGCATCGTAGGTATCGGGCTCCTCGGGCGGCGACGGGTCCACCTGCCGTCCCTCCCGCGGTTCCGACCGGGAAGCCGGGCGGGTTCCAGGAGCAACCTCCGGTGCGACCTCACGCGTCGCCTCGCCCCCCGGGGGCGCCGCGTCCCCGGACGAGACGCCGGGATCCTCGGCCGGGGGAATCCCCCGGTCCTGCCCTCCGACCGGGGCGTCCGGTCCTTCGGCAGCCGGTCCCCCGGCCAGGACCGGGTCCGTCGCGCCAGGGTCCCCCGCTCCTCCCACCAGGACCGCGTCGGGACGATCCGGGGAGGCGACGCCCTCCTCGCGTCCCAGCCGCCCGGCCCACCAGAGGGCCAGGGCACCGGCCGTCACCAGCACCGGGATCACCACCAGCAGCACCCGTTGCAACGGGAGGCTCCGGGATCCCCCTGGGTCCGAGGCCCACCACTCTCCCTCCACGGCCTCCGCCGGGGCGGGGGCCGTTTCCCCTTGCGACCGGGTCGGCCCGTCCCCAGGGAATGCCGGACCGGAATCCGGAATCGATGCCGTCTGGACAGCCTGATCCTCCCGGGAGGGAAGCGGGGCCGTGGAGATCCGCTCCGTCGGGGCAGCGACCGGCTCCGGTGCCCGGGGACCCGGATCGAGGACCGGGGGGACCCACTCGCCGGTCCGCCGGAGGTCCTCCGGACCCTCCGGGGGAGCCTCCGCGGGAACCCGGGCCGCCCCCCGGTCAGGGACGCCTCCGGCCGGGAACGACGGCGGCGTCGCGGGACCAGCGCGACCGGCCTGAGAGAAGTCCAGCAGGTCCGTGAGGGGATGCCAGGCCTGATCGGTCCCCAGGAACCGGTCGCTCCACTGGATGCGGCCGCTCTCGATCCAACGCCGGGCGACCGATGCATCCTCGAAGCGCAGGAGCACCCCTTCGGAGGTCCGGATGAAGATGGGATTCCCCATCGGGCCCCCTCACTTCGTGAAGAGCCAGAGGAAATACCCCCCCACGCCTGCCGCCCCGACGAAGAGGGCCCACAGCAGGGGTTTCAGCCACCCCCGGGAAGGGGGCTTCGAGGTATTGGCCACCTTGAAGGTGAAGCCCGTCGTGGGAGTCCGCGGCTGGGGAGAAACAGAGGACTCGGACGACGAGACGTCCGCGGCCCCATCGCCTCCCATGGCCCCCGAAACCGTGGGAATCGCCCCCGAGGAACCCCGCCCGGGCGACGTGGGAGCCCGGAAGGCCTGGGTCGGGCGACCACCGCGCTTGATCTCCTGGAGAAAGGCATCCAGGGGCTTCCAGTCGCCTCCCGCGCGGCACACCTGATAGGGGGCCGGATTGTCCACCACCGCCGACCACGCGACCAGCAGGGCCGGGCTCGAGAACTCCAGCACCAGGCCCGTGGGAGACTTCACCATCCACTCCTGGCCGGAATCCTCGTTCGCGGACACCGCGGCCCCATCAGGGCCCTCGGGGCTGCCGGGGTCCCTCACCGCCGCGGAGGCCGGGGGCGGGGGGACCACTTCCACGGCTCCGGAGACCGACGCCCGGATCGGCGGAATGGAATCGGTGTCCCGTCGGACATGGGGCACCGGGCCGGTCCGGGGGGAGTTCCCCGACTCCCCGGAAGAACCGGGGGTCGCGCCTTTCCGGATTGCCAGCGACTGGGGCTTCCGGAAGGCCCCGCCGGTCCCCTCCGACACGCTCTCCCGGGTTCCCGAGGGGGCGCTCATCCGGGGCAGCGGCCGCCCGCCAGCAGGATGGAAGACCTGTTCCGCGCCGCAGCGCGGACACTTCAGCGGGCCTCCCGAAGCAGGCAGGGTTCCATCGGGTTCGAACTCGCCGAGGCAGTTCAGGCAAATGAGTTCCATCGTCCCATCCGTTGCCCGAGGTAACAGTAGCACCGGGACGGGGCGTTCCGCAAGGGCGAGGCCGGGGTTTTGGCACCAGACGCATTCCGATGCTACGCTGACCCGGGCCCGGGGTCCACCCGAGAGGGGCGTTCCGAGGCCAGAGGAGGAACCGATGTCCGGAACGTCCAGGGTCTCGCCTCCTTCCCGGACCGGCGAAGTCCTTGGCGTCCTGCTGTCGCTGTTCGCGCTGCTCGTGCTGGTGGCGCTGGTCACCTCCGACCGCGCCGACGTGCAGGCGACGGTCGGGACCCGGACGGAAAACTTCCTGGGCCCCGTGGGTGCCCACATGGCGGACCTCTTCCTGTGGGCCCTGGGAATCGTCTCCTTTCCGCTGGTGACGCTGCTGGGATGGATCGGCGTCGGGGCCGTGATCGGGCGGCCTGTCCGCCTGGATGGACGCAATGCCTTCTCGGCCCTGGCCCTGCTCATCTCCCTGGCCACGCTGCTGCACCTGGCGGCGGGCTCGGTGGACCTCCTGGGATACCCGCCCGGAGGAACACTGGGCATCCACGCCGGAGAGGGCCTGTCGGTGCTCCTTTCCGACCGGGGGGCCGTGCTGGTCTCGGTCCTCGTGATCGTGATCTCCGGGACGCTGCTGGTGGATCGACCGGTCGGGGGGCTCTACCGGTTCGTCGGGAGGGCCCTCTGGCACCTGGTGCGCTGGCCGACCCGGACCTTCCTCTCCTGGTGGCGCAGGCCCCGGCCCACCGAACCGCCGATCCCCGTCGAGACGGAACCGGTGGTGGTCGCCGAGGCCTCCGATAGCCAGGAGGCGACCCGCCGGGAGGTACGCCCCCCGATGGACCCGCCGGCCACCTCGTCGACGGGACCGAGGCACTGGCCCGGCGACCCGGTGACGTTGCCTCCGGCGGACCCGCCCACGGAGGACCTGCCGCCGGTGGTGGAGGTCCCCCTGCGGGACATTCCCATTCGCGGCGGTCCGCCGGCTTCCGACCCCGGTCCCGAGGAGGCCCCCCCGAGGACCCGGACCACCCAGGGACCTCGGATCGTGGTGACCCCCCAGAAGGCCCCGGCGGTCCAGGAGACCCTGCACCTGCCCCGGACCACCGCCCAACCCTGGGTGCCCCCTCCCCTCTCGCTGCTGGACAGCCAGGAGAGCCGGGGTCCCGTGGTCGATCCCGATTTCCTGAGGCGCAACGCCGCGGTGCTGGAGCGGAAACTGCTGGACTACAAGGTCGAGGGAAAGGTCGTCGAGATCCACCCGGGCCCCGTGGTGACGATGTACGAGTTCCTGCCGGCACCCGGGGTCAAGATCAGTCAGATCGCTGCGCTGGCGGACGACCTCACGATGGCCCTGGAGGCCGTCAGCATCCGCATCGTCGCCCCGATCCCCGGCAAGGGCGTCGTCGGCATCGAGGTCCCGAACGCCGTCCGGGAGACGGTCTATCTGCGGGAGATCCTCGCCAGCGAGTCCTTCACGAAGACCCGCAGCAAGCTGACCCTGGCCCTCGGCAAGGACATCTTCGGGACTCCCGTCTCGACGGACCTCTCCCGGATGCCGCACCTGCTCATTGCGGGAGCCACGGGGGCCGGCAAGTCCGTGGCCATCAACGCCTTCATCCTGAGCCTCCTCTACAACGCCTCTCCCGAGGAGGTCCGCCTGATCCTGGTGGACCCCAAGGTGGTCGAACTGCAGGTCTACGAAGGCATCCCGCACCTGCTGCTGCCGGTGGTCTATGACCCGAAGCACGCCGCCGCGGCGCTCCGGTGGGCGGTCGAGGAGATGGAACGCCGCTACCAGTTGCTGGCTCGCTTCAACTGCCGCAACCTCCAGTCCTTCAACCAGCGGGTGGACCGCCTCCAGCAGAACCGGCCGGACCTTCCCCTGGGGGTCGATCTCCAGGAAGAGACCCAGGTCACCAGCGTTCCCGGGAACCCCGAGGAGGAGACCGACCCGGACCAGATGGAGCGCCTTCCCTACATCGTGATCGTGCTGGACGAGTTCGCGGACCTGATGATGATCGCCTCCAAGGACGTGGAGCACGCGGTGGCGCGCCTGGCCCAGAAGGCCCGGGCCGCGGGCATCCACCTCGTGATGGCCACCCAGCGCCCCTCGAAGGAGGTCATCACCGGGCTGATCAAGGCCAACTTCACCACCCGGATCGCCTTCCGGGTCTCCTCGAAGATCGACAGCCGCATCATCCTGGACCAGGGAGGCGCCGACGCCCTGCTGGGCTTCGGCGACATGCTGTTCCTCCGGCCGGGGTCCTCGGTGCTGGAGCGGGTCCACGGACCCTTCGTGTCCGACGAGGAGGTCGCCCGGGTCACGGCCCACCTGAAGGCCCAGGGGAGCCCCGACTACCGCATGGAGATCCTCCAGGCCGCCGCGGAGGAGGCCGATAAGGAGCAGGACGAGGAGCAGGACGACCTGCTGGTGGAGGCCCAGGCCATCGTGATGGAGAGCCGGCGGGCCAGCATCTCGTTCCTGCAGCGCCGCCTCAAGATCGGGTACAACCGATCGGCCCGGATCATGGAGCAACTGGAGCGACGGGGAGTGGTCGGGCCTCCGGACAGTCGCGGGGAACGACAGGTCCTCGTCTGATCCGGACCGCTGGGGACAGCCCCCTCAGGGAGACGGGACGGGGCAGGTCAGGGAGCCGGCGTCCGTCCGTAGAGGCGATCCCGAAGGGCCTGGATGGTCCGAAGGACCGTGGTCCCGGTGGTGCGCCCGAGGGACATCGTCCGCTCGTACTCGTAGTTCGGGGAGTCCCAGTCCTCCTCCCGGACCATGTAGCCCACCTCGTCGTTGCCCAACGCCACCGTGAAGACCACGGGAGCCTGGGCCGTGGCGTCCATCTCCGCCACCAGCGGCGGCGCCGGCTCCCCGGGCACCGTGTGGAGGTCGAAGAGGGGGGCGCCCTGGTGCCGGGCCTGGACCACCGCCACCTCGGTCGGCAGGAAGATCTGCCGCCCTCGTGTCACCACGCTGCGCTGGATCAGGCCCCGGTTTCCCATGTACTCGAACACCCAGTTCTTCTGCAGCAGTTCCAGGTCCTGGTGGTCCAGATGCAGGGAGATCCCCCCGGGCCCCACCGCCGGATCCGCCCGGTCCAGGGCCTGGGTCACCGCATCGGCGAGTCCATCGGCGACCCGGTGCATGAGGGCCAGGCGCTCCTCGATGCTCATGTGCTTCAGGAAGACGGTCATGATGTCCCGCTTGGGGTCCAGGGCCATCTTCTCCTCCCCGGGGTCGATGGAGACCAGGCCTCCCAGGGCCCCCATGACCAGGATCGGGACCCCCAGGCCCCGTTCCTGCATCCGTCGATAGAAGGCACCGGCCCAGTCGGCGGACAACTGGTCGTCGTTCCAGAGGGCCTCCACGTGGCAGCCCCAGTTGGCCAGCACCGCGATGGGGGTCCCGTCCTCTCCCTGGACCTGGAGCACCCGGACCACGTCGTCCTTCTGGTTGGCGATGGCCGGATGGATGTTTCGGGAGAGGGTCGGGTCCACGAGCCCCTTGGCCACGCGAATGCGGGCCGGGCGCGCGGATCGGACCGCCTGGTCCACTCCCGCCGCGACGATGCGCTGGAGGGCCTCCATGTATTCCGGGACGCGGCCCGAGCAGACGGGGATGTAGCCCAGGCAGGCGGGCCCCCAGTAGCCGATCGTGTCCGGTCCCACGTGGTTGTGGATCGACGCCACCACGACGTTCTGGGCCCATCGATCGGTGATCCTGGCCCGCAGCGACCGGGAGTCATCGTTGCCGTAGCCGATGGTGTCCAGTTCAATGAGCACGAAGGGGGTCTTCCCGTCGTCCAGATAGAGAATGTGGGCGAAGACCGGGTCCCGGACGCCACGGTTCTTGCGTCCCATGTCGAACCCGCCCAGGTAGATCCCCTCCCGGTAGGCCAGGTCCGTGGTGATGTCCACCATCGCCGCCCCGGCGTAGAGGATGCCCCGGCCCTCGGCGGCGATCCGGGCGTGGGCCTCGTCCAGCGCCCGGGTCGGCGTCGGCAGGCCCAACTGGTCCAGCCGCCCCTCCTTCACCTGCATCGACCCGCAGCACCCCGCTCCCACCCACACGACCGCTCCGATGACCAGGATGGCTCGCCGCATCGATCCTCCTGCCCGATGTCGCCCCCGTTGGCGACCGCCGCAACGATATCCCTCCCCGATGCCCCCGTAAATAGGGACCGTCACCGAATGACCCCACCGAACCCCTGGTTCCGCCGGAAGGATTTGCGGCGGCGCGCCGGACGTCGGGGCGCCTCGACGGGAGGCATTGCGGGGCCTCCGGCGTTACAATGCCTCGGCGCATCCCATCCGGACTTCCCGGAGGATGGAGCCATCCAAGGAGGGGACCGTGATTGGACGGCGGGTGTCACGGGTCGCGGCGCTGTGGATCACCCTGGCAACGGCCGCCTGCACCCGACTGGTCGACGACCGGCCCGAGGAAGTCGGCCCCCCGGACCTCCCTGGACAGGACCAGGGAGCGGCGGAACTGCCGGACACCGTCGAGGCAGAGGCGATCGAGGCCTGCCCCGGTGCCCTGCGATGCCCCTGCGAACAGGGCTCCGACTGCGACTCCAGCCTGTGCCTGGACTCCCTGGAGGGAATGGTCTGCTCCACCCTCTGCGGCCTGGGCCAGAGTTGTCTCCCGGGATGGCACTGCCTGGAGGTCTCGACGGGCTTCGACCCGATCCACGGATGCGTACCGGCGGCCCCGAGCCTCTGTCGTCCCTGCATCAGCGACCAGGACTGCGCCCCGAAGGCGGGGGCCCCCGAGGGCCTCTGGGTCTGCATCTCCCACGGCGACGACGGAAGTTTCTGCGGGGCCCCGTGCCAGGAGGACCGGGACTGCCCCGACCAGCCGGTGGCCTTCCGATGCGATGCGATTCCGCTGGCAGCCGGCGGGACCGTGCGCCAGTGCGTCCCGGCATCGGGGCAATGTCCCTGCACGGACAAGTTTCGGACGGCCCTCTTCGAGACCATCTGCCAGATCCGCAACGAACATGGGGTCTGTCCCGGACGGCGAACCTGCGATGAGGCGTGCCAGGGAACGGCCCCCGAGGCCGAGACCTGCAACGGCCTCGACGACGATTGCGATGGCGAGACCGACGAGGACCTCCCGCCCCTGCCGTGCGAGATTCAGAATGCCTACGGGGCCTGCCCTGGCCGCCGCCCCTGCCTGTCGGGCAGCCTGGGTCCCTGCGATGCCCCGACCCCGGCCCTGGAGGCCTGCAACGGCCTGGACGACAACTGCGACGGCCGGACCGACGAGGAGTTTCCGGATCGGGACCGGGACGGGATCGCCGACTGCGTGGACCCGGACATCGACGGGGACGGCATCTTGAACGATGGGGACCGCTGCCCGTACGACCCCGACCCGGACCAGGCGGACAACGACGGAGACGGGCCTGGGGACGCCTGTGACGACGACGACGACAACGACGGGACGCCGGACCCTGCGGACCTCTGTCCCCGGGTCCCCGACCCCCCGGACGGGACCCCTGGGGACGCCGACGGCGACGGCCTGGGAGACCGCTGCGACTGCGATGCCGACGACGACGGCTGGTCCAATCCAGGGCTCACGGACTTCGCCGGGACGCCCTGTTCCCTGACGAGCCCGGCCCGGGACAACTGCCCCCGGGTGTCCAATCCGGACCAGCAGGACACGGATCGCGACGGGACCGGGGACGCCTGCGACTGCGACGTGGACGCCGACGGCATCCCGAACAACAACCCCGGCTGTCCCGAGGTCCAGACACCGGACAACTGCCGGCAGGTGCCCAACCCGGACCAGGCGGACGGGGATGGGGATCGGATCGGGGACGCCTGCGACTGCGACCTGGACAACGACGGCGTTCAGAATCCCAATCCTGGCTGTCCTGAACCCCTTCCGGCGGACGACTGCCCCCTGGTCTCCAACCCCGACCAGCAGGACACCGACGGGGATGGCGATGGGGATGCCTGCGACTGCGATGCCGATGGAGACGGCGTCCCGAACCCGGCTCCTGGATGTCCCGACCCGGGTCCCCTGGGCGACAACTGCCCCCTGGTCTTCAATCCCGACCAGCGGAACACCAGCGGGGGACCGTTCGGGGACGCCTGCAACCCCGACCTCGACGACGACGGGGTCCCGGTGGACCAGGACAACTGCCCGGCGGTCCCGAACCCGGACCAACGGGACGCCGACGGCGATGGCCAGGGCGACGCCTGCGACTGCGACGGGGACGGGGACGGCTTCGGAAACCTGGGCCTGGACCTCGACGGTCGCCCGTGTCCGACCCCGCCGATCCTGGACAACTGCCCTCGGATTGCGAATCGGGACCAGGCCGACCTGGACCGGGACGGCATCGGCGATGCCTGCGACTGCGACGTGGACGGCGACGGGGACCCCCAGCCCAATTTCGAGTGCCCGACCCCGATTCCGGCCGACTGCGACCCCTTCGACCCGGAAGTCGCCCACCTCGCCCCGGAGCGCTGCCGGAACGGCGTCGACGACAACTGCAACGGCGTGGTCGACGAACCCGGTTGCGTGGAATGAGGTCGGGCCGACGGGTACCGGTGCGCGGCAGCCCCCCCTCCCCGCCGGTTTCAGGACCTGGCACTTCCCCTTGACCGGCCCTTTCGCCGAGGCCTAGACTCCCGGCAGCATCTGGCAGGAGGTCCACCGTGTCCGACCCCGTCCGGATCGTCTTCGAACGCCCGCCATCCCTCGGTTCCGGATACCGCCGGGCCTTCCTGGACGCCCTCCTTCGGCGGAAGCGAGGCCCCACCACCGACCAGCCCCAGGAACCCCTGGAAGCGGCCTGCGATCACCTCGCCATCGACCCGGGGCAGGTCCAGGCCTACCGGCGGGTCTGCGGCTTCCCGGAGGGGACGGAGGTCCCGGTCACCTTTCCCCACATCCTGGCGGCCCCGCTGCACCTGGCCCTGTTGACCCACTCCCGGTGCCGGATCCCTGCCGCCGGGATCATCCATGCCCGCAACCTGATCCGCCAGTTCCGTCCGCTGGCCCCGGGGCAGGTCCTGGCCGTCACCGTCCGGCTGGAGGGCCACCGGGAGGTCCGCAATGGCTACGAGGCCGACGTCCTGACGGAGGCCCGTGCGGAGGGCGAGGTCGCCTGGGAGAGCGTCACGACGGTCTTCGTCCGGCGGAAGTCCCCCGGGGCCCAAGGCGATTCCCCGGGGAAGTCCGCCACACCCCCCGGGGAGGGCCCGGCCGTCCGCCAGTCGCTCGAGGTCTCGCTCCCCCCGGACCAGGGGCGTCGATATGCCTCCGTGAGCGGCGACTACAACCCGATTCACCTGTATCCCTGGTCCGCCCGGCTCCTGGGCTTCTCCCGGCCGATCATCCACGGCATGTGGTCCCTGGCGCGCTGCGTCGCGGCGATCCCCGCTCCGCCCCTGCCCCAGGCCCTGGAGGTGGAGTTCCGCCGGCCCATCTCGCTACCGGGCAAGGTACGCCTGGAAGCGGGGGAGAGCGACGGCGGATCCTTCTTCCGAATGGTCCACCCGGAGACGGGCAAGGCCTACCTGACGGGACGTTTCGTGCCGTTTGGGTCCTGAGGTCCCCGGTCCGGTTCCGATCAGGACCCGGCGTGGCGGGTCCGCCGGAGGAGACCCCAGGCGAGGCCCAGGATCCCCAGAATCCATGCAACACCTGCCGGCAGGGTGCCGGCGTGGCAACCGGACTTGCCCCCACTGGAACTCGTGTCCCAGTAGGCCGACAGGTCCTTCGGTTGATACCCGTCCACCGCAGGGGTCGCGTCCTCGGCTGAAACGGCGTCCCGCTCCGAGGCCTCCGGCGTGGTCCCGTCTCCGGTCGAGGCCCCGTCCTCGCCGGCGGCCTCGTCCGCGCCTCCGGTTCCATCGGCCGGAGGCACCACCGTGTCGTCCACCCACCCGATCACCACGAGTCCCTGTCCTCCGGCCCAGCAGGCCCCCGGGTCTGCGCAGGCCAGCGTGATCAGTGCCCCGACGTTCTGGGTCGGCAGGTCCGGCACCTCCTGGAGCGCTCCTCCCTGGATCCGGAAGATCGTGTGCACCGACTGGTCCTGTCCGTAGGGGGCACTGGCGATCAGCCACCCGCTCTGGGCATCGAACATCCACAGGGCGTTGAGCCACTTCAGCGCCGGGGCCGGCTGGCCGTTCACCTGGAACGTCGGGGCCGGGACCGGGACGTCCTCCCAGTGGAGGCCACCATCGCGGGTCCGCCGCAGGAAAAAGCCCTGGAGCGTGTGACCCATCATCCAGCCGTCCTGCTCGCTCGTCATCCAGAGGCGGTCATAGGCCTCGGTCTGGCCCTGGAACAGCAACGTCCAGGTCTCACCCCCATCGGAGGTCTTGAGCAGCGCCCCCTCCGGTGCAATCGTCTCGACGCCCTTGTCGTCGGTTTTCGCATTGGCGTTCAGGGCGTAGCCGATGGTCGCGGTGGGAAAGGACATCTCCACGATGTTCATGAACCGGGTTCCGTCGGCGAGGGTCGGGACCTTCCACCCCATCTTGGCGCCCCCGTCGGTGGTGTGCAGCACCACGGTGGCTCCGTCGCACAGCCACAATTCCCGATCCGAGACCGGCACGATCCGGCTCACGGTGCGGCCCATCAACTGGGTCGCCGGGGGCCAGGTCCAGGTCTTTCCGCCGTCGATGCTGGGGATCAGGTTGGTCCGGATGTCGATGCCCGCCGCCTGGCTCACGCTGTTGGCCATCGCGTAGCAGCGCCCCGAGGGGAAGCAGATCATGTCGCCGACGAAGAGGATGGCATCGGGCTTGTGGCCCTGGGCCGGCTGGATGCTCCATCTGGACCCGTCGGAGGTGATCAGTTTCACGGGCGCCGCATTGTCGCTCCCGGGCTGCTTCTGGAGGCCGAAGGCCACCGCGTGGGTCCGGTCCACCGCACCGATCGACGTCACCGCGCTGTCCGAGTTGCCGTCACCGGCCTGCAGCACCCAGGGGGCGGCGAGCCCGGAAGACCCGGTCATCCACAGGCCCGCCACGACCGCCGCTGTCCAGAAGGTCCTTCCGTTCATCCCGTCCTCCCTCGTTGCCGGGCGGCCTGGGCCGTCCTACTCGTCCTCGAAGCCCAACAGTTCGTCCAGGTTCGGCACCAGCACGATCTCGATCCGCCGGTTCTGGGCCCGGCCCTCGGGGGTGTCGTTGGGGGCCACCGGGGAAAACTTGCCGTATCCCGCCGCCGAGAGGCGCTCCGGGGGCATCCCCATCTCGATCATCTGGAGCACCACCTCCCGGGCCCGGTTCAGGGACAGGGTCCAGTTGTACTCGTCGCCGCCCACGTCGTCCGTGTGGCCGGTGACCTGGAAGGCGCGCCCCTCGATGGACCGCAGCACGGAGGTCAACTGTGCCAGGGCCTCCAGTCCCTCGGGCTTCAACTTGAACTTCCCGGAGTCGAAGAGCACCTTCTCGGCCATCTCCACGACCATCCGTCCCTTGTCCACCCGGACCTTCAGTTTCCCGGCCGCCACCATCTCCTGCAGTTTGCCCCGCAGTTCCCGCAACTTGGCCTTGCGCCGCTCCGCCTGCTGACGCAGTTCCTCCATCCGGGCCAGGGCCTTCTGGAGGTCCGCCGAGAGGGCGCTCCGGTCCCTCCCCAGCGCCGCCAGTTCCTCGGTGAGGCGGTCCCGCTCGCCCCGAAGGCCATCCCTGGCCTGGACGCACTCCGCCTTCTCCCGCTCGGTGGCATTCAACTGGTCCCGCAGGAGCCCGACGTCCTTCTGGTACACGTCCTTCGAGATCCCGCACGCCGCCAGGGGCAGCAGTGCCAGCCCCCACATCCAGGTCCCTGTCCTCCTCATCTGTTCACCTCCCGTCGCCAGTCAGAAACGACCACAGCAACCCCAACAGAAAGAACCAGGCCAGCACCGCCGCGGTCCATCCCGCCCAGGTGGACCAGGTGCCTCCCTGCTCCAACAGCACCACCGACCCGAAGAAGAACGCCGGGAACAGGACCGCCAGGATCACCCGGTTGATCAACGTCCCCAGCAGCGCCCGCCGGGCCGGTTCCGCCGGGGATCGGACCTGGATGGCGAACTCCCCCTTGCGGATCTTCCGCAACACTCGCCGGATCTCGAAGGGGGCATCCTTCAACAGGTTCGCCAGGTCCATCGAGGTCCGGGCCACGGCCTGGGAGTGCTTCCTGGCGTCGAGCATCCGCTGCACGTAGACCTCGGTCAGGTAGGGACGGATGGCCTCCAGGGGGCGAAACTCCGGGTAGACCTGGTGGCCGAGCCCTTCCATCGTCGCCACCGACTTGCCCACCAGCAGCAGGTCCGTGGGCAGCATGACGTGGTGACGCACCGTCACCGTCGAGACCTCCTGGAGGAAACCCGCGACGTCCACATCGCCCAGTTGCACGTCCTGGTAGCGCACCAGGATGGACCGGAGGTCCGTCCGGAGAACCCGGAGGTCCGTCTCGTCGGAGACGAGGTCCGCCTCGACCAGCTGGTCCACCACCATCTCCACGTCGCCGGTCAGGACCGCCACCAGGAACCCCAGGATCTCGTCGATCCGCCGAGGCTCCAGGGTGCCCATCATGCCGAAGTCCAGCAGCACGATGGTCCCGTCGGAACGCACGAAGAAGTTGCCGGGATGGGGGTCTGCGTGGAAGAACCCGAATTCGAAGATGGACCGCATCGTGATCCGCATCCCCAGTTCCACCAGGGCCCTGAGGTCCACCCCCATCGCCTCCAGGGCCTCTCGATCCGAGACCTTGACCCCCTCCACCCGCTCCATCGTCAGCACCCGCCGCCCGCTGGCCTCCAGCAAGGGCTCCGGGACCTTCAGGCCCGGCTCGTCCGCGAAGTTGCGGGCATAGCGCATCATGCTGTGGGCCTCGGTCCGGAAGTCCGTCTCCCGCCGGAGGGACTTCGTGAACTCCTCGACGATGGCCAGGGGACGGAAGATCCGGGACTCGGGAATGCCCTCCTCGAGGCGATGGGCCAGAGTGCGCAGCAGGCGCAGGTCCGCCGAGATCTGCCCCTCCAGGGACGGCCTCTGGACCTTGATCACCACCTCGCGGCCGTCCCGCAGCACCGCCCGGTGCACCTGGGCGATGGAGGCCGCCGCGATGGGGACGGGATCGATGCTCCGGAAGACCTCGTCCCACTCCCGCCCCAGGTCCTCGCGGATGGTCTCGATCACCCCCTCGAAGGGAAACGGCTCGACCTCGTCCTGGAGATGCCGCAGTTCCTCCACCAGGGAGACGGGCACCAGGTCCGGGCGCGTCGCCAGCATCTGTCCCAGTTTCACGAAGGTGGGGCCCAGTTCCTCCAGCACCCGGCGGATGCGCCGCTCGATGGGCAGGTCCTGGGCAGGTCCCCGGCGCAGGACCCCCCGCCAGACCGACCGTACCCAGGCCAGGGGCCCCAGGCGCGCCGCCACGTCCGCCAGGCCGTGACGGGCCAGCACCCCGGCGATGCTCCGCAGGCGCCGGACCTCGCCCCAGTGCCAGGGCATCAGCATCGAGAGGACGCTCATCGGTCCTCCCCGGGGCCCGCGGCATCGTTCGCCGGGGCCTCCGCCCGTGCGGCCTCCCCTGGATCAGCGGGTGGGGGGTCCCCCACCGGCTCTCCGATGGTCCTCCACAGGGTCGCCAGGACCTCCCCGAGGGGACCCGCCGCCGATCGCAGCCCCCGGATCGCCGCCAGGGCCGTCTCCCGATGGGCCCGACCCTCCTCCTCGCTCCGGACCAGGCGGGCCGCCACCTTCTGGCGAAGTCGTTCGCGGGCCTCGGGAGACAGGTTCCGGATCACCTCCGGCCGGGCCAGCACGGCATCCAGCAGGTGCCGTCGCAGGGCCTCCGCCACGAGCGATTCCAGGCCTTTTTGCAGAGGTCCGCTCTCCATCGACCCTTCCGCGCCTCCCGAGGTCAGGAATCCCGCAGATCCCGGCGCAGTGCCAGCATCTCCCGAACCACCCGATGCACGCGCCTCGTCGACAGCACCTTCGAGCGGCCATGGGCCCGAGGCCGGGGAGGATCCAGCGTCACGACGACCGGGCGCACTCCCCTGCGCATCCACCGCAGCGGCAGTTCCACGTTGACCAGGAAGGACTCGGACCGTGGCGTGACTCCCTCCAGGAGCCTGCGCCGGAACAGCATCGTCCCGGTGAACCGGCAGCGGTCGCCCAGCAGGGCCCAGGCCGTCGCCTGGAACCCCAGGGTCACGAGGCGCCGCAGCAGGCCATCGCCCCGATCCCGGTAGACCGACAGGACCAGGTCTCCCTCGCCGCGGCGTGCCAGCAGCCCCTCCAGGGCCTCCGGAGGCACCTGCCCATCCCCCGGGAGCTGGGTCACCCACTCCCCTCGGGCGGCCTCATAGCCGCTCCAGATGGCCCGTCCCATTCCGAGGTTTTGGGGATGATGCACCACCGTGACCCCCGGGTGTTCCGCCGCCAGCCGGTCCGCCAGGTCCCCCGTCCCGTCGGTGGATCCGTCATCCACCACCACCACCTGTCCCCCCTCGGGGCACACCCGGGCCAGCCAGCGGACGGTCGCCATCACCTGTTCCGGGAGGCTTTCCGCCTCGTTGTAGGCCATGATGACCACCGACAGGGACTCCCCACCCATGCACGCCTCCCGGCGGCCTTCGATTCTACTCCAGAAGACCCGTGGGGACAGTGCCCTTTTTATCGCGGACAACCCCTTGTTTCATCGACCGTTTCTCGGACTCTCCAGACGTCGGCGAGGACGGTGATTCCGCCGATCGTGCGCGTCAGGAGCGACGCACCGACCGGGTGAAGAGAAGGCGAGCGTTCGCTCCAAGGATCGCCCGTCGGTCCTGGTCCGACAGGTCCAGGGACTCGATCACCGCCAGGAAGGACCGGGGCTCGTTGAGGTTGTGATCGCTGCCGAAGACCAGTCGCGATGCCCCCAGGCGTTGCACCGCGTGGGCGATCAGCCACGGCTCCCGGATGCTCTCGGTCCCCAGGGAGACCCAGGACAGGTCCCGCTGACGGAGGGTCTCCACCACTCCCGCGACCAGGGCTGGCGAGTCCCCGCCCATGTGGGCCAGCACCATCGGCATGCGCGGCAGGGACGCCGCAACCTCCAGGGCGATGGTCCAACCCGCCACCTCCTGCCATCGACCGCAGTGGACCACGCAGGGAATCCCCTGTTCCGCAGCCCATTCCAGGAAGGGCCGGAACGCCGGATCCCGGAGAGGCCTGCGATGAAAGGAGGGATGGAATTTCAGGGCCGCGATGGACGCCGCCTCCCGCTGCAGGAACCCCGGCAGGTCTTGGTCCTCGGGGTTCACCCAGGCAGCGAATCGCCAGCCCGGATCCCCCTCCTCCCGGATCGCCCGCAGGGTCTCGTCGTTGTCCCCCCGATCGGTCGGCATCACGAGGGCCTCCCGGATGCCTGCCCGGCGCAGGATCGCAGCTGTCTCGCTCACCGTGGACCCGTGGCCCAGGAAGTCCGGGGTCCTCCAGGTCCCCACGTGGACATGGCCGTCGAAGACCTCGATGCCAGGCTGCCGGGTCACCACCATCTCCCCCGCGTGACGGCCCCGATGGTACCCGAGAACGGCCGGCAGGCGAAGGTCCGACGCAGCAGCACCGCAGGCGGCGGGGCCCCGGAACGGCCTTGCCGCCAGGAATCCCGTGTCCCGGCGAGCGCGAGGCTGCGCCGGCGCCCACGCTGGTTCGAGAACGTGGGATCCTGGAACGACCAGCGCCCCCAACGACCCATGAAACCATCGTGGTTCCAGAATGTTGCTTCGGGTGGATCGGTGACTGTCCCTCTTGATTGACAGGAGCGGCAACGAGTCCCATTGTTCGGCCGGCCTGTCGGAGGCGAGGATCGCCATGCCCACCTACGAATATCACTGCAACGCCTGTCATGGGGATTTCGAGGTGGAGAAGCGCATGTCGGACCCGGTGGAACAGACCTGCGCCCTCTGCGGATCCCCCGACACCCAGCGGCTGATCAGCCACTCCTCCTTCGTGTTGAAAGGAAGCGGGTGGTACGTCACCGATTACGCCCGCAAGAATGGGTCCGGGAATGGGTCCGGGGGCACCCATGGCAGAAGGCACTCCTCCAGCACCGATGGGGGTTCCGGCAACGGGGGGAATGGCGATACCTCCTCGACCGCCGGCGGGACCCCCACCGTGAAGACCCCGGACCCGGCGCCCGCCTCGAAGACCGGATCGAGTGCATCCCCGACGGGAGGCGCCGGGTAGCGCCGATCCCGACGGACCTGGCAGCGCGACAGATCCGGGAGGGGAATCGCGCCCGGGAACGCAGAGCGGGGGAAGGCATTTTCCGGTTGACGGCGGAAGGCAGCCAAGGTAACCTTCCGCGCCCTGGGCCGGGATCCCGTTCCGACCCGCGGCAAGACAAGAACCGTTTACAGAGAGTGAAGCCATGGCCATTGCAATCCTCGGAAAGAAGATCGGGATGACCCAGTTCTTCGACGACATGGGAAACAGGATCCCGGTCACCGTGGTCGAGGCGGGTCCCTGCCAGGTGTTGAAGGTGAAGACCGCCGAGGGGGCGGACGGCTACGACGCCGTGGTCCTGGGCCTGGGAAAGGCGCGCCTGAAGTCCCTCACGCGGCCTGAACGGGGCGTCTTCGCGAAATGGAACGTCGAGGCGCCGGAGGTGGTCCGGGAGATCCGGGTCTCCCCCGAGGAGGCGTTGCTCTACAGCCCGGGAAGTGCCGTGGACGTCTCCCTGTTCCAGGTCGGCGAGCGGGTGGATGTCACCGCGAAGTCCCGGGGACGCGGCTTCACCGGCGTGATGAAGCGGCACGGCTTCCACGGCTTCTCCCGGACCCACGGCGTCCACGAGTACCAGCGCCACTCCGGGTCCATCGGATGCCGCACCACCCCCGGCCGCGTCCAGAAGGGCATGCGGATGGCGGGCCGTCACGGCGACCACCAGTTCACGATCCTGAACCAGCGGGTGATCGCCATCTACCCCACCCAGAACCTTCTCCTGATCGAGGGCGGCGTCCCGGGAGCCCCGAACTCCCTGGTGGTCATTCGCAAGGCCGTGAAGGTCCCGATCAAGAAGTCCGCCTGACCCCGCGCCCTGAAGGCCGGTCCCTCCCGGGATGGCCGACCCGTCAAGATGCCGCCCGTGTTGCCATCCGGAGGCTTCTGCTATCCTCCTGCCACCAGGGAGGACGATTGCGCGATGGCGTGTCTGGCAAACCGGCAGGGTCGACGGCCCGTCTCGCCACCCGGAAAGAGGCCAGGCGTCGTTGCCGTGAAGGCATCGTTGCCGGCCCGCAGGAACGGAGCCCGTGCCCTCTGTCCGGCCAGGACTGCCATGTTTCGTGGGGCGGTCTGCGGGATTCTGATCGGGCTGCTGGCCTGCGCCACCCCCGATCCCGGGGTCCCGGTGACGGTGCTCCGGGGAACCGCCTACCAGCGGGGCGTCGAACACGGCCGGGTCCATGGCGACCGCATCCGGTCGTTCTACACCTTGCTGCTCACCAACTCCCTGATGCCCTACCTGAACCGGGAGCGCCCGGACGTCGCCTCGGTGCTCACGCGCTACCTGTCGCGGGAAGAGGGACGGGAGGACACGCCCTTCCAGCAGTGGCGCGACCGGTGCCTGGCCGACTGCACCTACAATTGCTCCGAGACCTGCGGCTTCTCCTATCTGCTCATGAAGGAGAGCGCCGCCCGCCTGAAGGCCTTCATCCCGCAGGAGGCCCTCGACGAGATGCAGGGGATCGCCGATGGCGCGGGACTGCCGTTCGAGAAGGTGCTGATCCTGAACACCTTCTTCGATACCCTGCTGTCCTTCCGGGCGATCACGGCCTACATCCGCCAGTCCCAGGCCCCGATGCTGGTCCGCGTGGAGGTCCCGGCGGCGGCAGGTGACGGGCGGGACAATGACGAGGACGGCCAGACCGACGAGGAGGGGGAAGGTCTGCTGGCCCCCTTCGAGCCCTTTCCCCACGCCACCTGGGTCGAGGTGCCGGGGGACGGTCCCGTCCGCCTGCGCCTCCATGACATCAAGCTGAGCATTGGCGTGGACAAGGGCGACGAACCGGGGGTGGACCCGGCCACCGTGCAGATCCGCTACAACGGGGTGATCTACCGTTCCCCTGAGGACCGGCCCTTCCTGCAGACCTTCCCGGTGGAGGGGGACCGGGAATCCCTGGACGTGGTCTTCGCTCCGCCCGGGGGCTTTCCCCCGGCGTCGATCCAGGTCCTGGAGGTCCAGGCCGGGGACTTCAATCGGATCGTCCGGCCGCCGCCCGTCCATGCCCGGTTCATGCGAGAAGAGCGCATCGCATTCACCACCGCTGGCGCCGGGCTGGCCCGGGCCGCAGTGCCGAATCGGGCACCGCCTGAGGTTCCGGTCATCCCCCCGTCGATCGCCTTCGCCGCCAGGGGCCGGGCGACCTCCGACGGCAGGACGCTGCTGGCCCAGCACTTCGCCCTGCTGGACTCCAATGCCTCCCACCGCCACGCCACGGTCTTCGTTCACCTCCCCGAGGAGGGCATCCCGTATGCGATCCTCGGATACCCGGGACTCGTCTGGGGACTCGCGGGACTCAACGCCGAGGGCCTCGCCTGGACCTTCACCCTCTCGGACTCGCTCAACAACCCGATGGTGGAGGCCTTCCTGAAGGACCTCTTCGAGGCGCGCCTCCTGGAGGAGGGCGTCCCCATCGGCATCCTGGGGAGGCAGGTCCTCTCCCGGCGGGGGAACACCGCAGGGGCCCTGGAGGACCTCGTGCGGGTGAAGGCCTCCTTTGGATGGAACGTGCTCGTGGCGGACCGGGACGGGGACCTGGCCGCCGTGGAGATGGACACCAATCTCCAGGGACGCCCGGAGGGCGGTGCCTTCGTGATCCGCCCGCCGGAATCCGACGCTGCTGCCGCGTCGGATACCGGAAGCCAGGGCCCCAGCGTGGGTCCCGACGACCTGCGAATCGCCAGCCACTTCCAGCGGAACCGGGACGACCTGACCACCCGCGTGCTCGTCTTCGACATCCGCCCCCAGCGGACGTGGAGCACCTTCTGGTATCGCTCGATCCAGGCCCATGGGATCCTGGGGGAGCAGATCGCCGCCCGCTACGGGCGCATCGATCGGGACGAGGCCGTCGCGATCCTCCGGCAACCCGCGCTGGTGGACCCGCGGGACTCGATGATCGCCTCGGTGATGGAACCGGCCCAGGCGCGGATCTGGTACGCGATGGGGCAGGTACCCGCCACGGACGGGGAGTTCTTCCTGCTGGACCTCCGGGACTTCCTCCCGGAAAGGGGTTCCCCATGAGGAGGTTCCAGGAATCGGGCGCCAGGGACTGGCGTGCCACCCCCTTCCTGCCCGGAGTCCTCTGTGCCTGCCTCTGCCTGGCGGCCCCGGGGACCCGGGCCGGGGGTCTCACGGACACCCTGCCCCGAAACGCCTTCCTGCTGGACCTGTCGTATCACTTCGCCTGGCTCGGTGGTGCCTGGGATGACAAGGGTCGGTACGGCTCCCTGCTCCCCCCCCTCGATCGCTACGAGCCCGGCGGCAGCCTCCAGGGAACCCTGACTCCAGACGCCAGGGTTCGCTACCACATCACCCTGTTCCAGTTGCAGTTCGGCCTTGCCGAGGCCCTCTCCCTGGGCATCGGAATCCCGCTCGTGCTCCGGACCGACATCACCCCGGACCTCCGGTGGACCCCCGGGGACGTTCAACCCTTCCTGGGCCGGGCCTACACCGAGGACGACTTCTGGCAATGGGCCGCCAGCATGGGACAGCCTCGGCCCGGGTCCTGGACCGGGAATCGCAATGTCCTGGGAGACGTGGTGCTGGGCCTCCGGCTCCGGTTCACCGATTTCCTCCGCAGGGCCCGGGACCTCGGGATCCAGGGCGCCGTGACGATCCAGGGCGCCCTGCCCACGGGCCGTCAGGCGGACCCCGAGGAGGTCGTCGCCGCCGGGACCACGATGTGGGACCTCCAGGCCCAGGGGGACCTGGGGGTCCATCTGGCGATGGAGAAGACCTTTGGAGGGGTCCTGGAGGGACGGCTGACCCTGGGTCTGGACCTGTTCTACGAGGCCTTTCTTCCCCACCGGTACGCCTCGGCCTTCGGGCGCCGGAATCCCCTGCTCTTGAACTACGGACCCTATGTCGGGAAGGCCTACTGGATCGACGGGGGAGACCTCGCCGGGGCTGCCCTCCAGGTGGAGGGGGTGATCTGGAAGGGACCGGCTCGGGCCTCCTTCGTGAGCGGGGGCAGCCTGGACCGGGCCCGATCCCTCCCGCCTCTCTGGACCGCCTCGGTTCGGCTGGCCAGCGCCTGGATCGGCCAGACCGACTTCACCTCGCGATCGTCCGTCTGGGACGCGATGCAGGAGGAGAAATGGAGACCCGGCTACCGCAATGTACTGGTCGTGTCCACGGTCCTCAGCCTGCTGCGCCTGGGAGCCCCGTTGCAGGTCACCGCGGCCTGGCGTTCCACGAGCCTGATTCCCGGGAAGAACACCCGGGCCTCGGACAGCCTGTCGGTGGGCATCCGGATTCCGGGGACCTTCTGGTAATGTCCCCACGGGCCCGACGAGGCAGATGGACCGGGCTGTCCCTGGTGCTTCTCTGCCTCCTGGGACAGGACGGGTGCGCCACCTCCCGTTACCTCACCTACCGGACCCGTCCCGACTACCCCCGGGCCGGGGACGACTCCCTGGCCATTCCGGGCCTCCGGGAGACGGTCCAGGCCTTCCTGGACCCCTCGGGCATCCCCCACATCCAGGCGAAGAACGAGGAGGACCTGGCCCGGGCCACGGGCTTCTTCCAGGGCCGCTACCGCTTCTTCGCGATGGACATGCTGCGGCGCCTGGCCCGGGGTCGGGTCTCGGAACTGGTCGGGGAGCAGTCCCTCTTCGAAGGGACGACGGTGGAGTTCGACCGGGCCATGCGGGGCTGGGGCATCGACCGGGACGTGGCCCGGGACGTCCAGGAACTCTCCCCAGAGATGCGGATGCTGCTCACGGCCTTCACCGAGGGGGTCAACGAGGCCCTCCGGCGGTATCGGCCCATGGAGTACCGGGTCCTGGGGGTCGTGCCCGATCCCTGGACCCTGGAGGACTGCTTCGCCATCGGCCGCCTCAACGCGTGGTCCGTCACCCACAACTGGCAGCAGGAGATCTCCCGACTGCTGCTGGCCTGGCACGTGGGCCTGGACCGGAGCGAGGCGATCTACGGCAACGCCCCCTGGGCCGGCGGGACCACCCTCCCCCCCTCGTCGCCTCCCCGGGAACTCCCCCCGGCCGTGGCGGCGGAACTCCGGGACCTGTTCCCTGCCCGTCCTCCCAGGGTCGCCCCGCCACGAAGCGAGGAGGCGCCCCTCCTGGACCCGGGCGGGCTCACGGGCGCCAGCAACTCCTGGGTGGTGGCCGCGGACCTGTCGGCATCGGGTCGTCCGATCCAGGCCAACGACCCCCACCTGACCCACATGCTCCCATCCCTCATGTTCCAACAGCACCTCTCGGCACCGGGGATCGACGTCATCGGGGCAGGCATCGCCGGTCTTCCCTTCGTACTGGCGGGACACAACGGCCACGTCGCCTGGGGCACCACCTCCCTGGTGGGGGACGTGGTGGACCTCTTCCTGGAGCGCATCGACCCGGCCCACCCGGACCACGTGATCCGGGACGGCGTCCCCGTCCCCCTGGAGGTCCGGGAGGAAGTCGTGCGGGTGCGCCGCGGCAAGGCCCTGGAGGATCGCCGCTTCCGGATCCGGGTGGGCCCCCACGGCCCCCTGCTCAACGACCTCTATCCACACCTGTTCGACCCGGAGATGCCCCTGGTGGCCCTCCAGTGGGATCCCCCGGGCATCGCCGACAGCCTGGAGGCGGTCCGGAAGGCGGCCCGGGCGACCACCGTCGGCGAGTTGCGGGAGGCCCTGCTGGGCATGATGTCCCCGGCCTCGGCATGGACCGCCGCCGACGACTCGGGGACCATCGCCTTCTTCGTCACCGGGGCCATCCCGGTCCGTCCCCGTCACCTGGGGACCTTTCCGGCCCCGGGGTGGGACTCGTCCTATGACTGGGCGGGGATCGTGAACCCCGCGACCCTGCCCCATGCCGAGTCCCGGCAGGGCTTTTTCGCCCACGCCAACAATCTGGTGGCGGACCCGCGCCAGAGCCCGGTGTTCCTCCACGTGGACACGGCCCCTTCGTATCGATACGACCGGATCGCCGAGTTGATCCGCTCCACGGGACCCCACACCCTCCAGAGCCTCGCGGACATCCAGATGGACGTCCGCCTGAACCGGGGCAAGCGCCTGCTGCCTTTCCTGATCCAGGACCTCTCCCGCCGGGAGGTCCGCTGGTCCCCCCTGGAACGCAGGGCCCTGGACCTGCTCCGGTCCTGGGACTTCGAGGCGGGGACCGGATCGGTGGGCACCACCCTCTTCTTCTCCCTCTATCGGGAGGCCGTGATCCTGGCCATCCAGGACGAGTTGCCGCCCGAGGCCTATCGCTTCTTCCTCTCCCAGCGGTACTCGACCAACGTGGCGGACCTCTGGTTCGAGCGTCCCGACCATCCGGTGTGGGACGATCGGCGCACGCCCCGGGTCGAGATGCGTCGGGAGGTGATCCAGGAGGCCTTCCGAAGGACCATCCGGCGTCTCCAGCGAGAACTGGGGCCCAATCCCGAGGAGTGGCGTTGGGGCAAGGTCCACACCCTCCAGATCCGCCATGCCTTCGGGGGCCAGAAGGCCATCTCTCGGTTCATGAACCTGCGCCCCTCTCCGGTGGGCGGAGCCCTGGACTCGGTCTGGAAGTCCCACTTCGACCTGGGCAACGAAGACCACCCCTTCGCGGTGGTCGCCGGGCCCTCCTATCGGCAGATCGTGGACCTGGCGGACCTGGACCACGGCCTGTGGGTGAGCGACACGGGCATCTCGGGCTGGCCCGGCTCCCCCCAGTACGGGGACCAGCACGAGGCCTGGAAGCGCGGCGAGTTCCTCCCGATGATCTTCCGGTGGGACGAGGTGCAATCCCTGGCCCGGGCGACGATCCGCCTGCGGCCCCTGGAACCGGACGAGGAGCCGGAATCCGAGACGTCGCCCGGGCCAGAGGGACCAGCCCCGGTTGACCAGGAGGAGACCCGATGACCTCTCGTCTCCTCTGGCTGGTTCCCTGGGTCCTCGTGGCCGGCTGCTCCCTGACCCCCGGGGAATTCCCGGTGGAATCCGGGGAGATCACCTCGACCGGGGGCGCCGACGGCCTTCCCTCGGCCCCCGTGCGGGAACTCCCGGAACCGGATGGCGCCCCGGGGGGAGCCCAGGTCGGATCGGCCTGCGGAACCGGCGAGGAGTGCAAGACCGGCTTCTGCATGACCACCGAGAACATCGGGGGCTTCATCGCCGGCGCCTCGGTTCCCGGGGGCTACTGCTCGGGCCTCTTCTGCGCCGTGGACGGGTCCGACGATGCCTGCACCCCGGAGATGGGCGGCGTCTGCTTCAGCCTGTTCCCGTTCCTCGGGGAGTCCTTCGCCGAACAGGGAATCTGCCTGGCGCCCTGCCGGACCGACGACGACTGCCGCCCCTCCGACGACCAGGTGTGCTTCGACGCCAAGGAACTGGAGCAGGCCGGGCGATTGACCTCAGACCAGATGGCCCTCTACTACGGGGATCATCCGAGGGCCTGCCTCCCCAGGACCGTCCGGAATGCGGCGATGGCCCCGCCCGGGAGCCGCTAGCCCGGGTTCCCCACCCGGGGCCCTCCTTCGAAATCCCTACGGCATCCAGGCCGGATCGAACCGTCCCTGGAAGACGCGGACCGCCGGTCCCTGGAGGAAGACCTCCGAAAGGTCCTCGGCGACGGTCAGCGTCAGCGTCCCCCCTGGAAGGTCCATCTGCAGCGGCTCCCCGGGCCGGGCCCGTCCGGTTCCCACGGCCGCCACCGCAGTGGCGCCAGCCCCGGTCCCACAGGCCAGCGTGACGCCGCATCCCCGCTCCCGGACGACGACCCGGAAGTGCCCGGGGCCCAGGGGCTCCACGAATTCCACGTTGGTCTTCCGGGGAAAGGCCGGATGTTCCGACAGCACGGCCCCGAAGGCCTCGGCCTCGGATACCGTCATCCCCTGGAAGATCACGAGGTGGGGATTTCCCATGCCGACCCCGTGGCCCTCGAAGGTGCGCCCCAGGGCCTCGACCGTCACGACGCGACCCGTCGTGGCCATCGGGATCGCGTCCGGGTCGAGGGTCGGACGCCCCAGGCCGACGCGCACGGTCCGGACCTGGCCTTGATCATCCAGGAAGACCCGGCAGGGCTTCACGCCGGCCAGCGTCTCGATGGCGATCTCGTCCCCGGTGACGCCCAGGCAGTCGTGGAGATGCCGCGCGACGCAACGAATCCCGTTGCCGCACATCTCGGCCTCGGACCCGTCGGCGTTGATCACCCGCATGAACCACGGCGCCCGGGTCCCCCGCTCCACCAGCAGCACCCCGTCGGCACCGACCCCGAAGTGGCGGTCGCAGATCCGGGCGGCCGTTTCGGGAGTCAGCCACGGCGGACGGCCATCCAGGGCCTCCAGGACCACGAAGTCGTTCCCCGTCCCGTGGTATTTCCAGAACGTCGTCCCCTCCATCGCCTTCCTCCCGGTCCTTGGCGGCGATGGTAGGGGCCTTCCGGCGTCTTGGCAATGTGCTCCCCGGGGACTTGCGCTACAATCCCCTCCCGACCCGCTGGAGGCCCCATGGCCCTCTTGGACCCGCAGGTGCTGGATGGAATCCGAACCCTCCTCGAGGCCCTCGGGGACGACCCGAACCGTCCGGACCTCCAGGCGACCCCCTCCCGGGTGCTCGATTCCCTCCGGTACCTGACCCGAGGCCAGCGGGAGTCCCTGGAGGAGGTCCTGGAGGGGGGCCTCTTCGAGGGAGACTACCGGGACCTGGTGCTGGTCCGGGACATCGAGTTCGCGTCCCTCTGCGAACATCACCTCCTGCCGTTCCTGGGCCATGCCCACGTCGCGTACGTGCCCGACCGCCGCATCCTGGGCCTGTCGAAGATCGCCCGGATCGTGGACCACTTCGCGGCCCGGCTCCAGGTCCAGGAGCGCCTGACGACCCAGGTCGCCGAGTGCCTGACAGAGGTCCTCCGGCCCAGGGCCGTGGGGGTCGTGATCTCGGCCACCCATCTCTGCATGCAGATCCGGGGCGTCCGGAAGGCAGACAGCGAGGTGACCACTTCGGTCTGGCGCCTGGGCCCACAGGGCGGCCCGGAGGAACTGGAACGCCTCCGCCAGGAACTGGTCGCCAGCGGGACGCGCCGATGACCCCACGGCCGATGACGCCCCGTCCTCCGCCCTGGCATCCCCCCGATCAGACCGGCCCGACGCTGGACCGGGTCCGGGAGGCCCTGGCGGCCCGGCGGGCCCGGGAGTCCCCAAGGACCCCGGACCTTCGCCCCGCGGCGGTGCTCGTGGCCCTGTGTCCCGGCCCCCATGGACTGGAGGTGCTGCTGACCCGGCGATCCCACGAGGTAGCGGACCACCAGGGCCAGGTCGCCTTTCCCGGCGGGGCCGTGGACCCCGGAGACCGGGACAGCCTCGCCGCAGCCCTCCGGGAGGCCAGGGAGGAGGTCGGTCTTCCTCCGGACCGCGCCCAGGTGCTGGGCCGCCTGGACGACTTCCCCACCATCACCGGCTTCCTCGTGACGCCCTGGGTCGTCCAGGTCCCCTCCTTCGAGGGGGTCCTCCCGGCCACGGGGGAGGTGGACGCCGTCTTCCCCTTCCCCCTGGTCTGGCTGGCCGACGACCGCCACGTCCTCCGGGTCCCCTGGCGGCCGGGCGGCGTCCCCATGGAGGTCTTGTTCATCCCATACGGGGAGTTCCTGATCTGGGGGGCCACCGCCCGGATCCTCTGGCAATTCTGGGAGGTCGTTCGATGACGCAGGACCCACGGAAGGAGGCCCTCTTCGACGGACCGGAGGCCCAGCAACTGGTAGGGGCCCTCAAGGGCGCCCGGACCCTGTTGTTGACCACCCACGAGGGCCCCGACGCCGATGGAATGGGGTCGGAACTGGCCCTCGCCCGGGCCCTGCGGCGCCTTGGAAAGCGGGTCTTCATCCGGAACGCCGACCCCCCGGCCCGCCGCTTCCAGTTCCTCAACGACGCTGGCGACCTGGTCGTCTTCCGCAACGAGGACATCCCCCTGGTACAGGAGGTCGACCTCGTCCTGCTGGTGGACACGGCCGAGCTGCGCCGAGCCGGACGGGTCGGGGAGGCGATCCGACGGCGCCAGGGAGCGACCCTGGCCCTGGACCACCACGCCGCCGGTTCCGAGACCCTGCCGGGACTCCTGGGCCCCGACTTCAGCAGCACCGGAGAGATGGTCGCGGGCCTGATGCCCACCCTGGGCCTGCCCCTGACCCCGGACCTGGCGACTCCCCTCTATGCGGCCATCCTGTTCGACACGGCCCAGTTCCGTTTCTGTCGGAACGACCCCGGGACCTTCCGGGTCGCTGCCGCCCTGGTGGAGGCGGGAGCCGACGCCGAGGCCATCGGCAAGCGCCTCTTCGGAAGCGCCCGGCGGGATGCCCGGGTGCTGGAGGCCCGCATCTTGAATGATGCCCATTTCGAGTGTGACGGGAGACTGGCCTGGGCCGCCGTCGAACCTCGCCACCTCCAGGGCCTGCAGGTGGACCGGGACGAGATCCGGTCCCTGGTGAACCTGATCGGGGACATCGAGGGCGTGGAGGTGGCCTGCCTGTTCAAGTCCGGAGAGTCCACCTTGAAGGTGAGCCTCCGCTCCCGGGGACGACATCCGGTGCTGCCGGTTGCCGAGGCCCTGGGAGGAGGCGGGCACCCCTTCGCCGCGGGGGCCGACGTCCCCTGGGACCTGGCCACGGCCATCGACCGGACCCTGCCTTCGCTGCGGACCATGCTGGAAGATGCCGGGGAGGCCCCTACTCCTCGCCCGTGATGTCCTCGTCGGGGCGGTACTTGTCGGGCTTGATCGTGAGCACCATGCAGTGGGCCCGTCGGACGACCTTCTCGGTCTGACTGCCCAGCAGCATGTGCTTCACGCCGGTGTATCCGTGACTGCCCAGCACGATCAGGTCGATCTTCTCCTGCCAGGCCATCCGGGCGATCTCCAGGTAGGGCTTGCCGGCCCGGACCTCGATCCGCACCTTCCGGCGGTCCACCTCCGCCAGTCCGCCCTCCTCGAACAACTCGTTGACCCGGCGCCGGACCCCCGTCTGGATCCGCTCCATCTCCAGGGCCTGACGCTCGATGTCCTCGCCCTTGTCGAAGGAGGCGATGGGCTCGACCACATGGAGCACCGTCACGTCCGCCGCGTACTGCCGCGCCAGTTTCAAGCCGATGTAGAAGGCCTTCCGCGAGGTATCCGAAAAATCCACCGGGATCAGGATCTTGTCGATCTTCAAGGTCACTTCCATCACCGCCTCCCCTGCTGGAGCACCCCTGACGATTCAGAGGGGGATGTTACCATGCTTCTTCGGGGGATTGGAGTCCCGTTTCTCCCCCAGGGTCTCCAGGGCCAGGGCCAGGCGGCGCCGGGTCTCCCGAGGGGCGATCACCGCGTCCACGAATCCCCACTCGGCGGCCTGATAGGGATTCGCAAACCGCTCCCGGTAGGCCTCGGTCAGGGCCATCCGGGTTCCCTCGGGGTCCTGCGCTGACTGGAGGCTCTTCCGGTGCAGGACCTCGATGGCCGCGTCGGGGCCCATCACCGCGATCTCCGCCGAGGGCCAGGCCAGGTTCAGGTCCCCCCGCATGTGGCGGGAGGACATCACGATGTAGGCGCCGCCGTAGGCCTTCCGCAGGATCACGGTCAGTTTCGGGACCGTGGCCTCGGCATAGGCATAGATCAACTTCGCCCCGTGGCGAATGAGACCGCCGGCCTCCTGGTCCACCCCGGGCAGGAAGCCCGGCGTATCCACCAGGGTCAGCAGGGGGATGTGGAAGGCGTCGCAGAACCGCACGAACCGGGCTCCCTTCACGCTGGCATCGACGTCCAGGCACCCGGCCAGGTGGTCCGGCTGGTTCGCGACCACGCCGATGGTCCGCCCACCCAGGCGGGCAAAGGCGGTGACCAGATTCCGGGCATGGAGGGGCAGCACCTCCAGATAGCGCGCATCGTCCACCACCCGGGCGATCACCTCCCGGACGTCGTAGGGCCGCTGGGACTCGGTGGGGACCACGTCATCCAGCACCGGGTCAACCCGGTCCGGAGGGTCCTCGCTGGCGACCCGTGGCGGGTCCGACTGGTTGTTCTGGGGCAGGTAGGAGAGGAGTTCCCGGATCAACTCCAGGGCCCCCTCCTCGTCGGGGGCGGCGAAGTGCGCCACGCCGCTGCGACACGCATGCATCGCCGCGCCTCCGAGGGCCTCCTTGGTCACCTCCTCGTGGGTGACCGTCCGGATCACGTCGGGGCCGGTGATGAACATGTGACTGCCCCGCTCGGTCATCACGACGAAGTCCGTGATCCCCGGCGAATAGACCGCGCCGCCAGCACAGGGGCCCAGGATGGCCGAGATCTGGGGGATCACGCCCGAGGCCAGCGTGTTCCGGAGGAAGATCTCGGCGTAGCCCGAAAGGGCCACGACCCCCTCCTGGATCCGCGCCCCCCCGGAGTCGTTGAGGGCGATCAGAGGGCAGCCGACCTTCAGGGCCATGTCCTGCACCTTGCAGATCTTTCGGGCGTGGGCCACCCCGAGGGACCCTCCAAGCACCGTGAAATCCTGCGAGTAGACGCAGACCGGCCTTCCGTCGATGCGCCCGAAGCCTGTCACGACCCCGTCTCCCAGGAAGTCCTGGGACTCCATGCCGAAGTCGGTGCAATGGTGACGCACGAAGGCGTCCATCTCCACGAAGGACCCGGGGTCCAGCAGCAGTCCCAGGCGCTCCCGGGCCGTCAGGTGCCCCTCGGCCTGCCGTCGCTGCTGCCGCTCGGGGCCTCCGCCGGCCTGGGCCTGTCGCTCCATCTCGGCCAGGCGGTCCAGTTGCCGCTGTCGGTCCGATCGGCTCATCTCGTCCTTCTCTCCTCGGCGGCCCGGTACAGGTCGTCGTATGCCCGGGCCGATCGATCCCAGGAGAAGTCCTGGGCCATCCCTCGCCTCTGGACCTGGTTCCACTGGTCGGGGTCCTTCCAGAGCCATCCGGCCCGGAGCAGGGCCCGCCCCAGGGCCTCCCGGTCGAACGACCGGAACCGGATGCCGGTGCCCCCTGCCGGGTCCTCGTCCACGTCCACGACGGTGTCCGCGAGGCCCCCCACCGCCCGGACGATCGGCAGCGTTCCGTAGCGAAGCGAGAACATCTGGTTGAGTCCGCAGGGCTCGAACTCCGAAGGCATCAGGAAGACGTCGGCCCCGGCCTCGATGCGGTGCGCCAGGGCCTCGTCCAGGCCGAATCGCACGGCGACCCGATCCGGGGCCTCCCGGCGAGCCGCCTCCCAGCGATCCTGGATCGCCTTGTCGCCGCTTCCCAGCACCACCACCGACCCGCCTGTCAGCAGCAGGTCCCGAAGGGCCTCGATGACCAGGTCGTGGCCCTTCTGGCGGTCCATTCTCCCGACCATGCCGAAGAGGGGCCCCCGGGGGACCGGGAGATCCACCTCCTGGCAGAGCGCCTCCCGGCAGGCGGTCTTGCCCGCCAGGTCCGCCGCCGAGTACCGGGCCGGGATCCAGGGGTCCGTCTCCGGGGACCAGACCTCCTGGTCGATGCCGTTGAGGATGCCCCGGAACCGATCCCCCAGGGCCCGAAGCACCCCGTCCATGCCCGCCCCCCGTTCCGGTGTCAGGACCTCCCGGGCGTAGGTGGGGCTGACGGTGTTCACCTGGTCCGAGAAGACGATGCCCGTCTTCAGGCAGGAGACATTGCCGTAGAACTCCACCCCCTCCGGATGAAAGAGCGGCCCGGGGATGCCCATCTCCGAAAGGCTCTCCGGCGGGAAGTTTCCCTGGTAGGCCAGGTTGTGGATGGTGAAGACCCGCCGCGGATGCCCCTTGCCGGACAGGGCCAGTTGGAGCGGCAGCAGCCCCGCCTGCCAGTCGTGGCCATGGACGACGTCGGGCCGCAGATCCAGTTCATCGAGGGCCCGCAGCGCCGCGGCGGCGAAGAAGGCGAAGCGGACCCCGTTGTCCGGGTAGTCCTGACCCCTTGGCCCGTAGAGCGTCTCCCGGTCGAACCACTCGTCGCACTGCAGCAGCCACACCACGGTTCCCCGGGGCCGATCCGACCGGAAGACCTGGAACCAGGACGTCCGGGCTCCGATGGTGACGGGGAACTCGATGTTCGTCTGGTGCAGGGCGAGTCCGGCATCCCGGACCATGCGATGCAACGGGGTGATCACGTGGGTGCGGTGCCCCAGGCGGGCCTGGGCCTCCGGCAGGGCCCCGACCACGTCTGCCAGGCCTCCGGTCTTGCTATAGGGGAAGACCTCCGAGGCCACGTGAACGATGCACCCCATCGCGCCTCCCGAGGGAGAGGAGAAGTCAGGAGGAGGGACCGCCTCCTGGCGCCGATCCGGCGGATGCCCGGTCGGCGGGACGCAGCAGTTGCCACTCGCCCCAGGTGCCTTCGCCCCACTGCCGATACCGGCTGGCCTGGAAGCCCCGATGGTCCAGTTCCGCCAGGAAGCGCTGGAGCAGCGTCTCGAAGTCCGGGGCATCCCGGACCACGAACTGCAAGAGGAAGTGATAGGGGTCCGAACACTGGGTCTCGGCGAAGAGGCGCGTCCTGCTCCGGTCGGTCCGGGCGAAGACGGTGACCTGGAAGACCACGGTCCTTCCGAGTTTCGAGGCCTCCAACTGGAAACGCCCGTGTTCCTGCATCATGCCGGGATTCTCTGTCCCCGGCGGCATTCCGTCAAGAGAACGGCCCTCCGAGTGCGTCGCGATACGGGAGCGGCCCCCTTCCCAGAGGGTCTTGCCGAACCGGACGGCCGAGGCCGGGGTCGGTCCTGGGAACAGGAAATCCTGTTCGAATCCCCCGGGATGGAAGTCTGGCCATTGACGTGCATCAGGCAATGCGATATTGGAAGAGATGTCCAGACAGGAACCAGGGGCCGCGCTCAAGAATGGGCGCCGCACGTTTCAGGGGGAAGGAGTGGACGTCCGAGGTCGTACCGGCGAGGCGAGACTTCCGTCGACCTTCCGCGCCAGGGTCTCCCTGTCCGACCGGCAGGGGATGGGCGTCGCGGTGAACCTGTCGAGCGAGGGGCTGTGCCTCCACACCGACCTCGTGTTTCGGACGGGGCAGCAGGTCAACCTGGGGCTCGAGGTCCCGGAGGTCCCGGACGCCGTCTTGCTGTCCACGGAGGTCCGATGGGTGCGGGAGGTCTCCCCCCTGCTGGAACCGCTGTGGACCTACGAGGCGGGACTCCTGGTCCGGGATCCGCCCCCCCAGTACCTGGAACTGGTGGAGCAGTACTCCCGGCGCTTCCTGGACCAGCGGGACGACCCCCGCTTCCCACGGGAGATGCGGGTCCAGCTCTCTGGCCCGGGAACCTGGGAGATGACCTACGCCAGGAACATCGGCCGTCGGGGCCTCTTCATCCGGACCCGTCAGCCCGTCCCGCCCGGGGCCCTGGTGGAGATCCAACTCTACCTGCCGGGTCTGGACCGGCCCGTGCCCATGCGGGCCGAGGTGGTGCACCACGTGACCGCCGAGAAGGCGGTGTTGGTCGGAAGCGAGCCGGGTATCGGCGTCCGCCTGGGTTCCGTCCCCGAATGGGCCCGAGAGGCCTACCTGGCCTTCCTCCGGACCCTGGAAGCGGGCCCCTCCCGCTGACCACCGGTGCCAACTCCCGGACCGAAGGCCCGGACTCCAGCCCGAAAACGTGGCACAATCCCCGGCGATGGAAGAGCGTCTCCCACGTCAGGCCTCCCTGCTGGCGGGCCTGGGCATTGGGCTCTACCTGGCGCTGCTGGTGCTGCCGCGCCTGGAACCCTGGACCTTCCTGTTCCGGGACGGGTCCTTCTATGCCCAGACCGCCCGGGCCCTGGAGCAGGAGGGGTCGCTTCGCCAGGAGAACGTGCAGCCCCGGTCCTGGTACGACGGGAGCCTCCCCTGGTACCGCAACGTCGATGACGCCTGGTCCAACGTATCGGTCGGGGCCGACGGGGAATGGTTCCCGAAGCATTCCTACCTCGCGCCGCTGCTGGCCCTGCCCCTCCAGTGGACCTTCGGCCCCTGCGGACTGCTGGCCTTCAACCTGACGGCCCTCTGGATTGCCCTGTTCCTGGGATACCGCCTGGCGGCGTGGACCTCCGGGGAAGTCCCGGCACTGGTGGCCCTGGGGCTCGTCCTGGCCTCCCCGCTGGTCCCCTGGGTCGCCTATGCCTTCAGCCACGACGTGCTCTGCGGGGCCCTGGTGGCCGGGGCCGCCTGGTCGATGGCCACCAGGCGCCTGGCCTGGGCCGGCCTGGCAACGGGTCTGGCGCTCGTGGCAAAGCCCACCAACGCGGTGCTGCTGGTCCCGCTGCTGCTGGCCTGGTGTCCCGGGGGAGGACGCCGAGGACTCCTGCGATTCGCCGCAGGGACCTCCCTGCCCCTGGGGGCCTACGGCATCGCCAACTGGTGGATGTACGGGGCCCCCTGGGTCACCTCCTACCACCGAATCCTGACGGTGCGAAACGGGGTCCCGCAGATCGTCTCCTACGGGCAGGCCTTCGACGTCCCCCTGTCCCAGGGCATCCGGCGGTTCTTCCAGACCTCTGCCGAGGGAGAGGTCTGGTCGATGGCCTTCCCGGCGGTGCTGGCCTGGCTGGGAGTCCCCTGGATGGTCCGCCGGCACTGGCGGATCGCCCTGGGCCTGGCCGGTTCCCTGGCGGGCTTCGTGCTGGTCTTCGGCAAGTACCACTACGGCGGCGCCCGCTTCTTCCTGCCGCTGCTGGTGCTGGCCCCGGTGCCCGGGGCGGCCCTGCTGTCCGGGGTCGCCGGATTCCTGGAGGCGGCCTGGGAGTCGGTTCGGCACCGGACTGCCCCTGTCTCCCGAAGGTGGATGGTGGCCCTGGGACTGGTGCTGCTGGCCGGGCTGGCCGGGGCGACCCGCTGGTACCGAACCCGGGGGCTGCCCCTCGACGGGACCACCCTCGCCTCCTCGGTGGATCACCTGGCGGTCCGCCTGGGAGACGTGCCATGCGACTACTTCAATCTGGCCCATCGCCGGTGGGAGTGCAGTGGGCTCGATCGCAGCGCCGATCGGTTCACCGGGTCCCCGGCAGGAACGGAGTGCGAGGACTGGTGGGGAGGACAGGCGGTCTACCTGCCTCCGGGTCCACCGGGACGGGACCGACGCATCGACTGGCACCCCGCCTCGTCCGGGCGCCTGCTGCGGGTGCGCTGGGGACGCACGGGCCGGGGTCCACCGCTGGAGATCCGGGTGCTGGTCCAGGGACAGGAGGCCTGGCGGCGCACGCTGGAGGAGGGGGCGGCCCGGGGCGAGGAAGAGGTTCCGATCTCCTGGGAGGCCGGGACGACCGTGACCGTGGAGGTGGGACCGGCCGGGGCGACCGGCGCGGTCTGCCTGGACCTCCTGCCGGTCCCCTGACCCGCCCTCAGGTCCCTCCCTGGACCGGCGGGGCCTCCATCCGTTTCAACTGGTCCATGGCCAGCAGCAGTTCGGGGCGGTCCAGGGCCTCCCCCTTCAACAGCCGGACCTCGGCGGTGGCGCCTCCGAACTGGACCATGTCCAGATGCTTCAACCGGGTCCGGGACTCCACCGTGCGCCCCTGGATCCGGACGGGCCCCGGGGCCCCCTCCACCGGGACCGCGAAGGTCCCGCAGGACCCGAAATTCTCCACCAGGAGCCAGGTCCCCTGGAGCCCTGGAACCAGGAGGTCCGCCCCGGGTCCCCCCAGCAGAAACTCGCGGCGCCGGCACAGGTAGGTCTGGGAGAGGTGACCCCCGGCGCCCTCGGGCGGCGTGACCAGCAGATGCACCGCCACGTCGGACACCGGGCCGCCCTCGGCGAGCCAGAGATGCACGTCCCCCAGGCGCATCACGCTGCCGACCTCCAGGTCGTCGGACCAGCGGTCCATCCGCTCCCCATTGACAAAGACCGGGACCTCCTCGACCCGGCGCAGGTGGAACCTCCCCTCCACGAACGACAGCAGCACGTGGTGGGCCGCCACCGAGGGCAACTGGATGCGCACCTGATTGTCCTCGGCGGACCCGACGGCCACGACATTCTGCCGGATGCGGTAGCGATAGATGCGTCGCCCCGTGTCGATCAACAGCCAGTACTCGGCGGACGGATCGGCCATCGGCGACCTCCTTCCGAAACCTCAGGACTTCAGCAGGGCCAGGGCCCCCACGAGCCGTTCCCGGGTCTCCTGGAACTGGGCCTCCTTTTCCCGCTCGGCCTCGACGACCTCCTCCCGGGCCCGGGCCAGGAAGTCCGGGTTGCCCAGTTTCCGCCGCACCGCCTCCAGATCCCGGTCCACCCTGGCCAGTTCCTTCTCCTGGCGGGCGATCTCGGCCTGCAGCCGATCCCGTCCCACCTGGACATAGCAGTCCGCCGTGTCCCCGACCTTCACGGCCGTCCCCTCGGGCCGTGCCACCTCCCGGGAGATGACCAGCGGACCGGTGCCAGCCAGCCGCTCGATGTCGCCCCGGTGGGCCTGGAGGTGGGCCTCGATGCGCTCCGAGAAGGGCCGGATCACCACCTCCGGACGTTCCGAGGGACTCAGGCGCACCTCCGATCGGACCGCCCGGATGTCCCCGATGACCCCGATCACCTCGTCCATCTCCCCGGCCACCTCCGGGTCCCGGGGCAGGTCATCCCCCCGGGGATAGGCGGCGATCATCACGCTGTCCGGCGCGCCCCGGAGCCAGGGTCTCAGGCGCTGCCACAACTCCTCGGTGACGTAGGGCATGAAGGGGTGCAGGGCCCGGAGGATCCGCTCCAGGGAGGCCACCAGCACCGCCTGGGCCGCCCGCCGGCGATCCCCACCCTCGGCCAGGGCCCCCTTGGCCAGTTCCAGGTACCAGTCGCAGAAGCGGTGCCAGGTGAACTGGTAGAGGCCCGAGGCGGCCTCGTTGAACCGGAATCCCTCCAGGGCGTCCCGGGCGCCCTCCAGGGCCTCGGCCAGTCGCGTGAGCACCCAGGTGTCGGCGGCGGTCCGATCCACCTCCCGGGGGTCCGGGAGCGGTGTCGGGGCATCCTCGAGGTTCATCAGCACGAAACGAGAGGCGTTCCAGACCTTGTTGACGAACTCCCGGTAGCCCCGGAGGCGGTCCATCGACAGCTTGATGTCCCGCCCCTGGGCGGTCATCTGCGCCAGCGTGAACCGCAGGGCGTCGGCGCCGACCTCCTCGACGACCTCCAGGGGGTCGATCACGTTGCCCTTGGTCTTGGACATCTTGAGACCCTTCTCGTCCCGGACCATCGCGTGGAGATAGACCACCCGGAAGGGCACGTCCCCCATGAAGTGCAGTCCCATCATCATCATCCGGGCCACCCAGAAGAAGATGATGTCGAAGCCCGTCTCCATCACGCTGGTGGGGTAGAAGGTCTTCAAGGCCGGAGTCTGATCGGGCCAGCCGAGCGTGCTGAATGGCCACAGGGCCGACGAGAACCAGGTGTCCAGCACGTCCTCGTCCTGCCGCAGCGAGGTGCCCCCGCAGGCGGGGCAGCGGGTGTCGGGACCCGGGTCCTCGGTGTCCACCACCATCCCGTCGCAGCCCGGGCGGGTGCAGTACCAGACCGGGATCTGGTGCCCCCACCAGAGCTGGCGGCTGATGCACCAGTCCCGGATGTTCTCCATCCAGTTCATGTAGGTCTTCTCCCAGTGGGCCGGGATGAAGACCGTCCGCCGGTCCCGGACCGCCCGGATGGCCTCCTCCGCCAGGGGCTTCGTCCGGACGTACCACTGGAGGCTCACGGTCGGTTCCACCACGACGCCGGACCGCTGGCAGTGACCGACCCGGTGGGTGTAGTCCTCGACCTTCACCAGCAGGCCCTGGGCCTCGAGGTCCTCCACCACCCGCTTCCGGGCCTCCTCGCGGCTCAGGCCCCGATACCGTTCCGGCACCGCGTCGTTCATCCGGGCATGGGCGTCCAGGACCTGGATCATCGGCAGGCCGTGGCGACGGCCCGTCTCGAAATCGGCGAAGTCGTGGGCCGGGGTGATCTTGAGGGCCCCGGTGCCGAAGGAGAGGTCCACGGCCTCGGCATCGCCGATGACCGGGATCAGCCGGTCCGCCAGGGGCAGCCGGACCTTCCGACCGATCCAGGCGGCGTGGCGGGGGTCCTCGGGATGCACGGCGACCGCCGTGTCCCCGAAGAGGGTCTCGGGACGGGTGGTCGCCACCACGAGCCGGTCGCTGCCGTCCTCCAGTGGATAGGCGATGTACCAGAGGTGCCCCCGGACCTCCCTCTCCTCGACCTCCAGGTCCGACAGCACGGTCTGGATCCCCGGCGACCAGTTCACCATCCGCTGGTCCCGGTAGATCAGGCCCTCCCGGTAGAGTTGCACGAAGACGTGGCGCACGGCCCGGGAGAGCCCCTCGTCCAGCGTGAAGCGTTCCCGGTCCCAGTCCACCGACACGCCCAGCGCGCACATCTGCTCGGTGATCCGGGCATGGGCCGCCTCCTTCCAGCGCCAGACCTCCTCCAGGAAGGCCTCCCGACCCAGGTCATGGCGGGAGACTCCCCGTCTCTGCAGTTCCCGCTCGACCACCATCTGGGTGGCGATGCCGGCGTGGTCCGTGCCGGGCAGCCACAGGGCGTTGAACCCCTCCATGCGCTTCCATCGCGTCAGGATGTCCTGGATCGTGAAGGTCAGGGCATGACCCATGTGGAGATGGCCCGTCACGTTGGGCGGCGGGATGACGATGCAGAAGGGTTCCCGGTCGCTCTGGTCCTGGGCGCGGAAATACCCGGCCTCCCGCCACCGCGGGTACCAGCCGGCCTCGACCTCCCGGTGGGAGTAGCCTTTCGACAACGGGTCCATCATGCCTCCTGTCGCACGGGTTCGAACAGCGCCTCGGCGAACTCCCGGGGATCGAAGGGCCGCAGGTCCTCGACCCCTTCCCCGACCCCGACGAACCGGATCGGCAGCCCCATGTCCCGGGCGATGGAGAGGACCACGCCTCCCTTCGCCGTCCCGTCCAGTTTGGCCAGCACGATGCCGCTCACCTGGACCGCCTGCCGGAAGATGTCGGCCTGCCGGACCGCATTCTGCCCCATCGTGGCGTCGAGGACCAACAGCACCTCGTGGGGGGCTCCCGGGACCGCCTTGCCCAGCACGCGGTGGATCTTCTTCAGCTCGTCCACCAGGTTCACGTTCGTGTGGAGCCGCCCGGCCGTGTCGGCGATCAGGAGGTCATGCCCGTCCTGTCGGGCCTTCTTCGCCGCGTCGAACATCAGCGATCCCGGGTCCTGGCCAGGGTTGCCGACCACCACGGGCACGCCGACCCGCTCGCCCCAGATCGCCAGCTGGTCCATCCCTGCGGCCCGGTAGGTGTCCCCGGCGCAGAGGAGGACCTTCCGTCCCCGATCCCGGTAGAAGCGGGCCATCTTCCCGATGGTCGTGGTCTTGCCGGTCCCGTTGACCCCGACCACCATGATCACCCCGGGGCCCTCGGCGCCGCCGGGGGCCTCGGGGGCGCCGTGGGGCAGCGGTTCCAGCCACTGAAGCGTCTTCTGCTGCAGAAACGCCAGCACCTGGGGCCCCAGGTCCCCGCCGGCGGGGCGGAACTCCCGCCGCAGGGCCTCCACCAGGTCCCCGGCGGTCCGGACGCCCACGTCGGCGGTCAGGAGCACCTCCTCGGCCTGGGCCAGGAAGGCCTCGTCCAGGGTCTCCCGTCCGAAGGAGGACATGAGCCGGGCCACGAACCCCTCCTTGCGGGTCCGCTCCAGACCGGCCCCCAGCGGTCGCGCCGCCGGGACCTCGACCACCAGGGACGGCGGCGGGGGCTTCTGTTCGGCCTTGCGGCCGGTGGCTGCCCGAGGCGGTTCCGGGACCGGCTCCCGGGGCGTTTCCCTGGGGGGTTCGGGACGGACCGGCGGCGCCTCGACCTCCGGCGTCTCCGGTTGCTCGATGCCCCGGCCGAGGCGTTTCTTGCGGCTCATCCGGGACGCCGCCAGGGCCACCAGGACGGCAAATCCCAGGACCAGCACCAGCACGAAGATCGCGGACGGTTCCATCGGCTCCTCCCGGTCTTTCGCGGCGCGAATGGTAAGCGACCACCCCCGGACAATCAAGGCGTGCGCCCGGCCGGGACGTCGGACCGACCCAGGCGGACACCGATCGGCCCGGCAGGCCCTTGGCAGGATCGGCGGCGGCTCCTACACTTCGCCCGGGTCCCGAAGGAACGGCACGCATGATCGGTGGCGGCGCCTCACCAGTCCGGGAGTCCCCCTTTCGGGTCATTCTCGGGGTCGCTCTGGGACTCTCGGTGGCCTTCCTGCTGCGGAACCTCGAGGAGGCCCGCACCCTGGATCCGTCCCTGCTCCACTCCCTGCTGACCCAGGGGGGACCCCTGGCGATGACGCCCTATCGCCTGGAATCCTTCCCGCGGCCCCTGCTGATGGACCCGACCCTCGAGTTCGGCCTGATTGGATATCTGGTGGTCCTGATGATGGCCCCGGCGAAGTGGATGCTCGGGACCGCCTTTTCCCCCCTGGGAATCGCCCTGACCCGGTCCTTCGTGGCGATGATGAACCTCGCGGGCGGCCCGGTTCTCTATCTGCTGGCCCGGCGACGGGCGATCGGACCGGGGACATCCCTGCTCCTGGCAGGCCTGTACCTGGGCAACCCGTTCCTGCTGGACAAGGTCTCCTGGGACATCGTGGGGTGCCAGGGGACCTTCCTGATCGCCGCCGGTCTGGCCCTGGCCTCCTCCCGTCCGCGGCTGGCCATTCCGGCCTGGCTGCTGGCCGCCGGAGGCCACCCGGTCACGACCTTCGGGACCACGCTGTGGGCCCTCTGGGAGGCCCGGCGTCGCTGGCGGAATCGGCCCGGTTCCGATCCCGGTCCCTTCTGCATCGGGGCCGGCCTCCTGGTGGTGCTGTCGATCCTGTTCTTCCTGGACCTGTTTCTGCCGCCGCTGGTGGATCGCTACTCCGGCTTCTCCCTGACCTTCGCGGTCAAGGTGGGAGGCCCGGGACCCCTGGAGGCCCTGCCGGGCAACCTGGCCTCCCTGGTCGGAATCCTGGCCTCCTTCGCGTTCCTGCCCCTGGCGGCGCCCGGATGGCTGCTGCCAGCCATGCCCGACGGGCTGTACTACCTGGTGCTCGGCCCGAACCACGGCAGCCTCCCGGGGACGGCGGGATGGCTGGCCCTGGCCTCGGTGGCGGGCCTGGGGCGGATCCAGCCCTGGATGGCCCGCCGGGAATGGCCGCACTGGACCCGGTGGGTCGTCCCGTCAGGGGACCTCCGGCCCATGGTGGCCGCCGTGGCCGGAATGCTGCTGCTGGTGGCCAATCTCCACGGCGACCCCCGGAACCAGGTCCGACGCCTCTTCCATCCGCCCCAGTGGGACGGAGCCTGGGTCCCGGAGGTCGAGGCCCTCGTCCGATCGATCCCCAATGACCCGGAACTCTGCGTCGTGCAGGTACCCCTGCTCCCTCTCGCCCAGGGGCGGTGCCACCGGGTGGTCCCCTTCGATGCCTGGGCGGACCTGATGCCCTGGGACCGCCGACAGGCCCGCTTCCTGTTCCACGTGGACCTCTTCGACCCGGACCGCTTCAAGTCGCGCTGGACCCGGGACCACGAGGCCCTCCGGGAAGACCTCTGCCGGCTCTACCGAGGGGGGATGCTGGCCGTGCACCGGGCCGCCGGCGGCGCCTTGTTCGCAGGCCCCCCGGACAGCGGCGGAGGTGCCCCGCCCCGCCACCCCCAGATGGAGTGGCTCTGCCGGTTCCAGTGACCTGGGGAGGGGCCCTCAGACGTACCAGCGGGCCTTCTTCCAGAGGTGCACCCAGTTCTCGGGGCGGCGGACGTCCAGCAGCAGCCGCAGGATCCGCCGGGGGTTCAGATAGAACCCCAGATAGGCCTTTCGTTTCAAACCCACCAGGACCTCCCGGGGGATCTCGGGATGGGGCAGCCCGAAGGAGTAGAAGTCCATGTCCTCCAGCCCGAGGGTGCCCAGGGCCTCCAGGCCTCCCAGGCGGTTCCAGTCGGGGGTGCCCGGGATGGGCACGTAGGCCGAGAAGTGGGCCCGGTCCAGGGGCAGTTCCCGGGCCAGGCGGATCGTCTCCTCCATGCCCTCGACCGTGTCCTGAAAGTGTCCCAGGATGAAGTTGCCCGTCAGGCGGATCCCGGTCGTCCGACGAATCATCGCAAGGTTGTGCCGGATGTCGGCCACGGTCATCCGCCGGTTCATGCGCTTGAGCATCCGGTCGCTGCCGAAGTCGATGCCGAAGGTGATCGTGTGGACCCCGGCGGCCTCCATGCGCCGCATCAGGTCCTCGTCCACCTGGTCCAGACGCATCCCGTTCGGGAAGGACAGGGGGACCCTCCAGGGCGCCTCGGCGTAGGCCTTCATCAGGTCCATGGCCTGGTCCCGGTCATGGCCGAAGCAGTCGTCCAGGACCTGGATCTCCCGGGCGCCCCACTTCCGGACCAGTTCCTCCATCTCGGCCAGCACCCCGGCCGGCGACCGGAAGCGCATGCCGCGGCCGTGAATCACCCGGGCGGCACAGTAGGGGCAGGCGAAGGCACACCCCCGGCTGGTGACGATGGGGGCGACCGGGAAGCCCCGGGCCAGGCCGCCCACCGGGGCCATCGGATATGCCGAGGGGGGCATCAGGTCCCAGGCCGGCAGCCCCAGGCGATCCAGGTCGGGAGACCGGGCCGGAGGGCCCTGGCGAATCCCCTCGCCGTCCCGGAACACCAGGCCCGGCACCGAGGCCAGGTCCCCACCCCGCTCCAGCGTCCTCACCAGCGCCACCAGCGAGTCCTCGGCCTCCCCCCGGAGCACGAAGTCCAGGTTCGGATGGCGCGTCAGCAGCCAGTCGGGCAGCCCCGAGGCCAGGGGCCCGCCGGCCAGGGTCCAGGTCCCGGGCCGGAGCCGCTTCAGGAGCGCGAGGTCCTGACGGAAGGACCGGAGACCGTTGTTGAAGACCTGGAACCCCACGAGGTCCCAGGGGTCCGACAGCAGGCGCTGCGCCACCTCCTCGGTGACGCCGACCTGCTCCCGGTCCAGCAGCGCCACGACGTGCCCGGCCCCCCGGAGGGCCGTCGCCAGGTAGCCCAGGCCCAGTTTCGGGATCATCGCCGCCCCGCCGCTCCGGGACGGCGTCGGATAGACCAGCAGCACCCTCACGTCCCGTCCTCCCGGTCCCGCCTGCCTCGCCAGGATGGTCTCTGCCCCTCGGGACACCTGTCGGTCATCGGAGACGCGAACTCCCCGACGCGCGTCACGAGCGACCCGACGTGAGATTCTACTCCTGAGGTGCCTCGGGGGCCCACCCGACCAGCAGCATCATCAGGTCCCTGGACCTCCGGGCCAGATCCAACTTGCTCGGAAAGACCTTGTAGAGCATGGCTGCCCGCCCGACATCCCCATAGAACCGGATCCAGGCGAGCCGATAGAGGCTCTTCATCACCACGTCCGGAACCTCGCTCAGGTTCACGGGGTTCAGGAAGTAGTCCTCCTGCACCTGCTCCAGGGCGATGTGGCGCTGTCCATGGACCTCCTCCCACAGTTCGGTCCCGGGCATCGCGACGACCCGGAAGAAGAGCGCCGAGTGCAACGGGGACCGGCAGGCGAAATCGACGGTCCGCCACATCTGGTCCAGCCGTTCCCCCGGGAACCCCATCATGAAGAAGCCATTGGAGAAGATCCCCCGGCGGACCGCCTCCTCGATGGCCTCCCGGGCGGCGTCGAGGTCCAGGTTCTTTCGGATCCGGCGCTGCATCTCGGGGTCGCCCGACTCGATGGCAAAGGACATGAAGGCGGTCCGAACCCGGGCCATCAGCCCGATCAGGTCCCGGCCGAGCCGGTCGGACCGGACGCCATTCGGAAAGGCGGGGCGCAGATATCCACCCATCCGGAGCAGGGTCTCGAGGACCTGGGAGGCCCAGGCCTGATCCACGTTGAAGTTGTCGTCCAGCACCTCCAGGACCCCTTCCCCCAACTGGTGCTGGATCACCTCCAGTTCGGCCTGGACCGATTCCAGGGGCCGCCGTCGCAGCCGTTTGCCGTGAATCTCGTGGCAGTAGGAGCATCGCCAGGGGCATCCCCGGGTGGTCAGGATCGTCGCGTAACGCCAGGGACTGGGGATGGACATCGACTTCCGTCGCGCATAGTCCTCCAGGTCCACCAGGTCCCAGGCCGGAATCGGCAGGGTGGCCAGGTCGGGCATCGGCGCCCGGCCCGGGTCCCGGTCCTCCCGACCCCGGACCAGGACTCCCGGCAGGTCCGGCGGATCGGCCCGGTCGGCCAGGGCCTCCATGAGGGGCGTCACGACGTCCTCCCCCTCCCCGACGACCACCGCGTCGGCCCCGCTGCGATCCAGGGTCTCCCGGGGCATCGCCGTCGCCTGGGGGCCGCCCACGACCACCGGAACCCCCGGGGCGATGGACCGGATCCGCTGGATCTTCTTCCGGGCCGCCTCCAGTTCGAAGGTCAACAAAGAGATGCCGATGGCCTCGGGCCGGAACTCCCGCAGCATCGAATCGATGGCCGGGCCAGGGTGTTGGTACAGGCGCAGGTCCAGGATACGGACCTGGTGGCCGCTTCGACGAAGCACCGCCGCCAGCGACAGGAGCCCCATGGGCGGCACCAGGCTCGACTGGTAGGCCCGCAGGCGAGAGGGCTTCAGTAGCAGGATCCGCCGACCCATCGCTGTTCCTTTCGGATCGGAGGATACCGGAAATGCGACTCCCTGGGAAGCAACAAGCGGCCTTCCCCTAGTCGATCGGGCGGATCTCACTCCAGAGACAGCAGGACCGCCTTCAGGTACTCCCCCTCCGGGAAGGCCGGGTGGACCGGGTGATCGGGTCCGGCACCCCGGACCTCCAGCAGGCGCACCCTCCGGTGGGCCCGGGCCGCCGCATCCCGGAGGACCTCCAGGAAGAGGTCCCGACGCATCGCCGCGCTGCACGAACAGGTCAACAGGAGGCCCCCGGGGCCCACCCTCTCCATGGCCGCCCGGTTCAGGTGGAGATAACGTTCGGCCGCCGCCGGCAGGTCCCCCCGGCTGGCGGCCAGTTTGGGCGGGTCGCAGACGACCAGATCCCAGCGGTCGTCCCGGGCCAGGACCTCCCGGACGTCGGCCTGGAGAAACTGCACCGGCAGGCCGTTCCGTGCCGCCGCCTCCCGCCCCAGGGCCAGGGCGGGCGCCGAGGTATCCACCGCAAGGACCTCCCGGGCGCCCCCGGCGGCGGCCTGGAGCGCAAAGGCCCCCGAGTGGCAGTAGAGGTCCAGCACCCGACGTCCCGTCGCCAGCCGCCGAACCAGGGCCCGGTTCTCCCGCTGGTCGCAGTAGAAGCCGGTCTTCTGGCCCTTCCAGGGGTCCGCCAGCAGCCGCAGCCCCCCCTCCAGCACCTCCACCGGATCCCGGTCCGGGGCCTCCGGCAGCGCGGCCATCCCCTCCTCCCTCCGGAGGGCCGGCGGCACCCGGTGGACCACCTCCCGGCTCCCCGCCACGTCCCGGAGGATCGCATCGATCTCGGTCCGGTACCGCTCGGTCCAGAAGGCGGTGTCCGAGGCCACCGCAACATCCCCCAGGAGGTCCACCGACAGCCCCGAGATCCCGTCGCCTTCGCTGTGCACCACCCGCCAGGCGGTGCAGTCCGGCGACGGGATCCCCAGGGCCCTGCGGACGGCCACGGCCCGCTCGATGCGCGTCCGGATGACCCCCGCCGGGTCCTCCGGCAGCCCCTCCTCCGAGGCCCAGCGGGCCAGACGGACCCGGTAGAGAGAGGTGGGATGGAACCACCCCCATCCGATCCGGCGATCCTCGGCGTCCACCACCTCGACCCAGTCCCCGGCCGCCGGGTCCCCTTCCACCGACGCCACGGCGCCGGAAAAGACCAGGGGATTTCCATGCCAGAAGGGTCGCGCCCTCCCCTTTGCCAGCCGTACCTTCATCCGCCCTCCTGGACCCGAGTCCCCTCCGGCGACCCGGATCGACCGATCCGTCTTGTTGGCCCTTCGCCCGCGCCGATCCTACGATCATTTACCGGGGACGTCGCCCCGGGGGTTCGCCTCGCCCGTCAACAGGCGGCCTCCCGGGCGGTGATCGATGGGAGGTCCTCGATGGGTGCCGGCAGGAGTCCCGTTCCGGTGATGCTGCTGGCCGGCCTGGTCGGCACCGCGTGCGCCACGACCCAGGCCCCCGCGACCCGGACCACGGCCCCTCGCACGTCCCCGTCCCTGTCGGACCGGGTCGCCGCCGGCCAGAGCCCCTCGGCCTCGGACCGCTGCCGCCAGCTGCTGCCCCTCATCGAGGAGGCGGCCCGGGAGTTCCACCTGGACCCCTCCCTGCTGGTGGGACTGGTCCGGACCGAGTCGAACTTCCGCCACGATGCTCGAAGCCCCGTGGGCGCCCTGGGCCTGACCCAGGTGCTCCCGACCACCGCCCGGGCCAAGCAGTGCGGGAACCTCCTGGACCCCAAAGAAAACCTGCGCTGCGGCGCCAAGGTGCTCCGGGCCTTCCTGGAGTGGTATCGGGGAGACCTCTATCTGGGCCTGTCGGGCTACAACGCCGGCCACGGCCTCCCGAACCGGGCCTCCCGGGACAAGACCCTGCCCGGGAACGTCGACTACGTGGAGTCGGTGCTCTGGGGGGCGGCCCGGTTCCAGCGCAAAGGCTGCGCCTTCTGAGTGCCCCCCAGGCGATGACGGTCGGGATCCGCTCCCCCGGTCCGAGTCACCCGTGCCCCGTCACTCGGCGTAGAGCAGCAGGAAGGCGGCGACCTTGCGCTTCATCGCCTCGCTGTCCGTGTAGCCGTCCACCGTGTAGGCAATGGACCCGTGGCGCCGCACCGTCCCGTTCGGCTCGATCTCCCAGGCGATGGACCCCTGCTTCCGGAGATGGCGACCGTCGATCTCCGCGACGATGCTCCCCCGCTGCCGCAGGTACGGGCCGTCGAACTCCAGCACGATGCTGCCCCGTTCCCGGACGTAGCGCCCGTCGAACTCGGCCACGATGCTCCCCCGCTGCCGCAGGTAGTTGCCATCCAGTTCCGCGACGATGCTCCCCTGCTTGCGGATGTAGGGACCGGCGGAGGCCTCGAGGGCCGGAAGGAGGCATGCCAGCACTGCGAACGCCGTGACGACGCGCTTCATGGTCCCCTCCTGATCCGATCGGGTGCACCGGTCAGTAGACCCCGGTGATGGTGCCTCCGATGGCGTTGAACTTGATCCCGATGGAGGCCGACTCGGGCTGCCCGTCCCCATCCCCGTCGATGTCGGGCTCCACCAGGATCTCGATCAGGCTCAGGATGGTCCCCTTGTCCACCGGGATGTCCGGCGGCCACTGGTCGTCGGGAATCGCGGTGATGGCGTCGATGATCTGCTGCTTCGGAACCGCGCCGCCCAGGATGCCCGCCATCGCAGCGATCTTGCCCCCGGACAGGGTCACCGTCGCCTCGACCTTCGTGGCGTAGAGGTCCACGTGGAGGTTGATCCCCGCCACGAGCGGCAGGTCGAAGGGGAACCGGTACTGTCGCCCGCCGGCAGTCAGCTTGTTGCCGACGATCTTCGCGTTGTCCAGCGTCACCAGGGGGTTGCAGTCCTTGTCGAAGATGTTGTGGTCCACGATGTACTTGCAGGTCTGGGTCTTGAAGTCGCAGGTGGGGTTCGTGGGGTCCAGTTTCCCGGCATAGAAGGCCAATGTGTAGGTCCCGCCGTCGGTCCGGAAGTTCCGGTGCTCGAACAGCAGCACGATCTGGCCTTCGTCCATCGCCTTCTTGATGCCGTCGTTGGCCACCGGCAGGCCCGCCACCGGGCCCAGGGAGTTGTCCACGCCGCAGCAGCAGTTGCTGGAGGGGGCGCAGGTCGAGGCGTTGTCGTCGAGGTTCAGGCCGTTGCCTGCCTGTCCGTTGTCGGCGATGGACATCGCCACGAACTTGTTCACGACCGGGGAGAAGGTCGGCTGGCAGACGCAAGGCGAGGTATCGGCGACGCAGACCCCCGCCTCGCAGTGGTCGTTGATGCTGCACTCCAGGCCGTCGTCGCAGGAGATGCCATCCTGGGCCTCGTGGAAGCACTTGCCCCTGTCACACCAGTCCCGGGTGCAGGAATTGCCGTCGCTGCAGTTCTTCGAGACGCCGGCGCAGAAGCCGTCGCTGCACGTGTCGTTGACCGTGCAGGCGTTGCCGTCGTCGCAGCGGGCCGTGTTGGGCTCGTTGAGGCACCCCTGCCCATCCTCGGTGCAGAAGTCGTTCGTGCAGGGATTGCCGTCGTCGCAGCGACTGACGCCCCCGTCGCAGCAGAAGTTCGTGGCCAGGTCGTGCCAGCAGCCCGTGATGGGGTTGCACCCGTCCTCGGTGCAGATGTTGCCGTCGTCGCAGGTGTCCGGCAGGCCCCCGCAGACCCCGTTGAGGCAATAGTCCTCCAGCGTGCAGGCGTTCCCGTCGTCGCAGGGGGTGTCCGAGAGGGGCGTGTGGACGCACCCGCCCAGTTCGGGCTTGCACTCGTCCAGCGTGCAGGGGTTGCCGTCGTCGCAGGAGGCCGAGGGGAGGATCACGCAGCGCCCCTGGCGGCAGGTGCCCACCTTGCAGGGGTCGTCCAGCACGCAGGCCGGTCCAGTGACGGCCTCGTGGGAGCACCCTGTCGGCTCGCTGCACCGGTCGGTGGTGCAGGGGTTGCCGTCGTCGCAGTCGTTCGCCACGACGTTCTGAGGCACGCAGGCCCCGTCCTGGCAGGTCCCGATGGCTGCCAGTTCGCAGGCCGCCAGGGCCCCGGAGGGGTCGCACTCGGCCTCATTTTGGGCGGGGCTCCACTCCCCGGGCTTCGCCGGGTTGCAGACCTGGCAGGGGACCTCGGGGTTCGGGTCGTCCTTCGGGTGGCAGATGCCGTGAATCAGGCACGCGTCCTTCTTCACGGTGAAGCGGCAGTTGCCCTTGCCGTCGCACTGGTCGTCGGTGCAGGACCGACCGTCATCGCAGGTATAGGCCGTGCCGCCCTCGCAGGTCCCCGTCGCCGAGCACCGCTCACCGTACGTGCAGGGATCCCCGTCATCGCAGGGGTCCCCGGGAAGACAGGCCCCCCCCGGGTCGTGACCCGGATCTCCGACCGGGACCTCCCCGCCGCCCGGGTCCTGGGGCGACAGGTCCGGCTCGACGTCGGAGCCGCCAGGGTCCCCGGACGGGTCCGTGCCCAGGTCGTCCCCGGACGGCAGGTCCCGGGAGACATCCTCCGGGACATCGCCAGGCCCCGACACGTCCAGGACGTCCTCCGTCGTGGTTCCCGGGTCCGTCCCGGACAGGTCCGTTCCAGGGCTCGAGGACCCACTGCAGGCGATCGCCCACCCGAACACCGCCGCCAGGACCACCAGTCTCAGCCGTCGCATCGCGCACCTCCTTGCCGGGGGGTCGCCCCCGCTCCCGTCCCATTCACGGATGGCCCACGTTCCCCGAAACGATGTTGTAGGCATGGCGCCTCAGGACCTCCCGGATCTCGATGGCGATCTTCGTGTCCGGCGGGAGGCCCGGCATCAGGCCCGAGAGGTCAAACTCCGGCAGCGGGAAGGACCCCAGGGTCTGCCCGGTCAGCGAGGCCAGCAACTGGGGCAGCAGCACGTTCCGGATCAGGTTCCCCAGGACATCCTCGGCCCCCACCAGTCCCCCCGACAGGCTCGCGATCTCGACGTCCAGGAAGGAGGGCTGCTGGACCGCGATGGCGATCTCCTTGCCGGTGGGCGTGTCCGCGGTGGTCAGGCTCGCCTCGGCCTCCATCGTGGCGAACAACTGCATGTCGACCGGCGACCCGAACAGTTTCATCTGCACCTGGATCCCCAGGTCGCCCATCTGGAGCATCAGGCGGGCCTCGTCGTTGCACGCCGACAGGATCGGCGGCAGCCAGAAGTCCAGCGAGACCTGGAGGTCCGTGATGCCGTAGGACGACAGGTCCACGCCCGCCAGCAGGTCCGGTGGCAGGGGCATCGTCAGGCTCCCGGCCCAGTAGAGCCCGAAGGGGATCTGGTTGAAGAAGTCGTCGTGGAGGCCCATCTCCAGAGCCGGCGGGGTCGGGTTCGGGGCACCGGCGGGGAAGGTCGGCCTCGGCTCCGGGACCCCGGTCAGGCACGAGGCCCGCCCGATGGACCCAAGCACCGTGTGCTCGACCCCATGAGGGGCCACCACCGTGGCCGCCAGGCCCAGCAGGCCCCCGTCCGGGGTGAACTGGATGGAACTGAAGCGGCTCCGGAGACCCAGCGTGACCGGGCTGCCGCCCGGGAAGAAGGCCGGGACCTCGAAGTCGGTGTTGATGGCCAGGCCCGCCAGGGCCTCCTGGAGGGCGGGGATCAGCGACGCAATCTGGTCCCGGAAGGCCGCCTCGATCTGGTCCGCAAAGGTCCCTTCGAAGAAGTTGATCAGCCAGTTCAACAGGAAGCCCCAGACCCCGCTCAGGTCGATGTTGAGCCCCTGGATCTGGACGTCGGTCCCCTGGGCGGTCACGACCGGCTGCCCGGTGACCGGGTCCAGGGAGATCAGCAGCGTCGTGTCGATCACGATGGCGGTGGCGGAGACCGTGCCGCTGAAGTCCGGGCACCCGAACCCGGAGGTCGGCACGCTGACGTCGGCCCGGAAGTTGGGGATCACGGCGTGCATCTTGAGGCCACCGTCCACCGGGACCAGGTCCACCGTCGGGGTCCCGTAGCGGATGTTCGTGACGTTGACCCGGTAGTCGCACCAGCCGAAGGACCCGGTGGTGACCGGGTTCTGGATCAGGGCGTTGAGGTCCATCGACTGGATGTAGAGGGTCAGGATCGTCGCGATGTCATCGACGTCCGAGGTGTCGTTGTCGTCCCAGACCTCGGGCCCCAGGAACAGCAGGATGCCGTCGGGGACCTGGGACTGCTGGGGGTTCGCCTGGTCCACCGGGTACCACTGGTGGCTCAGGTAGTAGGACTGGACCACGTGGTCCTTCAGGCCCATCACGTCCTCGGCATCGATCACCAGGGGATTCATGCCCTGGCGGGAGGGGATGTCCACCTGGAAGGACCGGTCCACCGGGTTCACGATCAGGGGGATGTCGTTGACGGTCAGGCGGGTGACGAACCAGCCGTCGAGGCCCGTGTCCACGTGCCCCCGAACCGTGATCGTCCGCCCATCGGCCCCGGCAGAGGAGGCATCGAGCGTCGCGCCCCGGGGCGGGAAGTCCACGACCACCTGGGGTCGGCACTCGGGGCGATTGTCCACCGCGTGCTGGCAGCCGTTGACCGGGTGGCAGGTGTCCTTCGTGCACTGGAGCCCATCGTCGCAGAGGTCCACGATGGGGGTCCCGACGCAGTGCCCCTCGCCGTCGCAGGTGTCTCCCCCGGTACAGACGTTGCCGTCGTCGCAGGGCGCCTGGTTCCAGGCGTGGCCGCAGCCGCTCTCCGGCAGGCAGAAGTCGTCGGAGCAGGGGTCCCCGTCGTCGCAGGAAAGAGGCGTCACCCCCGGCTGGCAGGCCCCCAGGCTGCAGACGTCGCCCACCGTGCAGGCGTTGCCGTCATCACAGGGGTCCCCATTGGGCACGAAGACGCAGCCGACGCCGGGCTGACACGCATCGTCGGTGCAGAGGTTGCCGTCGTCGCACTCCAGGGCCGCGGACCCGGCGGTGCAGTTCCCCGCCCGACAGCGATCCCCCAGCGTGCAGGGGTCCCCGTCGTCGCACGGGGCGGCGTTGGGCACGAAGACGCACCCCCGGGACGGCACGCACCCGTCATCGGTGCAGGGATTGCCGTCATCACAGGTCAGGTCCTGGTCCCCCGGGACGCAGACTCCCTGGCGGCACTGGTCCCCCACCGTGCAGAGGTTGCCGTCGTCACAGGGGTCGTCGTTGGGATCAAACAGGCATCCGAAGTCCGGGTCGCACCGATCGTCGGTGCAGGGATTGTCGTCCCGGCAGGTCACAGGACCGCCCACGCAGAAGTCGCCCATGCACCGGTCCCCCTCGGTGCAGAGGGACCCGTCGTCGCAGGTCTCCCCGTCCCGGGGGTCATGGCGACACAGGCCGCCCTGGCAGGAATCGGCCGTGCAGGGATTGCCGTCGTCGCAGTCCGGGGCCAGGCCGGGCACGCAGGTCCCGTTCGCGCAGTGGTCGCCGGTCGTGCAGCCGTCGCCGTCATCGCAGGCGAGGGAGTCGTCGGGCAGCAGCCGATCCTGGGCCAGGGCCGAGATGCAGGAGTGACAGGGGAGGGTGTCGATCCCCTGCCCTTCCTCGACGCACTGGTCCTCGACCAGGCACCAGCCGGCCTTCACCTCATGGGTGCAGGTCTCGGCGTCCGTGCACGCATCCTCCGTGCACTCGATCCCGTCGTCGCAGGCCTCGACCGGCGTTCCCCGGCAGACCCCCTCGGCATCGCAGACATCCCCGTAGGTGCAGGGATCCCCGTCGTCACAGGCCGTGTCGGGGCGACAGGGCGGCGGCACGACCTCTCCCTCGTCGGTCGCACCGTCCTCGCCGGCATCCCACGCCCCCGGGTCTCCGGACTGATCGGTCCCCGGCCGGTCCTGTCCTGCCAGGTCCGGGCGACCGCCGGGGTCCCCCTCCTCCTGGCCCGGGTCCACAGCGACGTCCACTCCGGGCTGGACGTCACGGCCCGGGATGTCCCTCTGGGCCACCCCTCCCCCGCCACAGGACCATGCCGCTCCACAGATGACCAGGACCGCCACCAAGCGCCTCATGTCGTCCCTCCTGAAACGGCAGGTCCTCAGCGGACGTTGCCGGACACCACCGTGTTTCCGTCAATCCGCAACAGTTCCCGAATGTCAATGGCAATCTTGCTCCCGGCGGGCATTTCGGGGGCCAGGGCATGGAGGTCGATCTCCGGGATCGGGAAGGAGACCAGCGTGCTTCCGGAAAGCGCCCGGAGCAGCATCGGGATGGCGGTGTTCCGGATCAGGTTGCCCAGGGAGTCCTCGGCCCCGACCAGCCCCCCGGCGATTGAGGCGATCTCGACGTCGATGAAGACCGGCTCCCGGATGCCGAAGCCCAGTTCGTTCTGGCCGGTCTGAGGATTCCGGGTCACCGTGAGGACCGTCTCGCTGTTCAGCGACGCGAACATCCGCATCGTGACCGGCTGGCCGAAGAGTTTCATCGACCCGTCGATCTGGATGTCGCCGGCCTGGAACATCAGTTTCTTCTGGGGATTGCAGGCCGAGAGGATCGGCGGCAGGCGGAAGTCCAGGTTCAGGACCAGTTCGCTGATGCCGTAACTGCCCAGGTCGAAGGCCCCGCCGCCCAGCGCCGCCGCGTCGATGGGCAGGCGCAGTCCGCCTCCCCAGTAGAGGGCATAGGGCACCAGGTTGAAGAAGTCGTCGTGAAGGCCGATCTCCAGGGCCCCCCGCTTCGGGAAGGCCAGGGGCCCCTCGGTGGGGCCCAGGCACGAGGCCCGGCCGATGGACCCCAGGGGCGTCCAGGGGATGCCCTTCGGTGTGAGGATCGTCGCTGCCATGCCGATGACGCCGCCGTCCGGAGTGAAGTCCAGCGTCGAGGGCCTCGCCAGGATGCGGAGCGTCAGGGGCCTTGCTCCCGGCAGGAACGCGGGGATCTCGAAGTTCTGGTCCAGGGCCAGGTTCTTCACCGCGTCGGCGACCATCTTGCTGATGTCGTTGGCCATCGTCTTCTCGAACTCGTCCTCGATCATGTTGGCGAAGTCGTCCTCGAAGAAGTCGATGATCCAGTTGAACAGGAAGCCCCAGATGCCGTCGATGGAGACGTTCAGGCCGTTCACCGTGACCTTGGGGTTCGCGATGGACCCCTGGGGATTGCCGTCGGCCCCCATCGACAGCATCACGGTGGCCTGGATCACGATCGAGGAGGCGGTCGCACGGCCGCTGAAGTCCGGACACAGGAAGCCGCTGATGGGGATGTCGATGTCCACCCGGAAGGACGGGATGGTCGCCTTGAAGAAGAGCCCTCCCCAGGTGGGAAGCAGGTCCACCGAGATGGGCCCGTACCGGACGTTGCGGATGTTGACCCGGTACTTGCACCAGCCGAAGGACCCGGAGGTGACCGGGTTCTGGATCAGGTTGGCGATGTTCAGGTTCTGGACCAGCAGGGTCAGGACCGTGGCGATGTCGTTGGGCGTCCGGGTGTCGTTGTCGTCCCACACGGTGGGGCCCAGGAACATCTTGAGGCCGTCGGGGACCCGGGAGGCGTCGGGGTTTCCGGCGTCGACGGGGTAGTACTTCGGCGAGTAGTAGACCGACTGGACCAGGTGGTCCGCAAAGCAGACCGTGCCGGTCATCTGGCACGAGACGTCCTCGGCGTTGGCCACGATGGGGTTGAACCCCTGGTTGAGGGTCATCGGGTAGCCATTCAGGGAGCCGTCGTCGTTCCGGGTGCAGACCCCGGACCCGTCGTCCATCGTCCGGGGGCAGACGAAGTGCTGGTCCAGGGGGCTCACCAGGCACTGGCGCCCGTTCAGGGTGACCCAGGGAACCAGCAGGCCGCCCATGGGGTATTCGATGTGCCCCCGAACGCAGATCTTCCGCTCGCCACTGGCATTGATGGCGCCGTAGGTGTCCAACGTGATGCCCCGGGGGGGCCAGTCGATCACGATCTGGGGTCGGCACTCGGGCATGGCCTTGTGGGAGCACCCTCCCCCGGGGTTGCAGAAGTCGGCCGTGCAGTCGTTCCCGTCGTCGCAGACGCCCGGGAGCAGTTGCCCCACGCAGGACCCGGCCGTGCATCGGTCCAGCATCGTGCAGACGTTGTTGTCGTCGCAGGGCAGCGTGTTGGGCCTCGGGACGCAGCCGATGAAGTCCTCGCAGGTGTCGTCGGTGCAGAGGTTGCCGTCGTCGCAGTTCAGGAGAGTCGGACCGGGACGGCACTCGCCGTCCTGGCAGTGGTCGTCCAGGTGGCAGGGGTCCCCGTCGTCACAGGGGTCCTGGTTCGGGTCGAAGACGCAGCCGACACCCGGCTGGCAACGGTCGTCAGTACAGAGGTTGCCGTCATCGCACTCCAGCCCCACGGGGCCAGGACGGCACTCGCCCCCCTGGCACCGGTCCCCGATCGTGCAGGGATCCCGGTCGTCGCAGAGGAGGACGTTCGGGATGTGGACGCATCCACCCGCATGGTCCGGGACGCAGTAGTCGTCCGTGCAGGGGTTGCCGTCATCACAGTTCGGCCGCCCCTGGCCCGGGCGGCAGACGCCGTCGATGCAGGCATCGCCGATCGTGCAGATGTTGCCGTCATCGCAGGCCGCCGTGTTGAAGGCATAGACGCAGCCGAAGAGGGGGTCGCACCGGTCGTCGGTGCAAGGGTTGCCGTCGAAGCACCCCAGGGGATCGCCGCGGCACTCCCCGTCCTGGCAACGGTCGTTTTCCGTGCAGAGGTCCTGGTCATCACAGGGACCGTTCCGGTTCTGGTACACGCAGGTCCCCTGGTCGCAGACGCCGGCCGTACAGGGATTCCCGTCGTCGCACCGCATCGGGGTCCCGAGGCACGTCCCGGCCCGGCAGCGGTCCTGGACGGTGCAGGCATTGCCGTCGTCGCAGGGCAGCGAGTCATCGGGGATCAGGGCGTCGGTGCGGATGGCCGTGACGCAGGAGTGGCACGGCAGGGCCGGGTCCGTCTCCCCTTCCCGGTAGCAGGTCCCCTCGACCAGGCACCAGCCGGGCCTCAGGTCATGGTGACAGTCCTCCACGGACGGACAGCGGTCCTCCGTGCATTCCAGGCCGTCGTCGCAGCCATCGACGGGAGTCCCGACGCAGGAGAGGTCCTCCTGGCAGACCTCGTCCACCGTGCAGGGGTCCTGGTCGTCACAGGGGCCACCGGGCGTGCATCTCCCCGCGGGAGGAGGCGTGTCGGGTCCCGGATCCCCGGGAGACCCGTCCAGGGAGGCTCCGTCCGTCGAGGCGTCTTCTCCGCCAGACAGATCCCGGATGCCCTCCGTTTCCGAGGTGTCCTCCCCCGGCTCGCCATCATCCCGGCGGGCCAGGTCGTTCATGGACGCCTCGTCCCCCGTTGCTCGATCCCCCAGCGTGTCCTGGACCAGCCCATCGGCCCGAGGCAGGTCCGAGAGGCCTTCGTCGGGGCTCCCGGCGGACCCGCCACCGCAGCCCGCCAGCCAGGCCGCCAGGCACACGGTCCGAAACAGGGCTCCCGTTCCGTGACAACAGAGGATCCGCATGGGAACTCCGGGTCATGAAGCCGCGAACATTCTAGAGAAAGCCAGGGACGCTCACAAGCCGTCGGGAGCCGCCCTCGCGCCAGCCGCACGGGGTATCACCTCGATCAGACATCTCCGGTGCCGAGAAACGTCGAGACATTCTTCTCCGGAAGTCGTCATGACACGGGTCTCCTCGGAGCCGCCACGGGGCAATCGTTCCCCGCGTCTTTGCCTTTTCCGGAACCGACCGGTTAGCATTTTCTCCATGATGCGAAACACTCCCGGTTCCCTCGCTGCCTGGTGCCTCATCCCCCTGGCATGGTGCGCGGTGTCGGACCTGCAGGCTGGCCCCCTCATTCAGGAGGCGGACCTGCAACCGACCTTCCGGAACCCCCAGGCGGCCCAGGCCGCCAGGGCGGCGGCGGCAGGGGACTGGGAGACCACCCGGTCCATCCTGCTGGACCTGTCGGCCAGGGGTCCCCTGCCCGAGGCGCCCGAACGCCTGCGGTTCCTGCTGGGGGCGGCCTGCGTGCAGGTCCAGGACGCGATCTGCGCCTCGTCGGTGCTGGAGAACCTCGAGCGGGAGGTCCCGCTGGTGGCCGACCGGGTGGCCTGGATGCGGGCCCAGGCCCTCCTGGGACTGGACCGGGCCAGCGAGGCTGCGGACCTGCTGGCCCGGTTCCCTGCGGACTCCCTGAAGGCAAAGGAGGCCGACGACCTGCGCCTGGAGGCCCTCTGGCGGGCCGGCAGGCGGGACGAGGCGGAGCAACTGCTGCGATCGCGGGCCACCGAGGATGCGGCCGCGGCGACCCGCCTCTCGGAGATCCTCCGAGAGCGGGGCGACCGGGCAGGCGCCCTGGAAGTCCTCCAGAAGGCCTGGAACCGGTTGTCCTTCCCGGGACGCCGGACCCTGGAGGAGGCATGGAAGGCCCTGGGAGCCGCCCCCCCCGCCACGCCTCCTCCATCGGCCCTCGATCGCGCCCAGGCCCTGCTGGATGCCCAGCGGAGCCAGGAGACCCTGGAGGCGGTTCGTCCCTTGATCCAGGACCCTGCCACCCGGTGCGAGGCGCTGCGGATTCGCGCCCAGGCCCTCGGGAAACTCCGGCGGCATCCCGAGGCCTGGCAGGACTGGAAGACCCTGCTGGACCAGTGCTCCGGGCGCTACGACGTCCCTCGAACGCTCTATCAGGCGGCCCGAAGCGCCTGGCGGGCCGGCCAAGGCGCCGAGGGGGACCGCCTGGCCGATCGCCTGGCCAGGGAGGTCCCCGATTCGACCTTGAACGACGACCTGGCGGTGGCCCGGGGCCGGCAGGCCCTGGCGGCAGGCCGGCACGGGGAGGCACGGCGCCTGCTGCGGGACTCCCTGGCCCGCTGGCCCGACGGGGACATGGCCCTGGAATCCCGCTGGCTGTTGGCCTGGTCCCTCTGGACCTCCGGGGAGCTCCCGGAGATGGTCCGCCTCTGCCAGGAGTCCGAGACCCGGGCGGCACGGGACCCGGAGATGGCCGCCCGGTTCGCCTACTGGCGGGCCCGGGCGCTCCAGAAGACCCGCCATGCCCGGGAGGCCGAGGCGGCCTACCAGATCGCCGCCGAACGCTACCCCCTCACCTTCTACGCCTTCCTGGCCCTGGGACGCCTGGCGGACCAGCGAAAGACCTCCCCCGACCAGGTCCTTCGGCAGATCCCGACCACGAGGTCCCGGCCGGGCCCCTTCCTGACCTTGCAGGAGTCCCCGATTCCGGGTGGCATCCAGCGAGCCCTCTGGCTGCTTCAGACCGGGCTCGCCTCCTGGGCCCTGGAGGAACTCCAGGCCGCCTCGGATGCATCGACGGACGCCGTTTGGCTGGCCGCCTGGGTCCTGGAACGCCAGGACGCCTGGACCCAGAGCCACCGGCTGGCGGACCGCGTCCTCTCGGCGTCCCCCTTCTGGCCCGATGCCGCCACGGCCCGATACGTCCAACTCGCCTTTCCCCGGCCCTACCGCTCCCTGGTCGAGGCGGCGGCCCGGGAGTCCCGGATCGACCCGATGCTGATCTGGGCCGTGATGCGCGCCGAGAGCGCCTTCTCCCCCCGGGCCGAGTCCTGGGCCAATGCCCTGGGCCTGATGCAGTTGATCCTCCCGACGGCCCGGTCAATGGGCAAGCGGCTGGGGATCCCCGCCGGCCGGGAGGACGTCCTGCGGCCCGAGGTGAACATCCGCCTGGGGGCCGCCTACCTGTCCCAGTTGCTCCAGTCCCTGAAGGAGCCACTGCTGGCCATCCCGGGCTACAACGCCGGAGGTGGGGCCATCCGCCAGAAGCGGAAGGAGATCCCCCACGCCCAGGTGGACGAGTTCGTCGAGTCCATCGGCGCCAACGAGACCCGGGACTACGCCCGGAAGGTGTTCCGGAACTGGGCCATCTACCGGCTGGTCCATGGCGAAGCCAGGCAGCGCCTCCCCCGGGTCCGCTTCACCCTGCCGGTTCCTGAATGACGGGAGGGAACCCGCCCCTCCTCCCGCTTCGCACGTGGGTCGGATCGCTCCGGGACCCGGGTTGCGGGGGACGGCCGGGCGCGCGGATCAGGGGACTTGCATCTCCCCGGCATTGATGGACTGGTAACCGTTCTCGGACCCGTCGGCCCCGGGACCGGCGTTGAGGTCGCAGTAGAGCCAGGTGGCGCCCCGGTCACCGGAGAACCGGTAGGCGTAGTCGTGGTTCCCGGTGGCCGGGACCGTCAGGACCGCCATCCACTCGTCGTTGTTGGACTCCCCCCACTCCGACCCGTCATACCCGTCGTTCCAGGCGGCGGGCAACCAGGTCCAGAGGGCCCCGGTCGGGTCGCTTCCGTCCGGCCCGTATCCCACCTGGGCCCGGAGGGTCGGGTAGTGCTCCGTCCGGGTGGTCCGGGTCGTCAGCCCCGCGGTGTAGAAACGCCCGTAGACCGTCACGACGGTCCCCTGGGCCTCGTGGATGCTGGCCGGGTACTGGAGCCGACACCACTGGATGGGGACCACGCAGGCGGGATAGGACTCGCAGTCGGGGTCCCAGCAGTCCGTCAGGCCATCCTGGTCGTCATCACCGGAGTTGTTGCAGCAGGACTCGTTCTGGGGCTGGCAGACCCCGGCGGCATCGCAGGTGTCGCCGGTCGTGCAGGCGTTCCCGTCATCGCAGGTGCGGCCCGGGACCGGGTCGTATCGGCAGGCCCCGGTCTGGGGGATGCAGACGTTGTCGGTGCACGAGTTCCCATCGTCGCAGACCACGGGAGTCCCGGGGAGGCAGCCCTGGACCGGGTCGCAGGACTCGACCCCGTCGCAGGGATTCTCGTTGTCGCACCGGAGCGGCACCCCCGGCACGCAGAGGTCGAGCGTCTCGTTGCAGACTTCCTGGCCGTTGCAGAGGTCATCGTCCACGCACCGGTCGAATCCCTCTCGGGGAGACAGGCATCCGCCCAGGGGGTCGCAGCCCTCCTCGCCGTTGCAGAACAGGCCATCCTGGCAGTCCAGAGCCACGCCAGGAAGGCATCCCAGCACCGGGTCGCAGGTCTCGAGGCCGTTGCAGACGTTCTGGTCGTCGCAGGCCGGCGGGATGCCGGCCTGGCACCCTGCCACCGGGTCGCAGGTCTCGAAGCCATTGCAGGCGTCGCCGTCATCGCACTGGAGCGGCACCCCCGGCACGCAGCCCGTGCCCTCGACGCAGGTCTCCAGGCCGTTGCAGGTGTCGCCGTCATCGCAGGGGGGAGGCGCCCCGGGAACGCAACCGGCCGCCGGGTCACAGGTCTCCGCCCCGTTGCAGAACAGGCCGTCGTCGCAGGACAGAGGCGTCCCGGCCACGCAGCCGATCCCCTCCTGGCAGGTCTCGACCCCGTTGCAGGCATCGTGGTCATCGCAGGGCAAGGGGACCCCCGGCACGCAGCCCACCGCCGGGTCGCAGGTCTCCACCCCGTTGCACGCGAGGCCATCGTCGCAGACCGGCGGTGGCGCCGCCCGGCACCCCAGGACCGGGTCGCAGGTCTCCACCCCGTTGCAGGCATTGCCGTCGCTGCACTGGAGGGGGCTGCCCGGCACGCAGACATGGAGATCCTCGAAGCACATCTCCTGGCCGTTGCAGATGTCTCCGTCGTCGCAGGGAGGCCGATCGACCACGCACCCCCTGGCCGGGTCACAGTGCCCCTCCCCGTTGCACCACCCCGGTTGATCGCAGACGGGAGGGGTCCCGGGCAGGCACGCCCCGGTCTGGGGCACGCAGGTCTCGACGCCGTTGCAGGCGTCGCCGTCATTGCAGGGGATCGGGGTCCCCGGGACACAACCCTCGGCCGGGTCGCAGGTCTCCACCCCGTTGCAGGCATCCTGGTCGTCGCAGTGCAATGGCGTGCCTGGCACACAGGCACCATTCGTCGGGTCGCAGGTCTCCACCCCGTTGCAGGCATCCTGGTCGTCGCAGAGAACCGGGGTTCCCGGCACGCAGCCCGTTGTGGGGTCGCAGGTCTCCACCCCGTTGCAGGCATCCCCGTCGTCGCAGAGAACCGGGGTTCCCGGCACGCAGCCCGCTGTGGGGTCGCAGGTCTCCACCCCGTTGCAGGCATCCCCGTCGTCGCAGGTCAACGGTGTCCCGGCCACGCAGCCCGTTGCCGGGTCGCAGGTCTCCAGGCCGTTACAGGCGTCCCCGTCGTCGCAGACCGGAGGCGTGCCGGCCAGGCACAGCCCCGTGTGGGGGTCGCAGGTCTCCAGACCATTGCAGGCATCGCCATCGCTGCAGTCCACCGGCAGGTGGCGGATCTCGCCGGTGGTGGGGATGCAGAGGTCCACCGTGCAGGGGTTCTGGTCGTCCACCGGGACCGGGACGGACCGGCACTCCCCCGCCTGGGCGTCGCAGCGCTCGACCGTGCAGAGGTTGTCGTCCTGAGGGCAGAGGTCCTGGTGGGTGACCTCGCCGGTCGATGGGTCGCAGCGATCCTCCGTGCAGTCCAGGCCGTCGGAGATGTCCCGGGGCCGGAACGCGCAGGTCCCGTCCTCCGGAATGCAGGAGTCCTCGGTGCAGAGGTCCTGGTCGTCGCAGGTCACCGGATCGCCCGGCAGGCAGCCCTGGATGGCATCACAGGTCTCGAGGCCATTGCAGGCGTCGCCGTCGTCGCAGGTCAGGGGCCTCCCGGGCCTGCAGACCCCATCGGCCGTGGCGTCGCACCACTCAATCCCGTTGCAGACGTCCCCGTCGTCGCAGAGGACCGGGTTGCCCGGCACGCATCCCCCCGCGTCGGGGTCGCAATATTCCAGGCCGTTGCAGGGGTCGCCGTCGGTGCAGGACCGCCAACGGAGCGGCTGGCAGGACCCGTCCCGGCAACGACTCTCCAGCACGCAGGGGTTCGGCAGTTCACAGGATGCCGTGTTGGCCACATGGACGACCCCCTCCAGCAGGTCGCACCGGTCATCGGTGCAGGGATTTCCATCGTCCAGCGACAGGGGCGTGCCCACGCAGTTTCCCTGATCGCACCGGTCGTCCACCGTGCAGGCGCTCCCGTCGCTGCACGGCGTCCCGGTCCGGGGGTCATGGATGCACTGGCCGGCCTCGCAGCGGTCGGCGGTGCACTCGTTGGCATCGTCGCAGGACATCGGGGAACCGGCGACACATCTCCCCTCGACGCAGGAATCCCCCACCGTGCAGGGGTCTCCGTCCTCGCAGGCCCCCTCCCGGCTCCGATAGACGCAGCCCTGGCCGGGAACGCAGGCGTCCTCGGTGCACTCCTGGTGGTCGTCGCAGACCACCGTGGCCTCGCCCTGGCAGGTCCCCTCCCGGCAGGCGTCGTTCTGGGTACAGGGGTCCAGGTCGTCGCAGGGCTGGCCCTCGTTGTCCGGGACGGCCACGCACTGCCCCGTAGAGGGATCGCAGGCCCTCGCCAGGCAGGGGTCCGGCAGGTCGTCGGGACAGGAGACCACGGACTCCGGGTCCACCTGGCAGGTCCACGGCGTCCTGGACCGGTCGCAGAAAAGCGTCCCGTTGCACAGGTCCCCGTCCTCGAATGCCGTGCAGTCGCCGTCCTCCGTGCACTGGCAGACGTTGCTCCCCGAAACGCACTGCCCGGATCGGCAGACGTCCCCGGTCGTGCAGGGATTGCCGTCCTCACAGGTCGTCTCCTCCGGGGCATCCTGACGCACGCACTGGCAGGTGCCCGGGTCGCAGACCGCGACCTCGCAGGCCCCCAGGTCCGGGAAGGTCTCCCGGCAGTCCCCGTTCTCCCGGCACTCGCAGGCGTCGGTGACCTCCCCGGGGGACGGGTCGGCAGCCGGGACCTCCGCGGGACGATCGGCCCCCAGGTCCTGGGTCGTGCCGTCCTCTCCCGCGCCGGTGTCCGACGAAAGTTCCGGCAGATCGCGGACAGCATCCATGCCTGAGTCGCCTGGGGACCCGGTCCCGCCGGAACAGGCCCCCGCGAACAGCACCGCGACCACCGCCACGGTCCGCCACCCTGCATTCTTCATGGTCACCTCTGGTGAGTGGATGCCCAGCAACAGGCGCGCCTCGTCACGACTACTGTCGGGCTTCATTCTACGCGGGGAGGGAGGCCTCTTCCAGGGGGGAATCCACGGACGGCCCGGGAAACGCCCGGAGGAAGGCCCGGACCACGGTGGGGTCGAACTGCCTCCCGGCCCCCCGTTCGATCTCGCGGCTTGCCTCCCGGTGGGACAGTGCCGCGCGATAGGGCCGGTCGGAGGTCATCGCGTCGTAGGCATCGGCCACGGCGATCACGCGGGCCACCAGCGGGATGCGTTCCCCCGACAGGCCATCGGGGTACCCGGTCCCGTCCCAGTGCTCGTGGTGGTGCAGCACCGCCTCCAGGGCCTCCCGCAGGAAGCCCACCGGGTGCAGGATGCTGTCACCGATGACCGGGTGGCGCTCGATCGCCGCCCGCTCCTCCTGGTCCAGGTGCCCCTTCTTGAGCAGCACGCTGTCCCGGACTCCGATCTTGCCGATGTCGTGCAGCAAGGCCGCCTGTTCCAGGCACTCCAGGTCCGTCGGAGACATCTCGAGGCCCCCGGCGATGCGCAGGGCATAGGATCGGACCCGCTCCGAGTGGCCCCGGGTGTAGGAGTCCCGCATCTCCAGCGCCTGGGCCAGGGCCCGGATCGTCTGGTAGAAGTTTCGTCGGTTCGCCTCGTTGAGCCGGGCATTCTCCAACGCCGCGGCAATCTGGTGCGCGAAGGTGGCGAAGAGTTCCAGGCTCGTCTCGTTGAAGGCATCGGGCTTCGGGCTCTCGGCGGCCAGGACGCCCACCGCGCCGTAGGGTCCCATGATGGGGGCAACCATTTCGCACCGGGCGTCGGACCTCCCCGGCAGGTGGTCCGGCGCCTCGGAGACGTCGGCGATCAGCAGGGGCCGTCCCTGTTCCAGGCACCGCCAGGACACGCCCTGCCCCCGGGGGATCCGCTGGCCGTTCCGGACCCCTCCCTCGAACCCGTAGTGGGACCGGACCACCAGGTCGTCGCCGTCCCGGAGCAGCAGCGCGCAGGACCGGAAGAAGAGCGACTGCCGGGCCAGGTCCAGGGCCCCGGCGACCAGGCCGTCGAGGTCCGTGAACGTGGCGATCCGCATGCCGATCTCGTTCAGCGTGGTGAGGTCCTTCGCCCACCGGGCCAGACGCTCCTGTTCCCGGAAGGCCGCCTCCACGAGCCGGACGTTCCGGAGGGCCACCGAGAGGTTCGACCCGAAGAGGCCCAGGGCCTCCTCGAGGTCCCTGATTGCCTCCCCGGGGTCCCCCCGGCGGCCGGTCAGCAACCCCACCCAGTCCGCATCGACGTGCAGGGGGACCGCGCACCACCACTCGCCGTCCCTCAGGGCCACTCGGGCCTTCGAGGCCTGGAGGGGGCCCGACAGCCACTGCGACAACGCCTCCCGAGACAGGTCCCGGGACGCGGCAGGCGACCACCCCCGAGAACAGATCAGCGTCCCCTCGCGTTCCAGGGCCCGGGCCGGGTCCTCGCCGATCTCCCAGGCCAGCACCGCGGCGGACTCGAACTGAAAGATGCGCTCGGCCCACCAGAGGCCCCGTTCCACGACCTCCCGGAGCGAGTGCCCCTGCTGGACCTCCACCCCGGCATTCGCAAGCCATCGAAACCAGCTCATGGCGGGAGCACCCCCGTGCACATGCCCCAGGCTAGCACCCGGCGGAACCGGGTGCCAAACCCGTGCAGCAGCGAGGCAACCTTTCCAGGCGAGTTTCCTGGATCCGGGAACCAGCGCATGGTCCCGGAACCAGCGCCCCAGGAACGACGTTGCCAAGAGGCGCCCTTGATGGCAACCTTGCCGGAGTCGGTCGCCGGAGGGAGGACCTGGCATGGATACGCAACCGTCACTCTTCGCGCTGCTGCTGGCCGGGGGCAAGGGGACCCGATTCTGGCCCCTCTCCCGGGAGGACCACCCCAAGCAACTGCTGAAACTCTTCTCGGACAAGACGCTGGTCGAGGAGACCTACGACCGCGTCCACCCCCTGATCCCCAGCGAGCGGGTCTTCGTCGCCACCTCCCTGGGGCTCGCCCCGAGGCTCATGAGCCTCTTCCCCAACATCCAGCGGGAGAACTTCATCGTCGAGCCTCTGCCCCGAAGCACGGCCCCCTGCATCGCCGTGGCGGCCCGGATGATCCGCCGACGGGACCCCGAGGCCGTCATCGCCGTGCTGCCCTCGGACCACTTCGTCGCCGACGTCCACACCTTCCAGGAGGTGATCCAGGCGGCGGCCCTCCGGGCGTCCCGAGGGGCCATCGTCACGCTGGGCATCACCCCGACGCACCCCGAGACGGGCTACGGGTACATCCGCTTCGGGGAGTTCGAGGACGACATCGAGGTGGCCGAGACCCACTTCCGGCCCCGGGTGATCCAGGCCTTCGTCGAGAAGCCGGACCATGCCACCGCCGTGGGCTACCTGAAGGCGGGCCGCTACCTGTGGAACAGCGGCATCTTCGTCTTCCGGGCCGACACGATGGACGAGGCGATTCGACGGCACCTCCCGGGGCTTGCGGAGGCGGTGGATGCCCTCTTCCAGATGGGGTCGGTGGACCCCGACAGCGACGAGGCGCTCCGGGTCTGGAGCGCGATGCCGGCCATCAGCATCGACTACGGGGTCATGGAGAAGGCCGAGGGGCTCGTCGTGATCCCGGCGTCCTTCGGCTGGTCCGACGTGGGGACCTGGCGGGCCCTGGCCTCCTTCCCCACCGACAGCAACGAGAACTTCATCTATGGCCGGGTCCTGGCGGTGGATTCCCGGCGCAACGTGCTCTACTCCTCCTCGGGGCTGCTGGCGACCCTGGGCCTGGAGAACATGGTGGTGGTGGTGACCCGGGGGGCCGTGCTGGTCTGCCCGGCGGACCGGACCCAGGACGTCCGGATGCTGGTCGAGGAACTCCGCAACCGCAACCAGACCGAGTACCTCTGACCCGCGAGGAGACGGCGATGAAGGTGGCGCTGGTCGGCCTGCCCCAGAGCGGCAAGACCTCGTTGTTCCAGGCCCTGACCGGTTCCTCGGGACACGCGTCCCGGGGTTCCCTGAACCTGGGCACCGTGAAGGTGCCGGACCCCCGGGTGGACCGGCTGGCGGAGATCTACCAGCCCAAGCGGCGGGTCTATGCCACGGTGGAGGTGGTCGAGGCGAACACCCCGGCGGCGACCGGGGAGCGGCGGCCGGGGCAGTCGGCCCTGGACGCGGCGTTCCTGAACCTGGTGAAGCCGATGGACGCCTTCCTGCTGGTGCTGCGGGCCTTCGACGACGAGGGGCTCTGCGACCCCCGGGCAGACCTCCGGGTATTGCTGGACGAGATGGCCTTCGCGGACCTGCTGGTGCTGGAGTCCCGGCTGGAACGGGACGAGGCGGATCGCAAGAAGGGCAAGCCCGGCATGGCGGCGGAGGAACGGGAGGCCCTGCTGGCCTGCCATCGGCTGCTCAACGAGGGGCGGCGCATCGTCGAGGACGAGGGGCTGGCCAGGAGCCCGTGGCTTCGGGCCTATGCCTTCCTGACGGCCCGGCCGGCCATCGCCGTGCTGAACGTCCGGGACGAGGACGCGGCGGCCGGGCCTGCCGTGCTGGAACGGTTCGGCCTTGCGGACCCGGGACTGCCGTGCTTCCCGTGCAGCGCCCGCCTGGAGGCCGAGGTGGCCGAACTGCCCGAGGAGGACCGCCCGGCGTTCCTGCGGGAACTGGGGATCTCGGAGCCGGCGGTGAACGTCGTGTTGCGGGAGGTCTATGGTGCCCTGGGGCTGATCTCCTTCCTGACGGCCGGCGAGGACGAGTGCCGGGCCTGGCCCATCCGCCGGGGGACCCTGGCGCCCCAGGCGGCGGGGGTGGTCCACAGCGACATCGAGAAGGGCTTCATCCGGGCCGAGGTGATCTCCTACGAGGACTTCATGGCCCTGGGGAGCGAGGCGGCGGCCCGGAAGGCCGGCCGCTACCGCCTTGAGGGCCGCGAGTACGAGGTCCGCGACGGCGACATCGTGCATTTCCGGTTCAACGTATAGCCCTGACGGCCCAGTCGGAAACCTGCGTCACCGTCCCGGAGCGCCTCCTGCCGGAATCGGTCCGGTCGCGCCGCCCGATGGACCCACGGAGGCTCTGGAGGTTCGTCGGGGGAACGGGATTCCACGAAGGGGGAAGGGAGAGGCGATCAGGCGGTCAGAAGCGCATCCGGGCGCCGATGCCCACGGCCTTGTTGTCGAAGGCGTTGCCGACCGGAGGCTTCAGGTTCGCCAGCACGAAGGAGGCGTAGAGGTCCAGTGTGCCCCGGACCAGGGTCCCGCCCAGGGTCAGGGCCGCCGGGATCGCCACCCGGTCCCCGAAGGAGCCGGCGCTGGGCCGCAGGCCGAAGTCCGTCCCGAAGGACAGGTCCAGGAACAACTGGCGGATGGGGTTGTAGGTCAGCCCGTACTGAAGACCCAGCGTCATCTGGGGGAAGTCGCCGCCGGAGGTGGGATAGTCGTCCGCCACGAACCCCACCAGGAAGTTCAGCGCCGCGTGGACCTTCAGCATGTCCCGGACCGCGATCCACTGGAACGGAATCCCCAGCATGAGCCCGACGCGCTGCTTGCTGAAGGAGTCGACGAAGGTCCGGTCGCCGGGAGCGAAGAGATGCAGCTCGGCCGCCAGCATGTCGATGAAGCGGTAGCGGGCCGCAATGTCAAAGCCCCCGAACTTCGCGCCGGCGAGCCCCGAGGAGTAGTTCATGGCCTCGATGCCCAGGCCCAGTTCAAAGTTCCGCACGACGCCCCACTGGGCCCCAACGCCCAGGGTGATGTCCTTCGCCATGCGCCCCTTGATCAGTCCCAGGCCCAGGTCCAGGCCCGTCTGGACCATGCCGGCATCCAGCACCAGCGGGCGGGCGGCATAGGCCTCGGGATAGCCCTCGGTGTCCTGGGCAGCGGCGACCACCGGCAGGACCATGACGCACAGAAACGGAATCACTCGCTTCATCGCACACTCCTCATCACAAGAACCATTCCTCAGGCCGGACCCTCCGGCCAACCCCCGCGTCCTCCGGGCCTCCCCTCCGCTCCGGCCCAGGGAGCGGCCCCTGGAAGACGCGGCACCCGGGGTCTTCGCAAACGTCATGCCGGTTCCGGGGCCCAGGCCCCAACCAGGGGGCAGACACCGACCAAGGGCTCGCAATTCAAGGAGATGGATGGTCCAGATACGGCATTGCCAGGAGGAGTCCGCCGCGAGACGGGGCCCAGGAGGCGTGCGATCCGGCACCGGCACCGTGCGATCCAAAACGATGACCCGGGCAGCCCGCACGCGGCCGAAACGCCCGCCTCAGGGAAGGCCCGGGCCTCCTGGCCTGTGGAAGCAAGAACACCTGCATTTCGGACAGTTTCCCGATGCCGGTTGGCGCGGTTCCCGTCGATTTGCGATGCTGCAGTCGGCTGGAGCGAGGACATCCATGCGAGGATGCATGGCCTGGATGGTGCTGGTCATGGGGACCGCATGCGCGGCCCAGGGAAAGGAGACGCCTATGGCAAGACAGGACCTGACACCCGAGGAGCGACGGATCCTGCTTGGCAAGGGCACGGAACGGCCCTTCACGGGACGGTACTGGAACCACCACGAGGCGGGGACCTACCACTGCCGGGGATGCGGCGCCCCTCTCTTCCCCTCGACGGCCAAGTTCGACAGCGGCACGGGCTGGCCCTCCTTCGACCAGGCCCTGGAAGGGGCCGTCCGGGAGGTCCCGGACCCTGACGGGGAACGGGTCGAGATTGTCTGCGCCCGGTGCGGCGCCCACCTGGGCCACGTCTTCCGGGGCGAGGGGTTCACGCCCCGCCAGACCCGCCACTGCGTGAACAGCGCCTCCCTGGAGTTCCAGCCCGAATCCCACTGAATTTCCGATATGCTACGGTCGGTCCCGCCATGGAGACGACCATGGAACCGACCGACAGGGTCTGGCCGGGAACCGCAACGGCCCCGATCCTGGGATGCCTCCTGGCCGCCATCGCGGTGTGGGGCGAGTCCCCGGGAGCCAGTGCCCAGGTGCTGGCCTCCGACGTGGCCTTGATCGAGGACATCGGGGGCCAGATCCAGAAGGCCGCGGGATTCACGGCGGATGGGTGGCTCCAGAAGGCCGCCTGCCGCTTCTACGAGGTCACCGCGGGCATCCCCTCAAACCCGGAGATCCTGTTCGTATTTACCACCTACGCCCCGGACTTCTTCGGGGACGTCCAGAGCGGCCTGACGGTCTTCCAGCAGACCCGGGGCATCGGCAAGGGCCGGGTGGACCAGCGGGCCGCCTACTGCGCCACGGGACGCTTCCTGCGCCACGCGGTGAAGATGGGGTCCCTGGCGAACCTCCCGGAGGACCCGCTGGACCGCCTGCCTCGGCGGCCGGAACTGGCGATGAACGCCGTGCAGGTGATGGCCCACGAGCACGGGCACCACTGGATGGCCTACGTCTCCTACCGCCTGGACGACGGCCTGCCCCAGCACTGCGACCTGCGGGCCCGAATGCCGTCGTCGGAACCGACCACGGGCAACTGCGACGGGTACGCCCCCTCGGAGTTCGGGCTCCACTGGTCGGCCCTGTTCGACTCCGGGGGCCTGATGTTCGGAAACCGGATCGAGGAGATGCCCGATGGCACCTTCCGGTTCTACAACGACGGGGACCTGATCTTCGGCGCCCTGGACCGGTACCTGATGGGCCTGCTCCCCGCGGAGTCGGTGGGGCCGCTGCTGCTGGTGCGGACCTCCGATTCCCGGATCCAGCCGTCGGACTACCCGGTCTCGGGGGAGGTGATCGTCGAGGGAACGGCCCGGCGCCTGTCGGTCCGGGACGTGATCGCCTACGAGGGGAACCGGTATCCCGAGCGGGAACCCTGCCACTGGAAAGGGGCCGTGGCGCTGGTGTTCCCGCCCGGGAAGCCTCCGACTCCGGCCCAGATCGACCTGGTGGCCCGGTATGCCAGTGCCTACGAGACCTTCTACGCCGAGGCGACCGGGGGGCTCGGGTCCATCGACCTGACGCTGGACCAGCGGGGGCGCGGCACCCGGGAGTGCCCGGCCCCCGGCGGTGGTCCTCCCCCGGAGTCGCCCCCCGAGGAGGGTCCCGCCGAGGACCTGCCCGGTCAGGAGACGGGGGCCGACTCCCCCGACGGCGCGGACACCGGCAACGGGGAGCCCGCAGAGGCCCCACCGGAACTCCCGGAGACACCGGACCGGGGATCGTGGGAGACGGACGGACTCGGAGACGGGATGGCCGAAGGACCGGAGGTCTGCGATCCCGGCGCCCGGCGATGTCATCCCCTGGGCAACGGCATCGTGCAGCAGTGCGCCGAGGATGGACGATCCTGGCGAGAGGTCGCCGACTGCGGGCTGTCGGGACTTGCCTGCCGAGACGGAACCTGCGCCTCGGGAAGGGGGGGCGGCTGTCATGGCACCGGCGTGACGGGTCCGTCCCCCTGGTCCTGGATCCCGTGGGTCCCGGGACTGGTCCTGGCATTCCTTCGCCTGGGAAGATTCCGGCGCACCGCACCCCGCCCGTCGAGACCTCCTGACCCCGACAGCATGGCGACCCTGGAACCACCGCATCGGAGAGACGGACGATGGGCATGAGACGCTCCCGGAACGTGGCGCCCGGCGCCTGGATGATCGTGATGCTGCTGGCCGGAGGCTGCGGGACGGCCCTCCCCTCGGCCGACCCTGGGGAACCGCCCGGCGATGCGACGGGAGAGGCATCGGGGGACCCTGGCGGGGACCTGCCCGAGGCGAGAGATGTCTTCGAGGACATTGCCACCACGGAGGTCCCGCCGGACGCCCGGCAGGACGCCTCGCCGGATGCCGAGACCCCGGAGGTTCCGGGGGACTTCCTGGGGGACATGCCGGAGGTCCCGGATCCCCCGAGGCCCGAGGCCATCCACGAGGTCCGGACCCGATCCCGGACCCTCCCCGACGGCCCCTGGTCCCGGGACGAGGCCTCCTTCCTGGCCCCGGCCACCGGCCTTCCACCGGGGCCGGTCCGAGGGCTGGCCTTCTCGGCCGGAACCGCCTGGGTCGCCACCGACTCGGCCCTGTGGAGGGGGCCCCCTCCGGCGGGACCGTTCGTGCCCGTCGAGGACCCGGAGGGGCTCCTGGTGGGAGTCCGGGACCTGGGGCCCCGGCCCGAGGGCGGGGTCCTGGCGGCCACGCCCGACCAGGTGCAGGAGATGGACGGGTCCGGGAACCTCCTGCGAACCCTCTACCGCCCCAGGGGCCTGGGGGATCTCACCCGGGCCGTGTCCTGCGGCGACGGCATCCGGGCCCTGGCCGACGGCCGCCTGCTGGAGGAACGGGACGGAGCCCTGGTCCTCGCGGCCATCCCGCAGGAGGTCCGGGACATCGCCTGCCAGGAGGGGGCCCTGCTGGTCCTGGTCGATGAGGGTCTGTTCCGTTTCCCGGGCCTCGACGCCGAGGGGACCCTGGTCTGGAGGCCCGACGCTCAGGACAAGGTCACGCGGGTCCAGGCCGCCGGGCCGGTGATCCTGGTCGGAGGCCCGGACCTGGCGGTGGTGCTGTCGCCGCCTGAGGCCCCGGTGGTCCTCCGGCCGGGACCTGGGGCCATCCCCACCCGGGGCCTGACGGCCCTGGCCCTGTCCCCCGCCGGGCGGTCCCTGGCCCTGGGGCACCCCGTCGGCGCCTCCTGGATCGACCCCGGCACGGGCCGGGTGGACCACTACGCCTCTCCCCGCTGGCTCCCGTCGGATCAGGTCACGGCCCTCGCCTTCGAGTCCGAGGAGACCCTCTGGGTCGCGACGACCGCCGGCGTCGCCCGGATCACCTGGGCCGAGATCGACCTGGAGGCCAAGGCCCGGCGCATGTTCGGCATGCTGAATCGGTGGTTCGTCCGGCTCGACGGCTTCGTGAGCCCCTCGGCCCGCTTTCCCTCGCCGGAGGTCGATGACCCGGCCACCCTCTACGACAACGACAACGACGGCCAGTGGACGGAGGAGGCCGTGGGGGCCTTCTGCCTGGCCTTCGCGGTGACCGGCGACGAGGCCTGGCGCACGGCGGCCCGCAAGGCCATCCGCGACATGGCGCTGCTGATCGACGTCCCGGCCCGGGACTTCGAGGCCGCTGGCCTGGGCCGGGGCTTCGTGGCCCGGTCCGTGGTCCGGGACGACGAGGGGGACCTCTTCACCAGCAAGGCGACCCAGTCCAACTGGCATCGGACGACCTTCGAGGACGGCCACGACTACTACTGGAAGGACGACACCTCCTCCGACGAGGTGACCGGCCATCTCTTCGGATGGAGCCTCTTCCACGACCTCTGCGCCGAGACCGCCGAGGAACGAGCCTTCGCGGCCCGGCACCTGGGAGACCTGGCGGGCTACCTCCTGCGCCACGACTACCGGCTGCTGGACCTGGACGGCCTCCCGACCACCCACGGGGACTACAGCCCCGGCCGCATCCCCATCGCGGTGGACGGCCTGGAGGCCTGCGCCGAGGCCGGTCATCCCCTGGACCTCTGCCTGGATTCCTGGGGCGGAGGGGCCTTCCTGGACTCGGTGGAGATCCTGGCCCTGATGCTGGCCGCCTGGCACGTCACCGGCGAGGCCCGATTCCTGGAGGCCTACGAGGAACTCCACACGACCCACCGCTACCGGGAGGCTGCGACCTTCCACCCCAACGTGGTGACCTGGACGGTCCACGGGATGGCCAACTACTGCGACCACGAACTGGCGGACCTGGCCTTCTACACGCTGCTCCGCTATGAGCCCTACCCCGACCGGCGGGCCTACTGGATCGCCCAGATGATGGCGGCCTGGGAATACGAGGTCGGAGAGCGCAACCCCCTGAAGGCGATGGCGATGGCCTCGGCCCAGGCAGAGGTCCCGGGCCTTCCCGAGGCCATCCGGACCCTGGTGCTCTACCCCGAGGACCTGCGGGAGTGGCCCGTCGACAATGCCCACCGGGTGGACTACCTGCCCGGGGGTACGGACCGGCACGGCGACGCCCAGTTCCTGGCGGTGCCCCCCCATGACGAGATCGCGATCCTCCGCTGGGACCACAACCCCTACCGCGTCTCGGGCCACGGGGACGGCGCCTCCCGGATGGCCCCCACCTTCTGGCTGCTGCCCTACTGGGGCCTGCGCTACCACGGCGTGCTGGAACCGGATCCGGGTCCTGTACCGCCGCGGTGACTGGGGTCCAGGACGTGGTAGCATTCCCCCGGGAACCGTCCGTCATCCACAGGAGGAGGCACTCATGGGACACGTCGTCATTCTCTCGGCCGTGCGGACCCCGATCGGGGCGATGGGCGGCGGGCTGTCCAGCCTGCTGGTCCGGGACCTGGCCACCTTCGCCATCCGGGAGGCCATCGCGGCAGCGGGCATCGCCCCGGAACAGGTCCAGTACACGTGCCTCGGCTGGGTCATGCAGGATTCCCGCTTCCCGAACCTGGCCAAGCAGGCGGCGGAGTTTGCCGGAGTCCCGTCGTCGGTCCCCGGGACCACCTACCACGAGAACTGCGCCTCGGGAGCCGCGGCGGTCCATGACCTGGCCCGCCGGATCCTGCTGGGAGAGGTCGAGGTGGGCGTGGCCGGCGGCGCCGAGAGCATGTCCAACGTGCCCCGCTATCTCTTCACGGGCCGACTGAAGGGCCAGACCTACGGCGACATGGTCCTGGAGGACGGGGTCCAGGGATCCCTGGTGGACCGGAACGTCGGCCCCAAGGGCGAGGTGATGGGCCTCATGACCGAGCGGATCGTCGAGAAGTACGGACTGACCCGGGAGGAGCAGGACGACGTGGCCTTCCGGAGCCATCACCATGCGGTGAAGGCCTGGGAGGAGGGGATGTTCGCGGACTACGTCCGGCCGGTGCCGGTCCCCCAGAAGAAGGGACCGCCGGTGGAGTTCGCCCGGGACGAGGGCCCGAAGCCCCTGCCCCGGGAGGCCTTCGCGGCCCAGAAGCCCTTCTTCAAGCCCGACGGGGGCACCATCACCGCGATGAACTCCTCCTCGATCAACGACGGGGCCGCGGCGCTGGTGCTGGCCAGCGAGGACTGGGCCCGGCGCAACGGCCACCGGCCCCTGGCGCGCCTGGTGGCCTGGCACAACGTCGGGGTGCCCCGGGAGTACATGGGGGAAGGGGCCTTCCAGGTGATCCCGCCGCTGCTGCAGCGGGCCGGCCTGGACCTGCGATCCATCGACTGGTGGGAACTCAACGAGGCCTTCGCCGCGGTGGTGGCGGCGGCCTTCCACTTCCTGCCGGACCTGCCGGTGGACCGGGTCAACGCCTGGGGGAGCGGCATCTCCCTGGGGCACCCGGTGGGCTGCACCGGCGCCCGGCAGATGGTGGACATGGTGCATCAGATGACCCGGCGGGGGGGCCGCCTGGGCCTCACCACCCGCTGCGTCGGCGGCGGGATCGGGAGCGGCGAGATCCTGGAGGTCCTCGGCTGACCCCGGCCTCTGGGGGTCCTCCTCCGAAACCCTGAGGAAACGCCATGACACTGCCTGCCTGTTTCAAGGCCTACGACATCCGGGGCCGGGTCCCCGATGAACTGGACGAGACCCTGGCCGAGGGCATCGGCCGGGCCCTGGCCCGGCGCCTGCGACAGGACCGGGAGGAGGGCATCGGAGCCGGCGAGAGGGCCTCGCCGGAGGGCCCCATCACGGTGGCGTTGGGGCGCGATATCCGACTCTCCTCCCCGACCCTGGCCGGGGCCCTGGCCCGGGGCCTGCAGGAGGCCGGGGCCGACGTGGTGGACCTGGGCCTCTGCGGCACGGAGATGGTCTATTTCGCCGTCTTCCACCTGGGCCTGGACGGCGGGGTGATGATCACCGCGAGTCACAACCCCAAGGATTACAATGGCCTCAAACTGGTCCGGGTCGGTAGCCGCCCCATCAGCGGCGACAGCGGTCTTCGCGACGTGGGGGCCTGGGCCCTCCAGGAACCGGAATCCTGGGCTGGCCCTCGGGGCACGGTCCGGTTCCACGACCCGACTCCCGCCTTCCTGGACCTGCTGCATCGGCTGGTGCCCCCGGAGTCCCTGGCGCCCCTCCGGGTGGTCTTCGACACCGGCAACGGCTGTGCCGGTCCCCTGGTCCGGACGCTGGCCGAGGGGCTGCCCCTCCGGGCATCGATCCTCCGGGAGCGGCCCGACGGGGAGTTCCCCCAGGGGGTCCCGAATCCCCTGCTCCCGGAGAACCGGGACCTCTGCGCCCGGGCCGTCCTGGACCTCGGGGCCGACGTCGGCATCGCCTTCGACGGGGACTTCGACCGGTGCTTCTTCTTCGACGACCGGGGAACCTTCGTCGAGGGGTACTACCTGGTGGGACTGCTGGCCCAGGAGATGCTCCGGGACCGCCCGGGGTCCCGGATCGTCCATGACCCCCGCCTCTACTGGAACACCGAGGAGGTGGTCCGGGAGGCCTCGGGCATCCCGGTGCGAAGCAAGACCGGCCACGCCTTCATCAAGGAGCGGATGCGGGCCGAGGGGGCCCTCTACGGCGGCGAGATGAGCGCCCACCACTACTTCCAGGACTTCGGCTACTGCGACTCGGGCATGGTCCCCTGGCTCAAGGTCCTGGCGCTGCTGACCCGCCTGGGTCTGCCCCTCTCGGAGGTCCTGGCGGACCGCATGGCCCGTTACCCCTGCAGCGGCGAGATCAACCGCCGGGTCCCGGACATCCCGGCGGCCATCCGCCGGGTGGAGCGGCATTTCGAGCCCGGGGTCCTGGAGCGGGACGACACCGATGGCCTGTCCCTCTCTTTCGACCGCTGGCGATTCAACCTGCGGGGGTCCAATACCGAGCCCCTGCTGCGCCTCAACGTCGAGACGAGGGGAGACCCGGACCTGCTCCAGCGCAAGACCGCCGAGGTGCTGGCCGTGATCGACGCCGGGGAGTGACCGGCCATCGGGGCCCCAGGTCAGGCGTCCTCGCCGTGGGGGTCCGTGAGCCGCCGGGGGTCGAAGACCCGGTCCACCTCCTCCTCCCGCACGATCCCCTTTCGGACCAGCAGTTCCCGCACGGGGACGCGGCCGTGGGCCGCCTCGTGGGTCACCTCGGCGGCCCGGGCGTAGCCGATGACCGGCGTCAGGGCCGTCGCCAGGGCCCCGGACTCCTGGAAGTAGCGGTCCAGCACCGCCTCGTTGGCCTGGATGCCTTCGACGCAGCGCGTCCGGATCACCCGGACCGCGTTGGTCATCACGGTGAGTCCCAGGTTCAGGTCGAAGGCCATCAGGGGCATCATCACGTTCAGTTCCAGTTGCCCGGCCTGGAGGGCGTAGGCGTTGGCCTGGTCCAGTCCCGCCACGAAGAACATCACCATGTTCCCCATCTCGGGGATGCTGGGGTTGACCTTGCCGGGCATGATCGACGACCCGGGGGCCACCTCCGGCAGTTCCAGTTCCCGGAGGCCCGTCGCCGGCCCGCTGCCCAGCAGACGGAGGTCGTTCAGGATCCGGGTCAGTTCCAGCGCCGTGGTGCGCATCGCCGCCGACAGGATGCCCACCGGCCGCTGGCTCTGCATCGCCTCCCGCAGGTCCGGGGCGGACCGCAGGGGCAGCCCGGTCGATTCCGCCAGCAACGCCACGGCCCGGGCCCGGTAGCCCTTCACGGTGTTCAGGCCGGTCCCCGTCGCGCTGCCCCCCAGGCCCACCTCGCAGACCGCCAGACGGCCCCGTTCCACCTCCTCGCGGCAGGCCTGGAGGGTGCGCCCGTAGGCCGTGAACTCCTGTCCCAGGGTCACCGGCGCCGCGTCCATCAGGTGCGTCCGGCCGGACTTCACCAGGTGCGCGAACTCGCGCCCCTTGGCCAGGAACGCCTGGGCCAGGGCCTCCAGTTCCGCCGTCAGGCCCCCGGCCAGCGTCGCCGCGGCGACTCGCATGGCCGTCGGGAAGCAGTCGTTGGTGGACTGTCCCCGGTTCACGTGGTCGTTGGGATGGACCCGGTCATAGACCCCACGGGCTCCGCCGAGGATCTCGTTGGCCCGGTTCGCCAGCACCTCGTTCACGTTCATGTGGAAGGCGGTCCCGGCGCCCATCTGGAAGACGTCCACCGGGAACTGGTCCTCGAAGCGCCCCGCCAGCACCTCGTCGCAGGCCTGGACGATGGCCGCCGCCCGGTCCGCCGGGATCCCTCCCAGTTCCCCGTTGGCGACCGCCGCCGCCCGTTTCACCTGGACCATGGCCCGGATCAGGGCCGGATGGGCCCGGAGGCCGCTGATGGGAAAGTTCTCCACCGCGCGCTGCGTCTGAGCGCCCCAATACGCCTCCGCCGGGACCCGGACCTCCCCCAGGGCGTCCCGTTCGATTCGGGTTTCCATCGTGGTTCTCCTTGCAACCGGTTCGGATGGTCCGCACCGCGCCCCCCTCGGGGTCCTCCTGGCACGGCCCAGGGACGATGGAGTGCCTTCACGGGTGCGTCAAGGCCGATGCCTCCCGGGGCCTGCTGCGATGCGGAAACGGCGCGGGATTCGTTGCAACCTCCCGGGACCAGGGGTATCGTTGCCTGCGCGCGGAACGGGACCGGGCACGAGCGGGAAGGAGGCGATGGACGATTCGACCCTGCACACGCTGAACGTCCCCTTTGTCGAGGACCTGATCGAGCGCTATCGCAAGGACCCGGCCTCGGTCCCCGAGGGATTTCGCCGGTGGTTCGAGGAGACGGGGGCCGCCGAACTGGTCCCTCAGGGACCCACCTTTCGCCCTCGGGGACTCTTCGAACCGGTGGTCGGGGGAGGCGGGGGCCAGGAGGACCTGTCCACCGCGAACCTCCAGGACCGGGCCGACCAGTTGATCCGCGCCTATCGCGTCCGGGGGCATCTGGTCGCGGACCTCGATCCCCTGGGACGGCTCCGGCCTCCCCAGCCTGAACTGGACCCGGCCTTCTACGGCTTCACGGCGGCAGACCTGGATCGGGTCTTTTCGACGCGGACCATCTTTCCCCACCGGGCCCTCACGCTCCGGGGCATCCTGGAGCACATGCGGAACACGTACTGCCGCACCATCGGGGTGCAGTTCATGCACCTGGATGACCTCGCGATCAAGGACTGGCTCCAGCAGCGGATGGAGGGGCCGGAGAACCGCTGCACGCTGACCCGGGCCGAACAGATCCGCTTCCTGACACGGCTGACCGACGCGGTCCTCTTCGAGGAGTTCATCCAGAAGAAGTACCTGGGGGCCAAGAGTTTCAGCCTCGAAGGGGCCGAGACGCTGATTCCCCTGCTGGACCTGGCCATCGAGCGCGCCGGGGAGCAGCACATCGAGGAGATCGTCATCGGCATGGCCCACCGGGGACGCCTGAACGTCCTCTCCAACATCCTGGGCAAGAGTCCCCGGCGCATCTTCCAGGAGTTCGAGGACCCGGACCCGGAGGCCTTCCTGGGCCGGGGAGACGTCAAGTACCACCTGGGACACTCGACGACCTGGAAGACGACCACGGGCTTCGATGTCCATCTGGCGCTGTGCTTCAACCCGAGCCACCTGGAGTTCGTGAACCCGGTGGCCCTGGGCCGGATGCGTGCCCGGATGGACCGCGCCGGCGACCTCGAACGACGGCGAGGACTGGTGGTCCTGATCCACGGGGACGCGGCCTTCGCCGGGGAGGGCATCGTCCAGGAGACGCTCAACCTCAGCCAGTTGCCGGGATATGCGGTCGGGGGAACGCTGCACATCGTCCTGAACAACCAGATCGGTTTCACCACCTCCCCCGAGGAGGCCCGGTCCTCGACCTACGCCACCGACGTGGCCCGGATGCTCCAGGTGCCGATCTTCCACGTCAACGGCGAGGACCCGGAGGCGGTCACGCAGGTGGTCCGGCTGGCCATGGACTTCCGGGCCCGCTACCAGCGGGACGTCGTGATCGACCTCTACTGCTATCGCCGCCACGGCCACAACGAGACCGACGAGCCTGCCTTCACCCAGCCCCAGATGGTCCGAGCCATCGAGGCGCGGCCGTCGGTCCGGGACGGCTACCTGGAACGACTGCTGGCCCTGGGTGAAGTGACGCGGGAGGAGGCCGAGGACATCGCCGTCCGGCGCCGGAAGATGTTTGAGGCGGAACTGGCGGTGGCCCGCCGGGAGCCCCTGGTGCTGCCGGGCCCCCCCCGGGGGATCTGGGCCGGGTACGTCGGGGGTCCCGAGGACGGGGTGCCGGAGGTCGATACGGCGGTCGATCGGGAGCGGCTTCAGTCCCTCTTGATGTCCTTGACCCAGGTGCCCCAGGGCTTCCGGCCCCATCCCAAGATCCGCCGCTTCCTGGACCAGCGGGCCGCGATGGCCCGGGGGGAGCGCCCGCTGGACTGGGGGGCCGCCGAGGCCCTGGCCTTCGCCACGCTGGCCGTCGAGGGGCGACCCGTGCGCCTGTCGGGACAGGACTCCCAGCGGGGAACCTTCAGCCATCGCCATGCCGTGCTCCACGACGTGGAGGATGGCCACACCTTCACGCCGTTGCAGCATCTGGCGCCGGGGCAGGCCCCGGTGGAGATCTGGAACAGCCCCCTCAGCGAGGCCGGCGTCCTGGGCTTCGACTATGGCTACTCCCTCGAGTACCCCGAGGCCCTGGTGGCCTGGGAGGCCCAGTTCGGGGACTTCGTCAACGCGGCCCAGGTCATCGTGGACCAGTTCATCGCCAGTGCCGAGGTCAAGTGGAACCGCCTGTCGGGTCTGGTGATGCTGCTGCCCCACGGGCTCGAGGGCCAGGGCCCGGAGCACTCCAGCGCCCGGCTGGAACGCTTCCTGATGCTCCACGCCGCCGACAACTTCCAGGTGGCGGTCCCGACCACGCCGGCCCAGTTCTTCCACCTGTTGCGCCGCCAGGTGCTGCGTCGCTGGCGCAAGCCCCTGATCGTGCTGACTCCCAAGAGCCTGCTGCGCCACCCCGAGGCGGTGTCGTCGCTGGATGAACTGGCCTCCGGGAGGTTCGCCCGGGTGATCGGGGATGATCGGGGGCCGGAACGGGGGGCGAGACTGGTGCTGCTGTGCACCGGGAAGGTGTACTACGACCTGGTGGCCTACCGCCGGGACCAGGGCCGGGAAGACGTGGCGATCGTGCGTATCGAGCAACTGGAGCCCCTGCGGGACGAGACCCTCGCCGAGGTGCTGGCTGCCTATCCCGACGGCACACCGATCCGCTTCGTCCAGGAGGAGCCCGCCAACATGGGGGCCGCCTGGTGGCTTCGCCAGCGCTTCGGATCCGAGTGCCTCTGGGGACGGTGGCCCCTCTCGATCGTGGCCCGTCCCCCCTCCTCCAGTCCGGCGACCGGTTCCCATCGAAGCCATCAGGCCGAGCAGGCGGCCCTGGTGGCCAGGGCCTTTGAGAGACCATAGGAGCAGCGCATGGCCATCGAGATCAAGGTGCCCCAGGCAGGCGAGTCCGTGACCGAGGCGATGGTGGCGTCCTGGAAGAAGGCCGTCGGGGAGTGGGTCTCCCAGGACGATCCGGTCGTGACGCTGGAGACGGACAAGGCAACGGTGGACGTGCCGGCCCCGGCCTCGGGGGTCCTGGTCCGCATCCTCCACGACCTGGGCGCCGTGGTCCGAGTGGGCGAGGTCCTGGGCGTGATCGATGAGACCGCCTCGAGGCCTTCGGGGGACGCGGCCACACCCGCCGCGCCTCCCAAGGAGGCCCCCCCGGCACCGCCGCGGCCGGAGACGGTTCCACCGGCGCCACCACCGACCACCTCGGCCTCCGAACCCCGGGTCATGCCGGCGGCAAGGCGAATCCTGGCCGAGGCGGGCATTCCAGCCACGTCCGTGACGCCCACGGGCCCCGGAGGCCGGGTCCTCAAGGAGGATGCCCTGGAGGCCGCGCGGACCGCTCCACCCTCCCCTCCCCCGGCGGATCGGCCCCCCGCGCCACCCCCTCCGGTCGCCGCCCCGATCGCGGTGCCGGAACCCCCGCTCGCCTCCCCTCCGGTCGCTTTGGACCGGCAGGAGGAGGTCGTCCCGATGTCCATGATCCGGCGCCGCATCGCGGAACGGCTGGTCCAGGCCCGGCTCGAGATGGCCCTGCTGACCACCTTCAACGAGATCGACATGACCCGGGTGATCTCCCTGCGCCGGGAACGGGGCGAGGCCTTCCAGGCCCGCCACGGGGTCAAGCTGGGATTCATGTCCTTCTTCGTGAAGGCCGCAGTGGATGCCCTCAAGCGCTTCCCGGTGGTCAACGCCTCAGTCCGGGGCACCGACATCGTCTATCACAACCACTACGACATCGGAGTCGCCATCGGCGGCGGCAAGGGTCTGGTCGTCCCGGTGCTGCGGGATGCGGACCGGCTGTCCCTGGCGGCCATCGAGCGGGCCATCGCCGACTTCGGTCGGCGGGCCCAGGAGAACCGCCTCGACGTGGCCGAGTTGCAGGGCGGAACCTTCACGATTTCCAACGGCGGCGTCTATGGCAGCATGCTGTCCACCCCCATCGTCAATCCCCCCCAGAGCGGGGTCCTGGGCCTCCACGCGATCCAGGACCGCCCGGTGGTCCGGGACGGGCAGATCGTGGCCCGTCCGATGATGTATGTGGCCCTGTCCTACGACCATCGGATCATCGATGGGCGGGAGGCGGTGTCCTTCCTGAAGCACCTGAAGGAACTGGTGGAGGACCCGGCGTTGCTGATGCTGGAGTTGTGAGCCATGGCCGATGCCTACGACCTGATCGTGATCGGGGGAGGCCCCGGGGGATACGTGGCGGCGATCCGGGCGGCCCAGCTGGGCATGCGGGTCGCCTGCGTGGAGCGGGAAGAAGGCCTCGGAGGCACCTGCCTCCGGATCGGCTGCATCCCCAGCAAGGCCCTCCTGGAGTCCTCGATGCGCTTCGAAGAGGCCCGGAAGGGCCTCGCGGTGCACGGGGTTCGGGTGGAGGGCGTCTCCCTGGACCTCCCGGCCCTCATGCAGCGCAAGGCCCGGATCGTGAAGGGCCTGATCTCGGGGATCGATTTTTTGTTCAAGAAGAACAAGGTCACGCGGGTCCTGGGGACCGGGCGCCTGGCCGGCGCGGGTCGGGTGGAGGTCGATGGGCCGTCGCCGACGGTGCTGGAGGCCCCCCGGGTCCTGATCGCCACCGGGAGCCGGCCGGCATCCCTGCCGGGAGTCGTGTTCGGCGGGGGTGTCGGAACCAGCACCGAGGCGTTGTCCTACCCGGAGGTCCCGGGTCATCTGGTCGTGATCGGCGCCGGGGCCATCGGCCTGGAACTGGGGTCCGTCTGGCGACGCCTGGGGGCCCGGGTCACGGTGCTGGAATACCTGGACCGCATCCTGCCCGGGACCGATGCGGACATCGCCCAGAAGGCCCGCAAGGTCCTGGCACGACAGGGGCTGGACGTTCATCTGGGCGTCCGGGTCACCTCGGCCCGAGACGTGGGCGAGGGATGTGTCGTGGAGGCCGAGGGCATGGACCCGATCCGGTGTGACCGGGTCCTCGTTGCCGTCGGTCGGGTCCCCTTCACCGAGGGACTCGGGCTGCAGGCGGTGGGCATCGAGGTGACCCCCCGGGGTTTCATTCCGGTCAACGAGCGCTTCGAGACCGCGGTCCCGGGCATCTTCGCCGTCGGAGACGTCGTGGGGCACCCGATGCTGGCCCACAAGGCCCACGAGGAGGGCATCGCCTGCGTCGAGGGCATCGCGACGGGCCACGGGCATGTCAATCGCGACGGGATCCCGGCGGTCTGCTACACCGAGCCGGAGGTCGCCTCGGTGGGCCGGACCGAGGAGCAGTTGCGGGAGGCCGGGGTCGAATACCGGGCGGGGTCCTTCCCGTTCCGTGCCAATGGTCGGGCCCAGAGCCTCGGGGAGACCGAAGGCGAGGTGAAGGTGCTGGCCGATGCCCGGACCGACCGCATCCTCGGGGTCCACATCCTGGGACCCCGGGCCGGGGACCTGATCGCCGAGGCCGTTGCGGCAATGGAATTCGGTGCCAGCAGCGAGGACCTGGCCCGGACCTGCCACGCCCACCCCACCCTCCCGGAGGTCTTGCGGGAGGCCGCCCTGGCAGCCCTGGGTCGCGCGATTCACGCCTGACGGAACGCCGCTGAAGGCTGGACCGGAACCGACCCGTGGGTCACATGCGATCGATGATGGCCTGACCGAAGCCCGAGCAGGAGACCTCCCGGACTCCCGAACGTCCCTCGGCCTTCATGAGCCTGGCCAGGTCATAGGTCACGACCCCTTCCTGGATCGCCCGCTCCATGCCGGCGGTGATCCGGGACGCCGCCTCGTTCCAGCCCAGGTGTTCGAGCATCATCACGGCCGAGAGGATCAGGGACCCGGGATTGACCTTGTCCTGACCGGTGTACTTGGGCGCAGTGCCGTGGGTCGCCTCAAAGAGGGCATGCTCGTCGGACATGTTGGCCCCCGGTCCGAGGCCGAGGCCCCCCACCAGCGCAATGGCCGCATCGGACAGGTAGTCGCCGTTGAGGTTCGGCAGCGCCAGGACGCTGTACTCACCCGGGCGCGTCTGGATCTGCTGGAAGATCGAGTCGGCGATGCGGTCCTTGACCAGCACCTTGCCCTCGGGCATCCGGCCTTCGTGCTTCTCCCAGAGTTCCTTCTCGGTGACCGTGACGTCGCCGAACTCCTCGGCGGCGACCTCGTATCCCCACCGGGCGAAGGACCCCTCGGTGAACTTCATGATGTTGCCCTTGTGGACCAGGGTCACCGAGGGCAGCCCCTGCTGAATGGCCCACTGGAGGGCCTTCCGGACCAGTCGTCTGGTCCCGAAGAGTGAGATGGGCTTCACGCCGATCCCTGAATCGGTCCGGATCTGGCGACCCGTCTTCTGCTTCACCAGGTCGATGATCGCCAGGGCCACCTCGGACCCCTTCTCGAAGTCGTGCCCCGCGTAGACGTCCTCGGTGTTCTCCCGGAAGATCACGAAGTTCACCTGGTTGGCATACTTGTTCGGGGCCGGGACGCCCTCGAAGTACCGGACGGGACGGACGCAGGCGTAGAGGTCCAGGGCCTGACGGAAGCGCACGTTGATGGACCGGAACCGCGGCGTGACCCCGTCCTCCCGTCCGCACTGGTCGCACTTCCCGCCGTGGTTCTGCTGGTGGGCGCAGTGGAGACAGACATGGGTCTCCTCGCCGATGGGGGTCGTGAAGGGCCCCTTGATGGCCACCTTCAGGTGCCGGATGGCCTCCACGGTCTCCTCGGGGAACTCGCTGCCGTAGTGGTGCAGCCCCTCCAGGCCCGCGTAGAGGGGGCACCAGGCGATGCCCCGACGGCCATCGTAGGCCTTCCGGACCGCCGCATCGACAACGGCCTGCATCGCCGGGGTGATGTCGATGCCGATGCCGTCCCCTCGCAGCACCCCGATGATGGGGTGATCCCCGACCACGGGACGACCGTCCCGGATCTCGATCAGGTCTCCCTCGGGAATGTGCACTTGGTCGAATCGGGGTGCCACGAAATACCTCCTTCTGCAACGCCCCCGAAGGGGCCAGCCGTCCTGGGAAGGGTTCCTGGAACCCTCCGTGCCGCCCCGGAACCGCCGTCAGGCCGGCCTTCCGGGGGCCGTCGTCACCGCTTCGAGAGGGGGACGTAGGACCGCTCCTCCTGACCCACGTAGATCTGCCGGGGCCGCGCGATCTTCTGTTCCCGGTCCTCCAGGTGTTCCTGCCACTGGACGAACCACCCGGCGACCCGAGGAATCGCGAAGAGCACCGGGAACATCTCCACCGGGAAGCCCATCGCCTCGTAGATCAAGCCCGAGTAGAAGTCCACGTTGGGATAGAGTTTCCGGCTCACGAAGTAGTCGTCCTGGAGGGCGATGCGCTCCAGTTCCATGGCGATGTCGATCAGGGGGTTGCGGCCCATCACCTCGAAGACCTCGTCGGCGGTCCGCTTGATGATCCGGGCCCGGGGGTCGTAACTCTTGTAGACACGGTGCCCGAAGCCGTAGAGGAGCCGCTCCCCCTTCTTCACGTCCCGGATGAACCCCGGGATCCTCTCCTTCGACCCGATCTCCCGGAGCATCCGGAGCACCGCCTCGTTGGCCCCGCCGTGCAGGGGGCCATAGAGGGCCGACGCCGCCGCGGCAATGGCCGTGTAGGGGTCCGTGTGGGCGCTTCCGACGACGCGGATCGCCGTGGTGGAGCAATTCTGCTCGTGGTCCGCATGGAGGATGAACAGGATGTCCAGCGCCCGGGCCAGCACCGGGTCGTGCTCGAAGTCCACCCGGCGGCCCTTCACGGGCTCCAGCCCATGAAAGACCATGTTGAGGAAGTTTTCCGGGTAGGACAGCGAGTTGTCGGGATAGATATAGGGCATCCCCAGGCGATGGCGATAGGCGAAGGCCCCGATGGTGGGAATCTTCGCGATGGCTCGGTCGAACTGGATCATCCGGGTCTCGGCGTCGCGGATGTTCTTGGACTCCGGGTAGAAGGTCGCCAGCCCCGCGATGGTGGACACCAGGACCCCCATCGGGTGGGCGTCGTACCGGAAGCCGTCCAGGAACCGCTTGATGCCTTCGTGGACCATCGTGTGGTAGCGCACCGAGTGGGACCACTGGGCCATCTGGTCCGGCGTGGGCAGTTCCCCGTGATAGAGCAGGTAGGCCACCTCCAGGAAGGAACTGTGCTCCGCCAGTTGCTCGATGGGGTAGCCCCGGTAGCGGAGGATCCCCTTGTCGCCGTCGATGAAGGTGATGGCGCTCTTGCACGAGGCGGTGTTGAGGAACCCCGGGTCGTAGGACATCAGCCCGAAGTCGTCCCGCGATACGCGGATGTCTCGCAGGGCCAGGGCAGGAATGCAGCCTTGCTCGATGGGGACCTCGTAGGTCTTCCCGGTTCGGTTGTCCACGATGGTCAGGGTTTCCCTCGGCGTATCCATGCGTCCCTCCTGCGGCCCCCCCCCCGGGGCTCGTCAACCGAGCAGCCTCCTCAGCACCGCCGGCAGCACACCGCCCTGTCGAAGGGTCTCCACCTCGGCGGGCGTGTCGGCCCGGGCCAGGACCCGGAAGGACCGCGGGTCGCCGTCCTCCCGCCGCACCACCACCTCCAGTTCCTGGCGCGGCGAGGCGAGCCGCGACAGGTCGATGTCCAGGACGTCCTCCGGCCGCAGGCCCACGGTGTCTGCCGTCTGTCCTTCGAGGAACTGGAGCGGCAGCACCCCCATCGCCACCAGGTTCGCCCGGTGAATCCGCTCAAAACTCTCGGCCAGGACCGCCCGAACCCCCAGCAATGCCGGTCCCTTGGCGGCCCAGTCCCGGGAACTGCCGGTGCCGTACTCCTTGCCCGCCACCACCACCAGCGGCGTGTCGCTGGCCAGGTAGCGCGCCGAGGCGTCGAAGATGGACATCACCTCCCCTGAAGGCAGGTGCCGGGTGATGCCTCCCTCCCGGCCGGGAACGAGGCGGTTGCGCAGGCGAGGATGGGCGAAGGTGCCCCGGGCCATCACCAGGTGGTTTCCCCGGCGAGCCCCGTAGGAGTTGAACTCCTCCGGGGGCACCCCGTGTTCCATCAGGTAGCGGCCCGCAGGACTGTCCGGGGGAATCGACCCCGCCGGGGAGATGTGGTCCGTCGTGATGGAGTCCCCGAGCCAGGCCAGAATTCGCGCCCCCCGGAGCGATGCCAGGGGGGTCGGTTCCCGGGAAACGCCTTGCAGAAAAGGCGGCTCCAGGATGTAGGTCGATGTCGGGTCCCAGGCGTACATGTAGCCCTCGTCCCCTCCCAGTTGCGCCCAGTCCGGGTGGAAGGAGTCCGGGTCCCGGTAGAGCCGATAGTCCTGGGGGTCGTCCACCTGGGACCGCAGGGCATCCAGTTCCTGGGCCGTGGGCCACAGGTCCGCGAGCATCACGGGACGCCCGGCGGAATCGAGGCCCAGGGGCTCCCTGGTGAGGTCCAGGTTCACGGTCCCGGCCAGGGCATAGGCCACCACCAGTGGAGGCGAGGCCAGGTAGTTGGCCCGGGTCAGGGGGTTGATCCGCCCTTCGAAGTTCCGGTTCCCCGACAGCACCGCCGCGACCACCAGGTCGTCCCGGGTCACCGCCTCCCGGACCGGCTCGGGAAGTGGCCCGGAGTTGCCGATGCAGGTCGTGCAGCCGTATCCCACCACGTGGAACCCCAGGGCTTCCAGGAACGGCAGGAGCCCGGTCCGTCGCAGGTACTCGGTGACCACCCGGGACCCCGGCGCCAGGCTCGTCTTGACCCAGGGGGCCACCTGCAGCCCCCGCTCCACGGCATGTTTCGCCACCAGCCCCGCGGCCAGCAGCAACGACGGATTCGAGGTGTTCGTGCAACTGGTGATCGCCGCCAGCACCACGGACCCGTGGCCCAGGGTGCGATCCCCGGGCATCGTTGCCGAGGGACGCCCGTAGCCTCCCTGGTCCACCGCCGTGGTCAGGGCCGTCGCAAACTGCTTCTTGACCCCCGGGAGCGGGATCCGGTCCTGGGGCCGCTTGGGGCCTGCCACGCTGGGTTCGATGGCCCCCAGGTCAAAGTCGATGGTCTCCCGGAAGGACGGGTCCGGCGTCTCCTCGTCCCGGAACAGGCCCTGGCTCCGGGCATAGGCCTCCACCAGGGCCAGGTGATCCGCCGGGCGACCGGTCGATGCGAGGTAGCGCAGCGTGGCCCGATCCCAGGGGAAGAACGACACGGTCGCGCCGTACTCCGGCGCCATGTTGGCCACCGTGGACCGATCCTGCACCGAGAGGCTTGCAAGCCCAGGGCCGAAGAACTCCACGAACTTGCCCACCACCCCTTTGCGGCGAAGCACCTGGGTGACCGTGAGGGCCAGGTCCGTGGCCGTCGTTCCCGGAGGAAGCGCCCCCAGGAGGCGGACTCCCAGCACGTCGGGCATCAGCATCGAGAGCGGCTTCCCGAGCATCGCCGCCTCGGCCTCGATCCCCCCGACCCCGAACCCCACGACGCCCAGCGAATTCACCATCGGCGTGTGGGAATCGGTCCCCAGCACGGTGTCCGGATAGATCAGTTCGCCCTCTCCGAAGGGAACCCGGAAGACCACCCGAGCCAGATGCTCCAGGTTCACCTGGTGGACGATCCCCACTCCCGGGGGCACCACCCGCACGCCCCGGAAGGCCTGGCGCCCCCACTTCAGGAACCGGTAGCGCTCCACGTTGCGCTGGAACTCGAGGCGCATGTTCTCGGCGAGGGCCCCGGAGGTGCCGAAGACGTCCACCTGGACCGAGTGGTCCACCACCAGGTCCACCGGAATCAAGGGCTCCACCCGGGCCGGGTCACCGCCGAGCCCGGCCACCGCGGACCGCACGGCGGCCAGGTCGGCCACCACCGGCACCCCGGTGAAGTCCTGGAGCAGGATCCGGGCCGGCAGGAAGGGGACCTCCACCGGGGAGACCCCGTCCCAGGAGGCCGCCGCGGCGACATCCGCCTCCCGGATGTCGTGGCCGTCGCAGTTCCGGATCAGGGCCTCGAGGATCACCTTCAAGGAAAAGGGCCACCGGGCGATCCGGCCGCCCTGGTCCAGCGCCTCGATGCGGATGTATTGCAGGCGACCGTCCCCGAAGGGCAGCCGCGCCAGCGCGCCGAAGGGATCCCGGCTTCCACGGTTCATCGACATGGTCGTTCACCTCTCCAACAGGTTGCCGAAGGCATCCATCTCCCCCTCGCAGATCTTGCGCCGCTTCTGGGCGATCCGCCGGGCATGCTCCCGAAGCACCGCCCATCGGCCGGCAATCTCGTTGCTCTCGAGCGTGTTCAACAGGTGATCGGTGAAGTCCCGGGTCGTCGCGCCCCCGGGCCGCCCCGTCACGACCACCTGGCGGTCGAACTGATTCACGATGTCCAGGGCCCGGTCCAGCAGGTCGGCCCGGTTCCCGAAGCCCACGTGTCGGGTCAACATGGCCGCGGCCCGGAACATGCTGGAGGGGTCGGCGTAGTCCCGGCGCCCCTCGGCGATCATCCGGGGGGCGGTCCCGTGGATCGGTTCGAACACCGCGTGCCGCGTCCCGATGCTGGCGCTCCCGACGGTGCCGACCCCACCCTGGAGCACCGCCGCCGCCTCGGTCAGGATGTCCCCGTAGAGATTCGGGAGCACGAAGACGCAGGTGCCGGTCGCCCTGGACAGGTCCGCCATCCGGGCAGCCGCAAGGTCCGCGTGCCAGACCTCCCACCGGATGTCCGGGTACCGGGCCGCCATCTCCTCGCCGACCTGGATGAACATTCCGTCCGTGGCCTTGATCACGTTCGGCATCGCCACGCCGGTCACGCAGTTGATCCCCCGGCAGCGGGCGTGTTCGAAGGCCATCCGGAGAATCCGGCGGCTCCCCGGAACCGTCGCCACGGACAGGTCCACCGCCAGGTCCGGAGTCACCTGGAGCCCGCGGCTGCCCAGGGGATAGGGCCCCTCGGTGTTCTCCCGGAAGAAGGTCCAGTCCAGGTCGCGGCTCGGGACCCGGACCGTCCGGACGTTTGCAAAGAGGTCCAGTTCCCGACTCAGGGCCACGTTGGCGCTCTCAAGGTCCGGGAGGCCCCCACCCCGGTCCGGGGTCGTGGTCGGGCCCTTCAGGATCACGTGGCAGGCCCGGATCTCCTCCCGCACCTCGGGGGGAATCGCCTCCCCGCACCGAACCCGGTTCTCGATGGTCAGCCCTTCGATGGTCCGCAACTCCACCTTGCGGTCCAGGATCTCCGCCTGGAGGATCCGTCGCAGGACGCGGACCGCCTCGCGGGCAATGCCGGGACCGATGCCATCCCCCGGGACCACGCCGATCATAAGGGGGCTCGCCTGCGTGTAGTCCACCGGAACATCGCCGGCCTCGAGGGCCTCGACCCGGCGCACCTGTTCCTCGAGCAGGGGGGCCAGGCGTTCCAGGGCCCGGGCAACTGCAGGGTTCATCGCGTCCCTCCTGGCATTCGCCGGCGATCCTCCAGGAACCCCTCCCGGCCGGCAACTTTATCCGACCAACTTTCTCCGAGTCAAACCCCTCGAACCTCCCGGGAAGGAGCGATCCCGGCCCGTCCAGACGGCCCCCGTCTTCCGGGACTGATCAGGTCGGGCAGACACCCTCTGCCGGTTCCAGGGCCGCCCGAGCGATGTGGTCCTCCCGCTCCTCATGCTGTTCCAGCCCGTGCTGCAGGTCCGCCACCCCCTTCCGGACCCCGTCCCGGTCCCCCCGGTCCGCCATGTCCAGCAGGCCGGCCACCTGGTCCAGGAATCCCTGGTGCTCGGTCATCAGGGAATCGAAGGCGGGGGCGAACTGGGGTGCCCGGCGGGAGACCAGGCCGTGGAGCCCCTCCGGAGACTCCTCCCGGGCAAAATGTCCCGCCAGCCACTGTCCCAGTTCCTGCAGCAACACCCGCAGGTCCTCCAGGTCCTGGGCCTTCGACAGGCGTTCCGCCAGGCCGTGCAACTGGGCGTGCTCCTCGTCGATGGCCGCCTGGGCCGCCTGGATCCGGTCCAGGTCCGTGAACTGGGCCTCCTCGGTGGACCCCACGAGGGCCTTCGTGCTCGACTTGCCGCCCGTGAGGGTCTCGGTGACGAGGTCGAAGTAGCCGGTCGCCGCCTCCCGCTGGTGCCGCGTGGCGGTGTAGCCGATGCGCTCGGCGGCGAATTCCGCCTCCTGGAGGTCCGTGTAGGCCGCCATGCCCCGGTCCTTGTACTCGTGAGCCAGGTGGAACATCGAGTGGGACAGGGCGTGGTAGCCCGCCAGCGTCACGAACTGGAACCGGTATCCCATCGCCCCCAGTTCCCGCTGGAACTTCGCGATCGTGGTGTGGTCCAGGTGCTTCTTCCAGTTGAAGGAAGGGCTGCAGTTGTAGGCCAGCATCTTCCCGGGGAACTTCCGGTGGACCCCCTCGGCGAACTGCCGGGCCTCCGCCAGGTCCGGGGTCGAGGTCTCGCACCAGAGCATGTCCGCGTAGGGGGCATAGGCCAGGGCGCGATGGATCGCGCACTCGATGCCGGACCGGATGCCCCAGAAGCCCTCGGGGGAACGCTCCCGGATGATGAACGGGTCATCGTACGGGTCCGCATCGGAGAGGATCAGCCGTGCCGAGTGGGCATCGGTCCGTGCGATCAGGATCGTCGGGACCCCGGCCACGTCGGCCGCCAGCCGGGCAGCGATGAGCGTCCGGATGAACTGGGCGGTGGGGATCAGCACCTTTCCCCCCATGTGGCCGCACTTCTTCTCGCTCGCCAGTTGGTCCTCGAAGTGGACCGCGGCCGCCCCGGCCTCGATCATGGCCTTCATGAGTTCGAAGGCGTTCAAGGGACCTCCGAATCCCGCCTCGGCATCGGCGACGATGGGTGCGTACCAGTTTCGGTCGGCCCGCCCCTCGGACCGCTCGATCTGGTCCGCCCGCTGCAGGGCCCGGTTGATCCGCCGAACCAGCGCCGGGACGCTGTCGGCCGGGTAGAGGCTCTGGTCCGGGTAGGTCTGCCCGGCAGTGTTCATGTCGGCGGCCACCTGCCAGCCGGAGACGTAGATCGCCTCGAGGCCCCCCTTCACCATCTGGACCGCCTGATTGCCTGTCAGGGCACCCAATGACGGCACGAAGGGAGTCGTCTGGAACAACTCCCACAGACGCAGCGCCCCGTGGCGAGCCAGGGTGTGCTCGATGGGCAACGACCCCCGGAGGCGCTCCACCTCGGCCCTGGTGTAGGGCCGGACGATCCCCTCCCACCGTCTCGGGTCCGGGTGCCAGGGAGCCGGGCTCTCGGCTCCGTCGGCCGTTTCTGGCGCCGGCGTGGCCCGGAGGACCTCCCGTCCCACCAGGGCCTCGTAGGCCGGCAGGGTCAAAAACTCCTCGAACTCCGTCGCCGAGACCAACCGCTCCAGGAGCCCCCGGGCCTGCACGTACTTCCCGGAGCCCCAGGCCTCGGTCCCCAGGGACTCCTCGAGCCGGCGCATCTCCTCGTCCAGGATCCGACGGAACCGTGCGGGCGTCAGAGACCCGATGCCCTCGACGGTGGCCCCATGATGCACCCACTGCCACAACTGGGCCCGACAGATCTCCGCCGTCGCCGCGTCCTCCATCAGGTGATCGATCGGGACGCAACCCTGGCCCCGGAGCCAGGACTCCAGGTAGCGGATCGCGACCCGGATGTTGTGACGCACCCCGGTCTCGGTCCGGGGTCCTTCCGGGACTCGCAGCAGGTCCGCCTCGGTGACCTGGACATCCTCGCGACCCACCCCGATCTGGTGGGGGCCCTCCAGGTGGGCATGGAAGACCTCCATGGCCACGGGGACCAGCCCCGGATGGGCCACCCAGGTCCCGTCATGGCCTTCCCGGACCTCCCGCAACTTGTCCTCCCGGACCTTCGCCAGGGCCGCTTCGTTGGCCTCCGGGTCGTCCCGCACGGGGATCTGGGCCGCCATGCCGCCCATCGCATGGACCCCCCGGCGGTGGCAGACCTGGACCAGACGCTGGACGTAGGCCTTCAGGAACCCCTTGTCCATCGTCACCAGCGACCGGTCGGGCAGCACCGCCTTCGGGTCGTTCCGCTGCTTCTTGATGAAACTGAAGATGTAGTCCCATCGGCCGCAGTTGAGCCCCGCCGAGTGCTCCCGGAGTTCGTAGAGGATCTCGTCCATCTCGAAGGCCGCAGGCAGCGTCTCGATGAGCACCGTGGCCTTGATGGTGCCCCGGGGAATCCCCAGCAGTTCCTGGGCCCGCAGGAACACGTCATTCCACAGGCGCGCCTCCAGATGGCTCTCGATCTTCGGCAGGTAGAAATAGGGGCCGCTCCCCCGAGCCAACAGTTCCTTCGCGTTGTGGAAGAAATAGAGGGCGAAGTCGAACCAGGCCCCGGCCACCGGCCGGCCGTCCACCTGGACATGGACCTCCGGCAGGTGGAGTCCTCGGGGACGGACCATCAGCACCGCCGGGGAGTCCCCCAGGACGTACTCCCGGCCGGTCTCGGGAGCGGTGTAGCGGATCGTCCGTCGAATGGCGTCGTAGAGATTCACCTGCCCCGCCAGCACGTTCTCCCAGGTCGGGGCGTTGGCGTCCTCGAAGTCCGCCATGAAGACCCGGGCCCCGGAGTTCAGGGCGTTGATGATCATCTTGCGGTCCACCGGGCCCGTGATCTCGACGCGGCGGTCCAGCAGGTCCGGCGGCAGGGGGGCGACCTTCCAGTCGGCCTCCCGAAGGAACGCGGTCTCGGCCGGGAAGGAGGGACGCCAGCCATCGTCCCAGCGCTTCTGCAGTTCCCGCCGTCGTTCCAGCAGTTCCTCCCGGCGCCAGTCGAATCGCCGGACCAGGTCGGCCAGGAACCGGAGCGCATCCGGGGTCAGGATCCGGGCCCCCTCGGGACCCACGGGAGCGGAAATCGTCACCCCCTCGGGCAACGGATGGGACAGGTGGTTTGTCATCGGAACCTCCAACAGGTATTGCCAGCAATCCCGGCAGGGTGGACAGAAGGTGAGGTCGGATTCCGGTCTCGTCAATATCCAGGACAATTTTTATCAGATTGACGCCAGATCCCGCCGGGCCGTGTTCCCTCCCCTTGGGGGAGGAATGGTTTCCCTGCCATGGCGCCATGGACGCGAAGCGGCATGGGCGGGCGGATCCAGCAGGACGGCCTGCTGGCGACGGTCACAGGTTGCCGCGCCGCGCCTGCTCGTTCTCGATGGCCTCGAAGAGGGCCCGGAAGGACTTGCCGCCGAAGGTCTCGGCCCCTCGGCGCTCGATCACCTCCAGGAAGAGGGTCGGCCGATCCGTGACGGGGCGGGTCCAGGCCTGGAGCAGGCACCCCTTCCCGTCATGGTCGATCAGAATGCCCAGTCTCTCGAGTTGCTCCCGATCGAGGTGGCACGCCTGGATGCGATCCGCGACCTGGTCGTAGTAGCCCTCGGGGGCAGGCAGGAATTCCAGGCCATTCTCCTTCATGGCCGTGACCGTCTTCACCGCGTCCTTCGTCGCCAGCGCCAGGTGCTGGATGCCGGCCATCAGGTGGTAGTCCAGGAACTCCTGGACCTGGCTGCGGCGAACGGCCGCCGCCGGCTCGTTGATCGAGATCCGGATGCGGCGGTCGGGACTGGTGACGATCTGACTGTGGAGGGCCGTCCGGTCCGTCTGGACCTCCTTGCCGGCCCAGGCCTCCACGGGATGGAAGCCCAGGATGTTCGAGTAGAACTCGACCCACCGATCCAGGGCCCGGGCCTCCACGTTGATCGTGAAATGGTCGAGGCCCGTGAGGCCCGAGTCGTACCCGGGACGGTGCCGCGGCTCGAACCCCGGCAGGAAGGGCCCGCCGTAGCCCCCGCGGGCGACAAAGGTGTGCGCCGTGTCACCGAAGGCCTTGATCGACGCCATGCGGACCGTCCCGTATCGGTCCGAGACCCCCCGAGGCTTCATCACGAAGGTGGCTCCGCGCTGCTCCAGGACCTCGCTGACCCCGTCCAGGTCCTCGACCTCGAAGGCAATGTCCTTGATGGAGTCGCCATGCAAGGCCAGGAAGAACACGCGTGGGTCTTCGTGGGTCAACGGAGAGGTCACCACCAGGCGAAGGTCCTCCTTCACCAGGTAGTAGGACACCGCACCGGGATGGCCCGTTTCGGGACCTCGGTAGGCGACCAGGTCCATGCCCAGGGCCCGGCGGCAGAAGAAGGCCGTCAGGCGGGCATTGCCGGCGATCATCTCGATGTGGTGCACGCGACGGATCGGAAGGGGATGGGTCATCACCTGCTCCAGCGACGGACCAGGACAGGATGAATCGACCTCACGCGCTTGGCAAGAGGGAGATGGCAAATCGCATGCGGCGGGGGCCTGCAACGGCCCCCGCGACGGGAGCCGTGAATCCGGATGTCAGGACTCCCTCCGGTCCTCCGGGTCGTCGGTCCCGAGGACCCGCGGCTCCATCTCCAGATCCACCCCGAAGGTCTCCCGGACCGCCCGGCGAATCACCTGGGCGGCATCGATCACCTCCCGCCCGGTGGCGCCTCCCAGGTTCACCAGCACCAGGGCGTGGTCCCGGTGCACCCCGACCCGCCCCAGGGCCCGGCCCTTGAACCCGCACCGCTCGATGAGCCACCCGGCGGCCAGTTTCCGCCGACCGGGTCCTGCGGGAAAGGTCGGCAGGTCCGGGTAGCGCTCGAGCAGCGCCGCGGCGACCCCGTCCTCGACCACGGGATTCACGAAGAAGGACCCTGCATTGCCAAGACGCGCCGGATTCGGCAGGCGGTCCCGACGGACCTGCCGGACCAGTCGGGCGACGTCCCGTGGCGAGGGGGCGGAGAGGCCCTGCCGGGCAATCTCCCGGGCCAGTCCCTCGTACTCGACCCGGACCTCCGGGCGGGTCGAGAGACCCAGGGTCACCCCCACGACCAGATAGCGTCCCGGGGCCCGGGACTTGAAGAGGCTGTCCCGGTACCCCAGGCAACAGGCCCGCCGGTCCAGGAGGACCTCCCGTCCCGAGGGGACCTCCAGGCAGCGGACCTCCTCCAGGACGTCGGCCACCTCGACGCCGTAGGCGCCGATGTTCTGGACCGGCGCCGCGCCCGCGGTGCCAGGGATGTCGGTGAGGTTCTCGAGCCCATGGAGGCCCCCCTCCAGGCATCGATCCACCAGTCGGGGCCAGTCCTCCCCGGCGCCCACCTGGACCATCGCCCGTTCCCCCTGGCGGGCACGCACCTCGAAGCCCGTGATCTCCATCCGGATCACGACCCCCGGGACCCGGGACAGGAGCACCACGTTGCTGCCCCCGCCCAGCACCGTGACCGGCAGCCCCCGATCGGCCGCGAAGGCCACCGCCTCCCGGGCCTCCAGGACCGTCGTGGCCCGGCAGAGCCAGTCGGCCCGGGACGGCACCCCGAACGTGTTCCACGCCTCCAGGGCTTGTCGCGGCAGCAGCCTCATCGAGGCGCATTGCACCCCAAAGGCCCCGGCCGGTCAAGCCGCTCCAGGGGGGACAGTCACCCAATGACCCACACTGACTACCCGTTTCTCCCTGGTTTTCACGATCTGCGCCCTCGGATTCTCAGCGTGCAGGGTCGTTTGACCATGTCCAGGGGCAGGCGTACCCTTGTCGCAGCCTCGCTCCCGAGACGCCCGGAGGATCCGATGGACTGGTGGGTCTGGCTTGTCGTGGGCATCGTCCTGATGGCCCTGGAGGTCGTCACGCCGGGGTTCGTCCTCTTCTTCTTCGGCGGTGCGGCGGTGATCCTGGGCGGAATCCTCTCCCTGGGCATCGAGATTCCCGTCTGGGCCGAGTTCCTGGTCTTCTCGGTCCTGGCGGTGGTGCTGACCGTCTCCTTCCGAGGTCCCCTGATGCGTCGCCTCCAGGCCCGGCATCGGCCGCCGCCCCGGGTGGATCGGCTGGAGGACGAGGTCGCGACGCCCCTCTCCGACCTGGAACCCGGCGCCTCGGGCCAGGCGGAACTGCGCGGCACCGTCTGGAAGGCACGCAACGACGGTCCTGTCCCCCTCCCGAAGGGCCACCCCTGCCGCGTCGTCCTGGTGGACGGCCTCACCCTGGTGCTGGCGCCCGGTCGCCCGGGCCCCGACGTTTCCGAATCCCCACACGGAGGAACCGCCCCATGACCGCCGTCACCATCGTCTTCCTGCTCCTGGCCCTGCTGGTCGTGATCATCATCGTGAAGACCGCCGTCGTCGTGCCGCAGCAGAACGCCTACGTCGTGGAACGCCTGGGGCGGTACCACACCACCCTCGAGGCCGGATTCCACATCCTGCTGCCCTTCGTGGACGTGATCCGCTACAAGCACGTCCTCAAGGAACGGGCCATCGACATTCCGGAGCAGGTCTGCATCACCCGGGACAACGTCCAGGTCGCCGTCGACGGCGTCCTCTACCTCAAGGTGATGGATGCCTCGAAGGCCTCCTACGGCGTCGCCGACTACATCTACGCCCTGATCCAGTTGGCCCAGACCACCCTCCGATCCGAGGTGGGCAAGATCGACCTGGACCGCACCTTCGAGGAACGGACCCACATCAATTCGCAGGTCGTCAGCGAACTGGACAAGGCCTCCGAGCCCTGGGGCGTCAAGGTCCTCCGATACGAGATCAAGAACATCACCCCGCCCCATGACGTCCTTGCGGCGATGGAGAAACAGATGCGGGCCGAGCGGGAGAAGCGGGCCGTGATCCTCACCTCCGAGGGACAGCGGGACGCGGCCATCAACAATGCCGAGGGGGCCAAGCAGCAGGTGATCAAGGCCTCCGAGGCCTCCCGTCAGCAGAAGATCAATGAGGCCGAGGGGCAGGCGGCGGCGATCCTCGCCGTGGCCCAGGCCACCGCCGAGGGGATGCGCAAGATCGGCGAGGCCGTCCGGGCACCCGGTGGGATGGAGGCCATGCAATTGCGGGTCGCCGAGCAGTACCTGGCCCGTTTCGGGGAACTGGCGAATGCCAGCGATACAACCCTGATCGTCCCGTCGAACCTGGCAGACGTCGCCTCGATGGTCACGGCGGCGATGAACTTCGTCCGCAAGGGCGGTGGCGGCCCCTCGTCCACGTGACCCCCGCACCGGGCGGGGAATTCCATCAGGGATGCGCGGCGCAGAGGCCGTCCTTCCGGGCATCTCCGGGGGTGATCAGCAGGCCCGTGGACTCCACCCAGTCCGTGCTCGTCGTCTCGCTGAAGCCCGAGAGGCCCCCCACCACCAGCACCTCGCCTCCAGGAACCTCGGCCACCGCCGCCCCCAGGCGACCCCGATCCGAAATGGACCCCAGGGAGGAGGGACGACTCCCGTCCCATCCCAGGCCCAGCACCTGGCCCGGGAAACACCAGTCCTTGGGAGTCCCGTCGGCATTCCGGCAGTCCGGCGGCGCCCCCTGCCCCAGGGACACAAAGGATCGGTAGCCGCCGACCAGCAGCCACCGGGCCGAGGGATCCCGACCGGGCCACCGTGGCATCGCTGCCAGAGACCGGAATCCCACGGTCTCCAGGTCGTCCCCCAGGTCAATGCGGTCCGCCGTGGCCCCCTGGAGGTGGTAGGCCCCTTCCCGGGCCTTCAGGGTCAGGCGCCAGGAAGCGGCCTTCTGCCAGCTCCGGAAGGTGTCGGGATTGTTCCAGTCGTTCTGGGCACCCAGGGGATTTCCCCCGATCACCAGCACCTGGGCCTCGTTGCCGTCGTCCGACAGGACGGCCAGGACCGGGAACGCCGCCGGGGCGATGCCCTCGGGCGGCCAGGACCCGTCCCAGGCCTCCGACTGCCAACCGTCACCGGTGACCCGCCCGAGTTCGGGAGCGGGAGCCTCCGTGCCGTCCCAGCCTCCCACCACCAGCACCTCGCCCCCCGACAGAAAGAGGGCCGACGCGCCGAACCGACGATGCACCATCTTCCCTGTGACGGGGGCATCCAGGGCCTCGGGAAGCCAGTGGACGATCGCGTCGGAAGAGGACTGGTCCTCCTGGTTCCTCCCCCCGACAGCCACCAGCGCCCTGGCGCTCCCGTCGGGATTCCTCCAGGCAGCCACCGCGGGCCACAGGGGAAGCGAGGGTTCAACCGGGGAAGACACCTCCCCCGATTCCACGTCCACCACCTCGAGGGAGGTGCCGGTCCCGGCTTCCGGCCGAAGCGAGGGCTCGGAGCCCGGGAATCCCTTCGGACTCAGAACTGCCCGGGAGGCCCCACCCAGGACCACGACCTGTCGGGAGTCCAGGAAGGCCATCCCGTGCCCGATCCGCCCGACGCCCAGCTGGACTCGATCTCCGTCCGGATTTCGGAGTGCCAGGAACAACCCGCTGGATGGCCGGAACTCCCAGATCCCGCGAAGTCCTGTCAGCGTGTAGTTGGACTCCAGGGTCCGGGCACCGCCGGTCACCAGCACCCGTCCCCCGGGACCGGCGGCGGCGGCCGCGAAGGCCATGCGACCGTCGACGATGAACTGGTCCCCGGTGAACCGAGGAGCCAGCAGGTGCCGGTTCTCACCCCCGACGCAGGAGGCGCCCTCGACCGGGCGCATCGTCAGCAGCGGCAGGGCCTTCGTGTCGGTCTCGATCCGGAGGGAGCGTTCCTCGGTCCACCAGGTCGCCTCCCGCCCCTGGCACCCCGCAACAAGCATCTGCCAGGTCCCGGGAGGCACGCCGGTCAGCAGCACTGGCCCCCCCTCCCGAAGTTCCGTTGCCGGAACGGCCCGGGCCGCCAGTTCCCGACCCTCGCCGTCGACCACCGCGACGACCAGTCGGTCCACGTTCGTGGGAGGCGACTCCAGCCGCGTGGTGACGCATCCCTGCTCCCCCAGGGCGCTGAAGACCAGCGTGGCCTCGCCCTCGGGCGCCGATGCGCAGCCCGCCAGGACCAGCAGCCATCCCGCCCCGACGGGAAGTCCCCGACGGGCCGTCCGTGTCCCCCTGGGCATGGTCCTGCAGCGAGTCATTCGGGGTTGAAGATCACGGGGTCCGGAGCGATGCCGCCGCTTCCGACCCCTCCCAACAGCAGCACGCGCCCGGTGCCCTCCAGCACCGCCAGGTGGCCCGCTCGCCCCACCTCCATGTCCGGGGTCTGGTCCAGTTTCGCCATCGGGACCAGGCTGCATTTCTGCTGGCCATTGTCGTCCCAGCAGTAGGTGGTCTCCATGATCACGAAGGTCCGAGGACTCGGGTCGCTCGAGGTCCCCCGTCCGCCGGTCAGCAGGATGGTCGTCGCATCGACCAGGGTCGCCGTCATGCCGCCAATGGCGACCCCCAGCGGCAGGGCCTCGCTCTCGTTGAAGCCCTTCTGGGCAATCCGGTAGGCCCGGGCATTGTCCCAGGGGTCCGACAGGCCCTTTCCGGCAAAGCCTCCCAGGGCATAGACGATCCCGTGGCGCGGCACGAGGACCGAGGCGTGCATCGTGCGCCCTCCCCCGGGCAGGCGGGTCACGGACGAGGCGTCCAGGCGCAGCGAGAACCCCTTCTTCACCGGGTCCACGAGCCAGGCCTCCACCAGGTCCACGGTCCCGCCCTGGTTCTCCCCACCGATGATCAGGTAGGCCCCCAGGGCGTTTCCGTCGGCGTCCTTGGCGTAGTTGGGCACCAGGGTCATCGTGTGGTTCCACCGGACGACGCCGGGCCGCGCGGCATCGGAGACACCGCTGGCATCGGCCAGGCCCCAGTGCCCGACGGTCCCGTAGTCCACCTTGTAGAGGTCGATGGTCCCACCGGCCCCCTCCGGCTCCGAGTATCCACCGGCGATGGCGATCACCCCGTCGTCCGGATAGGCCAGGTCCACCGTGAAATGGGACCGACCGGCCCCCGCCAGCCACTGGGTCTCCTGTTCGGCCATCACAAAACTGTTGGTCCTGGAGTCGAAGAGTTCGATGCTGGCGGTGGGATGGAAGGTCCCCCCGGACGAGGCCAGGCCCCCGAGGACCACGACCCGGCCGTCGGCCTTCCTGGGCCCGCCCAGTTTCACCGCGGCGTGGAACGCCCGCCGTTCATTGAGGGGTCCGACCTGGGTGAACTCCCCGGTCCGGGGGTCGTAGATCTCGGCGTCTCCGAAGACCTCGTCCAGGTCCTGCGGCTGGAACCAGGTGGTCGCGCCGGGACGCACCTTGGCCCCACCAACGATCAGCACCCGGCCGTCGTCCAGCACGGTCGCGGTGGCCCCGACCCGCTCCTTGCGGTTGAGGGTCGTCCTCTCGGTGGTCGTCGTTCCCTGGGCGCTCACCTTCACCACGGGGAGCACCGCGTTCCTGGGTCCCACGAAGACGTCGGCATGCTTCTGGTCGCCTGCGAAAAGGGCCATCGGCGCCGTGCTGCCGCGGGCGATGATGTCTCCCCCTGCGGCCGGGTCACACCGGTCGGTGCAGAACTCCACGGTCACCTGGCGATCGTAGCCTTCGGGAAAGGACGGCAGGGCCCCGCCCCCCGCAGCGTAGTCGTAACTGGTCCGGCGGGAGGACATCCCTGGCCCCGAGGCGATGAACTGGACGATCCGTGCCCCGGCAGCCGGGTTGGCATCCCTTCCAGGCATGGTCTTGATCGCCTCCACGGGCACCACCTGGAGGTCCAGCACCGAGGAGACGTCGCCGCCGTTGTCGCAGGCGAGGGTCGCCAGAACCAGGGCCCCCGCAAGACCTGTCCATGCACGCTTCATCGGTCGCCTCCCTTCACCACCGGGCCTGTCCGCCCAGGTTGTCGTTCTGACTGCTGCCCCGTCCCAGCAGCACTCCCGCGGCCGTGGCGCCGCCGGCCACGACCAGGCCCACGACCGTCCAGAGCCACCACTGCTTGTAGACAGGCTTCTTCGCGGGAGCGGGGGCCAAGGTCTCCATCGGGAAGTCTTCCGGGATGTCGTCGAAGCCTCCCTGGGGGACCGCCGCAGGCGCCGGGCGAGGAGCCGCGGCAGGCGGAAGGGCGGCTGCCGGGGCCGGCTGGACGGCAGGGGCCGGAGCGGGAGCAGGGGCTGCCGGGGCCGGGGCGGGAGTGGGGGCCGGAGCGGGAGCAGGGGCCGCCGGGGCCGGGGCGGCCACCACCGCCGGCCGGGAGACGCGAAGGTCGTAGAGAGGCGGCCGAGAGGTCACCACCCGGTCCGCGGGCCACGTGGCAACCGCCTGGGCGAGCCGGCCCTCCAGGTCCAGCATGGCCACCTGCAGGTTGCCCAGGTCGCTGTCGATGATCGCCGGGTCCAGGCCGACCGTGACGCCGGTCCGGACATCGTGGAGGAAGACGCCCAGATGGTAGGCCCCTTCCGTCCTCGCCAGGTAGGACACCAGCACGTAGTCCGCGAGCACGGGGTCCGCGGCCTTCCGGGCCAGGGCATGGAACCTCGAACCATGGACCTCCCCGGTCCGGACCAGGTCCGTCAGACGGGCCTCCCGGGCCTCGGGCGCCGGCACTGGTCGCGAGGCGGTCCGCTGGCCGCCCGACAATACCCGACTCTTGAGCGTCAGCGTCTTCTTGACCGGCCCATTCCCCCGGATCGTCACCACCTCGGCCTTCGGGAACGAGGAATCGTCCACCGCCCGGACGTAGTGGACCCCGGCCTTCAGGCCCGAGACCGTCTGGGTCCCGGCCCCGACCAGTCGGCCATCGACATAGATCGCCGCATTGGGCGTGCTGGCGACCACGATCAGCGCGGGGCCCTCCTTCAGTCGGCGCCTGGCTGCCGCCACGGCATCCACAAAGGCCTGCCCGAAGGTCTCCACGTCGGGAGAGAGGTCCGGGCGGACCACCAGCAACCGGTTCAGGGCGTCGTTGCCCTCCTCCAGGAAGCCCCCCTTCAGGAAGCCCGCCGCGATCCAGGTCAGGACGTCCACGAAGGACTCGAACGACTCCAGGTCCGAGAGGTGCTTCTCGTAGAGGCCCCTGGCCGAGATCAGCACCGACAATCCCTTCTCGACCTTGCCCGACCGGATCAGGTCACGCCCCGTCTCGGCCTGTCGGGCCGCCCGGTCCAGGTTCGGGTTGGGCGGCAACGGGGCCAGAGTGGGCGCCGGAGCGGGTGTCGCCTGGGCCTCGGGCTCCCGGGGGGGCGGGGCCGATTCCGGCTCCATCTGGTACATGCGGATGGTCGGGTCGATTTCCACGAGCGCCCGCAGGTAGTTTTCGACGCGCCCGGGAACCGTCTCGGGAACCGTTTCCGCCCGTTGCACCGGGACGAACAGGACCTTCGCGACCCGGGTCTGGGGAGCCCCCTGGGCCGCGGCCACCGACGGGGTGGTCAGGGCGCCGATGAACCCCGCGAGGGCCACCCAGGCCAGCGCCTGTCCCTCCTGACGAAATCTCCGCAACATGGGGAGGACCTCCTGTCTCTGTCCGGCCGGATCAGGGATCGGGCCCGTCGCAAGGGACCGCCCTGTCCAGGACGCGTTACCTTACCATCCCTGCAAAGCCAGCGTCAATCCACGATTCTTTGCCGGAATCCGCTGCATTGGGGCGGAGAATCTGCCCGAGGAACCCCAGGCGGCAGAGGCGGGCCCGGCGGCGAACCGGGGGCTTGACAGGTCGAAGATTTCGCTTATGCTTGCGACGCTTTTCGGGTCCGACAGGCGCGTAGCTCAGAGGGAGAGCACTACCTTGACACGGTAGGGGTCGCTGGTTCAATTCCAGTCGCGCCTACTCGCGGGGCATCTGGGACAGGAGCAGGACAAGGACGTGGCGGAAGCGGAAGAGAAGGAAGTTCGCATCAACAACCGGATCCGGGCCCGGGAGGTCCGGCTGATCGGCGCCGACGGGCAGCAGATCGGGATCGTTCCCTTCTGGGACGCCCTGCGGATGGCAGAGGAGGCGGGCCTCGACCTCGTGGAGATCAGCCCGATGGCCGCGCCCCCGGTCTGCCGGATCATGGACTACGGGAAGTTCAAGTATGAGAAGAACAAGCGGGCCAAGGAGGCCAAGAAGCACCAGTTCGTGGCCCAGCTGAAGGAGGTCAAGATCCGCTACAAGACGGACGAGCACGACCTCCAGACCAAGATCCGCCAGGCCCGCGAGTTCCTGATGGAGGGCCACAAGGTCAAGTTCGTGATGTATTTCCGGGGTCGGGAGATCCAGTTCGCCGGACTGGGCCAGCAGACGATGGAGCGCATCGCGGCGGAACTCATGGATGTCGGAGTGCTGGAGCGCCCGCCCCGCATGGAGACGCGGATGCTGGCGATGTACCTGTTGTCCAAGGGCCCGGTGGCCCGGAAGAAACCGGAGGAGGGAGATGCCCAAGATGAAGTCCAATAGGGCGGCGGCGAAACGCCTTCGCGCCACCGGCAGCGGAAAGGTCGCCCGCAAGAAGGCCTTCCACAGCCACATCCTGTCCAAGAAGGATTCCAAGAGGAAGCGCGGACTCCGGAAGTCCACGCTGGTTTCCAGGGCGGACATGGCGAAGGTGCGGCGCCTGTTGCCCGGCCTGTAGACGGTCGAGGAGGAAGGGACCATGGCTCGAGTGAAACGCGGGTTCAAGCGCCGGCGGCGCACCAACAAGATCTTCAAGGCGGCCCAGGGCTTCTGGGGACGCCGCCGCACCACGTGGCGGCGAACGGTCGAGACGGTCCACCGGGCGTGGGCCTTCGCGACGATCCACCGGAAGCTGAAGAAGCGGGACTTCCGGTCCCTCTGGATCGCTCGGATCAATGCGGCGTGCCGGATGAACGGCACCCGGTACAGCGACTTCGTCCACGCCCTGGCGACCCACCAGGTCCGCCTGGACCGGAAGGTGCTCGCGGACATCGCGGTGCACGACCCCGACGGTTTTGGCCGGATCGTCCGGTCTGTGACGGCCTGAACTCCAGGAGGAGAGGGATGACGAAGGCGGACATCATCGAGCGCGTCTACGAGAAGATGGGCGGCTTCTCCAAGCAGGAGGCCGCGTGGCTGGTCGAGACGACGCTGGAAATCATCAAGGACGCCCTGGTCGAGGGCCAGCGGGTGAAGATCTCCTCCTTCGGGTCCTTCTCGGTGCGGTCGAAGCGCCCGCGGATGGGGCGGAATCCGAAGACCGGAAGCCCCCTGGAGATCACGGCCCGCAAGGTGCTGACCTTCAAGCCCAGCCAGGTTCTTCGAAGCCTCCTCAACTCCTAGGCATCCATGAAGCCGGATGGCGGTTCCCAGAGCGACATCCTGGACCCCTCCGGCGGTCCCCTCTACCTGAAACTGGGCGAGGTCGCCCGGGCCGTGGGCGTGCCGCCGTCCACCATCCGTCACTGGCAGGAGGTCTTCGCGGGCTTCCTGCATCCGGTCCGGACCCACAGCGGGCGCCACGTCTATTCCCGAGAGGACCTGCGGGTCTTCCGGGCGATCCACCACCTCGTTCACCGGGAAGGCCTTGGCAGCGGGGAGGCCCGCCGGCAACTGCGGGAGGTCCTGCGAGACGCCCATGCCTTCCTGGAGGACGGCCCCGGGTCCCTGGAATCTGCCGCGGCCCCTGCATCGGGCGAGGCTCCCACGGAGGATCGGGATCTTCAGACCGCGAGGATGAAGGAACTGGAGGACCTGCTGGGCGAGGCCCGACAGGAGAACCAGCGCCTGCGCGAGGAACTGGACCGGATCGTACGGCTGGTCTCCGACTGGGCACGACGGCTCGAGGAAGAGGCCGCAACCCTGCCCGTCAGCGACCCACCCGCGTGAAGACGTAGTCCTGGCTTGCCACGTCGGCGTGGCAGAAATAGCAGCCGTCCGGGTCCACCTTGTCCCGAGGCATCTCCCGTCGGGTGGCAGGGTCGAAGGCCTTGAAGGCCCAGCCGGACGTCTGCCCCTGCCCGACCTTGAACATCACCGAGACCCGGAAGATGTCCCCCGGCCGGGCCTGCCCCTGGGCATCCACCACCAGCGTCCGCTCCTCCTTCACGAGGATGGACCCCAGGGGAAAGGGCGCGTTGGCCCCCTCCCGGGACAGAGCCGTCGGGTTCGCATAGAGGTTCCGGGCGGACCGGGACCCCTCGACCATCAGGGGGACCTGATTGAGCCGAACCCAGTCTGTATAGGAGGAAGGAAAGGAGGTCGGTCCCGTGTCGGCAGCGGCCTCGGGCTTCACCTGCGGTGCCGAGCATCCCGCCATGCCCAGCACCATCGCCGTCCCGAGGATGGAGGAGATTCGCATCGCGCCCTCCAGGGGGACTCCCGAGGGGTCACCGTCCGCCGAAATACACCTTCTTCCGACGACGGGCGGCCTCCCGCTGCTTCCGCTTCTTCTGGACGCTGGGCTTCTCGTAGAAGCGCCGCTTCTTGAGCTCCTTGTAGAGCCCCTCGTTCGCCATCTTGCGCTTCAGGGCAGAGAGGGCCCGCCCCAGGTCGCCTTCCATCACGGTGACGTCCAGCGGATGGAATTCCAGTTGCTTCGGATTCACGCGGATCACCCCCTTTCGGTTCCGAAGGGCGCTCTTTTCTACACGGTCTCCCCGTTGCTGTCAAGCAGTCCCGCGACCCAGCGACGATGGACCTCCCGGGTGATCCGGACATCCTCGGCGATCCGATCCCGGAGGGCCTCGATTCGATCGAACCGTTCGATGGGCCGGATCCGGTCCAGGAAGCGCAGGCGCATCCGCCGACCCGGGAGGTCCCCGTCGAAGTCCAGCAGGTGGGCCTCCACCACCGGTTCCCGGATCCCGAAGGTCGGCACCGGCCCGACGTGAACCGCCGCGGGCCGGGAATCCAGTCCCTCGACCTCGCCCTCGGCGGCATAGATCCCCTCCCCGGGAACCAGCGACAGGTCCGGGAGCAGGTTGGCGGTGGGAAATCCCATCCTGCGGCCCCGGGAGGCTCCCCGAACGACCTCGCCGCGGACCTCGAAGGGACGCCCCAGACACCGCAACGCCTCCATCACCTGCCCCTGGAGCACCAGCCGCCGGATCCCCGACGAGGCGATCCGGTGACCGCCGGAGGCCACATCGTTGGCCACCACGAGTCGGAATCGGCCCTCCTCCTCCCAGCGCCGAAGCATCGACAGGTCCCCCTCCCGTCCCCGGCCGAACCGGGCGTCGGAACCGACCCAGACCTCCCGAGCCCCGAGGCGCCCGCAGACCATCTCCTCCAGGAACTCTGCAGCGCCGAGAGCCGCGAAGACCCGGTTGAATGGAACCACCACCACCGCCCGGACTCCGATGCGTTCCATGGCCTCGAGCCGATCCTCGAGGGCCTGGATCAGGGGTGGCGCCCTCTCGGGGGCCAGGATCCGCAGGGGGTGGGGATGGAAGGTGACGGCCACCGGGAGGACTCCCTGCACCGACGCAGACCGGACCAGGCCCGAGAGAACGGCCCGGTGGCCCCGGTGGACCCCGTCGAAGTTGCCGATGGCCACGGCGGAAGGCCCCACCCCTTGTGGAAGGGCACCGAATCCCCGAAAGACCCGCATCGCCCCTCACCGCCCCTCAGAGGCTGAACCGGGCCCGGATCTGGTCCCGGCGCTGCCGCAACTCCTCGACCAGGGGCGCCGCGCCCTCCCCGGTGGACCGATCCAGGTGGGCCAGCACGCGATCGATCATCGCCGCCATCTCCGCCGCATCCCGGCGACAGGCATCCCGCAGGGCGAAGACGTCCTCCTCCAGGAACCGGAAGTCGTCCCCGTGGCGGAATCGTCGCAAGACCTGGAAATCCCCCTGGGCCATGGACCGGAGCATCCGGGACACGGCGATGGCCGGCCCCGCGGCCCGGAACGAGAGCCGGATGCCCACCCAGGCCAGCAGGACGACCAGGACCGCGGCCCCGATGGCCAGGGCAGCGACCCGCCTCTGGTCCTCCTCGTCCACCCGGGAAGAGAAATCCCGGTCGAATTCCCGGTCCTCGTCGGTGAGGACCACTTCCTGGGAGATGACGGAGAGTCCCAGCAACGCCTTCTGTTCCCGGAGCGCCTCCCGGTACAACGCCCCCAGCAGGAGGAAGATGACGATCACGATGCCGGCCAGCACCGCAGAGTAGCGCAACTGGAAGGAGTAGTTGACCAGCACCCGCCGCCGGAGATCCTTGGCCGTCGTCATGCCCCCCCCTCCTCCTGTCTGCCGTCCTGAAGGACCTGCCGCAGCCGGCGCCGGAGGTCCTCCGCGGCCTTGCGTCCGGCCTCCCCGGCGGCCTCGATGCGCAACTGCGCAGGCGTGACCTCCAGGCTGTACTCGTCCCGATTTCCCGGATCTCCTGGAGGCGGTGCGACCCGGACGTTGGCCCGGCCCTCCAGCACGGGATATCCGTCCATCAGCACCAGGCGGATGGTGGCCTGAACGACCACCTCCCGATCCCCCTCCCGCATCTCGACGGTTCCCGAGATCTTCAGGGGACAGGGGACATCCTCCCGGGCCCCCTTGCCCTCGCCGTCGATGGCCGCGAGGTCGAAGCGGCCCTCCCGCATCCAGCGGTTCACGTCGGCGGTGGACGGTCCCGGGTCCGGGCTCCGAGGAGAATCCTCCGAGAAATCCAGGGTCGATTCCTGCGGGTCGAGTTCGAAGGGCCCCTCGGAGGACAGGAGCGCCCGCAGCAACTCGCTTTCGAAGATCCGCCCCACTGTCTGGGCCTCCCGGGTCCCCGAGATGCGAAGCACCGTATCGGTGATCCGGAGTCGGCTCGCCGATGCGAGACTCCGGCGAAGGGCCCAGGAGGCCCACTTCACGACCATCGGGTCCGGATCCCGAACCATCTCCGTCAGGGGCTCCAGCAGATCGGGCGACGGGCGATGCCCCAGGGCCTTGGCCGCCGCGGCACGAACGATGGGCGACGAGTCCCCGAGCCTGCCCCGGAGGGCGGCCCGGATTTCCTCGTCCGGTTCCATCGCCCCCAGCACGAGCGCCGCCTGAGCCCGGACCTTGGGGCTCCGGTCTTCCAGGCGCGTCAAGACATCCTGGATCGACCCCTGCGGCTGCTGCGCCCCGGCGGTTGGCATGGCCAGGAACAAGCCTGTCCACAGGACCCAGACCCGAACCCGCACGCCACGACCTCCCGCTTCCGACGGCCGGCGGCCATCCTATCATCCTTTGAGGGTCTCCGGGATCCTTCGAACCAATCCACGAAGGGCCGACCGTTGCGGTCGGCGTCCACCACGAACGGAGGTCCCATCGCGGCGAGGAGGCATCCCGGCGGGGTCAGATCTCGGTGTCCACGAAGATGTAACGGCCTTCCTGTCGGTAGAGGTACCCCACGGGCCTCTTCAGGGTGATCCCGACCACGAGGGTCCCATCGGGGTCCGCACCGATGTCGATCCGGTCCACCGCAGTGGGGAAGTCCCGGGTGATCAGGTGTCGGCCGTCGTTGGGCGTGGACAGGTCCGTGTTGGGCAGGCGGACCTCGATCCGCTGCGGCAGCGGCCGGGTCACCGAGAAGGAGAACCGCCCGGACATCTGGATGAAGACCCGGGAATAGGCGGGAAACGGCTGGAATCCCACCCACTCCAGGATTGCGCGGGTGGCGGCAAAGGCCTCGTTCTCGGGCCGTTTCGCCGGGACTTCCGCCTGGTCCCGGATCCCCGGGACCACCCCCTGGTATCCCCGCTGCTTGTAGAGGCTCCCGTCCTCCTCGACCACCGACTGCCCATCCTCGACCGGGGCCAGCACGACCACCCCGGTCTTGTCAGTGGTCTTCCGGACGGGGCTTGGGGCCTCCTCGGGTTTCGTCTCCGGGATGGGGGTGGCCGGCGCCGTCGGAAACGTCTGGGCCGTCGCCACCGCGGACGCGAGCAGCACCAGCAACGGGGGAATCGGTCTCATGGGGACCTCGCTTCCGGAATCCATCGAAAAGGATACCCCGCCTGGAGGTCCGACGCCAAGAGCAGAGTGCCGCCCTGGGCTCCCGTTCCCAGGGCCAGGGGTGCGGTGGCTACTGCGCCTGTTCCAGGATCCGGAACTCGACGCGACGGTTCTTCTGAGCGTCCTCGTCGGTCTTCTCGGGTTTCACGACCGGGCGGCTCATGCCGTAACCGACGCTGGTGAGGCGGCTGCGTTCGATGCCCCGTTCCTCCAGGGCCTTCAGCACCGAGGCCGCCCGGGCCGCCGACAGGCGCTGGTTGTAGGCGGGGCTCCCCTTCAGGTCCGTGTGGGCCTCGATCTGGACCTTGCGGATCTCGGGATGCTTCTTCAGCACGTCCGCCACCGCGTCCACGACCGGCAGGCTCCGGGACTGGATCGTTGCCTTGTCGAAGTCGAAGTAGATCACGTCCAGGATGACAATCTGCCGCCCCTCGACGCGGGCCAGTTCATCGGGGCAGCCATCCTCGTCCTGGTAGCCGTTCTTCGTCTCCGGCTCGTTGGGGCACCGGTCGTCCCGGTCCAGGATCCCGTCCTGGTCGTTGTCCGGGTCCGGGCAGCCGTCCTCGTCCTGGAATCCGTCCCGGTCCTCGGGGTCGTTCGGGCACCGATCCCGCATGTCCGGGATCCCATCCTGGTCGTTGTCCGGGTCCGGGCAACCGTCCTCGTCCTGGAATCCATCCCGGTCCTCGGGGTCATTCGGGCACTGGTCCTGCGCGTCGAGGATCCCGTCCCGATCGTTGTCCGGGTCCGGGCAACCGTCCCCATCCTCGAAGCCATCCCGGTCCTCGGGGTCGTCCGGGCACCGGTCCAGGGAATCGAGGATGCCGTCGTGGTCGCGGTCCGTCTCCTTGGGTTTCTCCGCCTCGCAGTTGCCGATGTTCAGACCCAGAAAGGCCCGCCAGTCCGGCGAGGCGTAGCCCTTCGTGAGGCCAGCGCCCGCGCCGGCCGTCAGGTCCACCATGCAGTGGGGCCGGTACCGGAGGGCCCCCAGCGCCTCGACGGGATGCTGGTTCCGGTCCGTGAGGGACCGCTCGATGCTCACGGCGCCGAAGGCCTCGGCCAGCAGTTCCAGTTTCTTCGGCACCAGGCCCACCCAGGCGCCGCCCTTCCACACCAGTTGGTCCCCGAGTTCCAGGTCATAGAGGGTCTCGTGCTTCATGGGCCGGTAGCCCAGGTTCACCGCCAGCCCCCCCCGGGCCCACTCCAGGCCCGTGGTCAGCCACGGCGTGATCGTGACGGTGGAGGCGCCCATGTAGCGGTCAACCTCTCTCCCCGTCGGAAAGGTCAGCACCGGCGTCAGCGCGATGCTGAAGACCCGGTCCTTCGTCTGGTACATCATGAAACGCAGGTGCAACCGCAGGTCCCCGACGCCAAAGGACCTGGGCGACGCCTCCCCGGGCAGCCCGGCACCCCGCTGCCAGGCCACCACCGGGAGCACCAGACCGATGTCCAGGAAGTCCAGCAGCGCCACGGAGCCCAACACGTGGCCCGACAACTGGTCGGAAACCACCCGGCGCAGTTGCGCATTTGCGAAGGTGCTCCGAAGCACCAGGGGGTCGTTCTGGTAGTCCAACAGAAGGCCGACGTTCCAGGACCACTGGGGGCGGGCCAGACCCTTCTGGACCGTCACCAGGTCCTGGCGAAAGGGAGACACCTCCAGGGCCTGGACGTTCACCTCCTGGGCCCGGGAGGTCATCGGAAGCCCCGCCACCAGCACCAGCGTCAGGGCCCCCAGGACCTTTCCGAGGCGCCGCCGGAACCAGAGTCCCAGGCCCACTGCCAGCAGCAGCAGTCCCCCGAAGGGGACCCGGGCAGGAGCCGAGGGGGTGGCGGAGCAGGCCCCGCCCGTCAGGGTCAGGTGGTCCGTCTGGCAGTCGTCGCCGACCCCGTCCCCGTCCCGGTCCACCTGGTCTGGATTGGCCAGCACCGGGCAGTTGTCCCGGGAGTTGGGCACCCCGTCGTCGTCCCAGTCGTCATCGCAGAGGTCCCCGATGCCGTCGCCGTCGCCGTCCGCCTGTTCGGGGTTGTAGATGCCCGGGCAGTTGTCCTGGCCCGTCGGGATCCCGTCCCGATCCGGGTCGTCCGTCCCGTCGTCGCAGGCATCCCCGATGCCGTTCCGATCCTGGTCCCCCTGGCCGGGGTTCGGGGTGCGTGGGCAGTTGTCCTGATCGTTGGGCACCCCGTCCCCATCGATGTCCGGGTCGCAGGCATCCCCGGCACCGTCCTTGTCCTGGTCCTCCTGGTAGGGGTTCCGCACGAGGGGGCAGTTGTCCTGGTCATCGGGGATCCCGTCGCCGTCCTGGTCCTGCGTCACCGGGTCGCAGGCGTCGCCGATCCCGTCCTGGTCCTCATCTGCCTGGTCGGGGTTCGCAACCCGCGGGCAGTTGTCCTGGTTGTTGAGGACCCCGTCCCCATCCCAGTCGTCATCGCAGGCATCACCGATGCCGTCGCGGTCCAGGTCCGCCTGGCCGGAGTTCGGGACGAGGGGGCAGTTGTCCTCGTCGTCGGGGATCCCGTCACCGTCCTGGTCCTGCGTCGCCGTGTCGCAGGCGTCGCCGATCCCGTCCTGGTCCTGGTCTGCCTGGTCCGGGTTCGCGACTCGCGGACAGTTGTCCTCCCCGTTGTCGATCCCGTCGTCGTCGATGTCCGGGTCGCAGGCGTCTCCGGTTCCGTCCTCGTCCAGATCGGACTGGTCGGGGTTGTAGTTCTCGGGGCAATCATCCAGGTCGTCGGCCACCCCGTCGGAGTCCCGATCGCCCTCGCAGACGTCCCCGATCCCGTTGTCGTTCCGGTCCTCCTGACCCGGATTGAAGACCCGGGGGCAGTTGTCCTCCTCGTTGGGGATCTCGTCGTTGTCGATGTCCGGGTCACAGGCGTCTCCCAGGTTGTCGCCGTCCAGATTCGCCTGGTCCTCGTTGGGTTCCCGGGGACAGTTGTCGGACTGGTTCAGCACGCCGTCGTTGTCGATGTCCGGGTCACAGGCGTCTCCCAGGTTGTCGCCATCCAGGTTCGACTGGTCGGGGTTCGGCACCGTCCGACAGTTGTCCTGCTCGTTCAGGATGCCGTCGTTGTCGATGTCCGGGTCACAGGCGTCGCCCAGGTTGTCGCCGTCCAGGTTCGCCTGGTCCGGGTTGAAGACCTCGGGGCAGTTGTCGTCCTCGTTGGAAATGCCGTCGTCATCGGAGTCCGTCTCGCAGGCGTCCCCGATCCCGTTGTTGTTTCGATCCTCCTGATCTGGATTGAACACCCAGGGGCAGTTGTCGACGTCGTTGGACCATCCGTCCCCGTCGATGTCCGGGTCGCAGACATCCCCCTGTCCGTCCTGGTCCAGGTCCGCCTGGTTCGGGTTCCAGTTGCGAAGACAATTGTCCAACTCGTTGACCACGCCGTCGTTGTCCCAGTCGACATCGCAGGCATCCCCAAGGCCGTCCTGATCCACGTCTGCCTGGTCCGGGTTGGGCACCGTCACGCAGTTGTCTCGGCCATTTGGAACCTCGTCCCCATCGATGTCCGGGTCGCAGGCATCCCCCAGCCCGTCCCGGTCCAGGTCCGCATGATCCGGATTGGGAACCGTCGGGCAGTTGTCGTCCTCGTTCGGGAGCCCGTCCCCGTCCAGATCCGGGTCGCAGGCGTCGCCCAGGCGGTCGTCATCAGTGTTCCGCTGATCGGCGTTGGCCACCGTCGGGCAGTTGTCCTCCCCGTTCGGGACCCCATCCCCGTCGACATCGTCGTCGCAGGCATCCCCAAACCCGTCTCGATCCAGGTTTGCCTGGTCCGGGTTGGGAACCGTCGGACAGTTGTCGGACTCGTTGTACCAGCCGTCGTTGTCCAGGTCCAGGTCGCAGGCATCCCCTTGGCCGTCGTCGTCCAGGTCGGCCTGGTCCGGGTTGGGGACCGTCGGGCAGTTGTCGACCTCGTTGTACCAGCCGTCGTTGTCCAGATCCGGGTCGCAGGCATCCCCCAGCCCGTCTCGATCCAGGTCGGTCTGGTCAGGATTCGGAACCTCGATGCAGTTGTCCTCGTCGTCGGGAACGCCGTCGTTGTCCCAGTCGTTGTCGCAGGCATCCCCCAACCCGTCCAGATCCCGGTCCTCCTGGCCGGGGTTCGGAGTCAGCACGCAGTTGTCCTGATCGTCGAGAATCCCATCCCCGTCGGAGTCCGGCACCAGGTCGGTGGGCTGAGGACCCGAAAGCCCATCGTCCCCGTCCGACAGCCACGTCCCCTCGGGAGCGCCGGCCTCCCCCGTTGCCACGATGAAGGCCTGATTCCGGACGACCCCCGGAACCGTGCCCAGGAAGACCGCCCGGAACGTGACCGTCGTCGACTCCCCGATCTCCAGGCGTCCCCCCTGGACCGCATCGGCACCCGTTCCCAGCCGGAAGGTCAGCAGGCGGCCGACAGGGTCCCAGTCGCCCTGGTCATCGCCGGCGGCATCGGTCAGGCTGCCGGCATTGGGTCCCGACACGATGGCCAGCGATCCCGGGACCAGGTCCAGTCCCGGCGCCAGGGAATCCCGCAGCACCACGCCCAGGGCCACGTCGTTGCCCAGATTGCGAGTGGCGATCGTGTACTCCAGTTCGTCGCCGGGCTGGAGCAGGCCCCCGTTCAGGTCCGTCACCGTCTTCGACGTGGCGGTGAAATCGGGCCGGTAGGTGGAGATCGACGTCACGAACCCGCCCAGCAGATACACATCCTGGGTGCTGGTGGCCCGGATCACCGCGGACGTGTCCCCGGGAGCGACCAGGGGCTTCACGTTCACCACGTCGAGATCGACCCCTGACATGCTGCCCAGGCTGCCCGCCATCTGGGGGAGGTCACCAGCAACCGACACGGGGACTCCCAGCCAGGTCCGGGTGCTGTTGAAGAAGTCATCGGATCCCGCCAGGCCGTCGTCCAGATACGTCCCGTTGAAGGCGAGCCGGTCCCCGCTGATCCCGTTGTCGCCCTCGAAGGCCACCACTCCCAGTTTGGCGTCGTAGCCGGCGTTGGGCACCAGGAAACCCGAGAGGTTGGCCACGGCGGTCGTGTTCTGGTCCACCAGGTCGAACCCCTCGAAGATCGCCAGGTTCCGCAGCGGATCGGTCGGATCCTGGTAGATCACCACCATCCACCAGGCGGCGTAGTGGGTCTCCTCCGTGACGCCGTTCACCGCCGCCGCCTCGACGCCGCTGACCCGGTAGGCCCCGATGCCGTGCTGCTGCACGAAGGCGGTGACGTCCGCGGCGGACTGGTAGAAGCTCCGGGTCGACGAGGGCTGGGTGACGAACCAGGACTGGTCCGCCTCGACCGCCATGACCCCTCCGTCCGCCGGGAACTCGAGGGTCGCCGTCGTGTCCGCGCTGGATCGAAAGGCGCTCCAGTAGAGCCGCGCATGGACCACCTCCGCTGCCGGAGGCAGGCCCAGCACCGCGGTGGAACGAGCCTGGGCGACCGCCACGGCGGTGCTGGCGGTGGCCTGGCCGTTCGCCGGGCTGTCCGATCGCCACAGGACGTCGATGCCCGTATCGCTCGTGTTGGTCCCGCAGTCCCCGACCGATCCGACCACCGGCAGCGGGACGCTGGCCCGGCAGTCATACCCGATCGTGTTCCCGATCAACGCGAAGTCCCCGTTCAGGTCCGCCTGATACCTCAGCACGGGAGACGCCAGTGCCCCCGGGATCGCCCATGCCAGCAGAACCAGTCCCATCACCGCCCATTGGCCAATGTCCTTTTTCATCCTCGCCTCCCAAGAATCGTTTTCATTTCCGAAGGACTCCGCGGCCTTCGAGTCCGTCTTCGATCCCCATGCTCCAGGACGTGTCAATAGTGTTCCAGAAAGTAGAGCATCTGTAAACCTCTCCCCAAAAATTCCCTTGTCGCCACGCGCTCCTGTTGGGGCCTCGGTTGGGATATCCTCGGCTCGGCCTCGGAGGGACGACCGTGATCCGGGTCTCGGGACTGCGACTGCCACCGGATGCGGACCCGGACCAGGTCCGCCGGGCCGCCGCCAGGACCCTGGGTGTCGGCGTCCATCGCCTGGGGACCTGGCGTCTGGTCCGGCGATCCGTCGATGCCCGCCGGGGATCACTGGCAGTGGTCTGGACCATCGACCTCGAGGTCCCGGACGAGGAGGCGGTCCTCCGGCGGGCAGGACCCGGGGTTGCCCGTACGCCCGATGCCCGGTATCGCCCTCCCCAGCCCGGGGCGGCCCCATTGCCCCACCGACCGGTCATCGTGGGCACGGGTCCGGCGGGTCTCTTCGCGGGCCTGCTGCTGGCCGAGGCGGGGTTTCGGCCCATCCTGCTGGAGCGGGGGGACCCGGTGGAGGACCGGGTCCGGGCCGTGGCGCGGTTCTGGGCCTCCGGGGACCTGGACCCCGAGTCCAACGTCCAGTTCGGGGAGGGAGGTGCCGGGACCTTCAGCGACGGGAAACTGACCACCCGCATCCAGGACCCTCGCTGCGCCTTCGTTCTGGAGGCGATGGTCCAGGCCGGGGCCCCGGCGGAGATCGCCTGGTCCTGGCAGCCCCACGTGGGCACGGACCGACTCCGTGAGGTGGTGAGGCACCTACGGGAACGACTGCTGCGCCTGGGAGCCGAGGTGCGGTTCCGCCACCGGGTGACCGACCTCGTGGTGGCCGAAGACCGGATCCAGGGGGTCGTGGTGGGAGGGGGCGAGGCCATTCCCTGCGAGGCCCTGGTGCTGGCCCCTGGCCACAGCGCCCGGGACACCTTCGAGATGCTGGCCCGGCGGGGAGTGGACCTGCAGCCCAAGCCCTTCGCCGTCGGGGCCCGCATCGAGCACCTCCAGGAGACCATCGATGCGGCCCGGTGGCACCGGTGGGCCGGGCACCCGGCCCTGGGACCCGCCTCCTACCACCTGGCGTGGCAGGCCCCGTCGGGCCGGGGATGCTACACCTTCTGCATGTGCCCCGGGGGGCAGGTGGTGGCCGCATGCAGCGATCCCGGCGGCGTGGTCACGAACGGCATGAGCCTCCATGCCCGGAACGGACGCAACGGCAATGCCGCGCTGGTCGTACAGGTCGGGCTGGAGGACTTCCAGGAACCATCCTGGCAGGGAGCCGTGGACTTCCAGCGGCGTCTGGAACGGGCGGCCCTGGACCTCGGAGGCGGCGACCACCGGGCGCCGGCCCAGCGGGTCGGGGACTTCCTGGCCCACCGACCCTCGACGTCATTTGGCCGGGTCCATCCGACCTTTTCCCGGGGCGTGCGTCCCTCCTCGCTGGACGAGGTGCTGCCCGAATGGGTGTCGGCCCACCTGCGGCAGGCCATCCCGGCCCTGGACCGCCAGATGCCAGGGTTCGGCGATCCTGACGCGGTGCTGACCGCCGTGGAGACCCGCACCTCCTCTCCGGTCCGAATCCCCCGGGACGCCGAGGGGGAGTCCTCTCTGCGGGGCCTGTTTCCCGCCGGCGAGGGGGCCGGCTGGGCCGGAGGCATTGTCTCGGCGGCGGTGGACGGCATCCGGGTCGCCGAGACGATCCTGCGGCGGTTCCGACCGACCTGACCGGGCGAGGCGATCCCTCGGTCATGGACCTGGGGCAAGGGCCTGGCAAGACGCGCGTTCAGTCGTGGCGCAGGATCCCGGCAGCGTCCCGGACCCGGACCAGCGTGGCCTCGGCCACCTCTCGGGCCCGACGTCCCCCCTCCCGCAGCACGTCCCGGACCCGGTCCGGGTGGGCCCGGAGTTCCTCGTAGCGTTCCCGGGCCGGGGCAAAGGCCGTGTTGATCCACTCCCCCAGGCGCTTCTTCGCGTGACCGTACCCGTACCCTCCCCGGCGGTAGGCCTCGGCGATCTCGGCGACCTCCTCCGGGGGTGCGAACAGTTTCAGCAGCGCGAAGACGTTGCAGCGGGCCGGGTCCTTGGGGGCCTCCAGCGGCGTCGAGTCGGTGACGATCTGCACGACCCGCCGGGCCGTGGCCTTCGGGGTCTCGAAGATCTCGATCGTGTTCCCGTAGGACTTGCTCATCTTCTGGCCGTCGATGCCGGGGACCACGGCCACGTTCTCCACGATGTAGGGCTCCGGCGACACCAGCACCTCGGCCCCCACGGCCTGGTTGAACTTGCCCACCAGGTCCCGGGTGATCTCGATGTGCTGCTTCTGGTCCGCCCCCACCGGCACCAGATGGGCATCGTAGGCCGTGATGTCCGCGGCCTGCAGCACCGGGTAGTCGAAGAGCCCGACGTTCGCCCCCATGCCCCGGGCCACCTTGTCCTTGAAGGAGGTCGCCCGTTCCAGCAGGCCCATCGGGCACACGCAGTTCAGGAACCAGGCCAGTTCGGTGACCTGGGGGACGTCGCTCTGGACGAACAGGACGCTCCGGGCGGGGTCGATCCCCAGGGCCAGGTAGGCCGCCGCGACGTGCAGGGTCGAGTCGGCCAGGCGGTCCCGGTCCACGCCGCTGGTCAGGGCGTGGTAGTTGGCCACGAAGTAGAAGCACTGGTGGCCCTCCTCCTGGAGCGCCACGTGCTGCCGGATCGCCCCGAACCAGTTGCCCAGATGAAGTCGACCGGAGGGCTGGATGCCCGAGAGGATGCGCCGTTTCATGGGGCGGGACTCTAGCGCCTGCCCCGCTTCCGGTCAACCATCCTGGGCATCCGGGTCGGCCTTCCCCTTGCAACCCGTCGCCATCGACAAGCCAGGCGGAACATTGACCGGGACACGTGCCGGGGCTACGCTCCCGGCGGCTGCCGCGGGAAGGTCCGATGAACGGAATCGAGGCGATCATCCTGGGGCTGGTGGAAGGGTTCACCGAGTTCCTGCCGGTGTCGTCCACGGGCCACCTGGTGCTGGCCCAGCGGGCACTGGGGATGCCCGGCAACGAGGCCAACGACACCTTCGCGGTGATCATCCAGGGGGGAGCGATCCTGGCGGTGCTGGGCCTCTACTGGGGGCGTTTCATGGCCATGGCCCGGGGCCTGCTGGGGCAAGATCGGAACGGGCTGGTGACCTTCCGGAACCTCGTGGTGGCCTTCCTGCCGGCGGTGCCGGCCGGGACGATGGCCTCCCTGGTGAAGGAGCACCTCTTCCGACTGGACGTCGTCGTCGCCGCCTGGGCCGCCGGGGGCCTGCTGCTGATCTGGCTGCACCGCCGGCGCCGGGGGATGCCCCCGGACCAGGGCCGCACGATCGAGACCCTCTCCTGGCAGGGAGCCTTGCTCATCGGCCTCTGTCAGGTGGCCTCGATCTTCTGGCCCGGGACGAGCCGGAGCCTGATGGCCCTGGTCGGCGGCCTGCTGGCCGGCCTGAGCCTGATGGCGGCGGTGGAGTTCAGTTTCCTGCTGGGCTTCGTGACGCTGCTGGCCGCGGTGGCCTATTCGGCCCTCCAGGTCGGGACCGCGATGGTTCGGGACCTGGGCACCTTCCACGTCTTCCTGGCATTCCTGGTGGCGGCCCTCTCGGCGGCGGTCTCGGTGCGATTCCTGGTGGGGACGCTGAACCGCCACGGCCTGGGCCCCTTCGGCTGGTATCGCCTGGCCCTGGCGGCCGTCACCGGCATCCTGATGTGGAACGGGATCCTGGTCCCCTGACCCCCCGGGCGTCCTCTCACGGGGAGTCGGGCGCCTGCAACGTCCCGGCGTAGCGGGAGGCCCAGTAGGCCAGCAGGAAGGGCATCGGGCTCTGGCGCGCCTGGGGCGAGGAGCCGTCCACCATCCGGTAGGGATTGCTGTTCCACCACATCAGGTGGATCTCGTCGTAGGGGAAGACCCGGTCCCACTGCCGGTCCTCGAAGCGGTCCACCACGTCCTCGATGGCGTCCCGCCGATGCCGGTTGTCCACCCGCACGTCCCGGTGGTCCAGCGGCATCTCCCGGAGCGTCCGGACCGCCCCTGGGAGGTCCGCGACGCCGGCCTCCGCCAGGGCCACGATGGCGGCCCAGAGGGGCTGACGCTCGGGGCGCTCGTAGTCGTACAACCCCCGCAACCCCTCCAGGTATCGCGCCCGACGCTCGGAGTCCGGCTCGTAGCGGATCAGCGTCGCGTAGGCCAGCATGGCCAGTTCGTGGTCACTGTGGTTCGCCGTCCGGGGGCTGTTCACGGTGATGGCCTTCCGGGACCAGGTCACGACCTCGTCATAGCGATATTCCCGGACCAGCCGGTCGTAGGCGTCGTAGAAGAACCGGTCCCCGGTCATGTGCCAGGCCGCCAGCAGGTGCCCGAGGATCTCGGTGGCATTGAGCCACCCGCCGCCGTACTCGGCCTCCAGGCAGGCCTCCAGGGGATGGTCCAGGCCACAGTTCTCCAGGCCGTCCACGGTGATGGCGACCCGTTCCGGCTCCCAGTGGCCGAAGGTCGTCGGCTGGCCGTCGAGGTCCCGGAGGGTGTAGCCCCCTTCGACGATGTACCGCGCCAGGGCCGCGGCATGTTCCGCCACCTCGGCCCGCTCGGCCTCGTCCTTCGCGCAGAGGTCGTAGTAGAGCGGGAAGCCGAAGAAGTGCCCCGTGGTCTCGTCGGAGGACGTGTCGTCCTTCCAGTAGTAGCGGTGCCCCTGGTACTCCACGAGGTGCCAGCGGTCCGGCTGCCCGGCCTTCGAGTCGAAGACCTCCCCCTCGTCCTCCCGGGCCAGGGACCGGCTGATGAAGCCCCGGGGAAGCCCTGCGGCCTGGAAGTCCACCGCCGGGACGTCGATCAGCAGGAACATGGTTCGCATCGCCTTCCGGGCCGCCTCGTAGTACCGCTCGTCCCGGGTCACGGAGTAGGCCAGGCAGAGGGCCCCGATCCCCATCTGGGTCCAGAGCCCGTCGTTGTCCGAGTCCCCCAGGCGCCAGGTCGTGGGCGACCGGGGGGCATCGGTCCAGGCGTCGAGGGCCAGGAAGCCGTCCATGCGCCAGAAGTGGGCCATCCACTCCTCGAACAGGGTCGAGGCCTTCTGATCCAGCCGTCCCTCTCGGAACCCGATCCGGGCCAGTCCACCGGTCGTGCCCACCCAGAGGTCCGTTCCGACGGCCACCGCCGTGACGGCGTCCGAGGGAAGCCACCGCTGGGACACGTAGTGCTGGATGCCGACCCCGTCTCGCGCCGGCCAGGGGACCGCCGAGGCCCCGATGCCGTGTCCTGCCAGGACCCAGCGTTCCCCCGAGGCCACCGCAACCAGGTCCCCGGCCGGCAGCCCTCCGATCCCGGGCCTCAGGACCACCTGAACCCGGCCGTCGGAGGTCACGGCCAGCAGCCCCTCGGTGGCGGCGACCCAGACCCGGTCCGCACCCGATGAGACGGATCGCGGAGTCCCCACCTCCTCGGGGACATCCAGCGGGTCCGCCCCCAGGCGCAGAGTGCCGTCCTCGAGCAACGCCACGACCCGGTCCCCCAGCATCGCCAGGTCCCGGACCCTCCACTCCTCCGTGCCCTCCACCGGCCCGAATCCGCCCAGGAGTCCCTCGAAGACCCCGTGATCCCCGCCCGCCACGAGCATCCCGTCGGGTCGGAAGGCCGCCGAGGTCCAGAGGACCCCCGGCAGGGGTCCGAGGGTGCCCACCAGCGCCCCCTGACCATCGATCAGCCGGATCCGGTCCGGCAGCACCACCGCCAGGAGGCTCCCGTCGTCGGATCCGGCCAGGTCCACCACCGGTCCCTCCGGGTCCTCTCCCACCGGGTGCGCCTGGAAGGGCCCCTCCTCGCCCGGGCGGTGAAACAGTCCCGACGGCGTCCCGGCCCAGACCTCCGCCCCCCGGACCCACAGGGCATCCACTCGCTGATCCTCCAGGCAGGGCGCCCCGGCGCAGTCCAGCGCCTGGTCGTCCTCATAGGGGTCATCGGCCTGTCGGTCCGCATGGTCCCGGACCGCGTGAAAGAAGGCCGGGTCCGGGATCCAGGCATCGGGCCCCTGCCCGTCCTGCCCCGGGTCCGACGGCGGTTCATCCTGCCCCGGCCCATCCCCCATCCCCAGGTCCTCCGTCGGCCCGACCTCGGCCAGGTCCGGGCCGGCCACCTCTTGGACATCGGAGCCGTTGTCCACCTCCCCGGAGGTCATGTCCCCCCCGACGAGGTCCGGCGGCGCGACGTCCCGCGGCGCCTCGTACAGTTCCCCACACCCCCAGATCAGCGCCGCTCCCAGGCAGACCCTCCAGCGTCCCTGCATGCGACCTCTCCCTCCAGGCCCCGGGGTCAGTGCCCCTCGGCCTTCCCACCGGCATTTCCTGACACCATGCCCCCGGACTCCCGCCCCGGACCTCCCCCGAGAGGCATGCCGTAGCGCAGGATCCGGAGCAGCATCTCGATGGCCGTGTTGTTGAAATCCCTCCAGGGCAGGATCAGGTCCGCGTGGCGGCGGCTCTTCTCGACGAACTCGTGGTGCATGGGTCGCACCGTCGACAGGTACTGTTCCACCACGCTGTCCACGGTCCGGCCCCGCTCATGGATGTCGCGGCGCAGGCGCCGAATGAACCGGAGGTCGTCGTCGGTCTCCACATAGACCTTCAGGTCCAGCTGACGCCGGATCTCCTCCAGTTCCAGCACCAGAATGCCCTCGACCAGCAGGATCTCCCGGGGCTCCAGGCGCGTGCACTCCGGCAGGCGGCTGTGGGTCCGGAAGTCGTACCGGGGGGCCTCCACGGCCCTTCCGGCCTTGAGTTCCCGGACCTGATGGGCCATCAGGCCCACGTCCACCGCATCAGGATGGTCGAAGTTGGCCCTGGCCCGCTGTTCCAGGGGCAGGTGCCCCAGGTCCTTGTAGTAGCGGTCCTGGACCACCATCGTGACCCGATCCTCGCCCAGGTCCTCTGCCAGGAGGGCCGCCACGGTGGTCTTGCCCGATCCCGTGCCTCCCGCGATGCCAATGGTGATCAACGGCTTCATCCGTCTCCCCTGGACCCCCTGGCGGCGATTCTGCACCGACCCGGCCCCTGCGGGAAGAGGCCGATCCTCGACCGGATCGGCCCCCGGGTCCGGGGAGGAGTTCCGCCCGAGGCATTGACGATCCCGCCCCACGCCCGTAGACTTCGCTTCCCGCTTCCGGGCGGGGTGGTTCTCTCCAGACCAGGAACACGGTTTCCAGCATGACGTCACGCACCTCCCAGCAACCGGTCCGCTACCCGGCCCCCCTCCGGGAGGTCTTCGATGCCTTCGCCCGGGACGGCCGGGAGGCCTACCTCATCGGCCCCCGAGCCCGGGAACTGGCCTCGGGCATCCCCATCGACGACGCGACCTCCTTTGACCTCACCGTCGATGCATCGATGTCCTTCCTGGAGGAGTTTGGCCGGCGCCTCTTCGGCGTGGCCCCCCAGGCCCCCAAGGAGGAACGATCCCGTCTGTGGACCTTCAAGGTCCCTCGGGGCCCCGTCACCCTGACCTTCAACATCGGGCCCTTCCGGAACTATCTCCCGCCCCTGCGATCCCTCCGGGGCCATCGCCTCTCGGGCATCCTGCTGGACCTCGCCACCCGGGAGGTCACCATCCAGGCCTTCGGATACGACGCCTCGGGGGACCTCGTGGACCCCTTCGGAGGCACCGCGGATTTCGCCGAGGGCCTGATTCGCCCCGTCTTCCCCGTCGAGACCCTCTTCCGGGAAAGCGCCTCCTGGCTGCTGAAGGTGGCCCGCTACGTGGCCCGGTACGGGATGGATGCCGCCCGGGAGGTCCGCCAGGCCGCGGACCGGGACGCCGCCGGCATCCTCGACGTGCCTCGGGAGATCTGGCGCAAGGAGATGGAGAAGGTCCTCTGCGGCGCCTGGCCCGCCAAGGGACTGCAGTTCCTGCACGATACCCGCGTCCTGGCCCTGGTCCTCCCCGAGGTCAGTGCCCTCACCTGGCTCCGGGAGACTGGCGAAGACCTCCACAAGGACGTCTGGGCCCACACCAAGCAGGTCGTCACCAACGCCGACCCCGTCCCCGTGGTCCGATGGGCGGCCCTCTGCCACGACATCGGCAAGGTCTGGACCCGGCAGATCACCGGGACCAAGGTCCACTTCTTCCGCCACGAGGACATGGGGGCGATGCTGTGGGACGCCATCGGGGCCCGGTTCGAGTTCCCCCCCGAGGACCACCGGCGCATCCACTACATCATCCAGAACCACAGCCGGGTGAACCTCTACCGGGACGACTGGACCGACAGCGCCGTGCGCCGCCTGATCCGGGAGGTCGGGGACTCCCTGGACGACCTGATCGCCTTCAGCCGGGCCGACCTGACCTCCAAGCGGGCCGAGCGGGTCGAGATGATCCAGGGACTGCTGGTGGACCTTCAGCGTCGCATCCAGGACATTCGGGAACAGGACGCCCGGGAGAGCCCCCTGCCCAAGGGGATCGGCAACCTCATCATGGAACGCTTCGGGATCCCGGCGGGACCCGAGGTGGGAAGGCTCCGGGACCTGCTGCTCCACGCCATCGAGAGCGGACAACTGGCCACTCCCGTGAACCCGGAGCAATGCCTCGACTTCCTGGTCCCCCACCTGGCCGACGGGGAACCCGAGGAATGAGACGGGGCCCGGCCGCCGACCGGCGCCCGGACTAGCGCCCCAGCAGCAAGACCATCACGTCATAGAGGAAGTGGGTCCAGGCGGCCACCGCAAATCCCCGGCCCAGGAAGATGCCCGAAAGGACCACCCCTGCCCCGAACCGGTACCAGAACAGGTAGGGGTCCGGGGCCTCCTCCGCACCCAGGTGGTGCATCGCCGAGAAGATCGCCGACGACGCCGCGACAGCCAGCAGGGAGACGATTCCCAGCACCAGCACCCGCCGAGCCCCCGACGGCGGAGCCAGGCGCCGGGCGATCGCCAGGGGTCCCCCGACGAGGCCCAGGCGGAAGACCGCCTCCTCCCACCAGCCGGCCCCGGCAGCGATGATCAGCACCTGGGCCAGGGGCAGCCGGGCCGCCTCCCGGGCGACCTTCGCCCCCGTCTCGATCCCCTCCCGGGCATGGGACAGGACCTGGCCGGCGACCTGCCCCGCAACCTGCCCGGCCTCTTCCCTGAGGTCCATCAGGTGGGCCTGCCCCAGGGCATAGTGGACCGCCAGGGCCATGGCCACCCCGTAGAGAGCCCCCTCCAACACCAGGCCGATCCACCAGGTCCACCGGAGACCGCCCCTCCGGAAGGCCCAGAACACCATCACGAGGGCGGCCAGCAGCAGCCCTGCATCGATGTACCGCAGGGCGGTCCAGCCCAGCGTCCGTGGCACCAGGTGGGTCAGCAGGTCCACCGCGTTGATGTCCTGGTTGCCCGCCAGCAGGATGCCGACGTTGTGCAGCGCCAGCAGGGGCAGCGTCACCGCGAGGCCCACCAGGGTCGTCCGGGTCCCTGCCCAGTAGCCCTTCACTCCCGAAGGGCCTCGAACCGACCGTCTTCCCGGACCTGCCATCGTTCCACCCGCACCTGCCCCCCGGACAGGTCATAGAGATGAAACCGCCCCAGCCGTCCCCGGGCCGGGTCGAACCGGGCCGTCGAACCGCACCCGATGACCGGTATCGCCTGCCCGTCGGCCCCCGGCACGACGAAGGCATGGGGATGGTGGTCGTGCCCGTGGATCACCAGCCCGACCCCCGAGTGGCGCAGCATGGCCAGCAGGTCCCCGCGGTCCCGCAGGAAGCCCGTCACCTCCCGGAAGGTCCACCGGAGGTGGAGGTGATGGTGCAGCGCCAGCACGACCAGGCGACCCTCCGCCCTTCCCTGCCGGGCCAGGGTGTCGATCGCCTGCAACTGGTCCCGTCCCAGCCACCCGTGGGCCATCAAGGGCAGGGTCCGGGTGGCGCTCCGGGCCAGGATCAGCCGGACCCCGCCCGGCAGGTCCGCGACCCGAGGCCAGTCCTCTCCCTCGCCCAGGCAGTCCCGGAAGGCCTCCTCGAAACGTCGCTGATCGATGGACTCGGGGGTGTAGAAGTCGTGGTTGCCTGGAACGATCCGGAAGCGGCCGGTGCGGCAGAGGGGCTCCAGGACCTCCCGGGCCAACTGGAACTCCCGGGGAAGGGCCAGGTTCACCACGTCGCCGGTGCAGACGATGACATCGGGCTCCTGGGCCAGAATGGCCTGGACGGCCGCCTCGACCACGCCCCGCTGCAGGGTCGCCTTCCGGGTCCACCAGAGGTTTGCCGCCCCTGCCAGGCGTCGCCCCAGCAGGGCCTGGACCGGCACGAACCCCGAGGGCCAGAGGTGCAGGTCGCTGAGGTGTGCCAGGCGCATGTCCCCCCCTCACCGGCGGAGGATACCACGCCCCTTCCGGGCCCCGGAAACTCCCGGCCGCGACAGGATGCGGCCCGGACGATCGGTTCAGTCCTCCCAGTCCAGCAGGCGGCGCTGGCCGGTCATGGCCTGGATGGCCCCGATGCGCTGGGTGACCTCCAGGACCCCCAGGTACTCTCCCTGCTCGTTCCGCACCGGGAAGTACTGGATCAGGACCTTGTCCCCGGCGAAGTCGATCCAGAACTCGGCCTTGTCCTTCCTCCCGGCCCGGAAGGCATCGACGATGCGGTTCACCACATCGACGCTCTTCTCCGGGTGGCACTTCTGCACCTTGCGGCCGATCACGGACCGGGTCCGGACGAAGATCTTCTCCCGGTCCAGGCGGTTGAAGTAGCTCACCTGGTCATTGGCGTCCACGAAGGTCACCTCGACGGGCAGGGCCTCCAGGATGCCGTGGATCTGCTCCATCGTGAGGTTCTCGACCAGTCGCTTCCGGGCGCCGCTTCCCGCCTCGATCTCGGCCACCATGCGGGCAAACTGGTCCTGGGCCCCCTCGCCGTAGGTCTCCCGGTCGATCCCGTTGAAGGCCGCCAGCAACTCGGCATTGTCCTGGTCCGTGAGAACCTGCCGGCCCATCGCGTAGAGGATGTCGTTCTCCTTCCAGATGTGCTCCGCCCGGACCTGCAGATACTCCTCGCCGTCCCGGGCGAACTTCCGCCGGGCCTCGGGGGAGAGGGTTCCGAGGCCTGGCAGCACCCGCTGCATCTCCGCCAGCAGGCCTCGCTCCGCCTCGTGCTCCATCAGCATCACCCCGATGGGGCCCATCCGGGGAATGCCCCGCTGCTCCATCCGGGGGAAGAGGGCCTCCTCCTCCTTGCGGTTGTGGATGCGGTCCCCGAACTCCAGCAGGAAGTCCACGGCCCGGCCCAGCCGAAAGGCATCGTGGTCCCCTGCCGGGACCTTTCCCAGTTCCCCCCGCAGCACCGCCATCGCCCGTTCGATCCACTCGTGCTCCGCCACCAGCCACTCGTCCCAGCGCTCAAATGCCATGCCAGCCTCCATCGACAGTCGGTTTTCCAGGTGTCCCGCCCTGGAGATGGAGGCTACCATAGGGATGGGCCGGGGAGTTGTCCATATTGAAGAGTCAGAATGTTGGTATTTGCAGGGGGCTGCGGTGAAACGCATCGGGATCCTGACGGCCGGTGGGGACTGTCCGGGACTCAACGCCGTGATCCGGGTGGTCGGCAAGGCCGCCCACCAGGGCGGACTGGAAGTCGTGGGCGTGGAGGATGGCTATCTGGGTCTCTGCGAGGGGCGCATGCGCGTCCTCGGCCCCGAGGACCTCAGCGGCATCCTGACCCGGGGCGGGACGATCCTCGGGTCCAACAACAAGACCGACCCCGCCGCCTGCCGGGTCCGGGAAGGCGACCGGGTCGTCGTGAAGGACCTCCGGGACGAAATCGTTGCCCGGTGCCGGGACATGGGCATCGAGGTGATGGTCGTCATCGGGGGCGACGGGACGATGGCCGGGGCCGCCTCTCTGTGCCAGCGGGGACTGCCCATCGTCGGGGTCCCCAAGACCATCGACAATGACCTCTGGTCCACGGACATCACCTTTGGACACGACACCGCCGTGACCACCGCCGCCGAGGCCCTGGACAAGGTCCACGACACGGCCAGCGCCCACCACCGGGTCCTGGTCGTGGAACTGATGGGGCGCCACGCCGGATGGATCGCCCTCTCGGCCGGCGTCGCCAGCGGCGCCGACGTGATCCTGATCCCGGAGATCCCCTTCCGTATGGAGGCGGTCGCCGAGAAGTGCCTCCAGCGCAACGCCCACGGCAAGCGCTTCACGGTCATCTCGGTCGGCGAGGGGGCGATCCCCGTGGGGGGCCAGGAATTCGTGGACCGGGTGGACCCCGACTCCCCGGACCCCATCCGACTGGGAGGCGTCGGGCGCTTCGTGGCCCAGGAGGTCGAGCGCCTCACGGGACTCGAGGCCCGGAGCATCGTGCTGGGCCACGTCCAGCGGGGGGGCACGCCGACGCCACGGGACCGGATGCTGGCCACCGAGTTCGGTCACCACGCCTTCGAACTCCTCCAGGCCGGCCAGTGGAACCGCCTCGTGGTCCAGCGGGAGGGCCGCACAGGCTCCGTCCCCATCGAGGAGGTCGCCGGCAAGGTCCGCACGGTCCCCGTCGATCACCCCCTGATCCGGGCCGCCCGGGGGATTGGAACCTCCTTCGGTGATTGACTTTCCGCAGCCCCTGGAGCACGATTCCGCCCCATGGCGGGCAGCGACCGCGACAACGGGACCCAACTGGACTGGCGCGACGGGCGACCCGCCACGCTGCGCCTCTCCCGGATCAAGTTGATGGTCGAGGACCCCGTGGGAGGCCTGCGGGAATACATCTTCGACCAGGACCGCGTGACCCTGGGTTCGGACCCCTCCAACGACGTGGTGATCGAGGACCCCCGCGTGAGCCGGGAGCACTGCCGGATCCTCCATGGTCCCTCGGGCTACCTGGTGGAGGACCTCGCCAGCACCAACGGGACCACCGTGAACCGGGTCCGGGTCCGGGAGGCCTGGCTCCGAAGCGGGGCGGTCATCGGGCTCGGCAGCGTCGAGGTGCGCTTCCAGACCTTCGACGAGCGCCTGGAACTCACCCCGTCCACCCGGGACTCCTTCGGCCCCCTGGTGGGCCGCAGCCGGCGCATGCGAGAGGTCTTCGGGGTGCTGGAGCGCATCTCCCGGACCAATGCCACGGTGGTGCTGGAGGGGGAGACGGGCACCGGCAAGGAGGTGGTGGCCCGGGCGATCCACAGCAAGAGCCCCCGGGCCCGGGAGTCCTTCGTGGTCTTTGACTGCGGCGCCGTGCCCCGGGAACTGATCGAGAGCGAACTGTTCGGCCACGAGCGGGGGTCCTTCACCGGGGCGGTTCAGACCCGCCAGGGCCTCTTCGAGATGGCCAACGGGGGCACCCTCTTCCTGGACGAGATCGGGGAGTTGTCGCTGGACCTCCAGCCCAAGCTGCTCCGGGCCCTGGAGCACCGGGAGATTCGCCGGGTGGGCAGCAACCGGCCCATCAAGGTGGACGTCCGGCTGATCGCCGCGACCAACCGGAACCTGGAGGTGGAGGTCCGCAACGGCCGGTTCCGGGAGGACCTCTACTACCGGCTCTCGGTGGTCCGGATCTCGCTGCCGGGGCTCCGGGAACGCCGGGAGGACATCCCGCTGCTGGCCCGCCATTTCCTGCGTCAGGCCCCCTTCAACCGGGGCCCGGACGGGGAGCCCCGGGTCAAGGGCCTCTCGGAGGAGGCCGCGAACGTCCTCATGGAGTACCACTGGCCGGGCAATGTCCGGGAACTGCTCAACGTGGTCGAACGGGCCACCTCCTTCGCCGAGGGCGACCTGATCGAGGTCGATGACCTGCCCCCGCACCTGGTGGCGTCCCTCCGGCGCCCCGCGCACCGCAGCGAGCGGACGGAGCCCTCGATCCCCCAGGGCACCCTCTTCCGGTCCTTTCGGGAGGCGAAGGAGGCCGCCCTGGAGCGCTTCGAGCGGGAGTACCTGGAGGCCCTGCTGGCCAGGAACAAGGGGAGCCTCTCGGCAGCGGCCCGGGACGCGGACCTGGACCGGAAGCACCTGCGGAAACTGGTGAGGAAGCACGGTCTCGCCGGACGACCCGACGAGCCCGACGAGTGAACCGAGTCATCCCTGGAGGCGCAGCGTCATGTCAGCGAAGAAGGCGAACCGGACCGTGAAGACCCAGGCAAGCCCCGGTGCAACCACCACCCGCAAGGGAGTCCTCTGGAAGAAGTTCCTCGACGACTGGGGACGGCTGGTAATCCCCCTGGTGGCCCTGGGAGTCCCCCTGGGTCTCCATGGCATCTCCCTGCTGAATGCCCTGGCCACCGGCCTGATCCTGGGCCTGGAACTGCTGCTGGGCCTCGCCGTGGCCTTCGGGTTCCTGCTTCGGGAGACCGGCATCCCGCAGAAGGCCCAGCGCCTGGCCATCGGCGCGGCGGTGCTGTACCTGGCCGGCGCGGTGTTCCCCTTCGTCGAGACGATCTACCCCGGGCAGCCCGCGGCGACCACGCTGATCAGCAAGGAGTCCGGGGAGGTCCCCCTGTCGGGGATCTCCGGCACCTGGGCCCGGGTGGACGTCCATGCCGAGTCCTTCGCCAGTGCCGAGAACCGCCTCGGGCAGGGCCAGTACAAACTGGTCCTGGGAGACCGGGAACTGAAGGGAGAGTTCAGCGACGCGATGCGATCGGTCCGGGGCCGGCGGGGTCGGACCACCCAGGTCGAGGACCGCCACTACCTCGACTCCTATCTGGTGCGCCTCCCCGGCGGCGACATCACCTTGAAGGCCGTCCGGATCGACACCGCCATCGGCCCCGACCTCCGGGTGTCGGTCTATCCCAAGATGGTGCCCCCCTGGATCCTCTACGGGCTGCTGGGGGTGGTGGCCCTCTTCGCGATGGGCCTCGACGGCCTCTACCAGCAGGCCACATGGCGGTGGCGCTTCACGCCCTGGGTCGGGGCCGCGGCGGCCTTCCTGGCGGTCTTCAACGCCTCCTACGAGCCGGCGAAGATGCCCGGGACCGCCATCTGGTCGGGGATCTTCGGCGGGATCGGGGGCTTCCTGGTCGGCTGGTTGCTGTCGCTGCTGGCCCGCAAGGTCCTGGGACGACTCCGCACCCGCATCTGAATCAACCACCTGCCCCGAGACCTGCCCGGACCCCCGGAGCCGGCGGCTGGTCAGCCGACCTGGAAGGTGCGACCCAGCTGGAGTTCCTTGGACCCGTGCACGAGCAGTACCGCGGCCATTCCCTGAAGGAATGCCCGGGAGACGGCCACCCGATCCAGGCGGTCCAGCCACGGGACCGTCCGCCGGGCCAGGGAGGCCAGGGGGTCCGGACCGGCCACCGCCAGGGTCCCGGCCAGCGGCGCCAGCAGGTGCATCGGGGTCACCGCCTCCACCCGGAAGACCTCCCCCACCTGGGCCAGCAGGTCCCGGTGCCCCGGAATCTCGGTCCAGGCCTGGATCGCCGGGACCCGCCGGACCCCCTCCGCGATCCGCGAGACCAGCCGGTCCATCGCCGGCCATCGGGCCAGGACCTGTCGCACCCGATCCGCCGAGGGGCGGACAGGGATGCGGAAGGCGATCCGCCCCCCGACCCGCAACTCCCGGGCGGCCTTGCGCAGCACGACCAGCGGCTCGTTGTAGCGGCCCAGCACCGCCGGGAAGAAGGCGGCGTCGAATCCCCCCGCCTGGAACTCCCGCTTCATGTAGTCACAGGCGATGGCATGGAGCCGGAGGTCGCACCGGGCCTCCCGGGCCCGCTGCTGGAGGGACTCCACGGCCCCCCCGTCCGGGTCCACCGCCGTCACGAACCGGCCATTTCGGAGGAGATCCAGGGCCGCCTCGCCACCGTCCTCCAGTCCCGCCACCAGCACCCGGCGGGTCCCGTCCTGCAGGAAGTCCATCGTGCGGGACCACTCGGCCCCCTCCAGGACCCCTCGCAGCGCGGCATCGCCGATCCAGCGGTCCAGGCCCGGCCCCCGGACCTGGTGCACCCGGGCCTCCTCCTCGATGGATCTGAGCGTCCGAACCATGTCCCTGCCTCCCTGGGGTCTTCGATCGGCGTCTAGGCCCGGCGGTTCCGCTCGTCCTGCAGGCGGGCCACGAAGTCCGGGACCCCCATGGCCCCCAGGTCCTCGCCCGCCCGGGTCCGGACGGCCACGGCGCCCGTCTCTGCCTCCCGGCCTCCGCAGATGGCCTGGTAGTTCACGCGGGCCAGCTGGGCATCCCGGACCTTCCGGCCCAGTTTCTCCGGCCTGAGGTCGATCTCGGACCGAAGCCCCGCGTCCAGCAGGGCCTGGTGAACGGTCCGGGCGTAGTCCGCGAACTTCTCGCTGACCGGCAGCACCTTCACCTGGGTCGGGTTCAGCCAGAGGGGGAACTTGCCGCCGTGGTGCTCGATCAGGATGCCGATGAAGCGCTCCAGGCTGCCGAGGATCGCCCGGTGGATCATCACCGGGGTCTTCCGGGTCCCGTCCTCGGCCTCGTAGGTCGCGTGGAACCGGTCAGGCATGCTGAAGTCCACCTGGATCGTGCCGCACTGCCACGACCGATTCATGCAGTCCCGGATGTGGAAGTCGATCTTCGGGCCGTAGAAGGCCCCGTCGCCGGGGTTCAACTGGTAGTCGATCCCCCGGGCCTTCAGGGCCTGGTGCAGTCCCGCCTCGGCCTTCTCCCAGACCTCGTCGGACCCGATGCTGCCCGTGAATGGCCGCGTCGAGAGTTCCACGTGGACGTCCTGGAACCCGAAGGTGCGGTAGATCTCGAAGACCATGCCGATGGTCTCCTCGACCGCCTGGGCAACCTGCTCCGGAGTGCAGAAGATGTGGGCGTCGTCCTGGGTGAAGGCCCGGACCCGGAACAGCCCGTGGAGGACCCCCGACAGTTCATGGCGGTGCACCAGCCCCAGTTCCGCCACCCGGAGGGGGAACTCCCGGTAGGAGTGGAGGCGGGACTTGTAGACCAGCAGGCCCCCGGGGCAGTTCATGGGCTTGATGGCGTGGGGCACGTCGTCGATCTGGGTCACGTACATGTTCTTGCGGTAGTGGTCGTAGTGCCCGGAGGTCCGCCAGAGGGACATGTTGAGGATCGTCGGGGTCTGGATCTCGTGGTAGCCGTAGGCCCGGTGCACCTCCCGCCAGTAGTTCACCACCTCGTTGCGAAGCACCATGCCCCGGGCATGCCAGAAGGGGAATCCGGTCCCCTCGTCGTGGAAACTGAAGAGGTCCATCTCCTGGCCGATGCGCCGGTGATCCCGTTCCCGGGCCTCCTCCAGGGCCTTCAGGTGGGCCTCCAGTTGCGAGGCCTCCGGGAACGAGACGCCGTAGATCCGCTGCAACTGGACGTTGTTCTGGTCCCCGCGCCAGTAGGCCCCGGCGACCTTGGTCAGGGAGAAGGCCCGGATCAGGCCGGTCCGGGGCACATGGGGCCCCCGGCAGAGGTCCAGGAATTCCCCCTGGCGATAGGCGGTGATGACCGCCTCGTCGGGCATCTCCCGGATCAGTTCCACCTTGAAGGGATTGTCCCGGAAGGCCTCGAGGGCCTCCTCCCGGGAGAGTTCCATGCGCTCCACCGGGAGGTCCTCGGCGACGATCCGGGCCATCTCCTGCTGGATCCGCTCCAGGTCCTCGGGGGTGAAGGGGTCTGCGGCGAAGTCGTAGTAGAAGCCCTCCTCGACGACGGGTCCGATGGTCGGCTTCACCTTCGGAAACAACCGGGTCACCGCCTGGGCCATCAGGTGCGTGGAGGAGTGCCGGAAGACCTCGACACCCTCCTCCTGGGCAAAGGTCAGGAACCGGACCCGGGCAGGCCCCGTCACCTTCCGGCTCAGGTCCACCGGAACCCCATCCACCTGGACCGCCAGCACGGAGTCCGGGTCGTCCAGCCCGGCGATCCCCAGCACGGTCCTCCAGTCGGCCCCTGCCGGGACCTCCACGGGCCCCCGGCCCTCCACGTCCACGACCCAGGTCTCATTCATCGCAAGCGCCTCATGTCGTCCAGGGAATGGCCTTTCAAAAGGCCGGGCGCATTGTAAGCCCCCGGGGCCCTCCCGGCAAGGGACCCGGTGTGTCGCGGCGGTCCCTGGGGCGAAGGCGGTTCAGGTCCCGGGGCGGTGGGTGCCCCGGGCCACGAAGTCCGACAGGACCTGGAACAGGCGAGTCTGGACCTCCGGGTCCTCCAGGGGACGGCGCTCGCCGGGATCGGTCACCACGTCGTAGAGCAGCAGTTCGTCGGACGACATGTCCCACATCAACTTGTACGGCCCCTGGTAGATCGCCTTGCGGTACCGGAGGATCCCCTCGTTGTTCACCATCAGTTCAGTGAAGATCGGGCGGTTCGGGAAGGGATCCTGCCGATCGAGGTAGTGGAACAGGCTGTATCCCTGGGGTTTCGGTTCCTCGGGGCGCAGCCCCAGGGCATCCATCAGCGTCGGGAAGACGTCAATCAGGGAGACCCGGGTCTTCACCCGCCGGGGCTCCTGGCCCGGGATCCGGACAACCAGCGGGATCCGCACGCTCTCGGCATGGAGCGTCCGGCTGTGCTGGCTGCCCCCGTGCTCCTGGAACTCCTCGCCGTGGTCCCCGAAGACCACCACGATGGTGTCGTCCATCAGTCCCTCGGTCTGCAGGTACTCCAGCAGCAGCCCCACGTATCGATCGGCATAGGCCAGTTCCTGGTCGTAGAGGTCCGAGGGGCGGTTGCCGAAGGACTGGAAGCCGTCGTGGGGCACGTAGGGGTAGTGGGCCGCCTCGAAGTGGGCATAGAGCAGGAAGGGACGTTTGGAGTCGCGTTGCATGAGTTTCTGGACGGCATCGAACAGCGTGAAGGGTCCGGCCTTCTGGCCGTATTCCCGCCAGTGGCCCAGGCCGTAGGCCACGTCCATCTTCTGGAACCCCCGCATGACCGTCGGCAGGAACTTCAGCAGCCACTCGTCGGCCACGGCCAGGGTCTGCCAGCCGGCGTTGAGCAGGACCTCCGCCAGCAGGCCCTGGGAGACCGAGACCTGCCGGACTCGCGCCTCGCCCTCCCAGGCGATCCCCGAGTCGTAGCGCCCGGTGAAGAACGGCGGGATGGACTCCCGGGTGGTCGAGGAGGGAGCGATCACGTTCTCGAACACCCAGGAGGTGCGGGCCAGGGCCTCGATGTTCGGGGTGGTCTTTCGTCCGTACCCCAGAAACGAGGCCCGGTCCGCCCGGAAGGCATCGACGCAGATCAGGACCACGTTGAGCCGCCTGCCCTCCTCGGGGGTCAGCGCGTAGGAGGAGGCCGTCTGAGCCTCCGCCTGCCCCGCATCCTCTCCGTCGCAGTTCTGGTCCACCCCGTCGCCGGGGTCGTCCACCGCGCCGGGATACCGGAGGTAGTCCAGGTCGTCGCAGTCCCCGCCGCCCAGGATCGGGCTCGCCCGGTCCCCGTCCAGGTCCACCAGATCCCGGATCTTCATGAGTACCTGGGCGGCGAAGGAGGCCCGCCCGGCGGCCCATCGCACCCCGGCCGGATCCAGGCGGGAGGTCCCCTCGGCCAGGGCCAGGGAGACCAGCGGAATCCCCACCCCCAGGGCCAGCCACCGGGTCCAGAGCCGGAGCCCCAGGCGCAATGCCGTGGGCCACGCAGGCCATGCCAGGCCCAGGGCCGGAAGAAGCAGCAGCAACGTCCCGACGGCGGTCCACGGCAGGAGCCCCTGAAGCCCCCCCGCGCGGAACCGCCAGGACAGGAAGGTCCCCCAGGCGATCAGGACCCCGGCGTCCAGGAGGCCCAGCAGCCGGGACGCCCCCCACGAGGACCCGAGGCCCAGGCGTCCCGCCACGGAGACCAGCAGCGCCCCGGCCACCCCGCCGGCAGCCAGCAGTCCCATCGCCCCGGTGGCCAGCAGCAGGCTCCGGAGGCTCGGGTCCGTCACCCGCTCCAGGGCGGGGGCCCCCAGGGCGATCCCCAGGGCCAGGGTCGGCAGCACCGCCAGCAGCCACAGCAGCGGTGCGTTCCAGGTCCACGGGGAGACCCGGGACTGCAACCTCGTCGTCTGGGAGACCCCCATCGCGAGGACCAGCCCCAGGGGAAATCCCCAGACCAGGTGCAGCAGCAGGCTGATCAGAATTCCCGATGCGGCGCCCGGGGTCCCATCCCCCAGAAGACCCGGGATCGCCCCCAGGTCCAGAGCCCCCGTGGCCAGAGAGGCCGCCATCACCCAGGCCAACGGCCCGCCCATGCCCCCGCCGTCGTTCCCGGTGGCCTGTGGTCGCCCTTGTGTCACACCGCCTCCACGGGACGGAAGCATAGGACACGGAACCGTCATCTTCAAGGTAGGATTGGCCGACCTGCTCCCGGAGGACCCCGATGGACCTGAACCTCTACCGCCGCTGGTTCGCCCTGCCCCGAACTTGTGCCTCAGGCAAGTCGAACCTACACTCGGGGCCGATCCCTTGAAGGATGCATCGATGCGGTCCCTCGCGATTCCCCAGCACCGTTCCAGGATGTCCCCCGGGTGGGCTCTGGCGGCCGCCCTCGGAATGGCGGTCGTGCCGTCCCCGGGATGCGAACCCGGGGACTCGGGGGCGGCGGACCCGGGCCGTGGGACCGATCCACCCGGGACCTGCGAACCGGCCCCGGCCACCTGCGAGGAAGACGAGGTCGTCGCCTGCATCGACGGCGCGGTGCAGCGGACCGACTGCGGCGCCGAGGCCTACTGCAACGGGGGCCGCTGCGAGCCAACCTCCATCCGGTTTCCCCGGGACGCGGGAATCCACGCCGAGCGCACCGAGTGGTGGTACTACACGGGACACCTGCGGGACGGGAACCGGGAGTGGGGCTTCCAGGTCACCATCTTCCAGTATGACTTCACCGAGATGTTCGGCACCCCGGGGCTCGGCTGGATGTGCCACGTGGGGGTCGTGGACCTCGAGGCCGGGGAGCACTTCCACGCCGACACGATCTCCCTGGCCCCTGCGACCTGGAGCCAGGACCCCATCGACCTCCAGGTCGATTTCTGCCGCCTGGAGATCGGGGGTGATGGCCGGGACCGGATCCGGGGCGAGATTCCCCAGGGCAAGGAAAAGGACGGCAAGGCGTCCCCCTGGGCCTTCGACCTGGTCCTGGAGCCGCGGAAGCGCCCGGCCCGCCACGGAACCGACGGGATCATCCCGATGGCCGACAGCGGCGGGACCAGCTGGTACTACTCGTTCACCCGGCTTCAGGCCCAGGGCACGCTGTCCACGCCCTCGGGCGAACACGCCGTGACCGGCCAGGCCTGGATGGACCACCAGTGGGGCGACTTCGACATGCAGGACTTCAAGGGCTGGGACTGGTGGAGCATGCAGTTCGACGACGGCTGGGAGGTCATGCTCTTCCAGTTCACCGACTGGGATGGGGTCCTGTGCCTGAAGGCCGGGACGCTGGTGGCCCCCGACGGGACCCTGACGCCCCTGGAAGGCATGGACGCCTTCACGATCACCCCCCGGCGCCACTGGACGAGCCCCCACTCGGGAGGCATCTACCCGCTGGACTGGGACGTGGTGATCCCCCAGGGGGACTGGCGCATCTCGGTGGTGACCTCTGTGGAAGACCAGGAGATGCATAACCTCGCCCAGAACTACTGGGAGGGACAGACCCGCCTGTCGGGCACTGCCGGAGGACGGGTGCTGTCCGGGGAGGGCTACACCGAGTTGACCGGCTACGCGGTGGACGCCCTGGACCCGCCCCGGTGAGGCATCGCGGGCCCGGTGTCTCCCTGTTTCGGCCTGCATGTCCGGCGTGATCAGGCCGTGGTGGCGCCCGATCCAGTACGCCAGCAGGTAGTCCTCCGGGGACTCGACGTGGCGGAGGTCCTCCACATCCCGCTCCATCTCGTAGGGATTTCGGAACCAGAGGAGGTGGTCCACCGCGTGGTGGTGCCTGGACTCCGGGAAGGCCTTCATCACGCAGAGGGCATCGGCGGCCGCCCGGTGGACGCCGGCCCGTCCAGATCGTCGGCGTTTCAGAAGGACCAGGAGGTCCGGGCGACCACGCGGAGGTTCCCATTGGTCACGGCGTCGTCCAGATAGGCCGTCCGGGTATAGGACACCTCGGCCCCGACCCGCCAGGCCCCTCCAATGGCGTAGTGGGCCGCCCCGTAGGCCTGGAGGTTCCAGGTCCGGGGCGGGGCCTTCGGATTCGGCAGCAGGTCCCGAGAGTCCGGGTGGTCGATCCCGGCACCCACGTAGATCCGCAGGTCCTGGAAGGGCTTGCCGGTCACCTGGCCCCACCCCCCCATCGTCCGGATGGAACGGACCTGGAAGTCCACGGGCGTCGTCTCGGTCGCCGGGCTCGCCGTGATGGAGACTCCCTGGAGCACCCCCGCGAAGAAACTGTTCACGTTGGCCCCGGCGAAGAACTCCCCCATCACGTCCACGTAGGCGGAGGTCAGTTTCAGGTCCAGGTTCGCCATCCAGATGGGCACGACCCGGGAGTGCCACTCCCCGGCGTCGGTCCGGGCCAGCACCTTCCCGGTGGCCGGATCGACGACCCGCCGGACCTTCTCCCGGCCATAGACCCCCGAGGCCCCCCAGGCCAGAGAGACCCCCCGGCCCAGGTCGTGGCTTCCCCCGATCCGCCCCATCAGGAAGGGCATGTTGCTCCACTCCCCGTCGCTGACGTGGTCATTCACCGTGTCCGTCAGCACCTCGTTGCTGCCCATCGGGCGATTGGCCGACAGGTCCAGTTGCAGCCCGGCCGCCCGGAGCGTCAGGCGGACCTGGGGGAGCCGGATCCAGGGATTGCCCGAGGTGCCCAGGGCGATCCAGTTGGCCGTGTCGGGAAACAGGGGACCGAAGACCCCGAAGTGCTGCCCGGCCAGGATGGTCACGTGGGGGCTGTCCAGGCTGACCCAGGCCTGCTTGAGCCGCATCAGCGGCGAGTAGGCGCTGCTGCCGCCCGTGACGAACCCCCCGACGAAGTCCACCTCGACCCGGGCATTCAGGGCCATCGAGCCCGCGACCCGGGGGACCGTGAAGTGCATCCCCACCGGCGAGGCCCGGACCGACATGCTGAAGGAGTCCTCGTCGCCGTTGTAGGACCCCTTCGGTTCCACCCAGGCCAGCCAGTCGCTGATGGCCGGCGTGGTGGTGTCGTAGTAGCCGACCAGTTCCAGTTTCCCGAACAGCCGCAGGGTCGCCCCGTTCCGGAACGCGAAGGTGAAGGGGTCCTGGAGCCGGGCCCAGGGCTCCGCCCGGATCTGCTCCACCGCCCTGAGGGCCGCCTCGCAGGCCTCGCAGCACGATCCGGAGGGTGCCGTCGCCTGCCCCGTCCCCGGCGAGGACTCGGCGGGCGCCCGGGCGGCGCAGGGGCACCCCTGGCGACCCGCGTCCGCCTCCGGTGGTGCGGGCCCACCGGGGTCCGCCCAGGCCACCGACGCCACCGCCACCAGGCAACCCGTGATCACCCCGACCCGCATGGGACCTCCTGCCAGGAGATGGCGCCCATCCTATCCGGGACCCGTCTCGGATCCAACGACTCCCTTCCGGGTTCCAAGGACCGGAAATGCCTGCCCTCCCCCGGCTTGTCCGACCCCCGGGAGACGGGCCTTGATGTACACTGCGCCACCCGTCTTTCGGGGGAACCGGGATGGCCTCGGACCGATGGACCCTCCAGGTGGGACCCGACCTGCCCGTCGAGGGGGTGCTGGCCCTGTACCGCGCGGCCGGGTGGTGGCAGGAGGGCGAGGACCCCTCGGCCATCCCGGCCATCCTCGGCGGTTCCGTGGTGGTCGTCTCGGCCTGGATCGGCGACGGACTGGTGGGCATGGGACGGGCCCTCGGAGATGGGACCTCCGACGCCTACATCCAGGACGTCGTCGTGCTGCCGGCACACCGGGGCCAGGGCATCGGCCGCGCCCTGGTGGCCCGACTCCGGGACGAGTGCCTGGCCCGGGGGATCCGGTGGATCGCCCTGGTGGCCGAGCCGGGCACCGTCCCCTTCTATGAGTCCCTGGGCTTCCGGCCGATGGAGGGCCACGTCCCGATGCGGTGGCGCCCATCTGAGGACGGAGGGACGACTCCATGACCGGCCAGGACCTCGCCGCCGCCCCCTGGGCCCCCTTCCGGCCCGAGGATCGGGACCTCCTGGCCCCCCGGTTCCGGACTCCGGGCCATCCCCTGTGCGAGTACACCTTCGCGACCCAGTTCTGCTGGCAGGGGTGGAACCACAGCCTGTGGGCCCTCGTGGAGGATTTCCTGTTCGTCCGCTACGTGGAACGGGGACGGCTGGGCCTGATTTGCCCCTGCGGGTCCGGCGACCTGGCCAGGGCCCTCGATGCGACGATGCAGTTCCTGGAGCGGGAGGGCCACGAACCCCGGGTGGACTTCGTGCCGGCCTCCGTGGCCAGGCAGCCCGCCATCGCCGAGCGGTTCGTCGCCGAGGACCATCCCGACGATGCGGACTACTGGTATCGCCGGGAGGACCTCGCGGAACTCCCGGGCCGGCGCTATGCCGACAAGCGAAACCACATCGCCCGGTTCCTCCGGGCCGGGTTCGACTGGCGCTTCGAGCCGGCGTGCCTGAGCGACCCCGCCGAGGCGATGGCCTTTCTGCAGGAGTGGTGCCGCAGTCACGACTGCCAGGGCGACCCGCGGCTCGACTTCGAGGTCCAGGCCCTGGGGACCTGCCTTGCGCACCGGGAGGTCCTGGGTCAGCGCTGCTGGCTGCTCCGGGTGGACGGCCGGGTGGTCGGGCTGGTCCTCGGGGAGTTTCTGGACTCCCAGTCCTTCGTCGTGCACTACGAGAAGGCCTTCCAGGACATCCCGGGGGCCTACGCGATGCTGGTCCGGGAGACGGCTCGGGCCCTGGCTCCCGAGGGCGTCCTCTGGATCGACCGCGAGCAGGACATGGGCATCCCGGGCCTCCGGCGGAGCAAGCAGTCCTGGAACCCCGTCCGCCTCGAGATGGCCTGCGTGCTGCGGCCCCGGTAGGTTCCGGGGGACTCCCATTTCTTTCTCCCCTTTTCCCACAGGGCGACATGCGGTAGAAAACCCCACGAGGAGGAAGCCCTTGCCCTTGACGCAGCGTGGATGGAGCCGGCGCTTCGATGGCCCGCCCACGGCGTCCCTGGGCCGCGACCGGTGGGCTTTCTCCGGAGAGGTGAGATGGTGATCCCGTCCCTCACCCCCGAACAACTGGCCCGCGAGAAGATCGACGCCATGCTCGCCGCCTCCGGCTGGGTTGTTCAGGACCGCGCCGAGATGAACCTTTCGGCGGGCGCGGGCGTCGCGGTGCGGGAGTTCCCCCTGGCCACGGGCGAGGCCGACTACCTGCTGTTCGTGAACGGCAAGGCGGTCGGCGCGCTGGAGGCCAAGAAGATCGGACACACCCTGAAGGGGGTCGAGGTCCAGTCGGGCAAGTACTCGGTCGGTCTGCCACCGGGCCTCAACCCGCCCGTGACCCCGTTGCCCTTCCTGTACGAGTCCACCGGCGTCGAGACCCAGTTCACGAACCTGCTCGACCCGGACCCCCGCAGCCGCCCGGTCTTCGCGGTCCACCGTCCCGAGACGCTGGTCGAGTGGCTCGCCGCCGACACCCTCGACGCATGGGTGAAGGCCCTGCACGCGGAGGGCTCCGGCCTGTACACGACCGCCGACGATACCCGGCCATCGTCCCTGCGGTCCCGTCTTCGGGCCATGCCGCCGCTCACCCAGCCCAAGGAGGGCGCCGGCTGGCGGCTCTACCCGAACCAGATCCAGGCCATCGAGAACCTCGAACAGTCGCTGAAGAAGGACCGGCCCCGTGCGCTCATCCAGATGGCCACGGGGTCTGGCAAGACCCTGATGGCGATCACGGCCATCTACCGGATGATCAAGTTCGGGGGTGCCCGCCGCGTCCTGTTCCTCGTGGACCGCACCAACCTGGGCGAGCAGGCCGAGAAGGAGTTCCAGAACTACCGCACGCCGGACGACAACCGGAAGTTCACCGAGTTGTACAGGGTGCAGCGGCTCACCTCGAACTCCATCGGGGCCTCGTCCAAGGTGGTCATCACGACCGTGCAGCGGTTGTACTCCATGCTGCGCGGGGAGGCCGAGTTCGACCCGGTCCAGGAGGAAGGTTCGGCGTTCGAGTCGCCCGACCCCTTGATGAAGGAGCCCTTCCCGGTCACCTACAACCCGGCCTACCCGCCGGAGACCTTCGACGTCGTCTTCGTGGACGAGTGCCACCGCTCCATCTACACCCTGTGGCGGCAGGTGCTGGAGTACTTCAGTATGCCCGACGGGGGCGAGGCGTTCCTCGTGGGCCTGACCGCGACCCCCGCAAAGCACACCTTCGGGTTCTTCAACCAGAACCTGGTGATGGAGTACCCCCACGAGCAGGCCGTGGCCGACGGCGTGAACGTGGACTTCGAGGTCTACCGCATCCGCACCCGCATCACCGAGCAGGGCTCGACCATCGAGGCGTGCAACGAGCCCATCGTGGGCCTGCGGAACCGGAAGACCCACCAGATGCGATGGCAGGCCCCGGACGAGCCGATCACCTACACCGGGGACGACCTCGACCGCGCCGTGGTGGCCAAGGACCAGATCCGCACCGTCGTCCGCACCTTCCGGGACCGCCTGTTCACCGACCTGTTCCCGGGCCGGACCGAGGTGCCCAAGACCCTCGTCTTCTGCAAGGACGACGCCCATGCCGAGGACGTGGTCGGCATCATTCGGGAGGAGTTCGGCTGGGGGAACGCCCGGTGCCAGAAGATCACCTACCGGACGACCGGCAAGAAGCCCGCCGACCTGATTCAGGAGTTCCGCAACTCCTACGACCCCCGCATCGCGGTGACCGTGGACATGATCGCCACCGGCACCGATATCAAGCCGGTCGAGATCGTGATGTTCTTGCGTCCGGTCAAGTCCCGCGTGCTGTTCGAGCAGATGAAGGGCCGGGGCGTGCGCGTCATCGACCCGACCGAGTTGAAGGCCGTCACGCCCGACGCCACGGCCAAGACCCACTTCGTCATCGTGGACTGCGTGGGCGTGGTCGAGTCGGGCCTCTCGGACACCTACCCGTTGGAGAGGAAGAAGTCGGTGCCGTTGAAGTCGCTGCTGGAGCACGTGGCGATGGGCGGAACGGACCCTGACGTGCTGTCCTCGCTCGCCTCCCGGCTGGCCCGGCTCGACAAGGAGTGCGGCCCGGAGGAGGACCAGAAGATCAAGGCGGCCTCAGGCGGGGTGACGCTGCCGGACATCTGCCACCGCATCATCGACGCCCTCGACCCCGACCGGCAGGCCCAGGCCGCGCGGGTCCAGTTCGGGATCGTGGGCGACGCGGAGCCCACGGAGAAGCAGGTCGCGCAGGCCGCCGAGGCCCTCTGCAAGGCCGCCGTGGCCCCGCTGGCGAACAACCCGGGCCTGCGGCAGACCCTCCTCGACCTGAAGGCCGCCCTGGAGCAGGTGATCGATGAGGTCTCCAAGGACGAGGTGGTCTTCGCCGGGGCCTCGCCCGAGGCCAAGGACAAGGCCCGCGCCCTGGTGGCCTCCTTCGAGGCGTTCCTCGCGGAGCACCACGAGGAGATCGACGCCCTCCAGTTCTTCTACTCGCAGCCGTACTCGAGGCGACTGCGCTACCGGGACGTGAAGGCCCTGGCGGAGGTCATCAAGGCCCCGCCCCGGTCGTGGACCCCCGAGGTGCTGTGGCGGGCCTACGAACTGCTGGAGAAGGACCGGGTGCGGGGGGCGTCGGGACGCCGCCTGCTGACCGACATCGTGTCGCTCGTCCGGTTCGCCCTGCACCAGCAGCCCGTGCTGGAGCCCTTCGGGGAGCAGGTCCGGGTGCGGTTCCAGAACTGGATGGCCCAGCAGGAGATGCGGGGCAGGCGGTTCACCCCCGAGCAGGTTCGGTGGCTGGAGATGATGCGGGACCACGTGGCCGCGAACGTCGAGATCGAGGTCGAGGATTTCGACCTGAACCCCTTCGCGCAGGAGGGCGGGCTCGGCCGCGCGTCTCAGGTGTTTGGTAGTGAACTGCCGGTCGTGCTGAAGGAACTGAACGAGGCGTTGGCGGCATGACCGAGTTCGAGCAAAGCGAGCACTACCCCATCGACCTCGACCACCTCCCGAAAGGTTGGGAAGTAGCGTGGGTGGGTGACCTCTGCCAGTCCATCCAGTCGGGCTTCGCCAGCGGCGAGCACAACTCGGACGGCATTGGGGTGCCTCATCTACGACCGATGAACGTGGATCGCGGCGGTCGCCTCAACCTTACCGAGGTGAAGCACGTCCTACCGTCGAGCGACGCTCGTAGGTTGGCCCGGGGGGATGTGCTGTTCAACAACACGAACAGCCCAGTGTTGATCGGGAAGACCTGCCCCATCATGACCGACCGGGAACTGGCGTTCTCGAACCACATGACGCGATTGCGCCCCGGGGAGGGGATCGACACCCGGTTCCTCGCGCACGAACTTCACTACCTCTGGATGGCTGGGTTCTTCCTCCACAAGTGCCAGAAGCACGTGAATCAGGCAAGCATCTCGACCGACGTGCTGGCCTCGACCGTTCCCCTCGCGGTGCCGCCGACTCCCGAGCAGCAGCGCATCGTGGCGGCCATCGAGGACTACTTCTCGCGGCTGGACCAGGCGGTGGCCCTGCTGGAGCGGGTGCAGCGGAACCTGAAACGTTACCGGGCCTCGGTCCTGAAGGCCGCCGTGGAGGGCCGGTTGGTGCCCACAGAGGCCGAACTCGCCCGTGCCGAGGGTCGGGACTACGAGCCCGCCAGCGTGCTGCTCCAGCGCATCTTGGAGGAGCGCCGCCGCCGCTGGAAGGCCGAGGGTCGCCGGGGCACCTACAAGGAGCCAGTGGCCCCGGACACCTCCAACCTCCCCGAGTTGCCCGAGGGCTGGTGCTGGGCCTCCCTTCCCCAACTGGGTGAACTAAATCGGGGCAAGTCGAGGCATCGGCCTAGAAACGACGCCCGGCTTCTTGGTGGTCCCTACCCGTTCATCCAGACGGGCGAGGTCCGGCGGTCTGAAGGATTCATCGAGACCCACGATGCCACCTACTCGGAGTTCGGACTTGCCCAGAGTCGGCTTTGGCCGAAGGGAACCCTCTGCATCACCATCGCAGCGAACATCGCCGCGACGGGCATCCTGAAGTTCGACGCCTGCTTCCCGGATAGTGTGGTTGGCTTCCTGAACACGGAGGAACCGCTGCTTACTCGGTACTTGGAGTTGTTCATCCGCACCGAACGCGATGAACTTACTCGCTTCGCTCCGGCAACGGCCCAGAAGAACATCAACCTAGAGACCCTCCGGGACGTTGCGGTTCCGCTCCCCCCCGCTGCTGAGCAAGTGCGACTGGTCGGGGAGATTGATCGTCAACTCTCGGTAATCCGACAACTGGAAGCCTCCGCCGAGTTGGGAATCGCCCGGATTGCCCGCACCCGCCAGTCCATCCTGAAGTGGGCCTTCGAGGGCCGCCTCGTGGACCAGGACCCGACCGACGAGCCCGCCCACGTCCTGTTGGACCGCATCCGGGCAGAGCGCGCGACGCGGCAGGGGGCTCCATCCCGAAGGAAGGCCGGTCGTGGGCCGACTCGTCGAGCCGAGGTCGGGTAAATGGGTGAGACCCGCGTCACCGTCCAGGCTACGATTCGCGGCTACCTGACGGCCTTCGTGGACCTGCTCGGGATCTCGAACCGGCTGGAGGCACTCGACCGGGGTGCCCTCGACGGCGAACTCGACCCCGCCCTGAAGCACCAAATCGCCCTGATTATTTTCGCGCTTGATCAGTTCCGCAAGGCATTCTCGAAGTTCTACACTGCGTTGGTGCCGCTGACCGCGATGGACTTGGCCGCGTCCCTGGCCCCGGGTGCTGCGACCCCGGAGGTGGTGCAGTTCCTCCAGAGCATCGCCCCCCCCGCGCCACTCATCCACACGTTCACGGACACGGTGGTCGTATCGGTCCACCTTGAAGGGGCGAAGATCGCCTCGATGTACAGCGCGCTATACCGGCTCGTCATGGGGTGTGCGGCAGCGTCATGGACGATGCTGGGGTTCGGCATCCCCGTCAGGGGAGGCATCTCGCTTGGGTACGGGCTCGTGCTCGACTCGGGCGAAGTGATCGGGGCCGGACTCGTTCGCGCCCATCGGCTGGAGGCCAAGTTCGCGCACGTCCCACGCATCGTCGTGGACCCCCGCCTGCTGACAGACTTCCAGCCCCGGAACGTGAAGCCCGATGCTCCGGTGGCGGAGCGGTACTCCAAGGCTATCTGGGAGGAGACTCTGGGTCTGCTGACCCGAGACGCCAGGGACGGGCAGGTGTTCGTGGACTTCCTCGGACCCAAGGCGTTCGAGTTGGCCACCAACGGCACCGGCAAGATCGGCTCCACAGACATGATCGGGGCCATCGACCGGGCCATCAGCGAGCGCATCCCGGCCCCGGTACGGGGCGAGTCCGAGGACCAGTGGCGGGTGCGGTCCAAGTGGGAGTGGCTCGATGCCTACTGGAAGAGGAATCGGGCCTTGATCATGGCCCACAAAAACGATGGGCAGGTGAACCAATGAGCGACCTCTCGAACCGCATCGTCCAGAAACTGCGGTCCTACTGCAACGTGCTCCGGGACGACGGCCTCTCCTATCAGGACTACCTCGAACAGTTGACCTTCCTGCTGTTCCTGAAGATGGCTGACGAGCGCGCCCGGCTCACGGGCATCCCGCAGCCCATCCCCGACGGCTATCGCTGGGACGACCTCGCCAATCCGCAGATGGAGGGCGCTCGCCTGGAGGAGCACTACCGGGACACGCTCCGCAGGCTGGGCGAGGCGGGCGGGATGCTGGGCCTCATCTTTCGCAAGGCCCAGAACAAGATCCAGGACCCGGCCAAGTTGCGCCAGTTGATCGTGGAGTTGATCGGCAAGGAGGACTGGCTCTCGATGTCGGCCGACGTGAAGGGCGACGCCTACGAGGGACTGCTGGAGAAGAACGCCCAGGACGTGAAGGGCGGCGCGGGGCAGTATTTCACCCCGAGGCCGCTCATCCAGGCCATCGTGGAATGCATCCAGCCGAGGCCCGGCGAGGTCATCATGGACCCGGCCTGCGGCACGGGCGGGTTCCTGCTGGCGGCCCACGAGTACCTCGCGCGGTACGACCTCGACCGGGACCAGAAGAAGCACCTGCGGTACGAGGCCCTGCGCGGCGTCGAACTGGTGGACGGGGTCGCCCGCCTGTGCGCGATGAATCTCTTCCTGCACGGCATCGGGCCGGACGACGACAGCCGGGAGCCCCCGATCAAGACCGACGACGCCCTGCGGAACGAGCCCTCGGCCCATGCGGACGTGGTGATCACCAACCCGCCGTTTGGCAAGAAGTCGAGCATCACGGTGGTCAACGAGGCCGGCGACACCGACCGCGAGACCATCACCTACAACCGGCCGGACTTCTGGACGACGACCTCGAACAAGCAGTTGAACTTCGTCCAGCACGTGAAGTCCCTGTTGAAGATTCACGGCCGGGCCGCCGTCGTGGTGCCCGACAACGTGCTGTTCGAGGGCGGGGCCGGGGAGGTGGTCCGCCGCCATCTCCTGCACGAGTGCGAGGTCCACACCCTGCTGCGGCTCCCGACCGGGATCTTCTACGCGCAGGGGGTCAAGGCGAACGTGGTCTTCTTCGACCGCAAGCCCGGGGCCAAGGAGCCGTGGACCAGGCAGGTCTGGGTGTACGACCTGCGGACCAACAAGCACTTCACCCTGAAGACCCGGCGGCTTGTCCGGGCCGACCTCGATGAGTTCGTGGCCTGCTACAAGCCGGGCGAGCGGCACAAGAGGACGGCGACGTGGACCCCGGAGACCCCCGATGGCCGCTGGCGTCCATACACCTATGAGGAGATCCTGGCCAGGGACAAAGTCAGCATGGACCTGTTCTGGCTGCGGGACGAGGCATTGGAGGACAGCGCGAACCTGCCCGACCCCCACGTCCTGGCCCAGGAGATCGCGGACGACCTGCGCGCCGCGCTGGAGCAAATCGAGGACATCCTGGGGGACTTGCAGGAGAGGGCGGCCAGCAACGGGAGGGCAGAATGAGCCACGGCAAGACCATCCGCATCTATCTGGCCGATGGATCGCCAACCGGCATTCGACATGCCGAACTGGTCAACTGGACCGGGCAGGCCATTGTGTGCCCCCGGGCCCGCATCGGGGAACTGGCCGCGTGGGAGGAGAGCAAGCGCCCTGGTGTCTATGTCCTGTTCGGGGAGGACGAAACCGCCACGAAGCCCCGCGCCTACATCGGAGAGGCCGAGAACGTGCTCGACAGGCTCCAGAGCCACATCAAGAACAAGGACTTCTGGGACAGGGTGGTCCTGTTCACCAGCAAGGACGCCAATCTCACCAAGGCCCACGTGAAGTACCTGGAGGCCCGGTTCATCCAACTGGCCATCGAGGCCGCTCGCATGGTCTTGGAAAACGGCAACGCCCCACAACTCCCGGCACTCCCGAGGCCCGACCGGGACGCGATGGAGGATTTTCTGGAACCCGCGCGGATCCTGCTCAGTGCCCTGGGGTTCCCGTTGCTTCAGCCACTCGTCAAGAAGGCGTCGATCGAGACGTCCGGGAAGGCCGGTCCGCTTGCCAGCATCCGGCTCTTCTTCAAGGTGCCGAAACTCGGAGTGGACGCCCAGGGGGCGGCGACCGACGAGGGATTCGTTGTCTTCGCAGGGTCTCTGGGAGCCGCCAGGATTCAGGACTACCTGAACCAGGGCTGGAAGGACCGACGAGAAGAACTCCAGGCGGACGGCAGCCTCGTGGTCGAAAGGGACAACGTCCGGTTCACGCGGGATGTCCTGTTTTCCAGCGCCTCGGCGGCCGCCGCCATCGTGTGCGGGGGCAGCCGCAACGGCCGCGAGGTCTGGAAGACCAAGACCGGCAAGACGTTGAAAGTCCTGGAGGAGGAACTCACAGGGGCGGAGCCCGGGAAGGCACAAACGTCTGACGGGTAACACCGAACGGACGAGGGCACAAGGAGGCGCTCATGGGTCGGAACGACCTGCTGTTCTACAGGGGAGACCTCCGAGCAGAGATGGAAAACCGCGTCCACCAGATGTTCGCGGAGATCGATCGCCTTGATACCGACTACGTCTTGCTAACGGCGCAGGATGCCCTGTGCGACTTCTTCGAGGAGAAGTACCGCCTGCCGCCGCCAGTCTTGCTGGAGGACCAGATTAGGGTCGAGCAGCGCGAGGCACAGGTGGACGTGAGCCACGACCCGAGGCGCGCGATCTTCGACCGCAGCGAACCGTTCTTCATCGCGGGTACCGAAGTCATCTACCACGTGCCCTTCGAGGGCGATGGGAAGGTCTTCGGCCTTCAGCCCTCCAGTTTCACGCTGAACCCACCGAGGGGGCAGGTTCATGGGAACGAGTTGCTGCTGCGGTTCAGCCGAACCGACCACGACCCGACGGTGATCAAGTCAGACTTCGACCAGCAACTCCGGTACGTGAAGGACTACTTGCGGTCCGCGACGGCCGATCTGAAGCCCTTCAACGAGGGTATCCGGGCGCAGGCAGCCGGCAGGTTGGCCACACGACGGTCGAAGTTGCTCGCGGACCGGCAACTGGTGGAGGCCCTCGGCTTCCCGCTGGTGAAGCGTACCGACCCTCCTGCCGTGGCCGTCGGCATCAAGAAGAAGATCACTTTGCCGAAGCCCACGACTGCCAGCGGCACGCGGGGGTTCAGGCCTGAACCGGCCATCGACGGAGCGGTCTACGACGACATCCTCGGGGTGTGCCGCAACATGGCTCTTTCGATGGAGCGGAGCCCCTCGACCTTCTGGTCGTTGGACGAGGAGCAGATTCGGGACATGTTCCTGGTCAGCCTGAACGGGGTCTTCGAGGGCAAGGCCACCGGGGAGACGTTCAACAAGACGGGCAAGACCGACATCCTTATCCGTGAAGGTAACAGGAACTTGTTCATCGCGGAGTGCAAGTTCTGGCACGGCGCGAAGGGCCTCTCTGACACCATCGACCAGATCCTCGGGTACGCCCAGTGGCGCGACTGCAAGTTGGCGATCCTTCTGTTCAACAAGAACAAGGACTTTTCATCGGTGCTGGTGAAGGTGGCCGAGGGGCTGAGAGGGCACCGCCTCTACCGCCGGTCCCGGGACTACGGCGACCAGACCTGCTTCCGGTGCCAGTTCCAGCATCCCGATGATGCCCAGCGCGAGGTGACGCTTACGCTACTCGCGTTCGAGGTTCCCCAGCCCCCCGTCGGAGCGACCGCATGAAAGTGAACGACTCCCTGTCCTCACGGGTCCTGTTCACCACGGTTCGCCTGGAGTTCCGCAGCGGCTCAGTCGGGACTGGCTTCTTCTTCGACTTCCCCGCGAGCGGGGGACGAGTCGTACCAACGCTCGTGACCAACTGGCACGCCATCGAGGACGAGGATGGGGGGTGATTCGTCATGCACGAACAGGGTCAGGACGGCGAGATCCTCGACACGCGGCTTCGCGTTGAACTGCCTGAGTGCGGCCGTCGCTGGATTCGTCATCCGTCGGAGGATTTGGTCGCACTGCCCGTGCTGCCCGAGTTGGAAGCCCTAAGGCGGAGAGGTAAGAACCCGTACCGCCGCTCCTTCTCAATCGGGAACGTCCCGTCCGATGCGAATCTGCAATCGTTGTTCACGGTTGAGGATGTCACGATTGCTGGCTACCCCTTCGGCGCGTGGGACGAGTTCAACAACTTCCCGATCCTGCATCTTGGAGTGACGGCATCGGCCCCGGTCGCAGACTACAACTGGCAGTCAGCCGGGATCGTAGACATCGCCACGTTCCCGGGATGCTCTTGTTCGCCCGTGATGGTGCTCAACGACGGGGTGTGGATCGACGCCCAAGGTCTGAAGGCCGGGCCTCAGGCAGGCTGCTCCTTCTCGGGGTGTTGACCGAGAGCATGACCGAGGACATGGACGGCAAGATCGTCGTCAAGGAGATCCCGTGCCAGTTGTCGGAATGCGCGAGTACCGCCGTCCACGTCCACCTCGGGCTGTACATCAAGGGCCGCGAGTTGTTGGTGCTGGGGGAGACGGTTTTGAAGCAGGTATGCGCGTAGGATGACGAAGGCCGTGAGAACCCTGGACGACGCCCTGCGGGGCGACCCCACCTACGAGAGGATCACGTCCGGGCGCTGGGCCGAAGACTGCTGGCTGCTCCAACCGGACGCGCTGAAGGAACTGGGCCGCGACCTCTCCGAGGCCGAGGTCCGGGCCAGCGTCGGGGAGTTGATGCGGTTGTACCCCCGCGAGGTCTGCGCCCGGCCGCTGGAAGACCGGACCCTGCCGACCGTCACGGTCGGGTTGTTCTTCCCCGGCATGTACTGGCACGCATGGCCGCCCCTGTACCTGGGCCTCGACCTGACCAAGTGCCCTGGATGGGAGTCGGACAAGAACCTCGTGGGCGACCTTCGCCGCGACTTGAAGTACTGGCAGCGCCGGGTCGAGGTGGGCGTCTGGGCGGGGTTGAACCGGAAGGGCCTGGGCGTGCAACGCCTGGAGGCATCCGGCGCTCGGACGCCGGACTTCCTCGTGAACGTCTCGGGGCAGGAGATCGTGGTCGAGGTGAAGACCCTCGGGACGAGCGCCGAGGACGATGCCGCCGCCGAGGTGTCCAAGGCGTTCACCGACCCGATGTACTTCGGCCACGGTGCAGGCGTCGGCCTGACCCGGGGCATGGGCAAGCGGGTCTTCCTGCGTCTAAACCGCGATCTCGCGGAGGGCCTTGCGGGAACTGACGCGGAGCGGGATGCAGCGAGGTCGCAACTACTGGCCCTCATTCCGATGGCATCGGAGCGGACCCTCTGGGCCTTGGGTGGCGACAACTACCCCTTCGACTTCGACATCCCCGGGCTCGGGCACGTCCGCATCGAGATCGGTGAGCGGGCCGACTCGTTCGAGCCCCAGATCGTCAACCTGCCCGAGACCCCGTTCAAGAAGCAGGTCGAGCGGGCGCTCAGGTCGCTCAGGAGCGCGGCGGGGCAGTGCCGTGACGGGCACCCGCTGGTCGCGGTCCTGCACTCGTTCCGCTACGTCCTGCCCGCCGCCCCGGCCCGAGAGTTGCTCGCCAGGCAGATGCTCCGCGACCCGGACCGTTTCCGGGGCATCGATGCCGTGCTGCTCCACAACCACTACAGGGACTACGAGCGGGGGGATAGGATGGTCCACGCGGTCGTGTCGTGGACGCCGCCATGGTCCACCATGAAGGTCCTTCCCCGAGTCTTGGAGCAGGGCGTCCGGGCCTGGACCAGCCGGCTGTGAGGGGGCAGCGTGACCGTCAACTACCGCTTCACAGAGGCCGTCACGTTGGCCTTGATCGCGGACATCATGCGCCGCCGCGAGGCCACGTCGGACCTGCGGGTCATCGAGACCCACCCGGGCGGCGGCCAGTAAGACTGCCAGACCGTCCTCCAGCCCACGGCCACAGGCTTCGGCCCGCACGTCCATTTCAACTTGCAGTCGGGGAACGCGGCCTGCTTCGGGATGTTCGGGCCGCGCCGCGCGGTCGAACGCACGCACTGGGCCGGGGAGGACCAAGGCCCCGACCGGCTGGTCTACGTCGAGGCCGTCTTGCAAGCCGACCACCGGATGGAGGTGGTCAACTTCATCGAGGCCATGCTCGGCCTGCCGTCCCCGACGCGGAGCCCGACCACGACCCGGCACGCGCTGTGCAACAGGGTGATGGCGGAAATCGCGGCCCGGTCGATGCTCGACGGCCCCATCGTCCGGTGGGAGGATGCTCGACGGCCCCATCGTCCGGTGGGAGAACGGCCCGGGAGGACACCTCGGGGTACGAGCCGTCTGATCCCATCCGGTCCCCGCTCCGGCGCGTCCCCGAGATCGCCCGTCGGCTTGCCGAGCCCGGCGCGAAGCGGCCCCGCACCCCGGCCAACGCGGCGGGCTATCCCTACTGGATCTTGACGACCCGGAAGGAGGTCCACGGCGACCCTGACCCCATCGCCATCGTGGACGCGCTCGACGGCCTCCTATACCGCCTCTACGGGCAGGGCGAGCCACTCGACCTGCTCGGGGGCTACAACGAGGTCGGGCGGGACGTGCGGCGGTTGGTGGACATGTTGAACGGGTAGCCGGAGAACCAGGCGTCCTTGATGACGTGCCGAAACTCGGTCGCGGCCAAGTCACTGTGGCCGTTCGCCAAGCACTAGTCCACCGCGCCCTTGACCGACAGCCGCCGGATCTTGCAGCCCTCGGTGCGCCGGCCTTCCTCGGCATGGTTGTGGTAGGCCGCGCAAGGGCCGCCGGTGATGGCAAGTGAGTTGCACCCGGTTTCCCTGGACACGAACCTGGAGTCATGGCTCCGAGGGAGGAGGGTCATGGAGATGGGAAAGAGGACGAGGGACCAGCAAAACCGGAACCGCGGCAATCATCCGGGTGAAAGAGAAGGTAATCTCGGCCACCGAAAAGGCATCCAATCGGCCACCGGACACGGATCCACCTGCAGGGCGCCACGCGGGGCGATTGCCCGCCGGCCGTGCACCGCGCCAGTTTCAGGAACTGGTCCGCGGAGTCGATATCGGTGATCCAGGGCGGTCCGTCGGGGGCCAGCGCCAGGGAGAGGGCCTTCTCGGTGTGAATCCAGTCCGTGGCGTCCACGGTCTGCAACGACCACAATCCGTCCGATCCGCGAACACCGGAACGCAGTTCGAGGGGGCGGAAAAAGGCAACGTTGGCTCGGCCTTGGGAGTCCGTCGCGAGGACGAATCGCTGCCGGAAGTTCGGTCGGGGACGTCCACCCGTTCGCTGCTCCAGTCCGTCCCGTCCCCAATCAGGTACCGCAACTGGTAGTACGCGGTCTCCGTGCCGCTTTCCATGAATGTGACATGGACCCCACCCCGCTCGTCCCGGGCGTCCGCGATCCAGGCACCGAAGGCGCGGCCGTCCCCGCCGAACCCGGACACCGTCGTGTTCGTGTCTCCCACCGGGCCCAGCGAGGTGATCGTCCAGGCGGTGCAACCCAGAGGCGTCACGGCCCCATCTTCCGTCGTGCCCGGGTCCGGCAGCCCCGGGTCCCCAGGCAGGTCTTCCGAGTTCGCGCCCGGATCCCCGTCCCCGGACTGGTCCGATGCCGGATCGGCGCCGGGATCCTGCATGCCGTTCCCAAACAGTTCCACAGGGACACCCGGATCACCGAGGTCTTCGCTGGCAGGCCTTCACCCGCGTCGGAAAATCGGTTGACAGGCCCTCCACCCCTGAGCAGCATCGACCGGGCGGCCCGATTCGTGGAGGGACGTTCCCGTTGGCCGGCAAGGGCCTCTTGGGGTTCAGACCAACGATCCCTGGGCCGAGGGCGATCCAGCGACGTGGGACGCCATCGCGCAGGCATTCTTCACCTCCGAGAGGCGATGGCGGCCGCCGGTGCCCGGACGTCGCTGCCGTGATCGGGCGCCCGTGGTGCAGGAGGGGACCGAGATGAGAGTCCGTGAAGGGGGAGACCGGGTGATGGCGAGGCTGGTCCTGCGACGGGTCTGCCTGCTGGTGGCTGGCCTGCTGGTGGCCGGGTGCGGCCGGGAGGACGGCGGGGGCGATCCACTGGTGCCCCTGTCCCTGGACGGCGCCTGGCAGTTCCGGATGGCCAGCAGCGGAGAGGGCGAGGCGGAGGGCTGGTACCTCCCCGGGAACAACGGCCCGTGGACCACCGTGACCGTCCCCTCTGCCTTCAACGTTGCCCCCAACCCGCCGCCCCCGGTGGCCTCCGAGGGCCCCCACTGGACCGTGGGCCAGGGCTGGTACCGCCGGGAGGTAATCATCCCTGGCGACTGGCCGGCCGGCACCCGGGCCTCGGTGCGCCTGGACGGCGTGCTGTTGCGGGCGCGGGTCTGGTGGGACGGCGTGCTCGTGGGCGACAACCGCTTCGGCCATGTGCCGGCCACGCTGGACCTGGGCCCGGTGGACCCGGGGACGCGGCACCTGCTGGTGGTGGAGGCCGACAACACGATCCTGCCGAAGGCCATTCCGGACCCCGAGTGGGACGGCTGGTGGAACCACGGAGGCATCACGCGGTCGGTCACGCTGGAGGGGCGCCCGGGAGTGGGGCGCGTCGCGTCGCTGTGGATCGAGACCGCCCTGGCGGGTGACGCGTGGGACACCGCGATCTTCGTGGCCACGGAGGGGGCCGAGGCCGGGACGCCCATCGACGTGTCCCTGGCCGCGGCCGACGGCACCGTCATCTGGTCCGGCACCCTGGAGGTTCCCGCGACGGGCGGCCCGGCGTCATCCCAGGTACACCTGGCCGGCGTGTCGCCCTGGTCGCCCGACACGCCCGTGCTCTACCGCCTGTCGGCCTCGGTGGATGGCCACCGGGCGTCGGTCCGGGTGGGGTTCCGGGAGGTCCGGGTGGAGGGGACGCGCCTGCTGCTGAACGGCCGCCCGGTGCGCCTGCTGGGCCTGAATCGCCACGAGGACGTCCCGGGCACCGGGCCCGTGGTACCCCTGGATCAGGCCCGGGCGGACCTGCTGGACTTCAAGGCCCTGGGCGCCAACACCCTGCGCATGGCCCACTACCCCGACGACCCCCGGGTCTTCGACCTGTGCGACGAACTGGGCCTTCTGGTCTGGTCCGAGATCCCGGCCTGGCACACGGCCGAGCACGTGCTGGCCGACCCCGAGGTGCAGGAGCAGTGGGGCGAGGGCTGGCTGGCGGCCATGATCGGCGCCCACAGGCACCACCCCTCCGTGATTTTCTGGAGCGTGGGCAACGAGTTCCCCTCCCACACGCCGGGGGCCGAGTCCTACTGCCGGCGGACGATGACCTTCGCCCGGGCCCTGGATCCCACCCGCCCCGTCGTCTACGCCAGCGACAAGCACGAACTGGCCACGATGGGCCTCCAGATGGACCTGTGTCTGCCCCTGGCGGACCTGGTCGCGATCAACGAGTACTACGGCTGGTACTACGGCACCGTCGGGGAGGTGGGTGCCGTGCTGGACGCCCTCCACGACCTGCTGCCCGGCGTGCCGGTGCTCGTCAGTGAGTTCGGGTCCGAGGCGCCCCCCGGCGTCCACGTAGACCCCATCCCGGAGGTCTGGGGCAAGGGCCAGGAATACAGCGAGGAGTTCCAGGCGGCGTTCCTGCGGACCCACCTGGAGGCCATCCTGGACCCGGCCCGGAAGGACTGGATCCTGGGGGCCCTGGTCTGGGTCTACGCGGACTTCCCGGACCCCCACCGGGTGGGCTGGACGCACCCGCCAGAGTGGAACTACCAGAACAACAAGGGCGTCGTCTCCCGGGCCCGGGTCCCGAAACTGGGCTGGGAGGTGGTGCGGAAGGCCTTCGGGGGACCGGGGCGCTGAGGCCTGTCAGGAGGGCTTCCCCGCTGAACGCAGTGGCCTCCGCAGGCCGACCGTCTGGTCCCGCCCATGGGCCTATGCGGTCCAGGGGGACCCCGACCGATGCATGAAGAGTGGAGGCGGGGGGAGTCGAACCCCCGTCCGAAGATGCTCGGAAACGGACATGCTACGTGCGTAGCCTCGTGAACCTTCGGACCTCCCGGACTGGGCACGGGCACCCGCCCGGGCGGCCTTCCCCCGACATCTCGCGCCGGCGCGGGGGGGAGCCCCGCCGGATCGCCAGCCCGAGTAACAACCCGCATCGTGAGGCTTACGGGCGCCCCCTCACGACACGTCACGGTCAAGCCGCGAGAGCCAAGTTGTCGTTGGCAGTTGAACCGTTCCTGTTTGCTGACCGGGTCCAGGCCCCGGACACGCAGTCCGCCCCCTCGTCATCCCGTCGAAACCGGATCGCCCCCTTGTCAAGGAACTCCGGAACCCGAAAGGTCCCTCGGCAAGCCTCATTGTAGGGCCTCGGGACCGTCCCGGCAACCTCCCCCGCCCCTCCGACCTGATCGGGTCCCTGGACCCTCGAGGCGCCGATGTCGGGACGTGGCACTCCCGGCGGCAGTTGCGCTATTCTTGCCCCATGTCGTGGGACCCCCAGACCGTCCACCACCTGATCGAGGCCGCCGAGGACCTCTCCCGGCCGCCGCTGATCATGGGCATCCTGAACGTCACGCCGGACTCGTTCTCCGACGGTGGCCGCTTCCTGGACCCGGACCAGGCCGTGGAACAGGGTCGCCGGATGGCGGCGGCCGGCGCGGACCTGATCGACGTGGGCGGCGAGTCCACCCGCCCGGGCAGCACGCCGGTCTCCCCCGTCGAAGAGGCCCGCCGCGTCCTGCCGGTGATCCAGCGCCTCGCCCAGGAGGTCCCCATCGCCCTCTCGATCGACACCCGCCGGGCCGCCGTCGCCGAGGCGGCCCTGGAGGCCGGCGCCTCGGTGGTCAACGACGTGTCGGGCTTCACCTTCGATCCCGACATGCCGGCGCTGCTGGCCCGCAGAACCCCCATCGCCATCGCGATGCACATGCGGAGCACGCCGGACCGGATGCAGTCCCAGGCCCGCTACCGGAGCCTCCTGGGGGAGGTGATCGAGGAACTCTGGCAGCGTGCCCGGAAGGCCCTCGACGCAGGCCTGCCGCCGCGGCACCTCTGGATCGACCCGGGCATCGGGTTCGCGAAGACGGCCGACCAGAACGTGCGCCTGCTGGCCCACCTGGAGACCCTGGGCGCCCTCGGCCGCCCGCTGGTGGTCGGTGTCTCGCGCAAGTCCTTTCTCGGGGCCTTGACGGGCATCGAACGCCCCGACGAACGCCTGTTCCCCACCGTCGCGGCGGTCACGGCCGCCGTCCTCGGAGGGGCCCGGGTCCTCCGGGTCCACGACGTGGCCGAGGTCCGGCAGGCCATCCTGGTCGCCCACGCGATCCTCCGGGCCCGGCAGGCCGCCCTCTTCCGGGAGGGCGACGCATGAGCACGTTCTTCCGGACCCTGTCGGACCTGTCGTTCCTGGAACTGCTCGCCGCCGCCGTGGACATCCTGATCGTCTACTACCTGATCTACCGGACGATGCTGCTGCTCCGGGGCACCCGGGCGATCCAGATGCTGGTGGGCATCGTCTTCGCCCTGGCGCTGTTCCTGCTGTCCCAGGAGAACCTGCTGAACCTCACGACCGTGAACTGGATCCTGGAGAAGTTCGTCAGCAGTTTCATCCTGGTGCTGATCGTGCTGTTCGCGCCGGACATCCGGCGGGCCCTCTCGGAGGTGGGCAAGAATCCGCTGTTCGTGGGCATCGCCCGTCACGGCACGCCCTCGCTCTACGACGAGGTGATCCAGGCGGTCACCCGGTTGTCCTCGAAGCGCATCGGGGCCCTGATCGTCCTGGCACGGGAGGCGGACCTCACCAGTTACACCGAGGAGGCCATCCCCCTCGATGCCCGGGTCACCCACGAGGCCCTCTTCTCGATCTTCATCCCGAGCCACGAGAACCCCCTCCACGACGGCGCGGTGATCATCAGCGAGGGGCGGATCAGCCATGCGGCCTGCTTCCTGCCCCTGACCGAGAACCCGAGCCTGGACAAGTCCCTGGGAACCCGCCACCGGGCCGGCATCGGCCTCACCGAGTCCACCGATGCCGTCGTGATCATCGTCTCGGAGGAGACGGGGATCATCTCGCTGGCGGAGCACGGGGAACTGAAACGGAACCTGGACGGCAACTTGCTACGGAGCGAGTTGCTGCGACTCTTCGGGCCGAAGGCACGGAAGGAACGCGATGGCTGACGATCGGAACCGACACCCGCCGTCCGGGACATCCGCCTCGACCGTCAGCCGAACGGTTCGACGGCCCGGGGCCCTGCGCCGGGCCCTGACGGAACACCTGGGCCTCAAGGCCCTGTCGATGGCCATCGCCATTGCCCTCTTCGTCTTCGTCCGGGAGGACAAGGGCAAGGAGGTCGAGATCGAGATCCCGGTCACCCTGTCCAACCTGGACGACAACTCCGTCTTCGTCGGGGACATCCCGTCGTCGGTCCGGGTCCGGATCCGGGACCGCTGGAGCCGCCTGGTGCGGGTGCTGGAGAAGAAGCCGGCCCCGTATCTGGTGGACCTCCGGGGCTACCGGGATGGGGCCATGTTCGCCTTCGACCGGACCCAGGTCGAGCGTGTGCTGGGGGTGTCCGGACTCTCGATCCTGTCCATCTCCCCCGCCGAGTTCACCGTGGCCCTGGAGCCCAAGGCCGAACGCATGGTCCCCGTGCGTCCGAGCCTCGTGGGCCAGCCTCCCGAGGGATACGTCGTCCTCCGGGAGAAGGTCCGGGTGATCCCGGGACAGGTCCGGGTCTGGGGATCCCGGAGCGCGCTGAAGGGGTTCGAGGCGCTGGCGACGCTGCCGGTGGACGTCTCGGCGATGGAGCGGGACTCCCGGGTCCAGGTGCAGGTCCAGAAGCCGGCCATCCCGTTCTTCTACGTCGAGGACGTGCCGGTCCAGATGGAGGTGCCGATCCAGGTGGCCCAGGGACGGGACGTGCGGAACCGGGTGGAGGTCGAGGTGTTGAACTGCCCCCAGGACCTCCAGTGCCAGGTCGATCCGCCGGTCGTGGACGTGACGCTGACGGGACCGGTCCCGACGCTCCGGAAGGTCAGCCAGCAGGTGCTGCCGGTCTCCGTCGTGCTGGACATCGCGGACCTGGACACGAAGGTCTCCCGGCACGATGGACTGCGGCCCTTCTGCAAGCGCCCCGAGGACCTGCTCTGCACGATGACGCCCCGCTCCGTGTCGCTGATCCTGTCGGGCCCGGGAGTGGAGGAACGCCGGCGCCCCAAGGGACGCTGAGACTCGTGGAAGGAAGGAGTCCCCCGATGGCCGAGAGAAGACTGTTCGGTACGGACGGGATCCGGGGCGTGGCCAACGTCGCCCCGATGACCCCGGACATGGCCCTGGCGCTCGGGAAGGCCGCCGCGGCGATGTTCGCGGGCCGGAAGGGCCGCAAGCGCATCCTGATCGGCAAGGACACCCGCCTGTCGGGATACATGTTCGAGACGGCGATGGCCGCCGGGATCGTCTCGACCGGGGCCGACGTGCTGCTGTCGGGGCCGATCCCGACCCCAGGGATCGCCTACCTGACCGTCGGGATGCGGGCCGACGCGGGGGTCGTGATCTCGGCCTCCCACAACCCCTTCGAGGACAACGGCATCAAGTTCTTCGGGGCCGACGGCTTCAAACTGCCCGACGAGGTCGAGGCCCGGATCGAGCGACTGATGGACCACCCGGAGGAACTGCCTCCCCCGGCCACCGGCAAGGACTTTGGCCGGGCCCATCGCATCGACGACGCCGTCGGGCGCTACTGCGTGCACCTGAAGTCCACGTTCCCGAGGCACCTCTCGCTGACGGGATTGCGGATCGCCGTGGACTGCGCCCACGGAGCGGCCTACCGGGTCGCGCCGCTGGTCTTCGAGGAACTGGGAGCCGAGGTGGTCCTGCTGGGGGCGGCCCCTGACGGGACCAACATCAACGAGAACTGCGGGGCCCTGCATCCGGAGATGCTGGCCCGGAAGGTGCTGGAGCACCGGTGCGACCTGGGTCTGGCCCTGGACGGTGACGGGGACCGGGCCATCCTGGTGGACGAACGGGGAGAGGTCGTGGACGGCGACGCCATCCTGGCCCTCTGCGCGGTCCACATGAACCGCCATGGGGCCCTGAAGGGCGGCGGCGTGGTGGGCACCGTGATGAGCAACTTCGGCCTGGAACTGGCCCTCCAGCAGATGGGCCTGCGCCTGGTCCGGACCGACGTGGGGGACCGCTACGTGGTCGAGGAGATGACCCGGGGCGGATACAACCTGGGCGGCGAGCAGTCGGGCCACCTGCTGTTCCTGGACCATGCCACCACCGGCGACGGCATCCTGTCGGCGCTGCGAGTGCTGGAGGTCATGCTGCTGGAGGACCGGAGGCTGTCGGACCTGGCCTCCTCGTTCCAGCGTTTTCCCCAGGTCGTCCTCTCGGGGAAGGTGCGGGAGAAGCCACCGCTGGAGACCCTGGGGCGCGTGCAGGCGGTCTGCCGGGAGGCCGAGGCGACGCTGGCGGGGCGGGGACGGGTCAACGTCCGCTACTCGGGCACCTCGGCCCTGATCCGGGTGATGGTGGAGGGCGAGGACAAGGGCATCGTGGAGGAATGGGCCCGGCGCATCCTGGAGGCGGCGGGGGAGGACGGGATCCTGGCCTGAGGCCGGGACCGGGAAGGGGAGCGGACATGCGGCGCATCCGACTGGGCGTGAACATCGATCACGTGGCGACCCTGCGACAGGCCCGGGACACCCGGTACCCGGACCCGGTGCTCGCGGCGGCTCTGGTGGAACTGGCTGGAGCGGACCAGGTGACGGTGCACCTCCGGGAGGACCGCAGGCACATCCAGGACCGGGACCTCCGGATCCTGCGGCAGACGGTCCAGACCTCCCTGAACCTGGAGATGGCCTCCTCGGAGGACGTGGTGGCGATTGCCTGCGAGGTCCGGCCCGACATGGCGACCCTGGTCCCGGAGCGCCGCGAGGAGCGCACCACCGAGGGGGGCCTCCAGGTCCTGGGGCGCGAGCGGGAGGTCGCCGCCGTGGTCCGGCGGCTGCAGGATGCGGGGATCCGGGTCAGCCTGTTCCTGAACCCGGACCCCGAGTCGGTGCGGGCAGCCGTCGAGATGGGATGCTCCCAGGTGGAGATCCACACGGGGTTCTATGCCGACGCCGACGAGGCGTCGCGAGACGCACAGCTGCGTCGCGTCCGGGCCGCGGTGGCCGAGGGGGCCCGCCGGGGAATCGCGGTGGCCGCGGGGCACGGACTGGACTACCGCAATGTCCGGGCCATCGCCCGCATCCCCCAGGTGGAGGAACTGAACATCGGCCATTCCATCGTCAGCCGGGCGGTCTTCGTGGGGCTGGAGGCGGCGGTCCGGGAGATGCGGGCCGTGCTGGCCGAGGAGGAGCGACGGCGGGTCTCCCGGTAGCGCTCCGGGAGGCCTAGGGAGTCCCGAGACAGCGCACCGGGGCCTGCACGCGGCACGCATTCTCCACCGGAATCCCCTGCAGCCGGTCGGCCATCCACCGCTTCTGCTCCCCCAGGGACCAGAGGGACCCCTGCTGGTGGGTCGCCCCCGCGCACTCCAGCATCACCAGCGACTCCCCCTGGCGGCAGAGGTCCTGGAACGCCTCGCGCTCGGCGGCGGTGTGGACCAGGGAGTCGTTCTCCGCCAGCACGAAGAGGATCGGCACCGGCGTCCCCGGCGGGACCGTGGTCCGGTTCAGACTGTTCCGCGACAGGAAGCAGTCCCAGGGGGCCGGGAACGTCCCCTGCCGAAGCGCTTCCAGAAAGGCCGGTTCGAACACGTCCCCGGAGGAGGCCCCCTCCAGAGGCGCCCAGAAGTCGCACCGCTGCCGCACCGCCTCGGGGAACGCAGCACGGAAATGGTCCGGGTCCTGGTCGGTGAAGACCGTCTGGAGGGCCTCGTCCTGCCGGTACCAGTCGGCGGCGCTGACCAGGAAGGCCGCGACGTTCGGCAGGCCGGCCCGATCCTCGAGGATCGCATCCCGGGTCTCGACCAGCAGGTCCGCCGGCGGCGTCGAGGCCACGACCGTCGCGACCTCGTATTCCGGGGCGTACCACCGGGCCAGCCGATGGCCCCAGAGGGCCCCGTGGCCTCCCTGGGAGGCCCCCCAGAGCACGACGCGACGGCCGGCAGGCCGCGCCGGTTCATCGGCGATCGCCCCCCCCAGCAACTCCTCCGCCGCCCGGAGGGCATCCCATGCGGCGATGGCCGTCGGCTCCCCGACCAGATAGGGATGGATCCGCCCCGAGGGATCACCGAACCCGTTCATGCCCAGGTAGTCCGGCGCCACCGTGATGTAGCCGGCGGCGGCCCAGATCGCCGCCAGACTGGTCCCCTCGATGGACCGGGACGGGGCGCAGGAGTCGTTCATGCCGGTCGTCCAGTGGAACGACAGCATGATCGGGTAGGTCCCGGGGCCACCGTCCTCAGGCTGAGGCACCGCCACCAGGGCCGTGGCCTCCACCGGCGTCCCCCGGTCCTGGGTGAGGTACCGCATCCGGTACACCCGGGTGCCGAAATCCAGCGGGGCGATGGCCCCGAAACCGGCCCCGATCAGGGCCCCCTCCAGGACCTCCCGGGGCTGGGCCCACATGGGGTCCTCCTCCCAGGAGACCAGCCTTCCCACCTCGGGAGGCATCCTCCAGACATAGGGTTCGAGTCCGCAGCCCCCCGGGGACGGCGGGGTCTCGGGGACATCGCCGGTGTCCCTGGCGTCCGGCGTCGGGACGTCCCCGGCAGGGACGTCGGTCCCGCCCCCTCCCGCCGAGGTGCAGGCGGCCCACCACAAGCACCCCCAGATCCACCCCGACATCGACCCGCGGGCCATCGGGACCCCTCCCCTTCCGGTCGCCGGGAGTCTAGCGGGATTCCGCGGCCAGTCCAACGGGATTTCCGTGGTTTCGTTGTGTTTTCCCCAACGGGGCCCTATCCTTGACCCTGGCACGCAAGGCAAGAGGCACCATTTGCAGGAGCCGCCGATGAAGCAAGGACTCCGATGGATCGTCTTCTGTCTGCCCTGGTGGATCGCCTGCGAGGGCGGCCAGGGCCCCCTGTCCCTCGAGTTGTGGTGCCTGTCAGACCACGGGATGCCCGGAGACGTCCAGGGAGACCCCGGGATGCCCCCCGACGGCGAGAGTCCCGACGGGCGCCCGGATCCGGCGAACCCCGACGAGACCGTGTCGGAGACCGGGGAGGTCCCGCCGTCCCCCGGGACGACCGGCGCGCCCTGCCAGTCCAACAACGACTGCATCAGCGGCTACTGCATCGAGGGCGTGGACGGATTCGTGTGCACCCAGGTCTGTGTGACCGAGTGCCCCGAGGGCTGGTACTGTCGGACCTACACGGTGGGGTCCGATGTCCAGTCCCTGTGCTCCCCAGCCGGGGCGAACCTCTGCCGGGCATGCCGCAACGACCTCCAGTGCGGCGACGGCGTCTGCCTGGAACTGGACGAGGGGCGGTTCTGCGGCCGGGACTGCTCCGGTGCTGCCTGCCCGGACGGCTACGACTGCGTGACGACGACCCGGGAAGGGGGCCAGGAGACCCGCCAGTGCCGACCGAGCAACGGCACCTGCTCGTGCAGGCCCCTCACCGACGGTCAGGCGCGGCCCTGCGTCCGCCAGAACGCCATCGGGACCTGCCTGGGGTTCGAGACCTGCGACCCCGCCGCGGGCTGGGTGGGCTGCACCGCCCGGGAGCCGGCCCCGGAGACCTGCAACGGGATCGACGATGACTGCAACGGCGTGGCCGACGACCAGCCGGTGCCCCCGGAGGCGACCTGCCGCAACGAGGTCCCGGGGGTGGGGTCCTGTCCGGGAACCCCGGTCTGCCGGGGAGAGGACGGATGGGTCTGCATCGGGCGGATGCCCTCCCCGGAGACCTGCAACTACCTGGACGACGACTGCGACGACCTCGTGGACGAGGACTTCGTGGACCCCCAGGGCCGCTACGTGACGATGGACCACTGTGGCGCCTGCAACAACTCCTGCGAGGGAAGGATTCCCTTCGCCCAGGAGGTCTTCTGCGCCGCCGAGAGCGACCCTCCCAGTTGCCAGGTGGCCCGGTGCCAGGACGGCTACATCAAGGTGGCCCCGTCGGTCTGCTCGCCGGCCCTCAGCAACCTGTGTCTGCCCTGCACCGAGGATGCCAACTGCGGCTTCGGAACGGACCGGTGCCTCACCTTTGGAGAGCAGCGCTTCTGCGGGCGGGACTGCTCCCCGGAGGCGCCGCAAGGCACGGAATGCCCGACGGGGTACGAGTGCCTGGACCTGGAACCGGGCGTCGCACAGTGCGTGCCCCTCAGCCGCAGTTGCGACTGCACGCAGGCCAGCGCCGGGTCCCAGCGGGTCTGCCGCCTGGTCAACGCCTTCGGGACGTGCAGCGGCGTCGAGACCTGCGACCCCTCGACAGGGTGGGTGGGATGCACCGCCCGCACCCCGGCCCCCGAGTCCTGCAACGGGCTCGACGACAACTGCGATGGCTTCACCGACGAGGACTGGCCGGCCCTGGGTTCCGTCTGCACGGTCGGCCAGGGGGCCTGCTCGGCCACCGGGACCTGGCAGTGCGACCCGTCGGGGTCCGGAGTCCGCTGCGGCGCAACGCCCCGGTCTCCCTCCGAGGAGCGGTGCAACGGCATCGACGATGACTGCAACGGCCGGATCGACGAGAACTGGCCGGACCAGGGGAAGCCCTGCTTCCGGGGACTGGGGGAGTGCCGGGTCCCCGGGGTCTTCACCTGCACCGAGGACGGCCTGGACCTGCAGTGCGACGCCCCGGTCATCCCACCGAGGGAGGAGGTCTGCAACGACCGCGACGACGACTGCGACGGCCAGATCGACGAGGACTGGCCGACCCGGGGACAGGCGTGCGTGGTCGGACAGGGGACCTGCCGTCGAAACGGGGTGGTCGCCTGCCGCGAAGACGGGTCCGGCACCGAGTGCAATGCGACCCCCGGCATCCCGGTCGCCGAGTCCTGCAACGACCTCGACGACGACTGCAACGGCCTGACAGACGAGGACTGGCCCCAGAAGGGCAGCGTCTGCACCGCAGGCCAGGGCCTGTGCCTCCAGACCGGGACCTGGGCCTGCGCCGAGACCGGCCTCGGGGTGTCCTGCAACGCGGTCCCTGGAAGCCCCCGGCAGGAGGTCTGCAACTATCTGGACGACGACTGCAATGGCCTCACCGATGACGGCTTTGTGCAGGATGGCAAGTACTGGCGGGACACGGCCTGCGGCAACTGCTTCACGGACTGCACGGCCCTCTATGCCCTTCCCAACGCCTACGGCCTCTGCGACTCGGGGCCGGCGACCCCCCAGTGCCGATTCCAGTGCCGAGACGGGGCCTTCAACCTGAACGGCGTGCTGGAGGACGGGTGCGAGTTCGTGCCGGACCCCCTGGCCGTCCACGTCTCGACGCCAGCCAACGGGGGCATCGACGACCCCTCCTGCGGGGCCTTCACAACCCCCTGCGCCTCCATCGGGTACGGCATCGCCCGGGCCCAGGCCGGCGCCAGGGACAAGGTGCTCGTCTCCAGCGGCCTCTACGCCGAGAGTGTCACGCTGGTCCCGGGCATCTCGCTGGCAGGCGGCTACAACGCCATCACCTGGGAACGGGATCCGTCCATCCACGTCACCGTGATCCGGGGCCAGGACCCCACGCCGATCGCCCCCGGGGCCGTCAACGCCATCGGGATCACCGGCACCCCCGGGTCCACCGTGCTGGAGGGCTTCACGATCCTCGGCAGGAACGTCCTGACGGTCGGGGCCAGCAGCTACGCGCTGTACATCCGCAACAGCACTGATGCCCTGGTGGTCTCCGGCAACATCCTGGAGGGCGGCGTCGGGGGCCCAGGAACCCGGGGCGCCGACGGCGTCAATGGGACCGATGGGATTGCCGGGAGCGCCGGCGCTCCGTCGTTCGGGACCACGGTGACCAACTGCGCCAACATCGTCCCGGCCCTGCCTCGGCCTGGTGCGGCCGGAGGGGCCCTGGCCTGCGGGGCCGTGTCCGTCAGCGGCGGGGCCGGCGGAGGCAACACCTGTCCGCCGGTGTACAACGCCGCTCCGGTGGCCTACGAGAACGGCGCCCCCGGCAACGGGCCCGGCGCCGGGTCGGGAGGCCTGGGAGGCTATGACCGGGAGGCCTGGGCCTGCAACACGATTCCCCCCGACGGGGAGTGTCACCAGCCGTCGGCCGGCAGCGAGGTCGGAAACCGGGGGCGGGACGGGGCCGACGGGACCGACGGGGCGAGCCCCGGGTCGAACGGGTGCGCCATCGCCGGAAGCGTGACCGGGGGCCTGTGGGTGCCCGGGAGCGGGGTGCCTGGCATCGCCGGCAGCCCCGGTTCCGGGGGTGGCGGCGGCGGAGCCGGCGGAGGGGCACGGAATGCCTCGTCCTGCTCCGCCAGGACCCAGATTGGCGGCACCGGGGGCGGTGGCGGGTCCGGCGGGTGCGGAGGTCTCGGCGGAGGGGGCGGCGGGTCAGGAGGAGGGTCCTTCGGGGTCTTCCTGACCTGGGACAGTCCCCCCGCCTCGGTACCGGTGCTGACCGGCAACCTGATCCGGGGCGGCCTGGGAGGCAATGGCGGGTCCGGGGGCAACGGCGGGTCCGGAGGCCCCGGGGGCCGAGGAGGCGACGGCGGGGCCTGGGACTACGTGACCGCCAAGTGTGCCGCCCCGGGAGGCGCCGGAGGCAACGGCGGCGCCGGGGGCCACGGGGAGGGCGGCGGCGGTGGCTGCGGGGGCCCGTCCTACGGCATCTTTGCCTCGGGGCAGGGTCCGGTGAGCCTCGCAGCCTATGTCGCGCAGAACACCGTGCTGGTCGGTTCCCCCGGGACCGGAGGGTCCGGTGGCGCGTCGATCGGAAACCCGGGCACGGCGGGGACCGACGGCATCGCCGCGGCGACGAACTTCTGATTCCGGTCCGTCCCCGATCCCAGGGCGGTCCTACCCGGAGCCCTCCCGGCGTTCCGGCGACACCGCCTGCCGGAAGCGGGCCATCTCCGCCGCCGTGAGCAGTCGCCATCGCTGCCGGGTCTCCTTCCGTCGATCCTCCCCCGGACTTCGGACGATGCTGGTGACGTGGCGACCGTCAACGGTGAAGACGTGGGTACGACCCCTGGGCCCCAGCACGACGACCGTCTCCCGATCCTGGTCCCAGCGGAGCCGGTCCTCCGAGGCCTCCCGGGCGTCGGCCAGGGCCAGGGCCGTCGGCCGGTCCCCGTCCAGGTGTCTCCTGCGGGCATGGCGGGTGCGGGCGGCATCGCCGCCCCAGGCCTGTTCCATCTCGGCCCGGACCCGTTCCAGCAGGGCCGACACCGCCCCCTCGACGTCCATCGCGCCCCCCCGGCGCCTCTCCCGGGCGGCCCGGCGCCCCAGGTCATCGAGGCGCCCCTGCATGCCCCGGACCAGTCGCCGGACCCGCTCCTCCGAGTCCCGCCCAGTGGCCTTCCCCCAGGACGACAGCACCTCGACGTCGGCGCCCAGCACGTTCAACCGCAGTCGGGTTCTCCCCTCGGACGACCGAGTCTCCACCACCTGGAGGCTCAGCACGAACCGGTCCCGGCCCTCCCCCTCCAGGAGGTCGTCCCGATCCAGCGGTCCGGCGCAGACCTGCCCCAGGATCCGGACCGGGACGTCCGGCGGAGGAGGCGACAGGAGGTCCCGGTGCAGGTCCTGGGCATCCAGCCGCAGCACGACCACCCGGGGCCGATCCCCGAAGAGGGACCCGGCCCGAGGGTCCCCTCGATCCAGCAGCAGGTGCGCGAACTCCAGGAACCGGGGCTTTCCCGACGGCCCGTATCCGGAAAGGACCATCGTGTCGGACCCGGGGGCTCCGTGAGGGCAATCGGAGGTCCCGCACTGCAGGCAGTGGACCCTTCCCGGGCGAAAGGCCAGGAACTCCCGGACCGTCCCCTGGACGGCACGGGCCACGTCCTGGACCAGGGAGGTCGCCTCGACCCCCACCGTCGTCTCGACCGGGTCCAGGGGAAGCGAGAGGGAGAGGCGGATCGGGGCCTCCGGGAGGCGCTCGCCGGGACTCAGTCCCGCCTCGACTGCCGCCCGTCGGGCCAGCAGGCGGAGGTCCCGAATCACCCGGGCGGCCACCCGCTGCGGGTCCTCCTCGCCGGGGGAACCCCCGGTTCCACCCCTTCGGACCTCCCCGTTCCCTCGCGGGTCCACGAAGCCCCCTCAGGCCAGGCGCCCGATGACGGCCCGGGCCGCCTCCAAGGCCTCTTCGCCGGTCCTGCGGCCGAAGAAGTTCATCGCGTTTTCGTACACCGCCATGCCCCGGTGACTCTCGGGGGGCGCATGGCGGTAGTCCTCGGCCCGGTGAAGGTAGCCGAGGTACCCGTCGGTCTGGGAGGCCGCGATGGGGAACCGGATCCCCCGTTCCCGGGCCATCCGCTTCACCTCCAGCCCGATGGAGACCCCCAGGTCCGCCTGGAATCCCACCACCCCGAAGCCGCCGACCCGGAGGCCCTGAACCCGTCCCCTCCGGGGCACCGCTGCCACCAGTCGCCTGAGCAGCCATCGCAACGGGAGGTCCACCCGGGCCTGCCACTGGTCCTCAAAGAACGGCCGCGGGTCCACCGGGCCCGGGGTCCACTCCTGGGACTCCCAGCGAAGCGTTTCCCCGACCGGCTCCGCCCCCCGGGCCAGGGTCGTTGCCGCGGTGGCCAGCGGCGAGGCCATCCGTTGCAGGTTGTCGTCGGCCGAGACAGCCGGATCGTCCGGGAACAGGACGTCCACGCCCCCGAGGCTCCCCTGGACGAAGACGGCGAAGTCCCAGTCCTGCCGCAGCATCCGGACCACCTCTCCCGGGAAGTCCGCCGAGATTCGATGATGGTCCCGCTCGGCCACGATGACCGGGTGCGCGGGATAGGACACCAGGATTCCGTCGCTGTCGCGGCGCCGCAGCCGCAGCACCGTGATCTCCTCGTCCTTGGGACCGGCGGGGTCCCGGCGGTTGCCGTTGAGCCCCGGGAGGACCGCCGACGCCGCCAGGGCCTCGGCGGGCTCCAGGTTCCCGAGGGCGGCCCGGGCGGCCCGCTCCCCGGCATCCAGCAGCATCCGGACGATCCCCGGGTCGTAGGTCCCCAGGAAGCGCCGTGCCAGGAACGAGTTCCAGAACCCCCCGACCGAGGAGTGGGTGTGGGTCCCGTGGACCATGACCCGGGCACCGGTGTCCGCCAGGCGCGATCGGACCCCCTGGTAGAGGTCCTCGGTCACCATCAACAGGTCATAGGCCACCAGCACGACGGTGATCCCGTTTCCCCGGAGCGCCAGAGCCCGGGCGAAGAGGGGGTCCCGGACCCCCGTGGACATGCGGTCCTTCCAGTGGGTGTACCCCGCCAGGGGCACCGGACCTGCCGGCGTGAACTCCGCCTCTCCGAACCCTGCCTCCAGGTGCTCCTCCATCTCCTTCTCCCGGATCGACCCGTCCAATGCTACCTCATTGGGGACGCTCACCCATGGATCGCGATCATCCCCCCGAATCCACGAACGTTTCACCAGGTGCAGGAAGGCCACCACGACCGGGAGGCCGCAATCGACGCCCCGGGGAAGGGCACGCCGCGACCGGTGTGCGGCGCGGGGCGAGAAGCGAAGCCCCTCCCCTCGTCCAGGGGAGTCAGACGCAGCCGGGCGCCTTGCACAATGGAGCCCCCTTTGCTAGGGTAGGCCGCTCTTTGCCAGGGTGCAGGGAGCCTTTCCCAGAAAGGATGGCCAGGCATGAAGATCGAGGTGCAGCAGCAGGGACAGCAGCGGGTCCGGATCGAGGGACGGTTCGAGGCCGACGAGGTGCGGAAGGAGCGGATGCGCCTGGGGCGGGAGTACGCGGGCCGGGTCTCGATCCCGGGTTTCCGTCCTGGCAAGGCCCCGGTGGACCTGGTGATCCGCCGCCTTGGAGAAGATTTCGACCAGGAGGTCCGGGATCACCTGGTCCAGTCGGCCCTGGACACGGCGATGAAGGACCACTCACTCCACCCCTCCACCTCCCTGGATCCGGACGTCGGGAAACCTGCTCCCGATGGGTCCTTCTCCTTCACGGTGGAGTTCGAGACCTTCCCCCACATCGAGGTGAAGGACTACCTCGGTGTCGAGGTCCCGGAGCCCGACCTGCCCCTCGTGGACGATGGCCTGGTCGAGGGAAGCCTCGACAATCTCCGGGAACGGCTTGCCCGCTTCGAGGGAAAGGAGGAGGCCGCCGAGGCTCACGAAGGCGACCTCGCCGTCTGCCAGGTCGCCCTCCTGGACCCGGAGACCGGCGCCCCCCTGATCGACCCCTTCGAGACCCGCATCCAGGTCGGCCTTGATGACGAGCCGGTGGCCGATGCCGCCCGATCCCTGCTGGGCCAGAAGGCTGGCGATGCGGTCGAGGTCGAGGGGGCCGTCGGCCGGATCACCGCCCGACGCCTCCCGGAGGAACCCAAGCCCGCCGCCGAGCACGAACCTGCCGAGGCAACTCCCGAGTCCGAGGCAGCCCCCGAGGCGGAGCCGCCGAAGCCCCGCATCGTGAAGGCCCGCATCGAGGTCCGCCAACTGCTGGAACGCCGGGTGCCCGCCGCCAACGACGACCTCGCCAGGCGCCTCGGCCATCCGGATCTGGCCTCCCTGAAGGCCGACCTCCGGAAACGCCTGGAAGAGGAGCGGCAGACGGCCCGGAAGGACCAGATCCTGGAGAGCGTGCTGCTGAAACTGGAAGAACAGCACCCCATCGACCTGGGGGAACAGACCCTCGAGAAGGCCATCGTCGACGAGAACCGTCGCATCTTGATGAAGGCCCTCGGTCCCTCGAACCTGCACCTCGCGGACCAGTTGTCGGGCATTGAACTCCCGCGGGAGAAGACCGAGCCGGCGGCCCGCCGGTCCCTCCACCGGGCCTGGATCATCGAGAACATCGCCCGCCAGGAACACATCGAGGTCACCTCCCAGGACATCGCCGAGGAGATCGGCCGGATGGCCGAGGAGACCCGGCAGTCGGCGGAGGAGATCTACCGCTACTACACCCAGAACCGCACCCGCCAGCAGGAACTGTTCACCCAGGTCCGGATCCGGAAGGTGCTGGACCTGCTGACCCGCTACGCCGTGGTCCAGGCCCCGGCCGCCCCGGCGCCAGTGACGTCGGGAGAAACGGCGGAACCCGCCGCCACGGAACCGGCACCCGAGGCCACCGAGCGCTCCGGGAGCCCCGAGGCGATCCCGGAGGACAATGCCTCCGCGGAGGTCACCCCATGAGCCTCCTGATCCCCACCGTCATCGAGCAGACCCCCCATGGCGAGCGGGAGTGGACAGTCTTCTCCCGTCTGCTGAAGGAGCGGATCATCTTCCTGGGGACCCCCATCGACGACCTGGTGGCCAGCACCGTCGTCGCCCAGTTGCTGTTCCTCGAGAGCGAGGCGGTGGACAAGGACGTCTTCCTTTACATCAACTCCCCGGGGGGCTATGCCCACTCGGGATTCGCCATCTACGACACGATGCAGTACGTCCGCTGCCCGGTCTCGACCCTCTGTCTGGGCCAGGCCTCGGGGTTCGCGGCACTGCTCTGCGCCGCCGGCACCCCCGGGAAGCGCTTCGCCCTGCCCCACGCCCGGTTCCTGCTGCACCAGCCCCTGGGATCCTTCAGCGGCCAGGCGGCGGACGTGGACATCCGGGCCCGGGAGATCCTCCACCTGAAGCAGCAGTTCAATGAACTGATGTCCCGACACACCGGCAAGGCCATCGAGCAGATCGCCCGGGACTCGGACCGGGACTTCTACCTGGGGGCCGAAAACGCCAGGGAATACGGCGTCATCGATGGCGTGATCGAACGCCATTGAGGGAGGTTCCGATGCACCGGCAGTGGCTGCTCCTGGCTGCGATCCCCATCGGTCTGGCCGCCTGTTCCGGGCGTCCCTCCCCTTCCGACGCGTTCCGGTCCTGGCTCGGACAGGTGGAGCAGTGTCACCTGGACGGGATGAAGGCGGCCCTGAGCCAGGAGAGCCTCCGGCAGGTGGAGGCCCTCAGCAACGCGCTGCGGGGCATGGTCCCGAAGGACCGCCAGGGGACCTTCCACATCCTCACCGAACTCTGCCGAGGGTACCAGAAGGGGTCGATGGAGGTCCTCGACGAGCACGTCGACGGGGACCAGGCGACCCTGCGCGTGAAGACTCGGGACAAGACCGTGGAGGCCCGACTGGTCCGGGAGGAGGGCGCCTGGAAACTGGACTTCGCCTCCCTCATGCGCCAGGCCGTCTCGGGGTCCTTCGGCCTGAGGCCCCCGGAGCAGACCCCCTCCAGGAACCCCGGGACCTCCGCGGAAGCGGCCCCATCCACCCGGGCCCCCGGGGGCGACGGATCAGGGACCGAGGCCCCGGTTCGTTGATTTTGACGCGGCCTCCCTCCAGGTCGTAGGATCCTTTCTGCTGGTGCGTTGGAGTCCCCGATGACCACCCTGACCCGGGAACTGCCCAAGAGGTTGGTCCCTGCGGAGATCAAGGCCGAACTGGACCGATACGTGATCGGGCAGCACCGGGCCAAGAAGGCCCTGGCCGTCGCCGCCTACAATCACCTGAAACGCATCCGGGCACGGATGCTCGGGACCCCGATGACCGGGGTCCGCAAGTCCAACGTCCTGATGATCGGTCCGACCGGATGCGGCAAGACCCACCTGGCCCGCACCCTGTCCCGGTTCCTGGACCTGCCCTTCGTGATCGCCGATGCCACCGAGTACACCGAGGCGGGCTACTACGGCAAGGACGTGGAGGTGATGATCGGCGAGCTGCTGCTCCAGGCGGACATGGACGTCTCCCGGGCGGAACAGGGCATCGTCTTCGTGGACGAGGTGGACAAGATCGCCCGGCGAAGCCAGTGGGCCGTGACCGGTGCCGGAAACCGGGACATCGGTGGGGAGGGGGTCCAGCAGGCGATGCTGAAACTGCTGGAGGGACGACAGGTCTTCGTGCCGACCAACGTGACCCAGCACTGGTCCAAGCACGACTTCGTCCCCGTGGACACCACCGACATCCTGTTCCTCTGCGCCGGGACCTTCAGCGACCTGCACCTCTACCAGCGGCGGCGGAACGCGCCGGGCTTCTCGGCGACAGACCGTGCCGCCGCGCCGGACCCGGCCCCGGCCATCACGGAGCGGGACCTGCTGCGCTACGGCATGCTGGCCGAGTTCCTGGGACGCCTGCCGGTCCGGGTCCAGTTGGGGGCCCTCACGGAAGACGAACTGCTGGACGTGCTGGTGAAGCCGCCGGACAGCGCGATCCGGGAGTACACGGACCTGCTCCGCCAGGACGGCGTGACGCTCCAGTGCGAGGAGTCCGGGCTCCGGGCCATCGTCCGACGGGCACTGGAACACGACACCGGCGCCCGGGGCATGCGGACGATCCTCGAGGACGTCCTCCAGGAGACCCTGTTCCGGGCACCGGAACTGGCCGGCAGGACCATCGTGCTGGATGCGGACTTCGTGGAGGCCGCGTTGCAGGCATCGACGGGCGCCCCGGAGGAGGACCGTCCTCCCCCGGGAGACCCGGTCACTCGTACTCCGCGTCGATGACGTCCCCGTCCTTGGAGGCGGAGGAAGACGCCCCGCTGCCGTCCCCGCCGCCCGCGGCCGAATCGCTGCCCGAGCCGTTTCCCGGGGTCCCCGTCTGGCGATAGACGGCCTCCCCGATGCGGTACATGGCCTGGGAAAGGCTGTCATTGCAGGCCCGGATGGCCGCCACGTCGTTCTTCTGGAGGGCCTCCTTCGCCTTCGCGATCTCGGCCTCCGCCGCGTTGAGGTCCGCCACCGGAATCCGTTCCCGGTGCTCCTTCAGCAGTTTCTCGGCCTGGTAGATCTGGGTGTCCAGGCGGTTGCGCTGCTCGATCTCCTCCCGGCGCCGCTTGTCCTCCGCCTCGTGGTTCCGGGCCTCCTCGACCATCCGCTGGACCTCGGCCTCGCTGAGCCCCGAGGAGGCGGTCACGGTGATCTTCTGCTCCTTGCCGGTGGCCTTGTCCTTCGCGTGGACGCTCAGGATGCCGTTCGCGTCGATGTCGAAGGTCACCTCGATCTGGGGCACCCCTCGCGGCGCGGGAGGAATCCCGTCGAGCACGAACCGTCCCAGCGTCCGGTTGTCGGCAGCCATCTCCCGCTCGCCCTGGAGCACGTGGATCTCCACCTGGGTCTGGCCGTCCGAGGCGGTGCTGAAGACCTCGGTCTTCTTGCAAGGGATCGTCGTGTTCCGCTCGATCAGGCGGGTGTTCACGCCACCGAGGGTCTCGATCCCCAGGGACAGAGGCGTCACGTCCAGCAGCAGCACGTCCTTCACCGTCCCGCTCAGCACGGCGCCCTGGATCGCGGCCCCCACCGCCACCACCTCGTCGGGATTCACCGACTTGTTGGGCTCCTTCCCGAAGAACTTCCGGACCGTCTCCTGGACCAGGGGAATCCGGGTGGATCCGCCCACCAGGATCACCTCGTCGATGTCCGACGGCTCCAGTTTCGCGTCCTTCAGGGCCTGCCGGCAGGGCCCGATGCTCCGCTCCACCAGGTCCGCCATCATCTGCTCCAGCCGGGCCCGGGTCAGCTTGATGTTGAGGTGCTTGGGCCCCGTCGCATCGGCGGTCAGGAAGGGCAGGTTCACCTCGGTCTCCAGCATCGCCGAGAGCTCGATCTTGGCCTTCTCGGCCGCGTCCTTGAGCCGCTGGAGGACCATCTTGTCGTTCGAGACGTCGATGCCCGCCTCCTTCTTGAACTCGGCGATCAGCCACTCGATGATCCGCTGGTCGATGTTGTCGCCACCGAGGTGGGTGTCGCCGTTGGTGGACTTCACCTCCACGACGTTGTCCCCGACCTCGAGAATCGAGATGTCGAAGGTGCCGCCACCAAAGTCATAGACCGCGATGGTCTGGTCCTTCTTCTTGTCCATGCCATAGGCCAGCGCGGCGGCGGTCGGCTCGTTGATGATCCGCATCACCTCGAGCCCTGCGATCCTCCCCGCCTCCTTGGTCGCCTGGCGCTGGGCGTCATTGAAGTACGCCGGAACCGTGATCACGGCCTTCGAGACCGGCCCGCCCAGGTAGTCCTCGGCGGCCTTCTTCAGTTTCATCAGGATCCGGGCCGAGACCTCCGGCGGGGTCACCACCTTGCCCCGGACCTGCACCCCGACGTTGTCCTCCCCCTGGCGCACCACCTTGTAGGGGACCAGGCGCATCTCGTTCTCCACCTCGTGGAGGCGCCGTCCCATGAACCGCTTGATGGAGAAGATCGTGTTCTCGGGGTTCGTGATGGCCTGGCGCTTGGCGATCTGCCCCACGAGGACGTTGCCCTTGTCGTCGTAGGCCACCACCGAGGGAGTGGTCCGGCCGCCCTCCTCGTTCTGAAGCACCTTGACCTCGTTCCCTTCCATCACGGCGACCACGGAGTTCGTGGTGCCGAGGTCGATCCCGATGATGCGCTCCATCGCCTCTTCCTCCCTCTCTGAATCCCGGTTCATCCGCCGCCTCTCGGCGGCCGCTCAACCCGCCAGAACCTAATCACTCCCGGAGCGCCGTCAATGCCGGCACGGGGTAAGATCGCCCCGCTTTCCGATCCCGCTGGACGTCACCCGATTCCGGCGCCCTCGTTCGGCTTCCCTGTCCTGATCCGGCGTCGTCACCAGGCGCGGGGCTCGTTGACAAGATCGCGGCCTTTTGCGACGCTTTGCCAGGCCTGCTGGCGGGGGAATCCATGAGACGGCTGGCATCGATCCTGGTCCTGATGACGGGACTCTCCTGCGGCTCCGGGTCCGTCGCGACCGACGACGGGACCCCCCTTGCGGATGCGCCGTCGGACGCCACGGTGCCCCTGGACCCGTCGACCGATTCCGTCCCGCCGGAAGACCTGGTGGCCGATCCGGGGCAGCCGGAGGACCCCGGCGAGGCCGACGAGGCCCCGGCGGACCAGGGAACGCCCGGCGAGGTCGTGCGGGATACCACGCCGCCGACGGTGGTCCGGAGCGATCCGGCCAACGACGCCACCGACGTCCCGATCCCCTTCCTGGTGAAGGTCACCTTCAGCGAACCGATCCGGTTCGAGCAGACCGTGGACGCGGACACCTTCCAGGTGAAGGACTTCCAGGGCAACCCGATCCAGGGGACCCGGACCTACGACCCGACCACCTGGACCGTGACCTTCACCCCGGCCCCCACCACGGTCTACTACCCCGCCTCTCCGTACCAGGTGGTGTTGTCGAGCATCATCCAGGACCTGGCCGGAAACCGCTTGAACCAGACCGAGATCCGGTTCAGCACCGCCGCGGGAGTCCTGGAGGACTACGAGGCCCTGGCGGCCCGGTACGCCCCTCTGATCTACCAGTCGGTGAACCCCCAGGCCCCGCAGTTCGACTACCCGACCTCCTTCGACTTCGATGGGGACTGGAAGGCCCAGAACAACGACCAGAACCTGCTCCGGGCCACCCGTCTTCCGGCGACCCTCTACTGGGACGTCGTCGAGACGCGGTCCCACCTGTTCCTGCGGTATGCCTGGTTCTATCCGCGGCACGTCGAGGGAACGTCCTCCTTCGGCAACGAGGTGGCCGGGTCCATCGTCGTCGTGGCCAAGCAGCCCTCCGAGGAGCCCATCGCCGTCGAGACCTACTTCGGCGCCGCCTCGAAGGAAGACGTCCGGTCCTTCGTCACTGTGGAGTCGGGCATCGTGAAGGACGGCGCCGCCGGGGAGAGCGGGGAGCCCGACGGGAACCTCAACGACAAGGATCGAAAGTACTTCGGCGTCAACTGGGTCTTCCCGAAGGCCACCCTGTTCCCCGGAGGCCATTACCAGGCGTACCTCACGAAGGGGACCCACGAGTCCTGCGCCTGGGTCCAGACCAACAAGGAGAGCACGCTGGACTTCCGCTGCCAGTTGAACGAGGGCGTTCTGTCGGGCCTGTCGATCCTGCACTTCGCCTTCGTGGACGGCGTGGCGACGGAGATCCAGAAGGGGGCCCAGGGCTGGCCGGTGACCAACGATCCCGGCAATCCCATCGGATATGGCCTGAAGTCCGTGCTCCGGGATTGGTGGAGCCGCCGGGACCGTCTGGCGGACCTCTATGGCAGCCAGTTCACCTACGAGGCCCCTGCCGGGCGCCCCGGAGGGGGCATCGTGGCGCCGACGTCGTTCCAGAACACGACGGACCCCCAGATGCCCGGCGGGCGGCCGCCCTGGGCCTGGTCCTGGAAGCCCACGGTGGCGGACCCGGACTTCTACTACAAGCAGATGCCCCAGGGGTCCCTGTTCTTCGACCCGGCCTGGTACTTCTCCGAGCGCCACCGAATCCCCATGACGGCGGGCAGCGAGGGCTTCTCCTCGACCTACTGCTTCCATCCCTACCTGCGCATCGATCGGCGGGGCGCCGATCCGGACTGCCCGGCCCGGCAGGCGGCCCCATGACCCGTGCCCGGTGGCACCGGCCCCTCCGGTCCCGACGCCCTGGCCCTGGTCGCTGGTGCGGAATCCTGCTCGCGGCCATCCTGGGAGGGTGTGCCGCAGGGAAGCCCATGGAGACCTGGACCGGGGAGGGGGAACCGCCCCGCCTGTCCTTGTCCGACCAGCCCCTGTGGACCGGTCTGGGGTCCGGGGAGGCGGTGGTCGCGGAGGTGGGAGGACTGCCCATCCCGGCCTCGCGGTATCGCCGGGCCCTGCTGGAGGCCGGCCCCGAGGCCGATCCCAGGACGGTCCTCCAGACCCTGATCGACCGGGAGGCCCTCGCCCAGAAGGCGGCCCAGGGCACCCCGGAGGGGGTCCTGGGAGCCTCCCGGGAGACCTTCCGCCAGGCCCTGGTGATGCGCCTGCTCCAGGACCGCCTGGACGAGTCCCTCCCGCCGGACGCGATCCCCTTGGCCCAGTTGGAACAGTGGTTTCGGGTCCCGGCGGTCTGGACGCGCTTCCATCACCACCGGATCCTCCGCGTGCGGGACTACCAGTGGATCTGCTGTGCCGGGGACCCGGCGGGATGCTCCACGCCGGACGCCCAGGCCTGCTTCCAGGAGGGGGCCCAGGCGATGCCCCGCCTGCTGGAGCGGGTCCGGGTCGAACCCATGGACCCCGAGGACATCCCCCTGATGACCGAACGATGGCGGTCCATTGCCCCACGGCTGACCTACCAGGCCTACGACTTCGCCTGGGACGAGGAGCGGCGACTCCAGAAGGGGTCGATCCTCTTCGACGACGCGGTGGTCGAGACGGTGGTGGCGACGCCCCCGGGACAGTTCGCCGCAAGGCCGGTCCGAAGCCGCTATGGCTGGCACGTCCTGTTCGTCGCCGCCAGCGAGCCCCCGGAACAGAAGGGCCTGGAGGACCCCGCGGTCCGGAGGGAGGTGGCCCGAACCTTCCGGGTGCGCTACCAGCAACAGCGCCTGATCGAACTGCTGATCTCCCTGATCCCGGTCCAGGGCTTCCGATCCCTCGAGCAGGCCTTCCCCTTGGGACCGCCCCCGGGAACGCGCCCCCGTTGGGCCGCCCGGGTGGACGGGATCACCCTTGCGGAGGCCATTGCCGTGACCGATCGGGAGAAGGAGGACCAGGGCTTCTGACCGCTCCTTGGGAGGCGTTCCCCCGGGTCCCGATCGATGAGAGACGAGCGGGCCACGGAGGCCGATCAGACCGGTATCTCGCCAGGCGTTGCGTCCCGGATCTCCCCGGCGACTTGCCGGATGCGGGGGGCCAGTCCGCTGGACCGGAGGACGTCGGACAGGCACGCCCGGGACAGCAGGGGGATCACGGCCAGCCCGAGCCGGACGGGGCACCAGGGGTTCAACACCAGGGCCGCCTGCACGCTCTCCCGGACCCCGAAACGGGCCGACGCCAGGACCTCCAGGAAGGCCTGGGGGACCTGGGGCCGCCGGGACGCGATGCGAAGCACCTCCTCCTCGGTGATCCGGGGGTTTGCCAGCAGGATGCGCAGGACCGAGGGGTCCGGGTCGGCGCACAACAGCCGCAGCGTCTCGCGGTTCTGGCCCCGAGCCCTCCACTTCCGGGTCCCCAGGGGCACCTCCTCCAGGGCGTATTTCGGGGCCACGCCCTCCACGGCGACCCGCTCCGTCTCCCCCACCGCCAGGAACTCCGTGAGCACCCGCAGGCGATGGGCCCCCAGGCGTCCCGTCACCTCCTGGGCCCGCCCCGACGCCAGGACCTCCGCATCCATCAGGAGATGGACGATCGTGTCGAGCCAGAGAGGGCGGAAGTCCCGGTGACCCCGGCGGATGGCCAGGAACCCGAGCCAGTGGGCCAGCGACTCTCCGTCCCATGCCCGCATTGCGGCCCGGAGCGACTCCCGCCGCACGTCGGGGTGAGGCAGCGCCACCAGTCGTCTTGCGAGGTCCCGGGGAACGGGGTCCATGTCAGAAACGATACGAGAAATCGAAGGCGAATTCGTTGTTCGCGGCATGGCCCTTGCCGTTGGCCGGGGGCTTGCCGACGCTCCGCTGGATGTTGATCAGGTTGGCCCAGTTGTGGACGTAGCCCAGGCCGACGCGCCACCGGTCATCGACCCGCCACCGGAGCCCCAGGCTGATGCCCTTCTGGTTCGTCGAGGGGTTGTCCAGGCTGTAGGTCTGCTCCGGGATCGGCGTGAAGTCCATCTGGTAGCCCATCATCAGGTCCACCGACCGGACCGGACGGAACATCACCCCGACGTTCCAGGCCCAGGAGTTGTGGTAGTCCTTCTGGTCCGGCAGGTCCTGGATCAGCCCCAGCAGGGGTTCCCGGAAGTGGGTCGTCTGCTCCTGCAGGGACTGGTAGTGCCAGTAGTAGATGTCCATCCCGAACTCGAACCACGGCAGGGGTTCCCAGTTGAAGCCGGCCTTCAACTCGAAGGGGATCAGCATCCGGGTCGTGTGCCGGGTGTCGGCGAGCACCTCCCCCAGATGGCCCTTCAGCGTGCAGTCGGTGGACCCCGGAGGGCAGGTGCTCCCGGTCAGTTTCACCCGCCCCTCCAGCGTGATGGGAGACCCGCCCGAGAAGGCCGCTCCGATGCGGAAGGTCGGGTGGGGCCGGATCAGGACCCCGGCGTCGAGGGCCCAGGTCCAGTCCTGCCCGTCAATCTCCATGAGCATGTCCGTGGCCCCGGTCTTTTCGGCGGGCTCGAAGCGGAGATCGAAGGCCGGGGAGTCGCTGGCGATGTTCGGCAGCGGCAGCATCTTCTTGTTCAGGTAGTACTTCTTGGTCAGGAAGACGTGGACCAGGTTCACCGCCACGCCGAAACTGAAGATGTCCGAGACCCGGTAGGCGGCGGCCAGGGTGGCCCGGCTGGCCAGGAAGAGGGCCTGGATGTCGTAGTAGCGCGTCGGGCTGTCCTCGGGGAGCGCCGCGCCGTAGGCGTTCGGGGCGTAGATGCCGAAGCCCAGGCGGAAATCCTTCGTGCCGCAGTCGCTCTGGAAGCCCAGAAATGGGATTGCCCCGACGCTCCAGGTCGGACGGATCTCCTTGTCCGGGCGCAGCACGCCCTGGCTGTCGTAGAGACGCAGCCCCATCTGCATCAGGAACCAGGACTGTGTGTGATAGAAGTGGGTGCCGTCCAGCAGGGTCAGGCCCGCCGGGTTGTGGAAGACGGCGGTGGTGTCGTCGGGACGCGCCGTGACCGCGAACATCCCCATCCGGCGGATGCCGAAGTCCGGGTTCGAGAACCCCCCGGCCCGACCCACGACCGGGGTCCCCACCAGCACCAGAAACAGGGCCATGGTTCGCTTCATGACTCCCCCGTCCCTCCGGATGGCGTCGCCTCGCCGAGTCTATGCTGGAGACGCCCCGAAAAGGCAAGCCCTGTCCTGTCGCCGGACCCCCTTCCGCCGTCCCGACCCTACCTCTTCAGGCGCCAGCCGAGAATTCCCGGGTCATCTCGACGGGCGGTTCCAGCCGGACCACCTCCAGTTCCGGTGCTGCCTTGCCAGGACTCTCCGGGGGCATCGGCACGACGGGGCCATCGACCCGGTGTGACGTCGGTTGCATGGGGATCCCGAGTCGAATCGATCACGGATCCCGCCCCGCGAACTGATCGGTTGACAGGTTCCGGCGGGCTGTCCTATGTTCCATTCATCCATCCCTGAAGGAGGTCCACCCGGACAGGACACGACGATTCCACGGTGGGTCCAGGCTTTCGTGGACAAGACAAGGAGGTCAGAATGCGTAGTTTGATCGTGCTGTTGTCCGCAACTGTCGCACTGGCGCTGGGATGTGCCCGAAAGGCTCCGCCTCCGCCGAAAGGTCAGGCTGGCGCCGAGAAGGCGGCTCCGACCGCCCAGGCCCCCCAGACCCCGCCGGCCGAGCAGGCCCCCGGGTCCCCCATGACGCCGGAGGATGTGGCCCAGGTGCTGGCCAGGCCGGCGACCCTGGCCTTCGTTCCGGCCCCCGGCGAGGTCTTCCTGGCCTTCCAGCAGGCGTCCTCCTCGGGCCAGAAGCCGTTGGAGATCAAGGTCCAGAAGGACCTGCCCGACTTCAAGGATCGAGCCCGGGCCGCCTTGCTGGCCGGCAAGACGGTCACCGACTTCCTTGTCGCGGTCCAGAATCGCAATGCGGAAGACGCCGTCATTCTGACCGACCATCTCCTTCGGCTGGCCGATCGTCTGGGCATGGGGGAGATCGCCAGGAGTTCGGCCGCCGGACTCTCCGATGCCATCACCAAGGCCAAGGATGCACCGGCGGACAAGGCCGCGGAAGCCTGGGACAAGGTCCGGGAGATCATCAGCAAGGTGGATGGGGACCTGCGCAACGGTCTGGCCGATGGAAAGGCCGATCGATCCACGGCCGACATGGTGGCACTCGGCGCCTGGCTCGAGGTGATCGCGGTGATCTCCGCGGCGATCCAGGATCACCCGGAGATGTCGGGGATCCTTCGCCTGGGGGCGGTTGCTGCCTATTTCGCCCAGAGCCTGTCAGGCATCGGCGGGCAGATCGGCAGTTCGCCCCTCGTCCCGAAGGCGGTTTCGACCGTGCAGGGCCTGAAACAGGTCCTCAACATCCCCTACAAGGAGACCTTCACTCGAGAGGCCCTGGGCGAGATGCAGAGGATCGCGTCGGGATTCCTTGCAGAGGCATGTGCCGCCAACTGAGGGCGGAGAGGATGGACATCGGGTCATCCAACAGGAGGAGCAAGACATGAGCCGGAAACGAGGACGGTTCCTGGCACCCTTCGCAATGGCGGCACTGCTCATTTCCACCGTCACTCTCACGCCCAGGACCGGGGGAGCATCGATGGAGGACGCCCTCCGCAATGCAAGGCGGATCGCCGCGGGCATCCAGCAGAGATTCTCGAATGTCCAGGTCAGTCCGGTCGTCTACAAGGGATACCTGGCCCGAGGCGACATGACCGTCATCTCCGTGGTGCTCCAGGCGGGGGTCCACTACTTCCTGATCGGGGCCGGATGTGGGGACTGCTACGACCTCGATCTGGTCCTCGTGGACGAGAACAACAACCTGATCGATCGGGACGTGCTGACGGATGCCGTCCCGGTGGTCCAGGTGACACCTCGGTGGACCGGGGAATTCCGGATCGGGGTCAAGATGGCCAATTCCTCCGCCGATGGTGCCCACTGGGTGCTGCTGACCGCGATGACCGCAAGCGACTGACCCGTCTCGCCCCATTCTCCAGGAGCCTCCCATGAATGATCTGGACCTGCTGATCGACCTGTTCTCCGCACTGGCCTGGGCCGACCAGTCCCTTTCCTCCGAGGAGTTCAGCGCCCTGTTCCATGCCTTCTCCTCGCGTCTGCCCGAACAGCAGGTCTTCCAGGTGATCCGGCGTCTCCAGGACTCCGCCACGCTGGGAAGCCAGGTCCTGCTGGATCGCCTTGTCGAGCGTTGCGAAGGGATGTCCCGTGCCGATCGGTGTGCCTTGATCCTCATGGGCTACGACTTCGCGGCCCACGACGGGATCGACCGGGCCGAGGAACGATTTCTCCTGGAACTGGCCGCCAGACTTGGCATCGCCGAACCGGACCTCCAGTGGATCCTCTGGGGCATCGAACCCCAGGGGAGCGCCCCGGAGATCGCTTCCGAGTCGATCCGGGTCGTTCACGTCGGAACTGGCCCAGGAGACTCCGTGCCACTGGAGACGTCCGCCGACCTGACCCTGTTCCAGGTCAGAGACAAGCGCTTCCTCCGGGTCCGGAAGGCCCGAACGGTGGTTCGCCTCGACGAACGGCCAGTCCCCCTCCATGTCCTGCTGGAAATCGCGCCCACCTCTCGCCTCGTATGTCGTCCCTACCGGCTGGAGGCAGGGGACATCGACCAACTGCTGGAATCGGCAGGCCAGTCTGGTTCCTCCCTGGGGCAGGCGGTGCGCCTGGAGAGCCTGGCGGACTCGATGCTCTCCCTTCCCGATCGACCCATGGAGACGGACCAGGGGCTCCCGGGCAAGGGACGGGTGGCGGCCCTCACGGTTCGGGGCCTGTCCTACCGCGTCCCCAGTGGAAGAGACCCCAAGATCCTGGTGGACAACGTCTCGTTCCGGGCCAACCGGGGAGAACTGATTGCGATCCTCGGCCCCTCCGGGTGCGGCAAGACCACGCTCCTGGAGATGCTCTCCGGCCGTCGCTGTCCCTCCTCGGGGGACATCCTGCTCCGAATCGACGACCGGGACGTCCCGGTGGCCGGAGAGATGAGCCGCGTGGGCCTCGTTCCACAGGACGAGGTCCTCCTTCCCCAGTTGTCCGTCCGGGAGAACGTCGATTTCGCCTGCCGACTCCGAAATCCCCGGATGTCCCGCGAGGAACGGCAGAAGCGGGTCCAGGAGGCCATCGCCACGGTCTCCCTGGAAGATCGTGCCTCGTATCGCGTGGGCAGTCCCGAAAACCGCCTGCTCAGTGGGGGCCAACGGCGCCGGGTCAGCCTGGCGATGGAACTGGTGGGGTCACCGGACGTGATGCTGCTGGACGAACCCCTGACCGGACTCTCGTCATTCGATGCCCGGATGCTGGCCGACGTCTTCCTGGACCTCGCAAGACAAGGGAAGATCGTCCTCGTGGTGGTGCACCAGCCATCGGCAGAGATCTTCCACCTGTTCCACAAGATCCTGGTGCTCGATGTCGGAGGCAAGATGGCCTTCTTCGGAAAGCCCCAGGAGGGTCTCCAGTACTTCCGGACCCACGGCGTGCGGTTCCGAACGCCGCCTGAGAACCAGGAATCCCCGCTGCATCCGGACCTGATCCTGGAGACCCTCGAGCAACGAGACGCGGAGCAGTGCCAGGAGCGGCACGGGAGATCAGTGAAGCGCATCTATCCGCCGGATTACTGGCAGGCGGTATTCCAGCACCAGTTCCGGGATGCGATGGGGGAGGCTGTGTTGTCACCCTGCAGGACGGGCAGGCCGGTCTCCCCGTCCGCTTCGATCCGGGACCGCCTGGCACAGTTCGGGTCCCTGGTCCTGCGGAATTTCCTGGCCCGGATGCGCAACCCCTTCTCGCTGGTGCTGTCTCTGCTCATCGCGCCCTTCCTGGGAATCATCCTGGCCTGGGTGGTTCGAAGCCCCGACCCTTACTCCCTGGGATCGAACCCGCTGCTTCCAGTGTTTCTCTTCATGGTTCCGATCGTCGTCTTCTTCCTGGGGATGATGGGAAGCTCCACGGAATTCGTACTGGAACGGCGCCTGTTCCTGCACGAGACGCCCCTGGACATCCCGCCGCTCTTCTACCTGCTGTCCAAGGGGATCGTGATCCTGCTCTGGACCTCTGTCGAGACCCTGCTGTTTCTCGGCATTTCCTTTGGGATCCTGGAGATCCGGACCGGATTTCACTGGTCGTATCTCCTGGGCCTGCTGACGGCCGCAGCCGGGGTGACGCTCGGTCTGGCCATCTCCACGGTGGCACAGAATGTGCGGATGGCCCAGACCCTGGTCGTCGTCGTGCTGATTCCCCAGATCCTCTTTGGCGGCATCATCCCGTATGCCAAGATGAATCCAACCATCTTCGCGGGGGACCGGGAGAAACTCGATGCACCTCCCATTGCGAAGCCCATCATCACCCAGTGGTGCTTCGAAGGGCTGGTGGTCACCCATGCCCTGACGAATCCCGCAGCCCGCCAGCGGGAACTGTGCAACTGTCCCTCGGCTCGAGGACCGGAGGAGACCCGAAGCGAGGACGAACTGTGTGGCGAGGTGGATGCCCTCGCGAAATCCACGGAAAACCACCAGTTGATGAATGACTTCGTCAATGGTGCCGATGACAACTTCCAGAAGCGCTATGGCAGAACGCCCTGCCACTATGGAACCCCTCTGGACGGAGATCCGCGGCCCTTCGTGGGCAATGTCGCCTACGCCAGGGAGCGGTGGCTGCTGGGCAGACGCTGGTTGACGCCGGTGGCGGACTCCCTGGTCCTCGGCATGCTGGGCCTGTCGGGGGCCCTGCTGGCCCTCGGCGGGTTGTACCGACTTCGGCGCATCGCCCGGCGATGAGCCACGCAAGCCGCCAGCGAGCAACCCGTCGTCCGCCGGGAACGGTCCAACCTCGGGAGGACCACGGTTGATCCCAGCACCTGGTCCGGCCCGGCGCGACCAGGGAAGGTTCCCGGAAGACGGCCCGCTCCGGCCGGACCTTCCTCGGCAGGGAACCCCGTGATAGACTGTGGCATCCCCCCGGAGGAGGACCGATGCGCCATCACCTTCCTGCGGCCGTCTTCCTGTTGACCCTGCCCCCCCTGCTGCTGCTCCCGGAGAGGGCCCTCCCGGAGGAGACCGAAGAGACGACGGATCTGGTCAGTGAGGTCATCCGGGACTGCCCCAGGAACCGGGACCCCGGGGGCTACCAGGAACTGGAGGCCAGGACGCTGGATCGCGTGCGCCTGGCGATCTCGACGGGCAGAATCCGAGAGGCTCATGCGGCCACGGAGGCGCTGATCGCATGCCATGCCCGGCAGCAGCAATCCAGGAGGGGCCAGGAGTTCTCGGAACGGCTGCGGAGGACCTTCTGCCGGGTCACCCTGCGCCTCGTCGAACAGGAACGCAACGCGAGCCCGGAACAGGTCCGGCGGGCGCGGGAACTCTGTCCTGTTCCATCGGAATCGCCGCCAGACGGCGAGAACGCCATCCGGCGCTGGGGAGAGGATGCGAGACGTCATCTCCTGTTCCTCTCGCTGGTCGAGGACTCCTCCCGGACCTTCCGGGAGGCCAGGGACAGTGCCCGTGCCTTGCGGAAGACCGGGTTGTGGACCGGACTGCTGGACGAACAGGGACCGCCAACGTCGGAACGAAGCGGTGTGGTGCTCACCGACACCCTTTCTCTGGAAGGCGATGACTCCGAGGACTTCTCCTGGGATCGGGCCCCCGGGACGACCCCGAACCCGCTGGTCACTGCAGAGACCCTTCTGCTTGCCTCGGGAATGGCGACGAACCGCCTGGAGGAGGTCTTCTCCCTGATGGGGGGGCAGGAGGCCCTCTGTCGCTCCACCCTGCTTCAAGACGAACACTTCCTGTCCAGGTTCCCCATCGAGGATCGCTCCGCGCTGCGCCTGGCCGTGAATCACGTCCTGGCCTCCGGCATCCCGGATCCCCTGGCGGCCTTGCTGGACCAGGCGCAGCAGCGGCTCCCCGAGGAGGAGTGCCCGTTCAACCGGTTCGTTGCATGGCTCGTTGCGAGTTCCCTGAAAGGACCGGACGTGGACCTGCTCGTGTCCCACCAGCAGGCGCACGTGGTGGCTCGATTCTTCCGAGAGATTCCTGCCTTGGTGAAGGTCCCCGGAAGCGAGGCCTCCCGACAGGCGATCCTGGGATACCTGCTGGAACCCCCTCCCTTCGAAGGCCAGGAGGATCGTCGCTGCGAACTGGCTCGAAGCCTCCTGAAGACGGGATCCTATCAGGCGGCTCTGAACCTGTGGGCTGCCCGTTCCTCGGAGCAGGCCCCTTGTTCCCTCGGCCTGAGGATCGAGGCAGGGCTGTTGCTGGAGATGGAGCGCGGTGTGGAACAGGAAGGGCTGACCTCGGCCCTGACGGACCTCCTCTCGGGGTCCCCGGCTTCCGAGGACATCCAGGAGGTCCTCTCGCAGCCAAGACCCGTGGAGGCACAGGTTCTGCTGGTGAGAAGGCTCGGAGACCTGGCGGTTCGGAAGGAACGGGATGCCCCGGCACGCCATGCGGTCCTCCGGTCCCTCGCGCTCCTCGCCCAGGCCCAGGTGGGAACGCCGGTTGCGGGAAAGGCCATCGAGTTCGCAATGCTGGGGGGATGGGAAGAAGACCCCGAGGAGATGCCGCTGTTGCTCCAGGTCGCATGCCGTCACCATCTGCTGGTCCATCAACCGGAGCAATCCCGGGAGGCCTGGCGTGGCAGTCTCGCCGCCCTGCAACCCGGCATGGAGAAGGCCCGAGACGCCTTCTGGATGCTGACGGTCTGGCTGGTCGAGCAAGGGTACGAGTCCTGGATCCGCCGGGATCGCTCCGAGTGGTCCCGGGTGCTCCCGTCCAGCCCCCCAATCGCGAGCCAGGTCGCCCTGGCCATGGCCAGGAGAGGACTCGGGGACCTGGCAGTCCAGGTCCTGCGGCACGCGACGATGGAGATGCGGACGAAGCGCCCCCTCGATGCATCATCCCGGATGGTTCTCGCCGACGCGTGGATCACCCTGGGAAGACCTGACATCGCCGGGACCCTCCTCTCCTCCCGTGGGGGGCCCGTGGGCGTCGAGGTCATCTCCCCCACGCTGCTGGCCCGAAAGGCCCTGGCCGAACATCGGTATGACGCGGCCATCGACTTGTTGACCGACCTCCTCTCCCGACAGCCCAAGGACCCGGATGGCCTGTATCTGCGGGCGATGGTGTGGCTGGTCTCCGGACGCCCGGAGCAAGCCGAGAAGGACCTGTTGGTCTGCCTGGAATCGGGCCAGCCCTCCGCGGCACTGCTGGGAGGCATCGGGTTCGCCCGTTTCGACCAGGGACGTCCCGCGGAGGCCGAAGAATCCTTTCGGCGGGCCCTCGAATTGAAGGCGGACTCCCCCGACAACCAGGTGGGACTGGTCCTGAGCGTGTTCCGCCAGGGTCGCCTGGAGGAGGCCCGTGGTATCTGGGAGCAGACCCTGCGAACGCACCCCCTCTTCCGGAAGGGACTCGACGATGCCGAGCGGGCCGGGTATCTCTATTCCCCCGTGGAGAAGAAGGCCTGGAGGGACTTCCACAAGGCCCTCCGGAGCCGGTAGGGCCCCGTCGTCCCAGGGCCTTGCGACCATTTGACCCCTATCGCAATCGATCGGTCTGCACTTCCCTGTTCCTCATCTTCCGCGGCAACTGCGCGCGCACCATCACCCCGGCCTCTGGTCGCCTGGACACCTTCCTGGAGACATACCCCGCCTTGCGAAACTCGAAGGTCCGCTCGGCGGAGCCAGGCCGGAACCTCGCCACGAAGGGGGTCTTTCCCAGGAACTCCCCCTCGGAGAAGACCTCGCATTCGGGAGGGTCGGACTCGAAGGTGACCTCGATCCATGCCGGAGCCGGCGGGGGGATCCTGGCAGGGGGCGGCACCATGACCTCGTGCTCCGCCTTGGCCTCCTGGGTGCCCCCGACCGCGCTCTCCTCGGTCTTCGGGGTCGTGGCCTCCTGGGAGCCGCTGGCTCGTTGCCGCGATGCCTCCGAGGTCGGCCGGCTCTCCGTGACCGCCGGTACGTCCGATGTCCCCGTCTCCCTGGGTCCGTCCCGGGTCGGAAGGAGGCGTGCCAGGGCGAGGCCCAGGACGACCCCGCCGAGGATCACGACGGCGCCCTTCATCCAGCCAAGATACCTCTGCTGCCGCTGGCGCTTCAGGATCCGGCTGTCGCCCCCCGACCGGTCTCCCGCCTCCGACGGAGAGACCTTCGATGACGTCGCTGGGGGCTGTCTGGAATCGATCGGCTGGTAATCCACTCTCTCGGTAGGCAACAGTTCCTGGTGGGACGCACGACCCAGCGCTTCCTCGATCTCGTCCATCGCCTGCTCCAGGCTGTCCAACATCTCGGAGGCATCGCTGAATCGCTGATCCGGGTCTTGAGCCAGTCCCCGGGCCAGGAACGCCTGGATCGAAGGATGAAGCCTGGCAAAATCCGGAAGGGATTCAGGTCGATGGTCATTCGCCTTCTTCGTCGTCAACACGGCCATGTCCGACAGACCGTCGTAGGGCCTTCTCCGGGTGAAGGCCTCGTAGATCATCAGCGCGACCGCGTACAGGTCCGCCCGATGGTCCACCGGCACCGCCTTCCCGCCGGGAATCTGCTCCGGCGCGACGTACTGCGGCGTCCCCAGGAACTGCCCGGCGATCGACAGGTCCTTCTCGAATCCTGTCAACTCCCCCGAGACGGCCTTGGCCAGGCCGAAATCCAGGACCTTCACGAAGTGGCGATTCCCGGCCACCTCCCTCAGCATCACGTTTTCCGGCTTCATGTCCCGATGGATGATTCCCAGATGATGCGCCTCCTGCATCGCGTGCATCACCTGGCGGAAGATGATCCGAATCTCCGGAAAGGAAAGAGAACTCTCGGGAGAGTTCTGGGGAACGCCGGACAATCGGGCGCGCAAGGTGCAGCCGCCTTTCACGTACTCCAGGGCCATGTAGGGCACCGGGAAGGGCAGTTCAGCGACGCCAAAATCGTAGAGTTTCACGATGTTCGGATGGTCCAGCATCGCGATGGACCGGGCCTCGCGCTTGAATCGCTCAAAGGCCTCCTGGGAATGCTGCAACCCTGAAATGAGCTTCAGAGCCACCTCCCGGTTCAGGGCCGATTGCAGCGCGAGATACACCGCCCCCATGCCTCCCACGCCCAGTTTCCCGATCAGCAGGAACTTGTCGATGGTCAGGCCCAACATCTGGTCGGGCTTGACTCCACGCCGCTGGTCGTATTCCAGCGCCTTCTTCCAGGAGGTCTCCGGGATGAAGGAGTATCCCTTCGAGTTGCATTCTTCCGACGGACAGCGACTCCCGATCGGGCCCCGGGCCTTCCCGCAGTGGGGACAGATACCGGCAATTCCACTCTTCATCGCCCCTCCCTTCCCCTCCTGGCGCGATGATACCCGGCCAGTCCGGGGGGAGCAAGAAGGACCTGACCCTTTCGCAGGGAACGGTCGACCGTAGTGTGCTATTCTCCGCCCCGACTCAGGCGGCAGGGATTCGATGTTTCGGGCCGCGACGGGGGCGGGCTCGCCGGGGGACGTGAGGCGATGGCATGCCGGGATCATCCTGGCCATCGGCATCCTGTGTCTGGCGGGGTCCTTGTGGGTGCGGGTCCGGCTCCAGGCATTCCGGGTGGACTCCGTCCAGGTCGCCCTCGGCCTCTCCATGGATGGGCCCGCCCTGGACCTCGTCGTGGACGGGCACAACCCGATGCCGGTCTCCGTTCACCCCAGAAGGCTGCAACTGCGACTGTTGGTTCCCGGTCAATCGGCCATCGCCACGAGCCTCCTCCTGGAGGAGGAGACCCGATTCCCCCCGGGGGACTTCGAGGTTTCGTCGCGAGCCCTGATCGCCATGACCGGCCAGGAGATGTTCGAGGTTGGCGTCTCTCTCCTGGGAATCTCCCGGCTGCCGCCCCAGGAGATCCCTTTCGAGGGTGTCGTCGTGGTCGACGTCGGGGGCATTGAACGAGAGGCCTCCTTCGAAGGCCGATTCCGCTGGAGGGGCCTCTGAGGAAGGAGGAGAGATGAGGCTGTACTTCGCCAATGCGGCCGATGTGGCTGGAAACGGAACCCCCGATCCAGGGCACCGCCAGTCCGTCGATTCCGGGTTCGAAAGACGGCAGCGCGGCCGATTGTTCGGGCGCTCCACGGCCCTGATGATTGTCGGGCTGGGACTCTTCCTGGCGGGGATCGGCAACCTGTGGTTCTTCCCTCCAACGGTGGACGTGGGAACCGTCGAGATCGCCAGGAAGGGGGCCTCGACCGGACCAGGGGTCGGTCACCCGGCAGGATCAGCAGGGGCCGAGACCCTCGACGACCTGCTGACCCGGTGCTACGGCAGCCCTCCACCGGCCACTCCCAGGCGAGAAGCCGGTCGGCAGACCTCCGCCTTCGAGCAAGGGAAACAGGCGGTCCGTGCCGGCATGGAGCGGGCCGTGGATCTCACGACACGTCCCCTCTCCCCGGAGGAAGAACAGGTGTTCGGTCGCCGCCTGGCCACGGAGATGCATCGAAACCACCCCGCGTCCGATGACCGGGCCCTGCAGGACCGGGTCTCCCGCATCGTCCAGCGTCTGCGCAAGATCCTGCCGGGCCAGGGGCGATGGGACTACCACTTCGAGGTCCTGGAGTCTCGCAGAGGGAATGCCTTCATGGGTCCTGGTGGAACCGGGTTCTTCTTCCGCCCCCTCGGAAGCCTGATGGGTTCGGACGATGCACTGGCACTCGTACTGGCCCATGAGATCGCCCATTCCGAGCTTCGCCATCTGGACCCCCTGCTCCGGACGGCGAAGGCCGGAAGGGAAATCGGCCGCCGGATCCTGGGGAGCGACGAGGGGGGAGACCTCGGGGAGACGGCCGCGACCATTTCGACCTCCCTGATGCGCCTCACGTACGATCAGGACCAGGAATACGAAGCAGATCGCCTGGGCCTGTGCCTCGCCGTCCTGGCGGGATTTTCCTCCGGGGCCGGGATCGAGGCGATGGATGGTCTGGCTGGACGGGACCGGGACCGGCCCCCGCAGGACGAGACCGGACGCATCCTGTACGACGTGGTGTCCTCCCATCCACCCCTGTCGGAGCGGGTTGCGTATTTCCGGACGCTGGAACGGGTACTCCGGGGAACGAAACGATGAGCCGCGGTCCCGACAGGGTTCCGGACGATCCTCTGCCGACGGCCCGGCTGTGGGATCTGCCGGACATCCCCCTGGGCCGCGCATTCCTGGTAGGACGCCACCCGTCCGCGGACCTGGTACTGGATGTGCCGACGGTCTCCGTTCGGCATCTCTCGGTCCGCCGAACCCCGGCTGGATGGGAGGTCACGGACCTCGGGAGCACCAATGGGACCTTCCTGAATCGCGGCGACAGGCCGGTCGTCGAGCCGACCCTGGTGGACCCGAAAGACGTACTGTTGCTGGGCAGTTTCCGGCTGCCCGTCTCCCTGATGTTGCGGAAACTGGGGGTCTCGGACACGGAAATCCCTGACGACTTCCGGGTTTCGGTCGGACGGGAGCCGCTCGTGCTGGGACGCGCCACCGACTGCGATCTGGTGATCCCGTTTCCCCAGGTCAGCGCGCGCCATGCCCGGGTCACCCTTCTTCCAACAGGGCAGTTGCTGGTCGAAGACCTGGGCAGCACGAACGGAACGTTCGTGGACGGTCGTCGGATCCGTCGCGCGGTGGTGCAGCCGGGATCCCACCTGAGCCTGGCCTCGGTTCCCGTGGTGCTGGAAGCGGATCACTGCCTGAGAGCCTCCATGCGTCGAGGCACCGTGCGCCTGGACGCGGTGGGAGTCACCCGGGTCGTCCGCCATCGGGTCTCGGGCCGGCCCGTGAGACTGCTGGACGACGTGCACGTCTCGATCTACCCGTCGGAACTCGTGGGAATCATGGGCCCCTCGGGGGCCGGCAAGACGACGCTTCTGCTGGCCCTGAATGGCTACGAGCCTCCGGACGAGGGTCGGGTCCTGATCACGGGCGAGGACCTCTATGACCATTTCGACCGCTTTCGGGGCCTCATCGGATACGTACCCCAGGACGACATCATTCACCGGGCCCTCACGGTCCGAGAGTCCCTCCAATTCACCGCCCGGTTGCGTCTTCCCGCCGATACCACCCGCCAGGAGATCGATCGGCGCATCTCCCAGGTACTGGCGGACCTCAGGCTCGTCGATCAGGCGGATGAGATCATCGGGTCCATCGAGGAGAAGGTGCTGTCTGGAGGTCAACGCAAGCGGGTCAATCTGGCCCAGGAACTGATCACGGACCCCGACCTGCTGCTGCTGGACGAACCGACCTCGGGCCTGTCGGCCAGGGATACCGCCGACGTGATGGACCTCCTGAGGGCCATGGCAGACCGGGGGCGTACCGTGGTCCTGACGATCCATCAGCCCTCGGCGGAGGTCTATCGCAAGATGGACCAGGTGCTCTTGATGGCCCAGGGAGGCAAGGTCGCCTTCTTCGGGCCCACAGAGCCGGATTCCTACGACTTCATGGGCGTACGCTCCCCGAGCCCCGACCAGATTCTGGACCGGCTCGAAGACGCTCGTCCCGAAGAGTGGACAAGGCGATACCGGGGTTCTCCCCAGTACCGGACCTACGTCCTCGAGAGACAGGGGAGCATCGGGGATCCCGAGGCCCGGTCTCGGCCCGTCCGGCGCCGCCATGCCTCGCCCTTCCGGCAGCTGGGGGTCCTGCTGCACCGCTACGGTCTGGTCAAGGCACGGGACCGGGGAAACGCCTGGATGATGCTGTTCCAGGCCCCCATCGTCGGGAGCCTCATCGGCTGGCTCTTCCGCGACGCGCGGGAGGACCCCTTGAAACGAGGCGCCCCGCTGTTCGTGATGGTGATCGCGACCATCTTCTTCGCCTGCTTCAACGCATGCCGCGAGATCGTCGCGGAACGGGCCATCTTCCGGCGGGAACGAATGGTCAATCTCGGCATTGGTCCCTACCTGCTTTCCAAGTTCCTCGTCCTCGGAGCGGTGGATGGCCTCCAGGTGCTCCTGTTGCTGGCACTGGTCGGGTGGTCCACCGGACTCGAGGGCTCCTGGAGCGGCTTCCTGCTCGTGCTGTGGTTCGCCGCCCTGGCTTCCACCGCGATGGGCCTGCTCATCTCCACCGTGGTGAGATCCTCAGAGGCAGCCATGGCCATGGTTCCGATCGTCCTGATTCCCCAGATCGTCCTGGCTGGATTCATCGTCCCCCTGGACCGCGCCGACGTCGAGACGCCGGCCTCCCTGGTGGTCTCCAGGTGGGCCAACGAGGCCATGATGCACCTCGAGGCCGAGGGAATCGAGCAGGGACGAGGATCGTCCCCGAGGACGCCTCCCTCGTCATCCCGGGAGGATCGCCCCCGGAGCCTCTCGGAACACCCATCCTTCCTTCCCGCCGCTCCGGAGCCCACCTTCCGACGATGCTTCCTCGAGAGCAAGAAACTGCAGGGAGGCCGGCCGGGGACGGACCTGTCGGTGATCCTGGGATTCCTGGCACTGTTTCTAGGCACTGCATCGTATCTCCTCGCGAGAAGGGATCGGCGCTGATCCGGAGGCAAGAGGTCCATGCATCCCCTCATCACAGGAACCTCCATGACGACACGACCACTGCCCGTGACCTGGGAGGACCACCCGGACAACCCGCTGATCCGGCCTCCGTTTCCGGAATTCCTGATCGCCGACCCCACCTTCCTGCCGCCGGACCAGGCGCCCGACGGGCAATGGCACCTCTTTGCCCACGGCATCCTGCTGGGCATCCATCACTTCACCAGCGAGGACGGGATCGCCTGGAGACGCCAGGGCCGGGTCTGCTGGGGCATGAGACCGCATGTGGTCCGCTTCGGGGACGAGTACCTGCTCTGGATGGAACGGGCCCTGGGACCCAGGTCCACGGGCATCGCGTGCTGCCGGTCCCGGGACCTGCGCACCTTCTCGAGGCCCCGGGTGGTGCTGCGCCCGTCCCTGCCCTGGGAGGGGCGACGGGTTCGGACCGTCGGCAATCCCTGCGGCGTGGTGCGCCCCGACGGGTTCTGGATCTACTACAGCGCCGGTCTCTCCTGGCTCCGGGACTGCGGGTTCCCGGAGCCCCGGCACATCGGCGTGGCCTTCGGCCCGGGACCCGAGGGCCCCTTCGAGAAGCACCCGGAACCGCTCTGGTCCCCGGACCCGTCGGTGCCCTGGCGGAACCTCGGGGCCGGCGCCGTCAAGGTGATGCCCTGGGGCGACGGCTGGATCGGCTTTGAGAACGGCATCTACACGGACCCGAAGGGGCATTCCCGGTCGGACATCCGGCTCCACTGGAGCCCCGACGGCCTGCACTGGCAGTTGGCCCACGACGCCCCGCTGGTCCGCCCCGAACCGGGATGGAAGCAGGCCCTGGTCTATGCCCTGGACGTGCGCCCGGTGGGGGACCGGCTCGTGATGTTCTACAACGCGCGGTCCGGCTGGCGCTTCGGGGTCGAGCGGATCGGGAGGGCCGACTGCCTATTGCAGGTGCCCCGATAGCCACTCGCCCACGGTCTGGTACCAGAACCGCCGATTGGCCGGCTTCTGGATGAAATGGTCCTCGTCGGGAAAGACCACCAGGCGGGACTCGACCCCTCGAACCTGGAGCGCCGTGAACAGGAACAGGGCCTGCTCCAGCGGCACCCGGAAGTCGTTGGCCCCGTGGATGACCAGCATCGGGGTCTGGAAGTCCTTCACATAGGACGACGGCGACACCTTCCGATACGCCTCCGGGTGGTCCCAGGGGGTCCCGCCGATGTCCCACTCGGGGAACCACAACTCATCGGTCGTGCCGTACTTGACCTCGAGGAAGGAGGGACCCGCGTGGCTCACCAGGCACCGGAAGCGGTTGCCGGACCGGGCCTCCATCCAGTTCGTCATGTAGCCCCCGTAGGACCCGCCCATCGCGCAGACCCGCCCGAGGTCCAGGTCCGGCCGCGTGGCCTGGAGGTGGTCCAGCCCCTTCAGAAGGTCCTCGTAGGGGCGACCGCCCCAGTCCCGGCTCACGGCGTTGACGAAGGCCTGACCGTATCCGACGCTGCCGGTGGGATTCGGCAGCAGGATGGCGTATCCCAGGGAGGTCAGGGCCAGGGGATTCCACCGGGGATGGAAGGAATCGAGGAAGGCCCCCTGGGGCCCGCCGTGAATGAACATCACCACGGGGCGGGGGCCCGGAACGGGGGCCGATCGGGGGATCATCAGGAAGCCATGCACCCGGGCGGGTCGGCCCGTGGCGGGGTCCACGGCCCCGTCCCACCAGACCTCCTCCACCGATGGCAGGGCCAGGCCCTTCAGGGCCTCGCCACCGAAGTCCGTCAGGGCCTGCCCCACCGACGTTCCGCCGGACCGGAGGTCCCGAGAATGGAGTTCCGCCGGCCGCAGCATCGAGTCCCGGGTGAAGAAGACCCGGTTTCCGACGACGGCCGGGTGATGGCAGGTCGCCGGACCCGTGACCGGGCGGGCCCGGGCGCCGGGCCGGGCCTCGACCCGGTAGAGGGGCAGGCGCCCCTTCTCCATGACCGAGAAGACGATCTCCCGGCCATCGGGGGCCCAGGCGAACTCCTCCACCCAGTCGTCCATCTCGTCAGCAACGATCCAGGTCTTCCCGGACTGTCGGTCCATCACCTGGAGACGCCAGCGGTCCGACTCGAACCCCGGCACCGCCTGGGCCAGCCAGGCGATCCGCTTCCCGTCGGGCGAGAACCGGGGTGCCCGGTCGGCCGCCGGGTTGTCGGTGATCCGCCGGACCTCTCCGCGCTCCACCAGAAAGAGGTCCGTGTTGGTGGACTTCCAGGGGTCCGGGACCTTCTTCGCGGTGTGGACAAGCGCCCCGTCCCGGGAGACGTCGTAGTCCTCCCGTCCGCCGAACGGGAGCGGCAGGGCGTCCCAGGCCGGGTCCAGCACCACGACCTCCGGCGCCCCTCCCGAGGCCCGGACCCGGAACAGGCCCACCCGGGTGCCGTCGGACCACTGGTTCCAGGGACGGACGTAGAGCCGGTCATAGACCATCGCCGAGGTCCGGTCCTTCCGCTCCTTCTGGCGTTCCACCGTGCAGCGGAAGTCCGCCCCACAGGACGCCTCGACCGAGGCGCCAAAGTAGAGGAAGTCCCCGGCCCATCGCAGGTGGTCCAGCGGAATCGGTGATTCCAACAACAAGGAGGGCTCGCCACCGTCCAGCGGCAGCAGGAAGATCCCCTGCTTCCCCTCCCGCTCGCCGACGAAGGCCACCCGCCTGCCGTCGGGCGACAGGGTGAAGGACCCGCCGGTCCGGCCCCCCCGGGTCAGGGGACGGGCCCCCTGCCCTTCCCGAAAGACCCACAGGTCCCGCAGGAACCGAGGCCCCCCGTCGTAGGTCTGGAGCCGGAAGACCACCTCCTGCCCTCCCGGCGTGACCTCGAAGTCCATCACAACGGGCAGGCGCATCACGTCGTCGATGTCCGGGGCCTTCGGGGTCTGCCCCCGGACCGGCATCGCCAGAACCACCAGCACCGCCAGCCCCATTCCCGCACCCGGGGCCCGCCAGATTCCTCTCATGGGTACCTCCTCGGGGAATGCACGGGTCGTCGGACGGACGTCCTCACGGGTCCTCGTTCCAGGACCGGCCCGCCACGATGCCCAGTTCCTTGAGCCGTGTCTGGAAGACCAGGTTCAGGATGGCCTCCCGCATCTCGTCATCGACCCGGTCGAAGTGCCCGGCCACCTCGTATCCGCCCTCCGCGGCCTCGCAGCGGACGACGGTGGCGGGAACGCAGGCCCGGCGACCGTCCTTGGGCATTCGGAGGCAGAACCAGGCCGTGTCGCCCGGACGAACCCGTCGGGACTGGCGCCAGCGGAATCCCGACGCCGAGAGTTCCACCACCGCCGGGGCCAGAGGCACCGTCGGGGACGGCGACGGCCCCACGGAAAACGCCGCCTCGACCTCCACCTGGGCCCGGATGTACTCCCGCTTCTCCACCATCCTCGGCCGACCCTTGGGGAGCAGGTAGATCCGGACCGGCGTGAGCACCTCGTCCACGCTGGCCCGGAGGGCCCAGATCCCCTCCGGTGCCAGGCGGCTCACCAGCACCCGTTCGCCCTTGGTCCACGGAGGCTGGACCTGCATCGGGGCCTCGACGATGAATCCCCGCCCCCGATCGAATCGAAGCACCACCTGCAGCACCTCGAGGTCGGTTTGCCCGAGCCGGACCAGCAGCATCTCGGTCCCCGGCTCCCAGGGCTTCGGCGCCCGGTCGGTCTCTTCCATCGCCCGGCCCCCTCAGTCCCGTACCAGGCGCCTGGCCTGGACCACCTCGGCCTTGAGTTCCCCCGACAGTCGTCCCAGGTCCTCCAGCGCCGCCGCCAGTTGTTCCCCATCCTCGCCGGCGCCTCCCGGGATCCGCTCCATCACCTCTGGAAGGAGCCCGGTCAGGACGTCGAGCCCGGTTCGGAACTCGGAGATCGCACCATTGATCCGGTCGATCACGCCCTGCAGTTCCGCGGGCACGGGGGCAGGCGCCGGGGTCTCGGCAGGCGCCGGCGCGGCCTGAGGCGCGGCCTCCAGCAAGGCGATGCGCTGCTGGAGCCGGTCCCCGACCTCCTGGAGCCGGTCCCGCTCCGCCATGACCTCCTTCAGGCGCTGCTGGAGGTCCGCCACCTGCCGTTGGAGCCCCTCCACCTCGCCCGCCTCCCGGGCCCTGGAGGCCCCCTGGGCCTTCTCCAGTTCCTCCATCAGCCGAGCGACCTTCTTGAACGCGGCCCGGTTGGCCGCCTTCAGTTCCTCGACCTCGGACCCCATGGCCTGGGCCGATGCCCCTTCCCGCCTCGCCTCGGCCAGGGCCTCGGTGGCCTGCTGGATCCCCGCCGAGAGGTCCGCCACCTCCCGCTCCCGGGCCTCCAGGCGGGCCTGGAGAGTCGCCCGGTCCTCGTCAAACTGCCGCTTCAGGACCTCCCAGCGCTCCACTTCCTCCAGCAGGCGGTCCCGCTCCTCGGTGATCGCCGCCAGGGCATGGCGGTCCTCCCCCTGGCCCTGGAGGGCCTGTTCCCGGAGCCTCTCGGCGGCCTCGGCCCGTTCCCGGAGCGCCTCGACCTCCCGTTCCAGTCCCGAGAGGCGTTCCAGGGCCTGGTCCCGTTGCTGCTGGTCCTCCCTGGACCGTTCCATCTCCTGGAGCCGGAGCCTCAAATCCGCCGCCTCCGCCTCCAGGGCCTCCCGCCGGAGTTCTGCCTCCGCGGCCCTCCGGGCCGCCTCGTCGCGTTCCTGCCGCAAGACGTCTCGTTCCAGTGCCAGCCGATCCCGCGCGACCTCGGCCTCCTCACCGCGACGGTTCGCCTCTTCGAGTTCCTCGTGGAGACGCCGTGCGTCCACCTCCATCTGGCTCACGGATCGCTCCAGGCCCGCCAGTCTCTCCCGGAGGGCCGCCGTCTCCTGCAACTCCGTCGCCTGGTGTTCCAGCACCCGGGTCAGGTCCTCGACCTGCGCCTCCAGTTGCCGCTGCCGCTGGCGTCCCTCCTCCAGCAGGGCCTCCTGTTCCGCGAGCCGCTGCCTCAGGGACTCCTCCTGGCCGGGTTCCGGCCGCCGCGGCACCTCCCCCTGCGCTGCCACCGGACCCGCCGAGACCCCGGAGGGCACCGGGGCGGCCGGGGATTCCTCTTCCAGGAACACCACCTCCCCTGCGTCCTGCGATGCGACGGCCGCCCCGTATCCGATGGTCTCCATCGGGCTCGACGGGGCCGGTTCCACCGGAGGCCGGGACCAGGACTCGGTGCCTCGGGGTCCCGACGCCGCCGGGGACGGTCCTGAGGCCTCCGGAATCGGGGGCGGTCCCTCCTCCGTCGCCTCCTCCCGTGCCTCCAGGTCCTCCGGGTCCAGTCGCACGGTCACCTGCAGGGCCCCCAGAAAGACCTTCTCCCCGTCTTCGAGTTCCGCCTCGGCCACCCGCTCCTTCCCCACCCAGACCCCGTTCGCGCTGCGGTTGTCCACCACCCGGACGACGCCCGCCTCCCAGAGGAAGCGCGCATGGACCCGGGAGACCGTGTTGTTGCGGGTCCGAAGATCGCATTCCGGTTGCCGTCCGACCACGACGACCGGCCGGTCCGGTCCCAGGAGCAGGGTCTGCTCGGAACCGTCCTCCCCGGTATAGATCAATCTGGCCACGACCCACCTCCCTCGCGCCCCCGCAGATCCCCGAGCCCGATCAGCGTTCCGATCGCAGCGCCCGGAACCGGCCCTCGGGCCTGCCGGCCGCATCCACGAGGTCCCCCACCAGCACGTGCCCCCCCATGCGAGCGCGAACCGTCCAGGGGTGGCGCATCTCGGAACACTCCAGGGCCGGCGTCTCGGGGTCGATCTGGAACTGGACCTCTCCTTCCTCTCCCTGCTGCACCTGACAGACCGCCAGGCGGGTGGTCGCGCCCCGTTCATCGAGCCAGACGGCCGACGACCCCTTCTTCTGAAGGTCCAGCGCCACCTGGAAGAGTCGCCCCTCGAACCGCTCCCCGCTGCCCTGCCAGCGGTCCCAGAGGCTCGGAGCACAACCCGCTCCCGCCAGGCAGACCCCCGCCAGCAGCACCCATTGGAACCCACGGAGCGTCTCGACCCTCATCCTCTCCTCCTGGCACGTTCCGTGTCGCAACGACCCGTCCGGGTCGAACCAGCACCCGCTCGATTCGTGGCGAGCATAGCCTTCAACGGCCCCTCTTCGCAAGGCACGGGGAGGTTGGCCATGCGCCGTCCGGGAGTGACGCCGCGGTCCGGGCTCCGTAGAGGGGAGCCGCGAACCCGCGCCGGATCCGGGAGGGGTGGAATGGTGATAGACTGCCGCCGTCGCTGGCAGGTCCAGCCCACCAGGAAGGAGGTTCCATGTCCGGGATTGCCGATCTTCGTCCGACGTTTCTGTTCCGTCATTTCGAGGCGCTGCTGGCCATTCCCCGGGGTTCGGGCAACGAGGCGGCCGCCCGCCAGCACGTGCTGTCCTGGGCCCGGGAGCACGGCTGGGACACCCGGACCGACGCCGTGGGCAACGTGGTTGTCGCGGTGCCCGCCACCCCGGGTCACGAGGACGCCCCCACGGTGGTCCTCCAGGGCCACCTGGACATCGTCTGCGAGAAGCATTCCTCGGTCACCCACGACTTCCTGAAGGACCCGATCCCCGCCTGGGTGGACGGCGACGTGATCCGGACCCGGGGGACGACCCTGGGCGCCGACAACGGCATCGGCGTGGCCGCTGCGATGGCCGTCGCCGAGGATCCCGAGGCGGTCCACGGCCCGCTGGAACTGCTGTTCACGATCGACGAGGAGACGGGGATGACCGGGGCCTTCGGGCTCCAGGCGGACCTGTTGCGAGGCCGCGTGATGCTGAACCTGGACTCGGAGGACGAGGGGACCCTCTTCGTGGGGTGTGCCGGTGGCGGAGACTCGATCCTCCACCTGCCCGTCACCCGTTCCCCGGCGCCCCTCGGCACCGTGTGCCTTGAAGTCTCCGTCTCCGGGCTGAAGGGGGGACACTCGGGTCTGGACATCGGCCAGAACCGTGGAAACGCCCTGAAGATCCTGGCCCGGGCCCTGGCCTTCGCCGCGCCGGGAGGGGACCTCGGCATCGCCGGGATGAACGGGGGCAGCAAGCGCAACGCCATCCCCCGGGAGGCCCGGGCCGTGGTCCACATTCCCGGGACCCAGGCCCGGTCGTTCCAGGAACGGATCCAGGAATTCGCCCGAATCATGGCCGAGGAACTGGGCGCCGCCGACCCGGGCCTGGTCATCCAGGTCGCAGCGACGCCCGATGACCGGGCCCCCATCACCCGTTCCGGGGACCTGATCCGGCTATTGCTGGCGCTGCCTCACGGGCCCCTGGCCATGAGCAGCGAGATCCCGGGCCTGGTCCAGACCTCGACGAACCTGGCCATCGTGACCCTGGAGGACCACGAGTGCCAGGTCGTCTGCAACAGCCGGTCCTTCATCGGCACGGCCATGGAGGCCGTTCGGCAGGGAATCCGGGCCGCCGTGGAACTGGCCGGCGGGACGGCGGACCTGGTGGGGCAGTACCCGGGCTGGCGACCGAACGTGAACAGCCAGGTGCTCCAGGTCTGCCGGGAGGTCTGGCGCGAGGTGTCGGGCCGGGACGCCCTGGTGACGGCCATTCACGCCGGGCTCGAGTGCGGCGTCATCGGAGAGCGGGTCCCCGGGATGGACATGATCTCCTTCGGCCCGGACATCCGGGGCGCCCACTCCCCCGACGAGCACGTCTCCATCTCCTCGACCGGGCGGTTCTACGACTACCTGAAGGCGGTCCTCCGGCGGCTCGCCTGATCCGGTCTGCCTCCGATGGGGCCCATCCACCGGCCTTGCGCACCAGCGTCCCGTTCCCGTAGGATTCCTCCGTCCAGGGGAGGAGACCGATGCCCAGAATCCTGTTGCCGGTGATGCTGGCGGTCCTGGCCGTCCTCTGGCAGCCCCGGTCGGCCACATCCCAGTGTCCCAGTGGAGACAAGTACATCTCGAACACCTGCGTGACGATCACCGCCACTGGTTGCTGCAACGACGCCGATCACGTGCGCTATTGCTACAATGGGGTCCTCTGCGAGCGGTACTGCGTGAGCGACTGGTGCGGCTGGTCCTCAAGCCGGTACACCTGCACCAGCAGCCAGACCTCGGACCCCTCGGGCGCCTTCCCCCGGCCATGCCCCTGCGACTGCTCGGGCAAGGAGTGCGGCGACGACGGCTGCGGCGGGTCCTGTGGGACCTGCACGGCCACCTACCAGTGGGAGTGTCGCCAGGGCATCTGCGTCTGCACCCGGGACTGCACGAATCGCCAGTGCGGATCCGACGGGTGCGGCGGATCCTGCGGCACCTGTCCCACGGGCAAGGTCTGCTCCCGGAACCAGTGCATCGACAAGCCGTGCACGCCGGCCTGCGTCGAGCGGGTCTGCGGGTCGGACAAGTGCGGCGGGTCCTGTGGCACCTGCCCGCCGGACGAGGAATGCAACGAGTACAACGGTCAGTGCGTCGGGGCCGCCTGTACCCCGAACTGCGCCAATCGCCAGTGCGGGGACGACTCCTGCGGCGGCTCCTGCGGCGACTGCCCCAATGGCTTCTCCTGCGATGCATCGGGCGTCTGCCGCCCAGGGACCTGCCAGCCCGCCTGCCAGGGTCGGGAGTGCGGACCGGACGGCTGCGGCGGATCCTGCGGCGACTGCCCCGAAGACAAGGTCTGCGATGTGGGTCCCGGGACCTGCACGGTCCCGGCGTGCCTTCCAGCCTGCCAGGATCGGCAGTGCGGCGATGACGGATGCGGCGGAGTCTGCGGCGTCTGCCGGACTCCCGAGGTCTGCACCCAGACGTTCCAGTGCCTCGTCCCCTGCGAGCCTCGGTGTGCCGACAGACAATGTGGCGACGACGGCTGCGGCGGGTCCTGTGGGACCTGCGGCGAGGGCCTCTACTGCGACGAGAACCATCGCTGCCGGGCCGGCACGCCCCCGGACCCGGGCCCCGGGGAGGACGCGGCTCCCGACCCGGGAGACCGGGGGAGCCCCGGAGAGGAGGAGGACCAGGGTGGCACGACCCCGCCCCCGGTCACTTGCCCGCCGGGAACCGTGTTGCGCTACGGGTCCTGCGTGCCTGCGGAGACCGGCGGGGGCAAGTCGGGATGCGCCCTGTCGGGGCGGTCCTCCGGGTCCTGGACGCTGACCCTGGTTCCCCTGGTGGCCCTGGCTGCGACCCGACGTCGCCGCAGGGCCTGATCCCCGTCAGAAGAGCCCGGGATCCAGAGGAGGGGCCAGCACCTCGGCCTCGAGCCCCAGGTCGGCCAGTTGCCGGCGCAATCTCGGTGCCCCGGGTCCCCAGAGGACCAGCCGGGCCGCCCTGACGACCCGGACCAGCCGGGCCAGCGCGACCGGTCCACCGCCGAACACCACCCGCAACGACCGGATTCCCCCCCGGAAGCCGGCCTCCGGGACCGGTCGGTCCCCGGAGGCGATCCAGAGGGCCATGGCCCTCGGCGGCAGGGGGTCCCGGCCATCCCAGGCCCGGACCGGCGGCAGGTCCAGTCTCTGTCGCCTCCCAACCCGGCACAAGGCCGGAATCCTTGCAGGAACCCCGATGGGGTCGGTGGTTTGCCCCAGGCGTTGCAGCACCCGGAGGGCACTTCCGGGTCCCTCGACCACCAGGCAGATGGCCTCGCCACGATCCCGGGCCTCCGATTCGAGGCCCGGGAGCCTCGCCTCGGGGACCTCCTCGGCGACCTCGACCCCCGGGGGCATCGGGACGGGGTCCCGGGCCCCGACGAGCAGGGTGCCCACGGATCGCCCCGGTTCCGATCCCCAGTGCTCCACCAGGGAGTCCTCGTCCCCCTCCCGCAGGTACAGCAGGCGCGCCGATCCCCGTTCCACCCACAGGCACGAGGCCCCCGGAGTGCCGCCGGTGGGCTCGGCGGCCAGTCGCAGCCTCCCGAGCCCGAGGGTGCCCACCAGGGGCAGGGCCCGGGCGCCGGGACGCAGCACCCCCAGCAGCCCCAGCATCTCTGGACGGCACAGGACCTGGCCCCGAAGTCGTCGGCGTCCCAGGGCGTCCAGCGAGGACAAGAACCCCACCCCCGGACCGGGCCAGGCGTCGAACCAGAGGGGGCTTCCCCGGAGGCGGACCCCCGGACCGGAAGGGGACCACTCCAGTTCGATGTCCCCGGGCGTCATGGGGCCCTCCCGCGATGCCGGATCACGCCAGGGGCAGCCGCACCTCGAACTCGGTCCGCAACCCCGGCACGCTGCGGACCGTCACGTCCCCCCGGTGCTCCTGGCAGGCCTGCTTCACGATCGCCAGCCCCAGGCCGGTACCCCGGGCCTTGGTGGTGAAGAAGGCGTCAAAGACCCTGGGAAGGTCCTCCGGGGGAATGCCCGGCCCGTTGTCGATCACCCGGACCACCGCAACCGACGGGTTGACGCCCCGATCGACCCCCATCCGGATCTCGACCTCGCCAGGACGATCGAGGGCCTCCACGGCGTTCTTGCACAGGTTCAGGAAGATGCGATAGAGGCGATGGCGGTCCCCCGGCACGACGACCCCGGGTTCCAGGTCCATCCGAATGTGGTGCAGGCTCGCCTGGGGCATTCCCCGGACCACCTCCGCCACTTCCGACAGGAGGTCTCCCAGGTCCACCTCGGTCCACTCGCCGGTCCGGGGCCGCGCGTAGTCCAGGAGTTCGGTGATCCACTCGTTGAGCCGGTCGATCTCCCGGATCATGATCTCCAGCGGACGCTGCTCCTCGGCCTCCCCGGAACGGGAGGCCTGGATCATCTGGGCCGATGCGGAGATCGCGGCCAGGGGGTTGCGAATCTCGTGGGCCACGACCGCCGCCAGTTTCCCGATCACCGCCAGGCGTTCCTCGGCCTTCCGCTGCTCCTCCAGGCGTCGGACATGGGTGACGTCGGCGAGATCCAGGATGCGCCCGATGGGCTCCCCCATGCGGTCCATGAGCGGCGAGACCCCGACCTGAAGCCATCGATCCGATCCGTCCGCCGCCACGCACCGAAAATCGAAGGGGCCCGCTCCCCGTTCCACCAGGGGACGCAGGTCCGGCACCAGGTCGAAGAGGACCCGTCCCCGGGAGTTGCGCATGTCCAGCCCCAGCAACTGCTCCGCGGCTCGGTTGATGTGCAGCACCCGGTCGTCCAGGCGACAGGTGATCACCCCATTGTTCAGGGAGGCCAGGATCGACTCGTGGAGCTGGCGCAGGTCCTCCAGGCTGGTCCGGTAGCGCTCCCGCTGCAGGTCCGCCCGGCGCATCTGGGCCAGCAGGAATCCCGACAGGACCCCGATGCTCACAAAGGCCACGAGGTTCAACGCCAGGGAATAGAGGACCGAAGACGCCGTGCCCCGGGCCAGCACTCCCCCGAGGAATCCCGGAATCGCCACGGCCCCCAGTTCCAGGGCTGCGATCATCCCCATCAACACCGCGGACAGCCCGATTGCGAACCAGGTCCCGGTCCTCCCGGCGAGAATGCCCGCCACGATGATGTTGAGGGAAAAGAAGAACGTGAAGGCCGACCCGGTGCCGCCGGTGGCGGCCACCAGCATGGCCGACAGGAGGCCGTCCTGGACCGATTGGGCCATCGCGACGATCAGGAGTCCCCGGTGAGTCCGGACGGCCATGAGGATCGGAAACCAGATCGCCGCCGGCACCAGCCAGATCAGGGCGACCCGCATGAGCGTGCCCCGGACGACCTCCAGCAAGGACCCTCCCGTGCCCCGGCCAAAGAAGGCGGTCGCCGCCACCAGCACCAGCAGGCTCGCGATCCGCAGCCAGGACATCCACAGGAGTTTCCGCCGCAGGCCCGCAACGACCCAGGGCGCCCGGGGGTCGTCCAGGCGCCCGAGGTGAGACGCCTCGGACAGGATCGCCGGGGTGTAGTCGTGACCGCCGGAAGGGGACATCCCGGGCCGTGGGGATTCGGACGCCACGGTCTATTTCCCAGTCCCGGAGAGGTTGTCGGCCATCGAGAAGATCGGCAGGTACATCGCGATCAGCACGAAGCCCACCATGCCGCCGATGACGATCATCAGCATCGGCTCGATCATGGACGTCAGGGCCTCCACCGAGGCATCCACCTCGTCGTCGTAGAAGTCCGCGATCTTGGTCAGCATCACGTCCATCGCGCCGGTGGACTCGCCGACGGCAATCATCTGGACCACCATCTTCGGGAAGATCCTGGCCTCATCCAGCGGGCCCGCAATGTTCTTTCCCTCGGCCACCTTGGACCGGGTGTACTGGATCCCCTTCTCGATCACCCGGTTGCCCGCGGACCGGGCCACGACGTCCAGGCCGTCCAGGATCGGGACGCCCGAGGAGACGAGGGTCCCGAGGGTCCGGGTGAACCGGGCGATGGAGGACTTCTGCACCAGGGTGCCGATGACCGGGATCTTCAGCAGCAGCAGGTCCAGCAGGTAGGCCCCGGTCTTGCTCCGCTTGAACAGCACGAACCCGACGATCACCGCCGTGGCCACCAGGGCAAACCACGGGACGTTGTGCAGGAACTTGTTCGAGAGGTTCACCACGAACTGCGTCAAGGCCGGCAGTTCCCGGTTGCCGACGCCCTTGAAGATGCCCGCCATCGACGGGATCACCTTGCCCAGCAACAGCACCAATGTCCCGCCTGCGGCGATCAGGACGAAGGAGGGATATTTCAACGCCCCCTGGACCTTCTGCCGGAGTTTCATGGATTTCTCGGTGTAGGAGGCCAGGCGGTTCAGGATCGTGTCCAGGATGCCGCCGACCTCGCCGGCCTGGACCAGGGAGATGAAGAGGGTGTCGAAGACCTTGGGGTGCTTCTTCAGGGCATCGGCGAGCGTCGAACCCTGCTCCACCTGGCCCTTCACCGAGAGGATCACCTTCTTGAACTGGGGATCGGGCTCCTGGCTCCCGAGGATGTCCAGGCACTGCACCAGGGGCAGGCCCGCGTCGATCATGGTGGCCAGCTGCCGGGTGAAGACCACCAGGGTCTTGGTCTTGACCCCACCCAGGCTCGGGAGCGTGATCTCGATCTGTCCCCAGGCCCGGGAGACCTTGGTCGGCTGGACCCCGGAGGCCCGGACCCGGGCCTCGGCCTCGGCCAGGTTGGAGGCCTCCACGGTCCCCTTCCGGAACTGCCCCTCCCGGGTCGTTCCTTCATACTGGAACTTCGCCATCCGGAGTCCTCCTGCCCGGCCGGGCCGCCCGTTCCAGCCCTCAGAGACCGGCCTGGGCCATCATGTTCTGCAACTCCTCCAGGTCCCCCGCCCGCAACAGGGCCTCGTCCTTCGTGATCAGCCGCTCCTTCACCAGGCGCAGCAGGCTCTGGTTCAGGGTCTGCATCCCGGACCGCCCCTGGCCCATCTGCATCTGGGAGTAGATCTGGTGGATCTTCCCCTCCCGGATCAGGTTCCGGACCGCCGGCGTCGGCATCAGGAGTTCCAGGGCCATCACCCGCCCCCGGCCGTCCATCCGGGGCAGCAACTGCTGGCACAGGATCCCCTCGATCACGAAGGCGAACTGACCCCGCACCCGCTCCTGCTGCTCCACCGGGAAGAGGTCCATCACCCGGTTGATCGTCTGGGCCGCCGAGTTGGTGTGCAGGGTCGAGAGCACCAGGTGCCCCGTCTCGGACAGGCGCAGCGCCGTCTCCATCGTCTCGGTGTCCCGGATCTCGCCCACGAGCACGACGTCCGGGTCCTGCCGCATCACGTAGCGCAGCGCATCGGAGAAGGTCTGGGTGTCGGACCCCACCTCCCGCTGGTTCACAATGCAGTTCTTGTGGGTGTGCAGGAACTCGATGGGGTCCTCGATCGTGATGATGTGGCCACGCCGGCGCTGATTGATCAGGTCGATCATCGAGGCCAGCGTGGTGGACTTCCCGGACCCGGTGGGTCCCGTGACCAGGATCAGGCCCCGGGGCCGGTCCACCAGCTGGTAGATCGCCGACGGCAGGCCCAGTTCCTCGAAAGTCAGGATGCGGGTGGGGATCTGCCGCAACGCCCCGGCGATGCTGCCCCGCTGGCGGAAGAAATTGGCCCGGAACCGGCTCACTCCCTTCCACTGGAACGACAGGTCGATCTCGTTGCGCTCCTCGAAACGCTTCTTCTGGCTCTCGGTCAGGATCGAGTAGGCCAGTCGCTGGGTGTCCGCTGGCGTCAGGGGCGGGACCTTCACCGGGTAGAGGTTGCCGTCCACCCGGAGGTGAGGCGGCGTCCCGACCGTGAGGTGGAGGTCCGAGGCCCCCTTCTCGACCATCACCTGGAGCAGTGCATGGATTTCCAGGACCGGTGTCCCGGGCGGCGGGCTCTGGGACTTCGGGGTGGAAGGCCCTGGGGAATTCATGGTCCTCCCTGGTCAGTCGGCGCGGGTCACCCGGAGCACCTCCTCGATGGTGGTGACGCCGGCCTTCACCTTCGCCAGACCCGCCTGGCGCAGTGACATCATCCCCAGCCGCATGGCCTCCCGCTTCAGTTCCACTGCCGAGAAGCCCTGGAGGATGGCCTCCTTGATCTCGTCCCCGACGGGCATCACCTCGTAGATGCCGCTCCGGCCCTTGTAGCCCGTCTCGTTGCAGACACGGCATCCCCGGCCCTTCATCGGGACGACGCTCTTCGCCTCCTTTTCCGAGAACCCGATCTGCATCAGGACCTCCGGCGAGACCGGGGCCGGTTCCTTGCACTCCTTGCAGATCTTTCGGACCAGTCGCTGGGCCAGGACCAGGATCAGCGAGGCCGTCACCAGGAACGGCTCGATGCCCATGTTCAGCAGCCGATTGATCGTCGAGGGGGCGTCGTTGGTGTGCAGCGTCGAGAGCACCAGGTGCCCCGTCAGGGCGGCCTTGACCGCTGTCTCCGCCGTCTCGAAGTCCCGGATCTCCCCGACCATGATGATGTCCGGGTCCTGCCGGAGGAAGGACCGCAGCGCCGCGGCGAAGGTCAGCCCGATCTCCTCCCGGACGTGCACCTGGTTGATCCCCGGGATGTTCATCTCGACCGGGTCCTCGGCGGTGGAGATGTTCTCGGTCGTGGTGTTCAGTTCCGTCAGGGCCGAGTAGAGCGTCGTGGACTTTCCGGACCCCGTCGGACCGGTGACCAGCACCATGCCCCAGGGCTGGTGGATGGCCTCCCGGAACTGCCGCAGGGGGACCTCCTCGAATCCGATGGCCGCCAGGTCCAGTTTCAGGGCGCTCTTGTCCAGGACTCGGGCGACCACCTTCTCCCCGAAAAGGCAGGGGAGGATGCTGATTCGGAAGTCGACCTCCTTCTCCTTGCCCATCACGAGCCGGATCCGGCCGTCCTGGGGCAGACGGCGCTCGGCGATGTCCAGTTCCGCCATGATCTTGATGCGGGAGACGATGGCATTGCGCAGGCGCATCGGCGGGCGCATCACCTCGTAGAGCACGCCGTCCATCCGGTAGCGGACCCGGAAGTCCTTCTCGTAGGCCTCGATGTGGATGTCCGAGGCCCCGCGCTTCACCGCATCCACCAGGATCATGTTGACGAGCCGGACGACCGGGGCCTCCTCGGTGGCCTTCGCCAGTTCCGTGAGGTCCACCTGCTCGTCCTTCACCACGTCGATCCGGCCCGGTTCCTCCTCCCCCTCGATCTCCTCGAAGAGGGACTTCAGGCGCTCGTCGTGCTGAGTGGTTCCGTAGTACCGCTCGATGGCCTTCCGGATGGACGTCTCCGACGCGACGAGGACCTCGACGTTGAGTCCCGTCAGGAACTTCAGGTCGTCCATCGCGTAGATGTTTCCCGGGTCGCTCATCGCCACGATCAGCGTCGAACCCTGGCGCATGATCGGCATCAGGACATGGCGCTCGGCCACCTCCCGGGGCACCAGTTTGACGGCCTCCTCGCTGACGTCGGCCTCGTCGAGGTTGATCGACGGGACCCCGTACTGGCGGGACAGGAAACTGATGAGGTGACTCTCTTCGAGGTAGCCCAGTTTCGCCAGCGTGTAGCCCAGGTTCTCGCCATCCTGCTGGACCCGCTGGGCGTCCTGCAACTGGCTCAGGTTGATCAGTTTCTCCCGGAGGAGCAGTTCCCCCAGGCTGCTCCCGGGGCCCCCGACCCGGGCCGGGGTGTAGTCCCCCCCGCCCCCGACACGGGAGGGCAGCCGATCGGTCGTCCGGGACGAGGCTTCATCCTTCGTGGGATCCCTGGGGTCTTCCGGCATCGAAATCGTCCTCTCTCCGGGTGGCCAGGAGCCTCCTGTGGCCATTGATGGTACGTGCGGAAAGGGCTTGAAGTCAAGAATCTCCGGGGATCCCGACCTGGCCGGCGGCAGGGGGATTCGCCGCCGCGATGGCCCCTCCGCCCTGCATCGGAGGGCGGACCCCGAGACTCCCCTGCTAGGCGATCCCACGCCAGGAGTTCAGGATCTTCAGGTAGTTCCCCCGCTCGTAGGCCGAGGGGTCCGCGACCCGGGCCAGGCTCATGGCCCCCTGCATCTGCGTCACGGACTCGTAGTCGTGGTCCGCCATCCACTTCGTCAGGCCCTCGATCAGCGTCGCGGCCTCTCCGGGTCCTCTTCGAAGCAACGCCGAGACCACCTGGACCGCCCGGGCGCCGGCCATGAGGCTCTTCACCACGTCCACCGCGTCGTGGACGCCCCCGGTGACGGCCAGGTCCGCCGGGACCCGCCCGAACAGCAGGGCGAGCCAGCGCAACCGGAGCAGCAATTCCGCCGGCGTCGAGAGGCGCAGGGACGGCTCCACCTCCAGGCGCTCCACGTCGATGTCGGGCTGGTAGAAGCGGTTGAACAGGACGATCCCGTCGGCCCCCGCCGCTGCCAGCCGGGAGGCGAAGTTCCCGAGGGCGGTGTAGAAGGGCGAGATCTTCACGGCCACGGGGATCGTGACCGCTGCCTTCACCGACCGGACCACCTCCAGGGCCTGGGCCTCGACCTCCTCGGGGGACTCGTCGGGGCTCCCGGCGACCCGATAGAGGTTCAGTTCCAGGGCGTCGGCTCCGGCCTGCTGGATCAGGCGGGCATGGTCCGTCCAGCCCTTCCCCGTGATCCCGTTCAGGCTGCCGATCACGGGGCAGGTGACCGCCTGCTTCACCTTCCGGACCTGCTCCAGGTAGTTCTCGGGCCCCAGGCGATACTCCGCGGGCTCCGGGAGGTAGGAACGAGCCTCTGCAAAGGACTCCGCCACCAGTTCCCGGTCCAGGTGGTCGGTCCACTGCTCCTGGAGCAGTTGCTCCTCGAAGAGGCTGTGCATCACGATGGCCCCGACGCGGGCCTCCTCAAGACGCCGCACCGCGTCCAGGTCATCCACCAGCGGACTCGCCCCGACCACGATGGGGTTGCGCAACTCGATCCCCAGGTAGTTCGTCTTCAGGTCCATCGGTCTCCTCCTCGCCCGTTCAGGGCTCGCCCTGCGTCCCCTCCACCTTCGCCGCGGGCATCGCCATGTTCGCGATCTGCTCGTAGACCGCAAACCGGCTCGCCGCCTCCCGCTGGGCCTGGGCCATCAGTCGGGCGAAGGCCTCGGGATTCTGCCGCTCCACCATCCGGAACCGGGTCTCGTTCCGGGCATAGGCGGCGATCTCGGTCTTCGGCGCACCCGAGTCCAGTTGCAGCGGGCTCAGGCCCTGGGCCAGTCGCCGGGGATCGAACCGCAGCAGGGGCCAGTGGCCCGATTCCACCGCGAGCCGCTGCTGATCGGGTCCGTTGACCAGGTCGTAGCCGTGGGCGATGCAGTGGGAGTAGGCGATGATGATCGACGGCCCCGGATAGGAATCGGCCTCCTCGAATGCCTTCACGACCTGGGCGTCCCTGGCCCCCATGGCGACCCTGGCCACGTAGACGTTGCCATAGGCCATCGCCATCATGGCCAGGTCCTTCTTGGGCATCGCCTTGCCCGCCATCGCGAACTTCGCCGCGGCACCCAGCGGCGTGGCCTTCGAGGCCTGGCCGCCGGTGTTGGAATAGACCTCGGTGTCCAGCACCAGCAGGTTCACGTCCCGGCCCTGGGCCAGGACGTGGTCCAGGCCGCCATAGCCGATGTCGTAGGCCCAGCCGTCGCCACCGACGATCCAGACCGACTTCCGCACCAGATAGTCGGCGACCTGTTCCAGCGCCCGGGCCGCGGGGTCCGCGACGCCCTTGAGGACCTCCCGAAGGGCCTGCACCCGCTGGCGCTGTTCGGCGATCCCCTGCTCCGAGGACTGATCCGCCTCCAGCAGCCCCTGGACCAGGGCGTCGCCCACGACCCCGGACAGTCTCTGGAGCAGCAGGACGGCCAGTTCGCGGTTCTGGTCGATGGCCAGCCGGAACCCGAATCCGAACTCGGCGTTGTCCTCGAAGAGGCTGTTGGACCACGCCGGCCCGCGGCCGTTGGCATCCACCGCGTAGGGGGTCGTCGGCAGGTTGCCGCCGTAGATCGACGAGCACCCGGTTGCGTTGGCGATCACGGCCCGGTCACCGAACATCTGGGACAGCAGCTTGATGTAGGGCGTCTCGCCGCACCCGGCGCAGGCGCCGCTGAACTCGAAGAGGGGACGCAGGAACTGGGTCCCCTTGACCGTGGCCTTGATCTGGGTCCGGTCGGGGTCCGGCAGCGCCAGGAAGAACTCGAAGTTGGCCCGCTCGGACTCCCGCAGCGGCATCTGGGGCGCCATGTCCAGGGCCTTGTGCTTCGGGTTGGTCTTGTCCTTGGCGGGACACACCACCGCGCAGAGCTGGCAGCCGGTGCAGTCCTCGGGGGCCACCTGCAGCAGGTACTTCCAGCCCTTGTACTCGACCCCCTTGTAGTCGGCCGACTTGAACGTCGGGGGAGCGCCTTCCAGGGCCTCGGGAGGCACCACCTTGGGCCGGATGGCCGCGTGGGGGCAGATGATCGCGCACTTGTTGCACTGGATGCAGAGGGCCGGGTCCCAGACCGGAATGTCCAGCGCGATGTTCCGCTTCTCCCACCGGGTGGTCGCCGTGGGCCAGGTCCCATCCGGGGAGAAGGCCGAGACGGGCAGGTGGTCCCCCCGGTTGGCCATCATGGTCGCCGTGACGGTCTGGATGAACTCCGGGGCCTGTTCCGACACGATCGGGGGGCGCCCACGGGTCGCGGTGACCCGATCCGGAACCTTCACCTCGAAGAGGTGCTGGAGGGTGTGGTCGATGGCCTCGTAGTTCTTCTGGACGATGGCCTCGCCCTTCTTGCCGTAGGTCTTCTTGACGGCCTTCTTGATCTGGGCGATGGCCTCCTCCCGGGGCAGCACCCCCGAGATGGCGAAGAAGCAGGTCTGCATGATCGTGTTGATGCGGACCCCCATCCCGGTGTCCTTCGCCACCCGGTAGGCATCGATGACGTAGAAGCGCAGGTTCTTGTCCACGATGTCCTGCTGCACCTCCCGGGGCAGGTGGTCCCAGACCTCCTCGGGCCCGAAGGGGGAGTTCAGCAGGAAGGTGCCCCCGGGAACCAGCGCCCCGGTCATGTCGTACTTGTCCAGGAAGACCCACTGGTGGCAGGCGACGAAATTGGCCTTCCGGATCAGGTAGGCGCTCCGGATGCGCCGAGGGCCAAACCGGAGGTGACTCACGGTGACGGCCCCGGCCTTCTTGGAGTCGTAGACGAAGTAGCCCTGGCCGAAGTTGTCCGTCTCCTCGGCGATGATCTTGATGCTGTTCTTGTTGGCGCCGACGGTCCCATCGCTTCCGAGTCCATAGAACAGGGAGCGGATCACGTCCGGGGGTTCGATGTCGAACTCGGGGTCATGGTCCAGGGACAGGTGGCTGACGTCGTCGTGGATGCCCACCGTGAACCGGGAACGGGGCTTCTCCCGCCCGGCCTCCTCGTACACCGCCCGGATCATGGCCGGGGTGAATTCCTTCGACGACAGGCCGTAGCGCCCCCCGATCACGGTCGGCATCGCCGCCAGGTGCAGGCGCCCCTGGTGGGCCGCCTCGGTCAGCGTCGCCAGGACGTCCAGGAAGAGCGGCTCGCCATGGGCCCCGGGCTCCTTGGTCCGGTCCAGCACCGCGATGGACCGGGTCGTCCGGGGCAGCGCCGCCAGGAAGTCCGCCGTCGACCAGGGACGGTAGAGACGGACCCGGACCAGGCCGATCCGCTCACCCCGAGCCAGGGCCCATTCCACGTACTCCTGGGCCGTGTCCCCGCCGGACCCCAGGATCACCAGCACCTGTTCGGCCTCGGGGTGGCCCACGTAGTCGAAGAGTCGGTAGGCGCGGCCCGTCAGTCGGGCGAAGCGGTCCATCTCCTGCTGCACGATCCCCGGGCATGCCTGGTAGAAGGGATTGCAGGCCTCCCGGGCCTGGAAGAAGACGTCGGGATTCTGGGCCGTTCCCCGGAGGACCGGCCGATCGGGCGTCAAGGCCCGGGCACGGTGGGCGGCGATGCATTCCTCGTCCAGCATCGCCCGGAGGTCGTCGTCGGTCAGTTCCTCGATCTTGGCCACCTCGTGGGAGGTCCGGAACCCGTCGAAGAAGTGCAGGAAGGGAACCCGGGACCGGAGGGTCGCCGCCTGGGCGATCAGGGCGAAGTCGTGGGCCTCCTGCACGCTGCCGGAGGAGAGCATCGCAAACCCCGTGTTCCGGCACCCCATCACGTCCGAGTGGTCCCCGAAGATCGAGAGGGCGTGGGTCGCGACGGTCCGGGCCGAGACGTGCATCACGAAGGCATTGAGTTCCCCGGCGATCTTGAACATGTTGGGGATCATGAGCAGCAGGCCCTGGGAGGCCGTGAACGTCGTCGTCAGAGCCCCGGCCTGGAGCGCCCCGTGGACCGCCCCGGCGGCACCTCCCTCGGACTGCATCTCGACCACCCGGGGCACGACGCCCCAGATGTTCTTGCGCCCGAAGGCCGACCACTCGTCTGCCCACTCCCCCATGTTCGAAGAGGGCGTGATGGGGTAGATCGCGATGACCTCATTGGTGCGATGGGCCACCGAGGCGGTGGCCTCGTTCCCATCCACCGTGATGATTCGACGCGCTGCCATCGAAGACTCCTGCGTGGCGGGCCACCGGGGCACGCCTTGAGGTTTCCCTTGCGGAATCGAAGACTTGTCGGTTCCGCGACCGGGGCGGAGTCTATGGGCCGCCCCCCGGGAAGTCAAGACGAAAAGCCGGCCGATCCCCGCCATCTGCCGTTCCCGGGACTTCGGGGGCACGACGATCGGTTCTTGGGAATGGCTCCGGGTGGGATACAATGCCCCCGGTCCCGACCTCGGCGGAGGAGAGCGGATGCCCGGTCAACTGGTCCTTGCATCGGCGTCGCCCAGGAGGCGCGAACTGCTGGAGAAGGTCGGCTTCTCGGTCAAGGCGATGCCGATCCACATCGACGAGGAGCCTCGTCCCGAGGAGGCCCCGGAGACCTACGTGAAGCGGATGGCCAGGACCAAGGTCCTCTCGGTGGTGGAACGGATCCAGCAGACCCTCTACCCCACCGAGGCCGAGGCCCAGCGCCTCCGGTCGGGCCTCATGCGGGAGACGCCGCTCCGGTGGGTCCTCGGTGCCGACACGACGGTGGTGATGGACGGGAACCGGACCTGCGGCAAGCCTCGGGACCACGAGGAGGCCGTCGAGATCCTGTCGGCCCTCGCAGGGCAGGAGCACTGTGTGATCACGGGGTTCTGCCTCTACGACATGCGCAAGTCCAAGGAGGGCCTCCAGGCCGTCACAACCATCGTCCGCATGAAACCGATGTCCCGGGTGGAGATCGAGAAGTACCTCTCGGTGGGCGAATCGATGGACAAGGCCGGCGCCTACGCGATCCAGGGCGTGGGGGCCTACCTGGTGGAACAGATCTCCGGGTCCTACACCAACGTGGTGGGACTCCCCCTCTGCCAGGTGGTCGAGATGATGACCGAGATGGGAGCCACCGACGTGCTGCCCTTCTGAGGAGGCCCCCGGGAGATGGCATCGATGGTCGATCGGGAGACACCGTTCGCGGCCAGGCTTGCGGCCGTGCGGGACCGGATCGCCGAGGCCTGCCGGTCGGCGGGCCGGGACCCGGCCGAGGTGCGGCTGGTCGGCGTCTCGAAGACCCGCCCCGCCGCCGAGGTCCTGGCGGCCCTCGAGGCGGGACTGGCCGACTTCGGGGAGAACTACGCCCAGGAACTGGAGCGCAAGGCCCGAGAGGTCCAGGAGGCCGGAGGCCGTCCCCGGTGGCACTTCATCGGACATCTCCAGACCAACAAGGTCCGACGGGTGCTGCCCCTCCTGGCGTCGGTCCACTCGGTGGACCGCCCCTCTCTGGTCCGGGAACTGGGAGCCGGCACGGACCCGGGACATCCCCTGGAGGTCTTCGTGGAGGTCAACCTGGGCGACGAGGCGTCCAAGACCGGGGTTCGGGCGGCCGACGCCGAGGACCTCTGCCGGCAGGTTCTGGCCGCTCCGGGCCTTCGGCTGGTCGGCCTGATGGGAATGCCTCCCCTGGCACCGGACCCCGAGGCCTCCCGCCCCCATTTCCGACGGCTCCGTGACCTCCTGCGGGACCTGCAGCGACGCCTCCCCTGCCCCCCCGAGACCTTCCGCCATCTCTCGATGGGCATGAGCGACGACCTGGAGGTGGCGGTCCAGGAGGGGGCCACCTGGGTCCGGGTCGGGACCGCCCTCTTCGGACCCCGGAGGACGCCGTGAACCGGGAACGCCCCTGGGTCGCACCCCTGGTGGAGGCCCTCTTCGTCGCCCTGGGGCTCACGGTGGTCTTCGTCTTCTCGTTCCGGCCCAACTGGGACATCGACATCTTCTGGCACATCGCCACCGGCCGGTGGATCGTGGACCACGGCGCCCTGCCCCACACGGACATCTTCAGCGCCACCGACCCGGGCCGGCCCTGGACGCCGTTCCAGTGGCTCTACGAGGTCGCCATGTCCGAACTGGAGTCCCGGGTCTCCTTCACCGGGATCCGGGTTCTCCACGCCTCCCTCTTCGTTGGCACCTTCGCCCTCTGGTGGTGGTGGTTCCGGCGGGTCTTCCGATCCCGGATCGCGGCCGCCGTCCTCTGGTCCCTGGCCCTGGTCCTCTGCCTGGACCGCTTCCGGGTGCGCCCGGAGGCCTTCAACTTCTTCTTCACGGCCCTGACGATCCCCCTCTTCCCCCTGTGGCCCTGGGAGGAGCCCCGCCCTTCCCTGCGATCCCGGGCCATCACGCTGGCCCTCGTGGGAGCCCTCTGGGCCAATCTCCATGCCGGCGGGGCCCTCTGGCTCCCCCTCTCCCTGGGGGCGGTGCTGGCCGGGGCGGTCCTGGCCTGGCTCGCGAACCGTTCCTCCCGGGACCGCCTCGGAGACCTCCGCGAATCGACCGGGCTCTTCCTGGCCGCCCTCCTGCCGATGATCCCGATGCCCGGCTTCCTGAAGGGGGTCCATCAGGCCTTCGCGATGTACCAGGAGAGCATGGTCCTGATCCCCGAGTGGCACCCGCCGGCGGCCTACTTCCATCCGGCCTTCGGGGGGCGGCTGACCCCGGCCCATGCGGTCTGCGGCGCCTTCCCCTACCTGCTGCTCCTGGGGCTCGCCCTGGTGACGATCCACGGGTTGCTGCGTCACGGCTGGAGGAACTTCCTCAGTCGCCATCGAGCGGGGATCCTGGCCCTGGCCTGGCTCAACGGCCTGATGGCGGCCCGAACGGCCCGTTTCCTGTACCTGGACGTCGTGGCCCTGGCGGCACTGCTGGCCAGCCGGGACCGGTGGACCGTTCCGTCGTGGACGACCCGCCTGGGGGCCCAGGTGGCCGGAATGCTTGCGGCGACCGTGCTGGGCATGCTGGCCTACGACCAGGCCATCGTGAAGGAGCGGGGGGGACTGGACAAGGCCCTCAAGTCCCTCTCGTCGGACCTGGAACCGGGGACCTTTCCGGTAGAGGCCTCTGACGCCATCGAGGCGATGGACCTCCGGGGACGAATCTTCCACTACACCTCCTGGGGAGGCTACCTGATCGGCCGCCACTTCCCCCGATGCACGGTCTTCACCGATGGGCGCGGCAACTTCACCTCCCAGGAAAAGGACGTCCTGGTGAGCACCCATCGCCCCTGGGAACGGGAGGAGGCCCTGGAGGTGGCGTTCGAACGATATCCGTTCGAGATCCTGGTGTTCCCGGCGCCCGTCTTCCCGGTCCTGGACTGGGATCGGGAGCGGTGGGTGCTGGTCCATCGGGACGACCTGGCGGAGGTCTTCCTGCGACGATCCCCGGAAAACGAGGACAACTTCCGCCGCGTCGTGGCCTGGTGGCGAACCCTGGGAATCGACGCCCCCGACGACCCCGTTGCCGCCGAGGCGCGCCATCTCCGGGTCCTCGCCGAGGAGCGCCTGCAACGCAAGGAGGTCCAGCAGGCCCTCGCCGAGGCGTCGGTGAAGGCCCAGGACGCCGATTCCCCCCAGCGCCGGGCCGAGGGGCTCTTCGAGGGCGCCCACGTGCTCTTCGAGGCCGGACGCTACGACCTGGCGGCGAGATTCTTCCGCAAGGCCCTGGAGCAGGGCTTCCGCCACTCGACCTGCGGGCTCTACCTCGCCTGGTCCCTCCACCTGGCCGGGAAGGACGACGAGGCCAGGAACGCCCTGAAGACCCACGTGATCGACCCGGACCCCCAGAGGCGACCCGATGCCGGACCCCTGCGGTACGGCGGTCAGCGGGTACTGGAGGCCCTGGTCCGGAGACTGGGAATCGGAACCCGGACGCAATGATAGAATCGGCCGGGAAAGGAGGAGGTTTCATGAAGACGACGTTGGACGTGCTCTTGCTGCTGGCCCTGCCCGCCTCGGGCAAGTCGGAGGTCCGCAAGTTCCTGGCGGCCCACGGCCCCGAGGAGTGCCGGTCGCTCTTCTTCCTGGGGCCGACGGTGCAACTGGACGACTACCCCTACGTCCACCTGATGCGCCGGATCGACGATGAACTGGAGCGGATGGGTCAGCCCCGAGTCTTCTTCCGGTCCTCGGAAGAGGGATTCGCGGACCCCCGGGACTGGATCACCTTGATCGAACTGCTCAACGACGACTGGGCCTCCCTGCACCGGCCCCCGGCCGACCTTCCGCCCCGATGTGCGGGGACGCTGATGGACCGGATCGAGGCCGCCTCCGATCGCGCCGGGATCGGGCCCCGTCTGGCGCGGCTGCGAACCGACCGGCGAAGGGCCCTGGAGGACGAACTGGAGACCGAGAGCCGGATGCTGCTGGAGGACCTCCAGGAGGCGATCCCCCCGTCCCTGGAGGGTCGGACCGTCGTGATCGAGTTCGCCCGGGGTGGACCCGACGGGTCCGCGATGCCACTGCCGGATCCCCTGGGCTACCGGGCCTCCCTGCAACGCCTGGCACCGGACCTCCTGGCGAAGGCGGCGGTCCTCTACATCTGGGTGACCCCCGAGGAGTCCCGGCGCAAGAACCAGGAGCGTGCGGACCCGACCCAGCCGGGTTCCATCCTCCATCACGGGGTGCCCCTGCCGGTGATGCTCGGGGAGTACGGTTGCGACGACATGGAGTGGTTGATCGGGCAGTCGGACCGCCCGGGCACCCTGCGGGTCGAGGCCCATGGGCGCACCTTCCACCTGCCCGCGGCGCGCCTGGACAACCGGGTGGACCGGACCACCTTCGTCCGGGGACCCAGGGACCAGTGGGACCCCGGGGCCGTCGAGACCCTCCGGTCCGCGCTTCACGACGCCTTGAAGTCCCTGGCCTCGACGCCCCGGGACTGACCCCCGGCCCTCTCGGACCACCACCAGGCAGATCCCTGCGTCACTGCAAGGTGGACGCGACCTTCTGCAGCAGCGCCTTCCACCGGATGCAGGCGACGGTCCGGGAACCGCCACGGCAGGCCCGGGCCTTCTCCCGCCCCAGGGCCGGCATCAAGGCCCGAAGACGGGACCGGACATCCTCGAAGAAGGCCGATTCCCGGGGGATCGAGAACAGGGCCTGCAAGGCCGGTTCCCACCGGCCCTCGGCCTGGTCCCGATCCGACGAGGCGAGGGCCTCCGCCGCCCGTCGCTCCCGTTGGAGCCGGTTCTCCACCCGGACGGCCGAGGGATCCAGGGGATGGTCCTCCAGGACGATCCGGACCAGGCGCTCGGCATCGTCCAGGCGCCGCTGGTCCAGCATCCGCCGCGCCTCCTCCAGGGTCCCGGCGGCATCCCGGACGACCTCCGGGGAGCCCGCTGCGGCTGCCTCCGGTGCGTGTCCCGCCCCGGGGGCCTCCGGTCCCGGCGTCGCCGCCTCCGGGACCGAAGAAGGGCCTCCCATCGAAGAGGAGGAGGCCTCGGTGGACACCCCCTCCCCCATCGACTTGCGACCGGACCACCAGGCGACGCCACCGACCACCAGGGCACCGACCACCAGGGCACCGATCCCCAGTCGCCAGGCCCGTCGAAGACGACCACGTCGACTCCGGATCGTCCCGGCCTCGGGCAGTTCCACCAGGAACTCCACGTCCCCGAACCGCAGGAGGTCCCCGTTTGCCAGTTCCCGAGCCCGGACCCGGGAGTCGTTCACGAAGACCCCGTTGGCGCTGTCCAGGTCCTCGACGATCACGGACCCGTCCATCCGAGCCAACAGGCGGGCGTGGTTGCGACTGACCGACGGGTCCAGCAGCACCAGGGCGCAGTCGCGCCCCCGGCCGACCATCACGACGTCCTGGGAGACCTCGGTCACCTGGTCCCGTACACCGGGACTGCGGCCCACGAGCCGCACTCGCAGCGCCTCGGCCGCCGGGACCCGAGGCCCCTGCACCCGGATCCGGAACTCTCCGATCCGGAGCACCTCGCCGTCCTGAAGGAACCTCGGCTCCTGGACCCGCTCCTCCCCGATCCAGATGCCGTTGGAGGAGCCGAGGTCCTCCAGCATCAGCCTTCCGCCGTGGACCGAGAACCGGGCGTGCCTGCGGGAGACGCTCTCGGAGGGAAGGATCAGGTCGCACTGACGGCTGCGCCCGGCCACCACGATCCCGTCGCGGATCTCCCGCTGGTCCGATACGACCCCGAGCCGATCCTCGACGATGAGCAACCAGCCCGACAGCCCGGCCATGGCAGGAATCCCCAATGCCGGCGTCCCCCGGGACTAGCCGGGAGTTCGCAGGCTCGCCAGGCGGCAGCCACCCGCCGGGTCCGACTCCAGACGGGCCACCTGCCGGACCATCCGGCGGGCCATCGACCGGGCCCCGTTCTCCGGGAGTCCGGGGATCGCCAACATCAGCATGGTGTCCAGGAGCGCTGCGGGAGAAGAGTCCCCGTCATCCGCCGACCAGCCCGCCAGGAGGCCGCTGCCGGCCAGGGACTGGCGGGCCAGCAGGGGCAGGTCGTCCACCTCGAGGTCGACCGCGACGACCAGGTCGGGCCGCAAGGAGGCCAGCAGCGCCGCCGCCGCAGGGCCCATGGCCGCCAGGGCCCGCCGGTCCAGCCGGATCACCCCGGATCCCGCATCGGCGCCCCCGGGCCCTCCATCCAGTACCACGACGCGGAAGTTCCCCGGCAGGGTCCCCAGAAGCGCCAGGGCGAATGCCCGCCTCTGGGCCGGCGTCCCGCCCGCGAGGGCGACCCCCTGGCGATCCAGGACCGCCTGCCGCAGCAGGTCGGCCTCCGGCTCCGGCACCCGACCCTCCGAGACCCACTCGGACCATGCGGGGTGCCGCAGGACACACCGCTCCAACCGGATCACCCGCCCCCCCACGGCGACCGGGGGATTGACCACCTGGAGGGAGAACCCCTCCAGCAGGGCCGCCTGCACGGATGCCTGGCCCAGGGCCTCCCGGGAGACCCCGGCCAGGTTCGCCAGCCGTTCCAGCACCCGGTCCTGTCCCCGCTGGGACGAGAAGCCCCGAACGACGCGGTCGACGCGGTCGCCCCGGCACACGAACACCTGTTCCCGGCCGATGGTCATCATCCCGTGGATGGTCTCGTCGGCCAGGAGTTCCTCGAAGGGGCCCAGGCCCAGAAACTCGTAGAGGAGGTCCTGGGTCACCTCGTAGGGGTCGACGTCCGGTCCAATCCGGCCCTCGCGCCGGAGATGATCCACCAGGCGCATCACCCCATTCGAGAGTCGCTGCCACACCTCGTCGGTGATCTCCTGCGTGGTGGGGTCGATCCCCGCGAACACCGTCCCCGCCGCGGCCTCCGCCAGGAGTCCCAGGGCCTTCACATACCTCTCGGGGGCCGACAGGTCCTGTGCCGTCGCGGGCCGGCGGGATACCGCCGACAGCCGGCTCGGCACCGAGACCGAGACCTCCGGGGAAGGGGACGGCTTCTCGGCGGGAGGCGGGGGAGGCGGCACCGCCGAGGGGGTGGTCGGTGCGACCCGGCTCGTGACGGGCTGCTCGACGGACTCCTGGGAGGGGGGAGCCTCCACCTCCACCTCGAGGTCCAGTGGCACTGGCACGTCCGGCTGGCTCGCCTCAGGAGGCGGGGGCGGCGGCTCCACCGTCAGTGCTGGCATCGCCACCGTGGCCCGATACTGTGCCAGATCCTCCGGCGGGGGAGGCAGGGGGGTCGGCTCGTGGACGCCCGTGGTCCCCTGGACCTCGGAGAAACGGAGGATGTAGTCCCCGATGTAGACCCGATCCTCGGGGCTCAACTGCCTGGGTCCCGTGATGCGCCGGCCGTTCACGTAGGTGCCGTTGGTGCTCTTGAGGTCCGTCAGCACCACCGATCCCCCTTCGACCTGGACCATCGCGTGGCGCTTCGAGACGTTGGGCTTCGGGAGGACAATCAGGTTGCCCTGGACCCGCCCGATCGTCACGGCGGTGACATCGAACAGGTGCTCGTGCTCCAGTCCTCCCTTCTCGGCCACGGTGACCTTCAACATCCTGCCGTGCCCCCCTCTCCGGACGGAAACGCATTCTCCCCGAGCCCTCCCGGGATGTCAACGAATCCGAAGTCGTCGAGTCCCGTCGTCCTCGGGAAGAACCGGCCGATCTCGATGGTCTCGTTGCTCGGGAGGGGGCGTTCCGCTAGCATCGCGTGGGGCGAGGAACCGGTGATGAAGGCATCGAGAAGGGCCTGGCTGCTCTGGATCGCGGTCCCCTGGTGGACCTCGTGCGCGCCCAGGGTCCAGCAGGTCCGGATGGACCCCATGGAGTTCGTCGCCCAGCGCACAGACGAGGGAATCGCCGTGGACCTCCTGGACCCCGAGGTCCTGTTCCGGGAAGGGACCGAGGCCTGGGAGGCCCGTCGCCTGGAGGAGGCCGCCCGGAAGTTCGGGTGGATCGTGAAGCACTTCCCCGATACCCCCTGGGCCCGGCCGGCGCTCTACAACCGGGCCCTCTCCCTGCTGGCGGCACGGCGCCCTGGAGAGGCGGCCGACGACCTCCAGGCGTTTCTCCAGAGATACCCCGAGGACGAGGACCTGCCGGACGTCCTGCTGAAGGCGGGCCAGGCCCTCCAGGAATCGGGGCGATGGTCCGAGGCCGAGGCCCTCCTGCGGAGACGCCTCGGATTTCCGATGACCCTCTTCCAGGAATTCGAGGCCCGGGCCCGCCTGGCCCGGGTGCTCCGGATGCTGGGCCGGAGTTCCGAGGCCCGGGAGGAGGTCCAGCGGGTGCTGTCGCTGGCGGATCGGAACGCCACGGTGCCCACGGTCCACGGAAACGAGTTCGTGGCGATGGCGTCGTACGAGGGGGCCGAGACGTGGCACGACCTCTTCTCCCGCATCCGGTTCGTGCTGCCGACCGAACGCATGGAGAAGGACCTGGAGGACAAGGCGACCCTGTTCCTGAAGGCCCAGGCGGAGTATCTCCGGACCCTGCGCCTCGGGAACGTCTACTGGAGCGTCCAGGCGGGACTGCGGATGGGGCGCCTCTACGAGGAGTTCTACGACGATCTCCTGGGAGCCGAGATCCCCCCGGAACTGAATCCGGAGGAGCGGGAGATCTACCTGCAGGAACTCCGACGCAAGGCCCGGCCCCTGGTGGCGAAGGCGGTGGCGACCTACGAGCGGAACCTCTCGCTGGCCCGGGCCTACGGGGCCCGGGAGGAGTGGCTGGGGGACCTCCCCCTGCGGATCGCCCGACTCCGGCGGATCCTCGAGGAGACGCCCGATTCCTCCCCCTGATCCCCTGACCACGGGCAAGGGCTCCGACCGTCCCCCGCGCCGCGAATCCCGCGATGGGGGCATCCTCAGGATTTCTCTGGAGGTTCGACCGATTCCCGGGTCGGGCCCACCCCGCGTCGGATCAGGTCCTCGAAGGCCTCCACGGAGACGGGACGGCTGAAGAGATACCCCTGGGCGTACAGGCAGCCCAGTTCCCGGACCGCAGCCAGTTGCGCCTGGGTCTCGACCCCCTCGGCGATGGTCTCCATCTTCAGGGACTGGGCCAGCGTCACGATCGCCCGCACCAGTTCCCGGGAGGCGGTCTGGTCGATGCTGGACACGAAGGACCGATCGACCTTGATCGTCCGGATGGGAAACCGCTGGAGGTAGGACAGGGAGGAGTAGCCGGTCCCGAAGTCGTCCAGTTGCAGTCGCACCCCCATCCGATCGATCTCCTGCAGCATCCGGAGGATCTCCCCCAGGTCCTCCATGAGCAGGCTCTCGGTGATCTCGACCTTCAGGCAGCCCGGAGGCAGTCCCGACTCGGCCAGGGCCTCCCGGATGATCGCCAGGGGCTTGCCGTGGGTGAACTGTCGGGCCGAGAAGTTGACGCTGATCGTGAGGTCTCCCGCCTCGGGGAACCGCTCTCTCCAGCCGGCGGCGGTCCGGCAGGCCTCCCGGAGCACGAATTCCCCGATGGGGAGGATCAACCCGGTCTCCTCGGCCACGCGGATGAACTCCCCGGGACTCCGGGTGCCGAGTTCCGGATGCGCCCACCGAACCAGGGCCTCGGCCCCGGTGACCCGGTTCCGGGTCAGGTCCACGATGGGCTGGAGGAAGATGACGAACTGGCCTTCGTCCACCCCGTGCCGCAGGTCCGACTCCAACTGGACCCTCCGGGAGATCTCCTGGTGCATCTCCCGGGTGAAGGCCACGATGCGGTTTCGACCACCCTCCTTGGCCCGGTACATCGCCGTGTCGGCGTCCCGGAGGACCTCCTCGGCACTCCGGTAGTCCACCGTGCTGCGGGCCAGGCCGATGCTGGCCGCCGGAATGAACTCCTGTCCCTGGATCCGGATAGGTCGGGAGAGGTGCTGCTGGATCCGCTCGGCGACCTCCTGGGCGTCCGCCGGGTCCCGGAGGTCGTTGAGCAGCACCGCGAACTCGTCGCCGCCCAGGCGGGCCACCGTGTCCCCGGCCCGGAGGCACTCGGAGATCCGCCGGGCGACCCCCTTCAGGAATTCATCGCCGGCCGAGTGGCCCAGGCTGTCGTTGATGTCCTTGAACCGATCCAGGTCCAGGAACAGCACCGCGAAGAAGTACCAGCCGCGACGCCGGGCCACCGCGAGGCTCTGGTTCAGTCGATCCAGGAACAGGACCCGGTTCGGGAGCCCCGTCAAGGTGTCGTGGAGCGCCATCCGCTCCATCTGTTCCTGGACCTCGTGGCGCTCGGTGACGTCCACCAGGCTACCGACGGCCCGGGTCACCTCTCCCAGGGAGTCCCGCACCAGGACCACCCGGGCCTCGAACCAGAGCCATTCCCCGGACCTCCGGCGATACCGGAACTCCCCGAACCAACGCGACTGCCGTCCCCGGCAGACCTCGGCGAGGGACTCCTCCACCCGGAGGCGGTCCTCGGGGTGGGCCCAGAGCCGCCACTCCGTCACGGGGTCCCCCTGCCAGTCCGGGGACAGGTCCATCATCTCCCGCAACCGCGGGGAGAGGTAGGTGGTTCCCCGGCGAAGGTCGTGGTCCCACAGGCCCAGGTCCGCCGAGTGCAGCGCCAGGGTGTAGCGCTCCTCGCTCTCCTTGAGGGACTCCCGTTGAATGCGGAGGTCCGTGACGTCCCGGCAGCAGATCGCCACCTCCTCCTCCGTGGGAAGGACGTGCCACTCGTACCAGCCCCCCCGGGAGGGGCTGTGGACCTCGAAGGTTCCTCCCCGCCGATCCCGGACCGCGTCCCCGACATCGCTGCCGGCACCCCCGACCCCAGAGAGGAGTTGGAAGGCCTCCCGGCCGATCCAGTCTCCCGCCCCCAGGACCTCCTCGGCCGGGTGGTTCAGGAAGGCGATCCTCCCGTCCCGGTCCACCAGGAGGAGCCCCACCGAGGCGGTCTCGAGGGCCATCTCCAGCGTCTGGCACCGCCGTTTCGCCTGGTCCAGCAGGGGTTCCTCGTCCCGAATCTCCTCCAGGTACACCAGGCGCCCCAGGACCTCGCCCCGGGGACTTCGAAGCACCCGGGAACGAACCCGGAAGCCCCGATCGCCGCGGGCGGACGACAGCAGACAGGTCCCTGTGGCCCATCCATCACCGTCCGCCGCGGCTCCCTTCAATGCAAGGTCCAGGCGTGGCAGCACCTCGGCCAGAGGCTGGCCGATCAGGCCCGTCGTCCATTCACCGGCCCGCAGCACGAGGCGCCGGGCGGTGTCGTTCATCAATCGGAGACGGGACTCCTCGTCCAGGACCAGCAGGGGGTCCGGGAAGGATTCGAACAGGGCCCGCCAGCGCCCGTTCTGGCGCGCAAGGGAACGGTTGGAGTCCCGGATCTCCGAAAGGAGGTCCCCCAGGTCGCCCACGAGGCGATCCCGGACCACCATCATGTCCGCCTGGTTGAAGAACCCGTCCAGTACCGGGCACAGGTCCAGCACCGCCGCGGGATTCTCCCGCTGACCCAGGGCGATGAGATGCCGCAGGAAGGCCCGGCGAAGGTCCTTCAGCAGCCCCAGGAACAGGCTCACGTCGCCTCCCCGGTCCCGATGGGACCGGGCGGCCTGGAGGATCGGGCCCCAGATCGGGTGTTCCGGCGAGGGGACATCCAGTTCCCTGGGGGGCCTGGGCCCCCGTTCCAGGGCCAGATACTGCCTCAGGGACCCGCAAAGGGTCCGGAGGAGGTCCCCGATCTCGACCAGTTCCCCGGAGACGAACGGCTGCCCCGGTCCACCGGCCACCTCCTCCAGGGCCAGCACCGCCAGGGCCTCGTTCTCCTCTGTGAAGTGCCTCCAGAGATCGGTCACTCGCCTTCCCCCTCCACCGTGACAGCGGGGAAGGGATCCGCCCCTCCCCTCGCGACGCGCACGGGTCCGCGCGTCTTCGCGCCTCGCTCGCGTCCCTCCGTCCGCCGTCGAATCTTCCCGCGAAGACGGGACCAACGGCAAGTTCCCTCCTCTCATTCGGCAGTCCGGGGGAAAAAGCCATGGGCAAGGGGCGGTCGCCGCGGGCTCCCGACCCGATCCGGAGTGCTATGCTCCGAGGTCGGGAGAGGAAGGAGATCCGCGATGCCCCACGCCCCCGGTTCCGGGAGAAGGCACCACGGCCCCTGGGTCCTGGTGGCGGTCCTCGGGGCCCTGGCCCCGGGGGCATGCAGGCACTCCGGGGCCTCCATGGCCACGGACCCGGCGGTTCCGGGCGACGAGGTCCCGATGGACCCGGGAAGGGACCCGACACCGGACCTGCCGTCCTCCCCCGGTCGGGTCGTGTGCCAGTCTCCCGAAAGGACCTCCGAGGCCTGGTACCACGACGCGGTGGGCTACGAGGTCTTCGTCCGGTCCTTCGCCGACTCCGATGGGGACGGGGTCGGGGACCTCCGGGGCCTCCTGGGCCGCCTGGACCACCTCAACGATGGGGACCCGACGACCGAGGACGACCTTGGGGTGGACCTCCTCTGGCTCATGCCCATCACCGAGAGCCCTTCGTACCACGGCTACGACGTGACGGACTACCGCCGCGTGAAGCCCGAGTACGGCCGCGAGGAGGACCTGGACGCGCTGCTGCGGGCCGCCCACGCCCGAGGCGTCCGGGTGGTGATGGACCTGGTGATCAACCACTCCTCCAGCCAGCACCCCTGGTTCCAGGATGCCCGGACATCCCCGGCAGCCACGCACCGGAACTGGTATGTATGGTCCCCGGTCCCCCTGGACTGGGGCCAGCCCTGGAATCCCGGGGCCAGGACCTGGCATCCGGCCGGTGGCAACTGGTACTACGGCCTCTTCTGGGAGGGCATGCCGGACCTGAACTGGCGAGACCGGGACCTCGTGGCCGAGATGACCGACATTGCCCGATTCTGGCTGGGGAAGGGACTGGACGGCTTCCGGCTGGACGCGGCCCGCTATCTGGTCGAGGACGGGCCCGGAGCCGGCCAGGCAGACACCGACGGGACCCACGATGCGCTGAGGACTTTGCGGGCGGCGACGGACGCGGTCCGCAGGGATGCATTGCTGGTCGGGGAGGTCTGGACCGATACGGCCACCGTCGGGACCTATCTGGACACCGGAGACCGCCGGGAGATCCCCATGGCCTTCGACTTTGATCTGGCCGGCGCCCTGGTGGAGGGCATCCGGACCGGGCAGGCGTCGGGGATTCGCCAGGCCCTCTGCGCCCATCTGGCCGTCGCCGGGGGGGCCCTGGGGACCTTCCTGACCAACCACGACCAGGAACGACTGGCCACGACGATCGCCGATCGGGGAGAGGCGGGACGCCGACTCGCGGCCCTGCTGCTGCTGACCCTGCCCGGGGTTCCCTGGATCTACTACGGCGAGGAGATCGGCCAGCGAAATGGCACCGGGGGCGGCGACGAGGCCAGACGCCTGCCGATGCAATGGAGTCCCGGGGAGGGGGTCGGCTTCACCACGGGCGTCCCCTGGATGGCCCCACGGGACACGGAGGCCTCCCGAACCGTGGCGGGACAGACCGACGACCCCCAGAGCCTCCTGTCCTGGTACCGGCGGCTGATCCGGATCCGGCGATCCCATGCCGCCCTGCGACGGGGCGGCACCGAGGTGCTGGACCTCGACGGGACCGCGGCGCGACCGCTCTTCTATCGCCGAGTCTCCGGGGACGAGGTGGTGCTGGTCGTGGCCTCCCTGGCCACTCGGGAGAACCGCGTGACGATCCCCGGCGCGGTCCTGGGTCCTTTCCTGCGCTTCCAGGACCTCCTGTCGGGGCGCACCCTCGCCCGGGCGACGCCTCAGGCGGACCTGCCGCTGGACCCCCTGCCGCCTTTCGGGGCCATCGTGCTCCGGGCCTCGCCGTAGAGGGTCATCAGGCGGTGCACCACCTGGTCCCAGTGAAACTCCCCCTGGACCCGATCCCGACCCCGGGCCCCCATCGCCCTCCCGCGGTCCGGGTCCCGGAGCAACGCCGCAAGGGCGTCCCCAAAGGCCCCGATGTCTCCGGAAGGCACCAGGATCCCGTCCTGGTCGTGGCGGATGATGTCCGGGACGCCCCCGACCTCGAAGGCCACCACCGGCAGGCCAGCGGCCCATCCCTCCAGGATCGCGATGCCGAAGGGCTCATGGACCGATGGCAGCAGCAGGACCTCCGCGGCGGCATAGGCATCCCGCAACTCGGAGGTCCCGGCCGGCAGACCCGGGATCAGCGTCGCATGGGGGGCCATCCGCTGCACGGCGTGCCGGACCTGGGCGGCGTAGGCCTCGTGGGTCACCGGTCCGACGAGCACCAGATGGAGGTCCGGGAAGCGGGGCAAGAGCCCTTCCAGGACCTCCAGGGAGGTCCGCTGGGCCTTCTGGGGGTCGATTCGCCCGACCTGGAGCAGCACGCGGGCCCCCTCCGGGACTCCATGGCGCTGCCGAAAGGCCCGACCGTCCCCCCCCTCGAAGCGGGCGGGGTCCACGCCGTTGCAGAATCGGTGTACCCGGACCCGGGGGTCGCGGCGCCGCAGGGCCTCCTCTTCCCGGCGCCCCAGCACGAGCACCCCCGCCGCATCCCGGGTCACCCGGTGGGAACCCAGGGCCCATCCCAGGACCTTGCCCCACTCCAGGGCCCCCTGCCGGGCCTCCCGGTAGGACTGCTGCTCCGACTCCGGGATGTCCTCCAGGCCCCCGTGGATCGTGAGGAAGTAGGGGATGCGGCGAATGGCGGCCACGGTCCGCACGATGCCCCCCAGGCGGTTGCCGGTGTGCAGGTGCAGGATGTCCAGGCGGGGAAGCCGCAGCAGGGCGGTCATGAGGGGAAAGGAGACGAGATTGCCCCCCTTCAGGTCCATCGCGCGACGGCCCTCGGGGGACAGGCCCCAGAACGGGTAGAAATACGGAAAGCGCCGGACCTCGACGCCCTCGAGGACCTCCTCCCGGCGATCCGCCAGGGCGTCGGGGCACCAGATCGCCACCTGATGTCCCAGGCGCTGCTGTCGCGCGGCGACCTCCAGCACCACCGACTCGGTGCCGCCCCAGTGGGACGTCGTGAAGCGCCGGGGGACATGGATGATGGTCATGGGTGCGCCGCCTGGCAGACTCGCCGGAGCAGGTCCTCCAACTGGTCCACGTAGCGGGTCATCGTGAACCCCTCCTCGACGGTGCGGCGGCCCTCGAAGGCGAGATGCCGTCGGAGGGCGTCGTCCTGGACCAGTCGGTCCACCGCGTCGGCCAGGGCCTCCGGGTCCCTTGCGGGGACCACCCAGGCGTTCTGGCCGTGGCGCAGGAACTCCCCCTGTCCCCCGTCGGCGGTGCTGATGACCGGGGTTCCGCTGGCCATCGCCTCCAGGTGCGTCAGCCCGAACGGCTCCCGCCAGACCGACGGGAAGACGAAGATGTCGTGGGTCCGGTAGAGGGCGGGCAGTTCCCCCGGCGGCCGCCTTCCCGCAAGGGTCACCCCGGGCACCTCGGCCGCCTGGCGCTCCAGGGCGATCCGGAAGGGATCCGGGCCAGTCCCCACGATCGAGCACAGGACGGGACGACCCCGGCGGTCCAGCCGCCGGACGGCCTCCACCAGCACGTCCACGCCCTTGTCGGGGTGGATCTGGCCGGTGTAGAGGACCCGGGGCGGATGCCCCGCGATCGCCCCCGGGTCCTCCTTGCAGGGGAACCTTTCCATGGGAATGCCCTGGTAGATCACCTCGGCGTCGGCCACCGGCACTCCGGCCCGGAGGAGGTCCTCCCGGAGACACCGGCTGATGCAGGTGCACCAGCGCAGGTCCACGGCATCCAGGGTGTCCCGGCGGGCGAAGGTCTGCTCCAGAAGCCACCGGGCCAGTCCCCGAGGGCGGGCCCCGGGCCCCTGGATCGCGTAGGCCTCCGGCCAGAGGTCATTGAACGTGAAGACGACCGGGATCCCGGCATCCTGGCATGCCAGAACGGCGCCCAGGGTCATCCGGCGCTGACTCCAGGCGAAGGCCACGTCGAAGGGGCCCTCCCGGTCGATCAGGGCGCGGGTCTCCCGGAAGTTCCGGCGGCTGACCCGGTGGCGTCGAAACAGGTCGGATCGATAGGGTTCGCCGAACTCCCGTTCCAGGCGCAGGATCCGGAAGACCCGGGATACCGGGGGTTCCCCTCCGGAGTCGGGTCCCGATGCGGTGGTCACCACGGTCATCGCGTGGCCCCGGCGCTCCAGCGCCTCGGCCACCTGGCCGCAGAGGATCTCGTAGCCGCCCAGGAACAGGGGTGGGAAGAGGTTGGTCAGAACCAGCACCCGCAGCCGGTCGTTTCTGGGACGATTCATGTTCCTTCCGACGCCCGGGTCTTGAAGTCCTTCCCGATCCAGTTCCGGGCCAGCACCAGCATCACCGTCGAGGAAATGGCGATCAGGCCGTAGACGAGCCACATGGTCTGCGTCTCGAGTCGGTCCGGAGGCACCCCCTTCGGGCAGTAGCGAGCCAGGAACCAGCCGCTGTAGAGAGAGGTGACCACCTTGGTCAGGAACCAGGGGAACTGGGCGACGCCCATGTAGGCCCCCGTGCGTCCCTCGGGGGCGATCTCGGCCGCATACTGCAGGAACCGGGGCTGCCACATCGCCTCCCCGACGGTCATCAGCACCAGGTAGCCCAGGAGAGTCCAGAATGAGGGGCCCAGGGCCAGCAGGAAGGTCGGAGCGGCCATCACGGCGGTCCCCAGGATCATCATGTCGTAGACCTTCCGCTTCTGGGTCACGGCGGTCACGATCGGAACCAGCACGAAGATCAGCAACGGATTGAAGTTCACGGCCAGTTCGAAGTTCTCCCCGATCCACGTCCCCTGGTAGGCCCGCTCGACGTACATCGGCAGGGTGAGCCAGTTGTGGGCGAAGAGGGTCTGGACCGGGATCAGGCAGAAGATGAAGAAGGAGAACTTCGGGTCCGCGAGGGGGTGGTTCCGGAGCCAGCGGATCACCGAGAACGGCTCGGCGGGTCCCTGGGGCGCCTGGGAAGACTTCCGGGTGGGCTCCTCGCCCCCCTTGCCCGAGACCGCCCGGGCGGCCTCGATGGCCTCCCGTTCCACCCGGCGCGTCAGCAGCAGCCCCAGTGCCACGATGCCCACCAGGGTGAGCCCGGCATAGACCCAGTAGGTCCCGGAGATGCCGAGCCCCGCGTATTTCTCGTCCCGAAGCAGGAACGCGAAGGAGGGCAGCCACCCCCCCAGGTTCATCAGGGCGTAGAGCATCGCGTAGCCCATGCCCGCCGTCTCGGGGGTCGTGAACTGACGCACCGCCGAGTAGGCCGCCGGCTGGTACATCCCGTAGCCCAGCACCACCAACAGGATGCCTCCCATCACCAGCAGGTGGATGGGGGACCCCAGCCCGTCGGGGGCGAGGCCCAGGAAGGGTGCCGCCGAGATGGCCACCCGTCCCAGCAGCATGAGCACCAGGGCCGCCAGCATGGCCACGCGGACTCCCCACTTATCCGCAAGCCCGCCGAACAGGAACATGCTGAAGGTGATGCCCCAGGTCAGCACGCCGACCATCCGCCCCGCCCACACATCGTCCAGGCCCACGGCCTCGTTGAAGAACATCGCGAGGTAGCCCAGCATCCCGAAATAGACGAGCCCCTCCAGGAAGTAGGAGAGGTTGACACCCCAGAGGGCCCGGGGGGCATGGACCAGATCCACGAAGGGCTGGGTGAGTTCCCGCCACCAGGGTCCGGAAGGTGCCTTCGCATCGGTCGCCATCTCACGCTCCTGTCGAGGAAGAACCGCCGGGGTCATGGTCCGGCGCCAAGGATACCACCCTCTGCGGAACCCCGCCCGAGGAGGCCTGTCGGAGAAAGGACCGCACCAGGGCCACCCGGGTGAAGTGCCCCTGGGTCAGCCACTCGATCCGATGCCAGCGCCCCAGCAATGACCGGGCGATCCGGGCCTCGGACCACCCCTCGCGATGGAGCCGCAGCACCCGCTCCCCCAACTGCCGGTAATAGTTGATCTTCCGGTTCAGGGCCGCGATGGGGTCCTCGGGAATCCGGGCCGCCCCGGGGAACAGCACCCTCGGGCGCAGGGCGACCAGCCGCTCCAGCGAGGCGATCAGGGCCCAGATGTCCGCGTCGCTCCGGATCCCGATGTCCTGACCTCCGACGTAGAGGTCGCCGGTAAACAGGTATCCCCGGTCCTCTTCCCAGAAGCAGAGATGCTCCGGCGAGTGTCCCGGGGTGTGGATTGCCCGCAGGCGGAAGCCTCCGACGGTCACCACGTCGCCCTCCTGGAGCGGGATCCCGCCGGACACCGCATCGGGCCATCCCCAGATCAGGCGGCGGTAGAGTTGTTCCGGCTGCTCCTTCCGGGGGTCGCCGAGGACTCGCACGGTGCCGGCATGGGCCAGGACCTCGGCCTCGGGAAAGGCCCGGCGCAGGGCCCCGACCCCGCCGATGTGGTCCTCGTGGGCATGGGTCAGCAGGACCTTCCGGATCCTCCCGGGGCCCAGGGCGGCCACCAGGGCATTGCCCCGATGCACGGGACCAGCGTCCACCATCCCGTCGCCCAGGCGGTAGCAGGTGGTCCAGTAGCCTCCGAGGAGGCGACGGCCCCGGGCCGAGAGGTCGAAGCGGGTCACCTCCCCGATGTCCTGCCGTCGCACCACGTCGCCCCTCGGGCCGTCCCAGGCGGCCCTATGGTAGCCCCGTCGCCTCCGCGCTGCACCTGTCGGGATTGGGAACGTCCGGAATCGAACGGACCTGCTTCGTCTACGACGCCTCGCCGGCACCCGGACGGGTCGGGCGGGCGGCATCGGGGGGGACTCGGGCCAGGGCGTCGGCGTAGCGACCCCAGAGTTCCTCCCGTCGGGCCAGCAGGCGATCCACATAGGACCGGAGCCCCTGGGCCATCATCAGGAACTGGGCGGCCTGGTCCATCGCCACGTCCCCCCGGCGGCCCATGTGGTAGAGGTCCCGGAAGAGTCCCCGCTTGTCGGGGTCCCGGCTCAACAGGTAGGACCGTATCAGGCGGGCCGAGAAGGAGACCTTGGTCGCCAAGGAGGGCCGGACGCGGGCGGCCCGGCGGAACCCACCGAACGAGAAGGCCCTTCGAGCCTTCTCCCGGAGGTCGGCCCAGGAATAGGCATGATCCAGCAGGTCCAGGAAGCGGTCGTACGTCTCCCGCTCGGGAAGGCGTCCCCCCCGCTTGTTCGGAAGCAGGCTGTTCTGGAACGACGGCGGCAGCGGGATCCGTCGACCTTCGGCGGTGACCCGCCGCTCCAGGTCCGTTCCCTCGAGCACTGTCAGCAGGTTCAGCATCAGGTAGGAGAGGCCGTTCCTCCGGGCGAATTCCCGCACGGCATCGTAGGCCTCGGGGCCGTCGGAATCGAAGCCCAGCACGAAGGCCCCGATGCAGTGGATCCCGGCCCGATGCAGCGCCTCGATGGCCCGCTCGTACTCGTCGATGCGGAACTGGGTCTTCCGGGCCTCGGCCAGCCCCTCCTCGGTCAGGGACTCGAACCCCAGCACCAGGGAACTGCACCCGGCCTCGGCCATGTCCCGCAGCAGGTCCTGGTCCCGGGTCACCTCCAGCGAGGCCAGGGCGGACCACTGGACCTCCAGGGGCTTGAGACCCGCCATCAACTGTCGGGCATAATCCTTCCGGGCCGTCAGGTTGTCGTCCACGAAACTCAGGAAGCGCCCCGGAAGCCCCCGGATCTCCTGCAGCACGGCCTCCAGGGGGCGATACCTCGGACGGCGCCCGTAGAGGTGATGCACGAGGCAGAAGTCGCAGTGGTGGGGACACCCCCGGCTGACCTGGACCCCGAGGGCCATCACCTGCCGGGTATCCACCAGGTCCCACCGAGGCGAGGGAATCCGATCGGGAGACGGGAGGCTCCGGGCCTGATACACCGGCTGGAGGCGATTGTTCTGGACGTCCGACAGCAGGTCCCCGAAGAGGTCCTCGGCCTCGCCGACGACCACCGCGTCACAGTGCTCCAGGACCTCCTGGGTCCGGGTGGAGGCGTAGGGCCCGCCCATCACGACCCGAATCCCGGCCTCCCGGAACAGCCGGGCCAGGGCATACCCCCGCTCGACGTTCGTGCTCAGGGTGGTGAAGGCCACCAGGTCGAAGGAGTCCCGGACCGGGACCTCATCCATCTCCTCGTCCACGATCCGGACCTCCCAGGTGGACGGGGCCAGGGCCGCCAGAACCGGCAGAGCCAGGGGGGTCGTGGCCACCTTGCGTCCCATCTGGCGCCCCATCTCCTTGAGGGCCCAGAGGTTGCGGAACTCGTGGCGGGGGCTCACCAGCAGCAGTCTGGGGCGACGTCTCTGCATCGGTCGGGCCATGGAAACGACCGCAAGGTACCTGGGATCGGCGTTCCGGTCAATGACGGGCCGTCCATCCCGGCATCGCGACTGGCAGTCCCTGTTGTCAGGTCCCGGGTTCCAGTTCAGCAGGCCCCGGCAGGTCGGCCCATCGACGGGCGAGGATCGTGGCAATGACCTCCAGGAAGGCCTCGTCGGTTGCATCGAAGGCGTTGGCCTGGTGGCCGTCCACGTCGATCTGACCCAGGATCGCGCCCTCCCGGCGGATCAACACCACCAGTTCGGACCGGGTCTTCCAGGAACAGGCCAGGTAGTTGGAGCGGAGGGAGACGTCGGGCACGCACTGGTTCCGATTCTCCGCCACGGCAGTGCCGCAGACCCCGACCCCCACCGGGATTCGCCGGTGTTCGGTCGGCTCGCCGACAAAGGCGTCCAGCACCAGCACGTCCCCATCGAGGCAATAGACGCCAACCCAGTCCCATCCAGGCAGGCGCCCCAGCCTCTCCATCACCCGCTGTCGGAATTCGCGGCCCCTCCCTGGGAACCGCTCCACCTCGCCGGCGATCGATCGGGCCGTCTCTTCGGCAATCACGGCGCCTCCTGGGACGACGAGGGCAATCGCAAGGCCGCCTCGATGGGCCGGTGGTCCGAGGCCATGACCCGGGGAACAGCCCTCTGGGTGGACCCGGCAAACCCCCGGTGGAAGAGGTAGTCCAGGCGCCGATTGGGCGCCGTGGCCGGGAACGTCAGGGAGGCCTCGGAAGGGGCCTCCGGCGCCTCGTCCAGAAAGACCTCCCGGAGGCCCGGAACCCCCTGGATCAGCGGGATCGTCCGATCGGTCGTGAAGTCGGTCTCCGGCTCATCGGGGAAGTCCTTCCGCTGGGGAGCGTTCTCCGGCACCGAGTTGAGGTCCCCACCGACCAGCAGCAGGCGGCCGTTGTCCATCCGAGCCAGCCGTTCGGCCAGGATCTCCGCCTGCCGTTCCCGATTGCGAGGCCAGAAGGCCTCCAGGTGGACGTTGACCGCAGTCAGGACCGCGCCGTTTCCGAGGTCCAGGTCGGCCCACTGGATGGCCCGGTGAAGCGCAAAGACGCGGTACCACCAGGGAGCCTCGGAGGCCTGCGGCAACGGTTCCCGGCGACAGGCCCGGATCGGAAAGCGGCTCAGGATGGCCTGTCCGCTCCGGACCCGCCCGATGTGGCCCGACGGGTTCCACCCCGGGTGGGGCACGTAGCGAACGTCCCAGGTGTCCACGTAGCAACCGTGCGGCAGGCCCGCATGCCCCAGGAGCCACTGGAACTGGTCCACCATCCCGCTCCGGCGGGCCTCCCGGTCCACCTCCTGGAGGAGCACGACGTCCGGGTCCACCGCCCGGATCGCCGCGACGATGTCCTGGAGGTTCCGGACCACGTGGTCCCGGTCATAAATTCCTGTGGGCTGTCCTTCGGCGCCGCCGCCGAAGGCGATGTTCCAGGACATCACCTTGATGGCCCGGGGCGGCGCCGGGACCGGCGCTCCAGGCAGGGAGACGAGGTCGGCGCCCTCAAACCGATCGAGGTCCCGATTCAGGGGAGAGGAGGCGGCCCAGAGGAACCAGGTCCCCACGGCACCCCCCAGCAGCACCAGGATGGCGATGGCGGTCTTCACCGGTCCTCCGGATACAAAAAAGCCCCGGCCTGAGCCGGGGCTCGCGGTGGGCGATGCAGGATTTGAACCTGCGACTTCATCCGTGTGAAGGATGCACTCTCCCGCTGAGTTAATCGCCCTGAAAGGCCAACGCGGGAGCAGTCTACCAGAACAGGTGGCCGTGTCAAGGCTCTGCCGCCGGCCACGACACGCCCTGGCCCGGAGACGAAACCTTCCGGTTCCGGGGCCCAGGCAGCCGTTCGACCTTCGGCAGGATCCCCGGGTGAGACCACGGGGTCATCGGGCACCGTCTGGAGGCAGGGTCCCGCCCCCCAGGGCCGCCTCGATCGCATCGGGGTCCTGGATGGGCGGCAGGCAGGCCCCGGCGTGGCACAGGTACAGCGTCGGCCTCCCGTCGATCATGGGCCGGTCCCGGAGGGTCTCGGGCGCATGTCCGCCACCGTCCCGGGAACCTTCGGCGTCCCGCCAGACCAGCATCCCGCCGGAACCAACCCGTCCCAGGAAGGTCCGGGCCAGAGCCAGGGCGGCCGGGTCTTCCCGGGACCCGGCCATCACCGCCGTCCAGAACCGAGTCCGTTCCTCCATGGCCAGCAGCGTCCAGGGGGCCATCTGGGGCTGCGCCATGGCCGCCGGGCCAAAGGTCCGGACCAGGGACTCCAGCAAGCCGGTCCACGCCGAGTCTCCGGTCCAGCACTCCAGGCGCACCAGGAGCCGGATCCAGGCCCCAGGCCCCGAGGGGGTCGGGTGGTCCTGGAGCAGCAGCGGCGGCCGGTCCGGGAGGTCGGTCGTGCCGTCGGGGACCAGGTGGATCGTCCCGTCCGGGGCATGCCACCGTTGCTGGATCTCCCGGGCCAGGGAGAGGGCCAGGTCCGCCCAGACCGGATCGCCGGTTGCCCCATGGAGGTCGATCATCGACAGGGCCCAGAGGGCCGCGTCGGCCAGGGTCGGAACCCCCTCCGGTTCCGTCCCGTTGAGGGCCCTCCCGAGGATCCGTCCCTGCGGTCGAAAGACCCCCACGAGCGCCCGGGCCGTCCGATCCCCCTGGGCGATCCAGTCCTCCCGTCCTGCCATGACCCCGCAGGTGACCAGGGCCGAGCAGGCCAGGGCGTTCCACTCCAGGACGACCTTTGAGTCCCGCACCGGTGCCGGACGTCGGGAACGGGCCTCCCGAAGCGCCGGACGGATGCGATCCAGGAACGCCTCGTCATCGGCTGTCCGGACTCCCCGGCGGGTTGGCAGGAAGGATGGATGGAAACGGCCGGTGCCATCGTCCAGCAGGCTCCTGGCCATCAGGGCATCCTGATCACCCAGGACGGCCTTCAGGTCCAGGCCGTCCCAGAGATAGAAGGTCCCCTCCCCCAGCGGGTCGTCGGCGTCCAGGGAGGAGGCGAACAGTCCGTCGGGGCGGACCATCTCTCGAATCATCCACAGGACCGTATCCCTGGCCACCGCCTCCCAGGATGGCCCGTCGGGGATTGCCGAGGTTGCCTCGGCAAACAGCCGGGCCAGCATCGCGTTGTCATAGAGCATCTTCTCGAAGTGCGGCACCGACCAGGTCGCCTCGGTGGCGTAGCGGTGGAAGCCGCCGCCAACCACGTCCCGGATGCCCCCGGTGATCATCGCCCGAAGGGTCCGTTCCAGGTCTCGGGCCAGGTCCGGGTCCCGGTCACGCCGGACTCCCGCCAGGACCAGGTCCAGGACCGGGACCTGGGGGAACTTGACCGGCCCGCCGATGCCCCCGTGCACCCGGTCGAACGGCAGTCTCCCGATCGCCTCTCGGACCGCCGCCGGTTCCCCGGGCTCTCCGGGTCCCGGCTCGCCGAGGGACCGCAGGGCCTCCAGCACCCTCCGGCCCTGGCGGACCAGCAGCTCCCGGTCGTTTCTCCACCGCGCCGACACCTCCCGCAGCAGGGCCAGGAAGACCGGCCGAGGAAAGTAGGTGCCTCCGAAGAAGGGGTGCCCGTCGGGGGTCAACAAGGCCGTCAGGGGCCATCCTCCCTGCCCGGTCATCGCCTGGACCGCCTGAAGGTAGAAGGCATCGACGTCGGGCCTGTCCTCCCGGTCCACCTTGACCGGGACGAAGTCCTCGGCCAGCACCCGGGCCACCTCCTCGTCCTCGAAGGACTCCCGCTCCATCACGTGGCACCAGTGGCAGGAGGCGTACCCGATCGACAGGAGGATTGGCAGGTCCCGACGCCGGGCCTCCTGGAAGGCCTCGGGTCCGAAGGGCCACCAGGGCACCGGATTGCGGGCATGCTGCCGCAGGTACAACGACGCCGACCCACCGAGGCGGTTTCGTGGCGCCTCCATTGCGGATCGGTCGGTGTCCTCGGGCCCGGGGGAATCGGTACGGTCGACCATCGGGAACGCCCCGTCCGGGGTGGTGGCAGTATGCCAGCATCTCGGGAGCAATGCTCGCTCGACGAGACCTCCGTTGCAGGAATCCGCCGGTTGCGGAGAATTCCCTCCCGGGGCGATGGGCGCCACCGAAACCTGCAAGGAAGGGGTCATGGAACCAGAAGCGACCACGGAGTGGGAGACGGCGACGGAGGTCCGGACGGTCTTCCGGGACATCGACATGCTGGGGCATGTCAACAACGCGGTGTACCTGTCCTACCTGGAACAGGCCCGGACCGACCTGTGGCGACGGTGGTTCGGCCCCGGCGGATACCACCGGATGCCCTATCTGGTCGGCGAGGCGACGATCCGGTACCGGAAGGCCGTCCACCTGAACGAGGTCCTCCGGATCGATGCCCGGCTCGTGTCGGTGACCCGGCGGACCTTCACGCTGGAGTACCGGTTCGTGCGGCTCTCGGACCCGCCGGAGGAGGTGGCCGTTTCCCGTTCCGTGCTGGTCTTCTTCGACCCGGAGAACGGTCGATCCGTGGACGCCCCCGAGGAGTTCCTGGCCTTTGCTGCCGCTCGGGGTCTGGCCCCGACGTCCGGGTCCTGAAGACGGGCCGGCAATCCTAGAAGTCCAGCACCGGGCCGGGCTCGAAGGCCGGCGCGGCCAGCACCGGCACGTGGTGGTCCAGGCACGGGGCCATCCGGCGGACCGTCTCTTCTGCCAGCCGCGGTTCGTTGTGGTCCCGGGAGAGATGGGCCAGCACCACCACCTGGGGCAGCCGCAACGACGCCTCCCCGACCCGCTGCAGGAACCCGCCGCTCTGGAGGTTCGACAGGTGCCCCCGGGACGAGGCCACCCGGGCCTTGTCCAGGGGATGCCGGGGGCTCCGCTGGAGCATCCCCTCGTCGTAGTTCGCCTCGATCACCACGGCGTCCACGTCCCGGAAGTAGGGCAGTTCCTCCACTCCGGCCTGACCCAGGTCGGTGGCCATCACCAGCCGTCGCTGCATCCCGCCCGATCCGGTCCGGAACAGAAAGCCGAAGGTCCGGACGTCGTGAGACACCTCGAAGGGGGTCACCTCCAGGTCCCCGACCAGGTAGGTGGCCCCGGGACGAATCTCCTGGACCCCGTCCCAGGGCATCTCCCGACCCGTCTTCTGGCGATGGAGACCGGCTGCGGCTGACAGCGCCTCCCGGTGGCCCAGCAGAGGAATCCGGGCCTCCCGGTTCCACCGAAGCCCTGCCCAGCCCAGGTGGTCCGAATGGGCATGGCTCAGGAGCACGGCCGCCGGGACGGCCCCCTCGCCGAACCCGTTCTGCCGGACCTCCTCCAGGAGGTCCCGGCGGGTGGGGATCCCCAGGTCGACGGCGACCCTCGCCCGGGAGGTCTCCACCAGGGCCATGTTGCCGCTCGACCCGCTTCGAAGGCTACGGAACCTCAACATCCCGCCTCCCTCGGGCCTTCGGGCCGGAAGGGGTCCCCTCCAGCCGCCACAGGGGCACCGCCTGCTCCACTCGATACTCTCCCACGGCCGTCCGCCGAAGGGCAACCAGATGCCCCCCGCACCCCAGGCGTCGACCCAGGTCCCGAGCCAGGACCCGCATGTAGGCGCCCTTTCCGCACCGGACCCGGAGGTCCAGGTCGGGAGGCAGGTATTCCAGCAGCCGGATCTCGTGGAACACGACCGGCCGGGCCGCCTTGGCCACCTCCAGGCCGCGCCGGGCATACCAGTACAGGGGCCGCCCCTGGTGCTTGAGGGCCGAGTGGGCCGGCGGTTCCTGGAGCCCCTCCCCCAGGAAGGATGCCACCGCCTCCCCGATGACGTCCACCCCGGGCAGCCCGCCGGGCCCCCGAGACACCACGACTCCGGTCCAGTCCCCGGTGTCCGTCTCGCTTCCCAGGCGAACCCGCAGCAGGTACTCCTTGTCCCCTTCCAGCAGGCGATCCGCCTCCCGGGTGAACTCCCGACCGACCATCACCGGCAGGAGCCCCGTCGCGAACGGGTCCAGCGTCCCGCCATGTCCCACGCGTCGCACGCCGGTCACCCGCCGCACCACGTCCACCACCCGGGCCGAGGAGATCCCCGCCGGCTTGTCCACCAGCCAGATCCCCGGCACCGGGAAGGGAGACTCCTCGCAGGGGCCCGTGTCGGACCGGCTCATCTCACGACGATCCATCGGGGGACCCGTCGTCGGCCGGTGGCGGCAGGTGACTCAGGAGGTCCGTCACCCGGGCCACCTGGTCCGGAACCTCGTCGTAGTGGAATTCCAGCGCGGGCACCCGGAGCAGGCGCACCCGCCTCCCCACCTCCCGCCGCAGGAAGCCCCTGCACGCGGCCAGTCCCTTCAACAGTTCCTGGCGTCCCTGCTCGTCCCCCTGGAGCGGACGCACGTAGATCCGGGCCAGGCTCATGTCCGCGGTGACCTGGACCCGGGTCACCACGGCGCCCTGGACCCGGGGGTCCCGGACCTCGATCACCAGCAGGCTTCCCAGGACCTCCTGGATCTCCCGACCGATTCGTTCGGTTCTTGCGAACGGTTTCATGACCTCTTCCCCCGGAACTCAGAGGAGATGGAGGATCTCGATCTGGTGACCCTCGACCTCCGCGAGTCCCAGCCCCTCGACGTGGGTCACGATCCGGTCCAGCAGCGAGTTCACGAAGCGGTGATCGTTGGCCACCACGGCGACTCCCAGCACCGCAGACCCCGGGTCGTCCAGGGAATCCACCTCGGCCATGGCCAGGTGAAACTGCTGGCGCGTGCGGGCGATGACCCGCTTCACGATGCTGCGCTTCCCCTTCAGGTCCGCGGTCTCCGGAATGGCCAGATCGATCCGGCAGACGCCTACCACCATGGGTCACTCCCTCGGGACGTCCCCGGGCGAGAACACGGGTTCAGACGACCTGGACCGTCTCCCGGACGGCCTCCTGCTCGTAGAACTCCAGCAGGTCGCCTTCCTGCAAGTCCTCGAAGCCATCGATGGCGATGCCGCACTCCAGGCCCTGCTTCACCTCGCGGACATCGTCCTTGTAGCGCTTCAGGCTCGACAGTCGCCCGGTGAACACGGTCTCCTTGCCCCGCACGACCTTGATCTCCGCCGACCGGACCACGTGGCCGCTCAGGACGTAGGTCCCGGCGATCTGGCCGACCTTCGAGACCTGGAAGACCTTCCGGACCTCCGCCTTTCCGATGAGCTTCATCACCATCTTGGGGGCCAGCAGGCCCTCCATCGCCTTCTTCAGGTCCTCGATGGCCTCGTAGATGATGTTGTAGCGGCGGATCTCGACGCCCTCCTGCTCCGCCAGGTGCTGGGCCTTGGGATCGACCGCCACCGAGAACCCGACGATCACCGCGTCGGAGGCCATCGCCAGGTTCACGTCGCTCTCGGTCACGGCCCCGACGGCGCTGTGAATCACCCGCAGGGAGATCTCGGGGTGGCGCAGTTTCGTGATGCTCTCCACCAGCGGCGCCAGCGACCCCTGGACGTCCGCCCGGACGATCACGCGCAGTTCCTTCATCCCCCCCGACTGGACCCGCTGGTAGAAGTCCTCCAGGGTGACCCGGGCCCCCGATGCCGCCAGCCGGGCCTTCTTCTGGCGCTCCAGGGCGAATTCCGCCACCTCCCGGGCCTTCTTCTCGTCTGGGAGCACCACGAAGGGGTCGCCGGCGTCGGGCACCAGGTTCAACCCGGCAATCCGCGCCGGCATGGAGGGACCGACGGACTGGACGGTCCGTCCCTTGTCGTCCTGCATCGATCGCACCCGGCCAAAGGCCATGCCCGCGACGACCGGGTCCCCGACCTTGAGCGTCCCGCCCTGGACCAGCACCGTCGCGAGGGGCCCCAGGCGATTGTCCAGCCGCGCCTCGAGAACGGTTCCCCGGCCCGGCTTGTTGGGGTTGGCCTTCAGTTCGAGGACCTGGGCCTGCAGGAGCACCATCTCCATCAGGTTGTCGATTCCCAGGTTCTTCTTCGCCGAGATCTCGCAGAAGATCGTGGACCCGCCCCAGTCCTCCGGAACCAGGCCCTCGTCGGCCAGTTCCCGACGGACCCGCTCGGGATTCGCCTCGGGCTTGTCGATCTTGTTCACCGCCACGATGATCGGGACATTCGCGGCACGGGCGTGGGCGATGGCCTCCTTCGTCTGGGCCATCACGCCGTCGTCGGCCGCCACGACCAGGATCACGATGTCCGTGACTCCCGCGCCCCGGGCCCGCATCTGGGTGAAGGCCTCGTGGCCCGGGGTGTCGATGAAGGTGATCGCCCCCGATTCGGTCTGGACCGTGTAGGCCCCGATGTGCTGGGTGATGCCCCCGGCCTCGTGTTCGGCGACGTTGGCCGACCGGATCCGGTCCAGCAGCGTCGTCTTGCCGTGGTCCACGTGCCCCATCACGGTGACCACGGGGGGCCGGGGAAGCAGTTCCAGTTCGCCGTCCGGCTGCTCCTGGAGATAGGTCGCCGGGTCGAAGCCCACCTTCTCGATGGTGTAACCATATTCCGTCGCCACGATGCCGGCCGTGTCCAGGTCCAGGGCCTGGTTGACCCCGGCCATCACCCCCATCTGCATGAGCTTGCGGACCAGATCCGGCGCCCGGAGTCCCATCGCATGGGCCAGTTCCCCGACGGTGATCGTCTCTGCCTCGACTCTCAAGGTTCGCTTGCTCTCCTTCGGGACGGTCAGCAAGGTCTTCTGGGGCCGGCCCCGGCGCTGCACGTTCCGGCCGCCCCGCCGGCGCGCCGCCTGCCGCGGGCTCTCGGTCTCCAGGTCGTCCTCCCCCTTCGTGAAGCGCAACTCCCGCAACTGCAGCACGTCGCTGCGCCGGTCATAGACGAGCCGCTTCTGTTTCGGGGCCTTGGCCTTCTCCCCGGCCTCCACCAGGGCCTTCAGGGCCTCCCGGGTCGTCCCGTCGGCCGGTCGCGCCACCACGGCGGGCACCACGGGCGGCGGAGGCGGAACCTCCTCCGGGACCGAAGGAGCCGGTGCCTGCTTCTGCGATTGACCGGCCGGACCGGGCTCCTCCCCTCCCGGTGCCGCAGGCTGCTCGGGCTGCGGGGTCTCGGGAACGGGAGCGACCACTGCCTCCGCGGGTTCCGCCTGGACGGCCATGTCCGGGGCGGCCTCCGGCGCGGCGGCCGTCTCACCGGCGGTGGCAGTCGGCTGGGCCGCCCCTTCCGGGACCTCCGGGGAGACGGTCCTTGCGGCCTCCGGGGCAGCAGCCTCCGGGGCCTTCGGCGCCTCGGTGACCACCCGCCGCCGGACGACCCTTCCCGCCCCGACCCGGGTCACCGCCGACTCTCCCGGCTTCGGAGTCTCGAACAGGCGCTTCGCGAGTTCCTCCTGGTCCGGTTTCATCGTCGCCAGGTGGTCCTTCAGGACGACCCCGGATTCCTTGAGCCGCGCCAGCAGGACCTTGGATTCGACCCCCAGTTCCTTGGCGACTTCAAACACGCGCTTGCTCATGGGCCCCCCTTCACCTCTGGGAGAGCGGGAAGGCCTCGACCCAGGCCGTCCCCCCCGTGCTCACCCTCAGGGCCCGGGAAACGGATCCCCGGGCCAGTGCGCGCTTCAGGCAGGTCGATTCCGGGCAGAGGTACGCCCCCCTGCCGAACAGCCGCCGCGCCACGTCCACCGACACGGTCCCCGACGGGTCCAGGGCCAGCCGCACCAGTTCGCGTTGCGGCCGCTGGCGCCCACATCCGAGGCAACGCCTCAGGGGGACGTGCGATGTCTTCGTTGCCGTCACGGGCGATCCCCCTCTCCCGACTCGGCCAGGAGCGCCGGCTGGGCCGGCTGGGCCTCCGAGGCCTGCGAACCCTCCTGGGCGGCCTGGGCGGCCGCAGCCTCCGCGGCCTCCTGCTTCATCTTCTGCTTCAGTTCCCACGCCTTCTGCTGGATGCCCTGGGCCATCGACAGGGAGATGCCCGGAATGGCCGCCAGTTCGCTCTCGTCGGTATTGAGCAGGTTGTCCGGGGAGTGGTAGCCCAACTTGAAGAGATACTCCACCGTGGAACTGTCGAGCCCATCGAGGCCGGCCAGGACCTCCCGCAACCTGGACTTCAATTCCTCGATCCGGCCCTCCCCGTGGATCTCGATGCTCCATCCCAGGAGCTTGCTGGCCAGTTTCACGTTCTGCCCGCGACGACCGATGGCCAGGGACAGCTGGTCATCGGGGACGATCAGTTCGATCTGGTGGTTGTTCTCGTCGATGAGCACCCGGAGGACCGCCGCCGGCGCGATGGCCGAGCAGACGTATCGGGCCAGATCCGTCGAGTAGGGGATGATGTCGATCTTTTCCCCGCGCAACTCCTGCACCACCGCCTGGACCCGGCTCCCCTTCATGCCCACGCAGGCCCCCACGGGATCGACGTCGCTGTCGGAGGAGGTGACGGCGATCTTGGTCCGTTCCCCCGGCTCCCGGGCCACAGCCACGATCCGGACGATCCCCTCGTAGATCTCCGGAACCTCCTCCTCAAAGAGTTTCACCACGAACCTGGGGTCCGTCCGGGACAGGATGATCTGGTGACCCTTGGCCTCCCGCTCGACTTCCTTGACATAGGCCTGGACCCGGTCACCGGCCCGGTAGGACTCCCGCGGGCACTGCTCCTTGAAGAGGAGGATCGCCTCGGCCTTTCCCAGGTCCACGATCACGTTCCCCTTCTCGAACCGCCTGGCCACCCCCGTGACCAGTTCCCCCTTCCGGTCCTTGTACTCGTCGTAGACGATGCTCCTCTCGGCCTCCTGCACCTTCTGCATGATCACGTGCTTGGCGGTCTGGGCCGCGATCCGCCCGAAGGCCTGCCGGTGGCTCTCGAGGCCCAGGATGTCCCCGTGGCGACGGTCCTCCTCCCGGGCCTTCTCCCGGTCTGCCTCCAGGTAGAAGATCTGGAACCCCAGTTCGTCCCCCGGCTGGACATCGGGGTCCACCCTCTGGGCGGCTTCCATCGAGAGTTCCTGGAGCGGGTTGGTCACCTGCTCCACCACCTTCATGTACTGGAAGAGTTCCACCTGCCCGGTCTCCTCGCTGAACTGGGTCTCCAGGTGACGCTCTTCCCCGAACACCTTCCGCGCGGCTCGGAGGATGGCCTCTTCCAGCGCCTCGATGAAGACCTTCCGCGGAATCCCCTTCTCGCGACTGACGAGGTCAATCACCTCGGACCAGTTGGGGTTGTCAGTGGCCATCGTGTTCCTCCGTTTCGTTTCCAGCGCCTGCCGATCCAGTCCCCCCCGCCGTCCACCGACTGGACCCATCCGCTCGTCCGGAAGGAGGAAGGGAAGGTGCGACCGCCCACGGGCCCGGTCACGGGGACGCCGTGATCTACTCCATTCCGCAGGAAATGGCAAGCACCCCCCGAGCCACCGGAGGTGCGGAAGGAATCCGCCTCTCCCATCGTGCCCCGCAAGGGTCCCGACGCGTTCCTCCCGGGCCCGCCCGATTCCGCCACGAGGGGAGCGGCCCTTCCAGGGCAAGGAAGACCCGGGTCGGCCTCAGTGCCCTGCGGCCTTCCGGGGCACCAGGACCAGGGGAGCCCCCTCGAAGTCCCACCTCGCCCGGAATTCCTTCTGGAGATATCGGAGGTAGTGATCCGGCACCCGCCCCGACCCGCTCTGGAACAGCAGGATGGTTGGCGGAGCCACCTGGGGCTGCATGAGGAACTTGATCCGCACGGACCGGCTCCCGGAGGCGTGGGGCGGGTGGCGCTGGACGACCTCCTCCCAGAACCGGTTCAACTCCGCCGTGGGAATCCGCCGGAACAGGTTCTCCCGGACCCGCTCCACCACCGGCAGCAGTCGCCCGACATTCCGGCCCGTGAGGGCCGACAGGAAGACCATCGGCGCGAAGGAGAAGAAGGCGGCCTCCTCCTCGATGCGCCTGCGGGTCTCCTGGGCGACCTCCCCCTCGACCCGATCCCACTTGTTCACCGCCAGCACCAGTCCCTTGCCCCGGTCGATGATCAGCCCGGCGATCTTCTTGTCCTGGTCCGTCAATCCCTCGGACCCGTCGATGACCAGCACCGCGACCTGGCACCGCTCCAGGGCCTGCATGGTCCTGGCGACGCTCATGCGTTCCAGCCCCGCCTCCACGGCCCTCCGGCGACGCACCCCGGCGGTGTCCACCAGCACGAAGAGGCGGCCCTCGTACCGGAACGGGGTGTCGATGGCGTCCCGGGTCGTCCCGGGGACGTCGCTGGTCAGGTAGCGGTCCTCTCCGAGGAGGGCATTGCACAGCGTGGACTTGCCCACGTTGGGGCGCCCCAGGATGGCCAGGCGAACTCCCTCCTCCGCCGCCGCACCGGTCCCCGCCTCCGCCGGTTCCGGCAGGTGCCGGACCAGGTCGTCGAGCAGTTCGGCCACACCGCTGCCGTGCTCCGCCGTCAGGGGCCACAACCGATCGACCCCGAGGGCCCAGAACTCCGCCGTCAGGGGTTCCTGGTTCGGTCGGTCCACCTTGTTGACGGCCACCCAGGTCGGGCGGCCGCTCCGGCGGATCATCTCCCAGATCATCTCGTCGGTCCGGGTCAGCCCCTCCCGGGCGTCGAGGACCAGGATCAGGGCATCGGACTCCTCGATGGCCCGCTGGACCTGCACCCGCATCAAGGCCAGCATTCCCTCCCGGGCCTCGGGGTCGAACCCCCCGGTGTCCACCAGCCGGAAGGACCGCCCCAGGTGTTCGGCATCGGCGTAGTGACGATCCCGGGTCACCCCCGGAAGGTCCTGGACGATGGCCTGCCGTCGCCCCAGGATTCGGTTGAAAAGCGTGGACTTGCCCACGTTGGGGCGCCCCACCAGGGCCACCACCGGTCCCGTCTCCCGGGTCCCCTTGTCGGTGTCTTCGCTCATCGATCCCCGTCGCCTCCCGTCAGCGCCCGGGACCAGGACCGCGCCCGGGATGCCTCCTGGACCTCGCCGGCGGCATCGGCCAGCCGCGCAAGCGTCCGCCACCCCCGGGCATATGCCGGGTCCTCCTGGACGGCCATCCGGGCCCACCGCAGCGCCTCGGCAGTCCGGCCCCGGGACTCCCACAGGACCGCCAGGTTGTGCATCGCCCGGACGTCCGAGGGGTCCACCGCCAGGGCCTCCCCGTAGCGCAGAATCGCCCATTCGTCCATCCCGCGACGGGCCAGCAGGTTCCCCAGGCTCCGAAGACACGAGGCCAGGAACGACCGGGTCCACGGGTCGGCCGAGGGGACATGTGCCAGCGCTCGCCGGGACGCATCCATCACCGCCTCCCGGGACAGGGCCACTCGGGTCTCCTCCCGGACCTCGAAGACCGGGAAGCCCGGCCAGAACCGCCCGTTCCACCCCTCGTCGATCCACCCCTCTCCCGGCTCCATGAACACCGCACCCCGGCTCCTGAGGGCAGCGACGGCCCGCTCCAGGGCCTCCCCGGGCGCCTCGCCGCCGGCCTCGAACGGCGCCTGCTGAAGGGCCGTCCGGAACGGTCCCTCGCCGGGCCGCCCCCCCCGGGCCGCCAGACGCCGGGCCACGGCGCGGGTGTCCCCGAGGTGCTGGCGCACGAGGGCGAGGACATCCGGCCGAAGTCCCTCCAGGACCTGCATCGCAGCCACCGTCGCCGACAGGTCGTCCGTCGTGGTCCAGAGGGAGGCCCCGACGGGCAGCCGCACCCCCAGTTCCTCGACGACCTCCCGGGGGGCGTGGAGGTGCCGAAGGTCCCGGTCTGCCGGGGCCACCAGCGCCATTGCGCCCAGGACACCCGCGCCGCCAAAGGCCAGGGCCCTCGCCGCCCGGAACCGCCCCACCAGGGTCAGCCGTTCCATCACCCGGAGGAGGCCATCCCCGCCCAGCACCGCCAGGGCCCAGGTGGCAGGGGAATTCACCTGGAGGTCCCGGATGCCCATGGGATTGACCCCCACGGCGAACCAGACGTCCCCCAGCACCACCGCCGCCAGCGCCCAGCGAGAGGCCCCGCTTCGCCGGGGATCCACCGCGAGTCCAGCAATGGCAAGGGGGATCATGGGACCGGTGCCCTCCAGGAGGTGCCGAAGAACCTCCAGGGCGTTCAGCCCCATCGTGGCCGGCGTCATCGACCCCAGGAATGCCTGGAAGGAGGACCGGATCCGGGCCCCGGTCAAGTGGGCCAGCAGGCCCGGCAGGTCCGCCGGATGCCCCCAGTCCATCACGGGGTCCCGGGCCGCCCGGACCGGCAGGTAGATCAGCACGAGGGCCCCGATCATGCCCGCGACGATCATCGCCGGGACCACGGGCCACCGGACCTCCCGCCGCCACGCGGCCCCAGCCAGGCCCCCGGCGATCAGCAGGACACCCCAGAGGGGCCAGGTCACGTGGCCCCCGGCGCCCAGTCCGGCGAGGAAGGCCCCGGCGATCCACCACCGGGCATCCCTCCGGCAACCGGCCATGGCGACGCAGAAGGCCACGGCCCCGAATCCCGCCAGTGACGGCAGATAGACCTCCACCGTGGTCCCATGGAGCCAGGTCGTCGGGCTGACCACCAGCGTCGCCGCGGCCAGCATTGCGGCGATGGCCACGATTCGCCGGTCCCGGGGCCCGACGGAGTCCCCACCATGGGCGACGGCGATCACCGTCGCGGCGGCCAGGGCCCCGGCGACCCCCAGGGACCCCATGGACAGGAGATTCATGCGGAAGGCCAGGGAGCCCATCGGCAAGAAGCCCAGGGCGCGTCCCGCCAGGCAGAAGGCCGGAAAGCCGGTGGGGTGGGCGACCCCCAGGGAGAGGGCCGAGGCGGCCAGTTCCCCGGCGTCCTTCACGAAGATCCCGGGGGCACCCAGGGCCGTCGCGAGGATCCCGATGGCGGCCCCGACGACAATGGCCGGCCCCCAACGGCCCCAGGAGTCCGAGCCCGGGGCGCCGGACCGCCGTTCCCGGGACTCGGCGGCCACCCAGAGGGCCCCGGCCAGCGTGATCGCCACGGACAGCCCGACCCCCGCCGCGAGGCCCCAGGGGGCCCAGAGGCCCACCGCCAGGAGGACGATGACCGGCGCCAGCACCGTCGCCAGGATCGGCAGGGGAACATAGCGGACGGATCCCATCGAAGTCCCCGGGACCCCAGGTCCCACCACCCCCGGTCAGGGACCGCGTCTCATCAGGGGAGATAGAGCGCAGCCCCACCGGCGAACCGGTCCGTTCCCTGGAGGGCCTTCAAGCCTCCGGAGATCAGCACGGCCCGGTCGAAGAGGCCCCCCTCGATCACCACGGCCTGATGGAATGCCCGGGGCGCCATGGGAATCCTCGCGACCACCCCCAGGGTCCCGGCATTCGCCTCGACCAGCACCGCGTCGTCGCGAATCTTGCCGTCGGGGCCGACACCGCCGGAGATCAGGACCCGCTTGCCGTCCCCCAGGGGGGTCGCCTGATGCCCGACCCGCCGCAAGGCCGCGAGGTCCGGCTCCGGGAGGCCGGCGGCCTGGGCCGTCAGGGTGCCCTGCCCGGGGTCGACGTTGAAGGCATACGGCGGCGCATCGATGGCGTCGGAGGTCCGCCCTCCGAAGGTCCAGATCTGGCCTCCTGCCTCGACGGCCACGGCCCCGTCCAGGGTCTCCGGCACGCTGCCGACGGAGGTCAGGTTCACGAACCGGTTCTCCGCCACCCGGTAGAGTTCCCCCACCGGCGCCGTCCGGACGTTGCCACCCAGCACCACCACGTCGTTGCAGGCCTTCCGGGTTCCGTCCAGGCAGGCGATCGTGGAAGAGAGGCGTGCCACCGCGTTCTCGCTCCCGGGGAACTCCAGGCAGGAGATCGTGTCGTCTTCGGCCAACAGGCACCGCCATGCCCCCCGGCCAACCCCCTGCCGGTTCCCCTCTCCCGCGAGGACCCCGGGCCGGACCAGAGCTCCGGGACCCGGGATCCCGATCGCCACGCCGCCGGCCCCCTGGAACTCCAGCACCGACCGGGTGATGGTCCCCGTGGCCAGGTCCACGGCGTAGGCCTCGTTGGAGGTCGTCACGGCGCAGGCGGCCCCGACGCAGGTCTCGGATCGGAAATCGGGCACGGCGACGTTCCCCCGGTTCACGTTCCCCAGCACCGAGGTCCCTCCGAAGGTCACCAGCCGTCCATTGGACGTCGTGGCGGTCGCCATCGCCGCGGAGGCCTGGCCCAGGGTCGCCCCCAGGTCCTGCTCGTCGAACAGGAACCGGCCGCTGTCAAAGGTCTCCGAGAGGGCCCGGGGGGACGTGTTCAGGGTCGCCCCGGTGGCCACCTGGAACCCGCCGAACACCCGCACCGATCCGTCCGGCGTGGCGGCAGCGACGTGGAAGGCCCGGGGCCACCGGCCGTTCAGCGGATACAGGGTCTCCAGGCGACACGTCCCCTCGATGCAGCGGGCGGCCGGGTGCACCCGGAAACGGACCCACTTGAGACCGCCCTGGCACTCCTCGGTCGGCAGGCACGCCTCCTGGAAGCAGTCCGTCCGGGACTCGTCGAGGCAGTCCTCCAGCCCCTGGCAATCCACGTCGGCAGTGCAGGAGACTCCGCTGTCGAGCAGCGAGGCCGGGGGCAACGGCATCTCCGTCACCTGCCCGATCCCGTTCAGCTGGACGAAGTAGATGGCCTTGCCGGTTCCCTCGGCCAGGACCTCGATGTCGCCCCGAAGGCCCCGGGCGACCCGGGTCGAGGCGCTGCAGTCGCCGGACGAATAGGCATCGAGCACCAGGACGTACCCCTTCCGTTCCTCCACGTGGTTGATGGAGAACCCCGTCCCCAGGGGGGAACAGGGCGATTGGTAGTAGGGCCTGGCCTGGGGATCGGCGGGCAGTTTCCGGTACAGGCGCGCCTCAAAGGCCAGCGCGGGCAGCGGCGCCTGATTCAGCGCGACGGTCAGGCGACCGGCGGCGCCAGGGGACGGGCCGTCGAATTCCAGGGGGTTCGCGCCGTCCACGCAACCCGCGATCATGGCGACCATCGCCGAAAACGTCCACGAGCGGTGCAGGCCTCGACGCATCGTCATCCTCCTAGCGCGGGTACAGGGTCACATCCTTGGGTGCCAGCCGCGGATCCGAACTGAATCCCGCGCTTCCGGTCTTCGCCTGGTCCTTCGAGAGGAGGACTCCCGCAGTGGTGGCCCCTCCGACCACCACGGCCCCCACCACGGTCCAGAACCACCAGGTCTGGTAGAAGGGGGTCACCTCCGACGTCTTCTCCTGTTTCGGAGCCGAGGCGGGCATCTCCAGCGGCACCGCCGGGACCGCCTCCAGGGGCACGACCACGTTGCCCGCCTTCCGGGCCTCCACCGTGAGCCGCTGGGTCACCTCCCGGTAGCCGACCTTGGCCAGGCGCAGGGAGTAGGACCCCGGGAGCACCATCAGCGTCACGGGGCTCAGCCCCTTGAAGTCCTGATCCAGGTAGACCTCGGCCCCCGGCGGCGTCGAGGCCACCTCCACCCGGACCGGTTCGGGCTCGGCCGAGGGCTCGGGTCCGAGGACCGCCTCCAGGGACCGCTCCAGGGCCTTCGCCAGCCCCTCCTCCGAGTCGGTGTCCCCCTCGGAGGCCTTCATCTGTCGGGTCTTCAGTTCCACCAGACGAACCTGGATCAGGAAGCGGTCTCCCTTCTTGCCCACCTCGGCGTAGAGGAGCAGGTCCGCATTCCGCCCCTGGCCGATCCGGGAGAGGCACTCGGCATCGAAATCGGTGCACTCGGCGTCCACCATCAGGTCCACAGGGTCCTCGGCCGGCGGCGTCAGCACCTCGACGGGGTACTTGCGGACCTTCCCCAGCACCGACTCGGTGAGGGCCTGGAGCTGGGTCCCCGAGACCTGGTTGGAGGTCACCCGCAGGGGAAGCACCCGGGGCCGACCGCCGGCGCCCTGGGCCGACGCCGGCTCCGGCGTGAGCAGGAGGACCCAGGCCATGGCCGCCACCCCGGCAGCGATCAGACGTCCGTTCATCGTTTCTTCCCGACCGAAGGCGGTCCTATACTAGGGAGACTCCGGAAGCGGTGTCAACTTGGCCGTGTCCGCTGGATCCCGGGGGCCAACCCCCCCCGAAACGGTCGTGCCAGAGGTCCCCCGCGCCCCGGACAGCCTCGCTGCGTCCCGGAGGCCCCGAACGCAGGCTGCGGTGCTGCAAGGCCCGATGAGACGTCGGGTTTTCCGAGTCATGGCCACGCTGGTGGCCGTTGTCTCGGCGGCATCGTGCAGCCACCTGGCCCCCTATGTCCAGGGACCGCTGCCCCGCCCCCCCACCGGGGACCCCAGGGTCTCCATCGACCTGCCCCCGGCGCTGGACGGCGGGGCCTCGGCAACCGCCCGGGACCCGGGCGATCCCGTGTTCCTCCAGGGAACCCTCGTGGCCTGGTCGGCCCTGTCGGAACCGGGGCCTGGATTCCAGATGCAGGTGGCCACGGAGTCCGGTCCCCTCACCGTGCGGGTGGTGACCTTCGAGGCCGTTTCCTGGTCCCTTTCCCCGGGGACGCCGGTGCGTGTGGGCTTCCTCGCGGGTCCGGACGGCATCGTGCTGCGCCTGGAGGATGCTCGAGGCCTCCTCTTCTTCCTGGCCCAGGGGGCCCCCTCCCTGGACCCGACGCCCATGGACCCACCGGTCCAGGTCCGCCCGAGGTCCTCTCAGGTCTGGGTGGAGGTCCGGGAGGACGAGGCCCTCTGCCACATCGTGACGTCGCATCGGTCCGGGGAGGCGATCCTCCCCGATGGGCGGTTGCTGGTGCTCACCCCGGGCGTCGCGCAGGAGGTCCCCGACGCCCCCCTTCCCTTCCGCCTGGTGATCACCATGAACCGGCGTGACCTGGAAAACTCCTGCGGAGACGCCCCGGTATCCCGGTTCGGCTGGTGGTGGATGCGCCTCCCGGCCCCCTTCAGGTCCCCGCCCCAAAGAACCATCCCCGCTGCCACAGGGCGGCCAGGTCCATCGACACGGCCACCAGACCGTGAATGAAGAAACCGCCCCAGATCGACCGGGTCCGGAGAGACAGAACCCCGAGGACCAGTCCGGCGACCAGGGCTCCCAGGGCCTCCCGAAACGGCTTCGTGAAGTGGATCATCACGTAGGGAGCCAGCATCGCGAAGACCGACAGGATGCCCATGCGGTCCTTGGTCCCGTGGACCCAGAAGCCCCGGAAGAAGAACTCCAGGGCGAAGAACTGGGAGAGGTAGAGCCCTTCCCACAGGGCGAGGTCCAGCCACCCCTCCGGGTTCCGATAGAAGGGATAGGTGGCCAGGAATGCCGGGGAGTGGGAGACCCACCAGACGAGCCCCAGGACCGGGATCGCCAGGACCAGGTACACCGGGAGATGCCGAAGAAACCCCCGAGGACTCAACCCGAAATCCACCAGGGGACGCCGGAGGACGAACCGGATCGCCAGGGCCGGAACGATCACGTAGAGAGCCCAGCAGCCGAGGGTCCAGGCCACCTGGCGACCCAGGGGGGCCAGGGCGCAGGCGACGGCCCCCGAGACTCCCTCGGGGTCCGAGGCGCACCGGTCCGCCAGGGCGTCTGCCACCAGGCCCTGGTACTCCCCCGAGAGGACCACGAAGTGCAGCAGCGTCAGGCACAGCGTTCCCAGTGCCATGACCAGGCCGGCCCGGAAGAAGGAGGGATCCGCGCGCTCCCCCGGGACCGTGATCCAGTCCTCCAGCAGTCGCCGGAGGCCCTTCCCCCGGCTGCCTCCCGTGCCCTTGTCCCCCAAGGCCATCCCCCTGCCGCAACGTCCCGGGATTCTAGCAGGCGATTGACAGCGCCGCGCGGCTCCACCATCCTTCGCTGCCGGAGGCACCGATTTCGGGAGGGGATGACCGATGTTCGAGAACCTGAAAGAGCGAATCGCCGATCTGCGTGAGAGGACCTCGGTCCTCGGGAGGTCTCTTTGACCCCGACGGCCTGCGCCGTCGCATCGAGGCCCTGGACGAGGAGAGCGCCCACCCCGAGTTCTGGCAGGACCCCAGGCGAGCCCGGGAGGTCGGCCGGGAGAAGACCCGCCTCGAAAAGGACCTGGAGACCTTCGAGGCCCCCGTCCGCGCCCTGAACGCCGCCGCCGACCTGCTGGAACTGGCGGAGGCCGAGGGGGAGGCCTCGTTGGAGACCGAGATCGCCCAGGAACTGGACAAGGTCGAGCAGCAGGTGGCCCGGCTCGAGTTCGCCCGGATGATGAGCGGCGAGAACGATCGGGCCGACGCCCTGGTGACGATCAACGCCGGCATGGGAGGCACCGAGTCCCAGGACTGGGTCACGATGTTGCTCCGGATGTACCTCCGATGGGCCGAGCGCCGGGGCTTCGCGACCGAGATCCTGGACGAGCTCCCGGGCGAGGAGGCCGGCCTCAAGCACGTCACCTTCGAGGTCTCGGGGGAGTGGGCCTACGGGTACCTGAAGGCCGAGGCGGGCGTCCACCGGCTGGTCCGGATCTCCCCCTTCGACGCAAACGCCCGGCGGCAGACCACCTTCGCCGGTGTCTCGGTGCTTCCGGACATCGAGGACACCATCGAGATCGAGATCGACGAGAAGGACCTCCGGGTGGACACCTACCGGTCCGGGGGCGCCGGGGGCCAGCACGTCAACAAGACCGACTCGGCCGTCCGGATCACCCACCTCCCGACGGGGATCGTGGTGCAGTGCCAGAACGAGCGTTCCCAGCAGAAGAATCGCAGCAAGGCCATGAAGATGCTGAAGGCCCGCCTCTACGACCTGGAACGGCAGAAGAAGGAGGCGGAGCGGGGCAAGGCCGAGGCCGAGAAGCGGGACATCGACTTCGGCAGCCAGATCCGGTCCTACGTGCTCCACCCCTACCGGATGGTGAAGGACCTCCGAACCGGATATGAGACCGGCAACGCCGACGCCGTGCTGGATGGGGACCTGGACCCCTTCATCGAGACCTACCTCCTCGAGGCCAGTCGCCAGCCCTCGCGCTGAACTTGGCAGATCGGGAACCCTGCACCTATGCTCGTGGGACCGGTGCCTGCACGCACCGGCCCTGCCCCCTGGGAAGGCCCCGATGACCGCCGGAGCGCAGCCGGAGCCCGCCTCCACCACCGCGCGGGACCGCACGGCGACCTGGGTCGGCACGACCTACTTCGCCGAGGGCCTCCCCTACATGCTGGTCCGCTACCTCGCGGGGGTCTACCTGACCGACCTGGGCTTCCGGGAGGCCTGGCTGGGCCTGCTGAACCTGCTGGGCATTCCCTGGAACCTCAAGTTCCTCTGGGCCCCGGCGGTGGACCTCTTCGGCACCCGACGGGGATGGCTGACCCGGGTCCAGGGGGCCCTCGTGGCCGGATTCGGGCTCCTGGCGGTCCTGGCGGCTCTCGGACCGCTGGAGGCAGGGGCCGGCGGAGCCGAGTCCCTGGGATCCCACTGGACGATCCCCATGGTGCTGGGCCTGCTGGTGGCCCTGGCCGTTCTCTCGGCCACCCACGACATCGCCATCGACGGCTACTACATGGAGGCGATCCCGGACCCGACGCGTCAGGCGGCCTACACCGGCCTCCGGGTCATGACCTACCGCTTCGCGGTGATCTTCACCAAGTCGGTACTGGTGGCCGTCGCGGGGTACTGGGCCTGGTCCGGCGCCTTCCTGCTCGGCACCCTGACCCTGCTGGCGCTGTTGCTGTTCCACGTCCGGGTCCTCCCCCGGGTGGAGGCGCCGGCCGAGCGGCGATCGGCGTCCCAGAACCTGCACCTGTTCGGAGAGGCCTTCCTCTCCTGGATACGGCAGGATCGCATCCTCCTGATACTGGCCTTCATCGCGACCTACAAACTGGGCGACGAGGTCCTCTTCAGCATGAACACCCCCTTCCTGATCCGGGAACTGGGGGTCTCCAAGGCCCAGTTGTCATGGCTCGCCGGGGTTCTGGGGACAACGGCCTCGATTGCCGGGTCCCTGGTGTCCGCCTGGGCCATCCGGCGCTTCGGCCTGCGGCGGGCCATCTGGCCGTTGACGCTGGCGATGAACCTCAATCTCTGGGCCTACGTGTGGCTGGCCTGGGACCGACCCGAGGCGGCGACGACCTCCGGGATCGCCTGGATCGCGGCGGTCCATGCCTACGAGCAGTTCGCGGCGGGACTCGGCAACGCGGTGCTGGTCGTCTTCATCATGCGGATCTGCCTCCCGCGGTACAAGGCCGCCCACTACGCCATCGCCTCGGCGATCTCCTCCGTCGGGTCGTCGCTCTTCGGGGGACTCGGAGGCTACATCGTCGAGGGCTGGGGCTACGTGACCCTCTTCGTGCTGGCCTTCCTGGCCGCCGTCCCGTCGATGGCGATCCTCCTGGTCCTGGAGGTCCCGGAGGAGCGCACCGCGAGCCATCAGAAGACGTGACCGACGTCCACGTAGATCCCCAGGGGGAAGCCCTGCTCGGCCTGATCCGGGGAATACCCGAAGTCGAAGCGGGCCACGATGGTCTCGGCGATCTGGACCCGGAGGCCCACCCCAGCACCCCAGTGGAGGCCGGCTCCCGAACCGTCCCGGGCCCGGTCCGTGCGGTAGCCGTTCCACACCCGCCCGACGTCCGCCAGCAGCAGCGCCCCGACCCGGAAGCGTTCCTTCAACAGGTGGAAGGTCCAGAACATCGATCGCAACTCGGCGCTGACGCCCAGTTTCACCTTCCCATGGAGACGTCCCTCCGGGACCCCCCGGAAGCCATCCCGCCCGCCAGGGTACTCCCGGTTCTCGTAGGCCGATGCCCGGGACAACTCGTAGAAGGGCACGTTCCCGAACAACAGGTCCGTGAAGACCCGGGAGGCCAGCACCAGCCACTCGTCGAGCAGCGGGACGTAGGCCCTCCCGTCCAGCGTGAACCCGCCGTAGTGCAGGCGACTCCCCAGGCCCGGCGACCCCCGGACCTGCATCTCGGCATAAAAGCCCCGCCGGGGCACGTACTCGTGGTCCCGGGAATCCCAGACGAGTCCCGCCGCGACCTGCAGGCCAACGTGATCCTGGAGGCCCAGCACCATGTTCCGATCCTCCCAGAGGGCGCTTCCGGGATAGACCTCCGACCGCTCCCAGTGCAGCCGGACCCCGGTCGAGAAGAACAACGACTCCCGGATCCGGTACCGCGCATTGAGGCGGAACAGGGGCTCGTATTGCCGGTACTGGTAGCGCTGGCGAGCCCGACTGACGGTCGGGATCGCCGCGGGATCGTCCTCGGCGGTCCGGTACCGGCTGGCGTTCCCCAACCCGTAGTACCCGGCATTGTTCCGCTGGTTGTATTCCAGGGAGAGCCAGAGGCGCAGGCGGTCTCCCAGCAGGCCCGGCACGTCGGCCCGGAGGAAGTGCATGTGGACCGGCACGTAGAGCCCCCGGCCATCCCACCACTTGAGGCTCATGGCGACCTGGGCCCAGACCCGGTAGCGATACGGCTTCACGACGGGATCGTTCTGGGCGACCACCCCCTGGGCACCGAGCATCAGACCCATGTCGGTGTTGCCGCCGATGGCGGGCAGGGGCGCCCACTCCAGCGAGGATCGACGGGGCGTCTGGGTGGCCTCGGGAGAGGCGTCGGCTGCCGGGGCCCGTTCCCTCGGAACCTCGTCGGACCGGTGCTCCGCCGCCGGAGGCTCCTGGGCTCGCACCCCTCGAATCGGGATCAGCGCCAGGAGGATCACCCAGGATACCCGCAATCGCACGGAGAGCCGCCCAGAAGAGCCTTCCTAGCGTCCACGGAATCCGGAGGGCGTGTCAATCGAATCTGAGGACCCCGATTCCCCGCCCTGGCCAGGGTCACCCCCCGGGACCCGAGGGTCCTGGCCCAGGACCAGAATCGGACAGGAGACCCGGGATGGGGACCCCGTCACGGGAACCGTTCCTCCCGGCGGAGGACCCGATTGCCTCGTGGTCCGGGGCTTCACCCGCGCTTGCGCACCGTCCGGGACGCCGCTTCCTTCTTCCGGGCATCCCGAGCCTTCTTCTTCAACTGCCGGACCCGCGGCCAGCGGACCTTGCCCCGATCGTTCTTTCCCATCGTGACCCTCCTCTCGATCCGACCCCGGGGGCCGGGAGGCGCTCTATACCAGAAAACCCCGTTCCCTCACAACCCCGAGGAGGCTCATCATCGGACCGGGGGTCTTGAACCATCCGGAGTCCAGGCCCAGGAAACAGAACGGCGCCGGCCCCGGAGGGTGTCCCCAGGAACCGACGCCGTCCTTCAGATCCACGTGCCGGGAAGGATCAGAAGTCGTCCATCCCGCCCATGCCGCCCATGCCGCCCATGCCGCCGCCGCCCGCCGGGGCCTTCTCCTCCTTGGGCTTCTCCACCACCACGCACTCGGTGGTCAGGAGCAGCGAGGCCACGGAGGCCGCCTTCTCCAGGGCGACGCGGGTCACCTTGGTGGGGTCGATGATCCCCGCGGCCACCAGGTCCTCGAAGGTGTCGGTGTAGGCGTTGTAGCCGAAGCCCGGGACGTCCGACTCCCGGACCTTCATCACCACCGTGGACCCCTCGGCCCCGGCGTTCTCGGCGATCATCCGGGCCGGTTCCTCCAGGGCCCGGCGCACGATGTCCACGCCCACCTTCTGCTCCAGGGGCAGGTCCTTGAGGGCGTCCAGGGCCTTCACGCAGCGCAGCAGCGCCACGCCGCCTCCCGGGACGATCCCCTCCTCGACCGCGGCGCGGGTGGCATGCAGGGCGTCCTCCACCCGGGCCTTCTTCTCCTTCATCTCAGCCTCAGTGGCCGCACCGACCTTGATCACCGCCACGCCGCCGGCCAGCTTCGCCAGGCGCTCCTGCAGCTTCTCCCGGTCGTAGTCGGACTTCGTGTCCTCGATCTGGGCCTTGATCTGCGCGATGCGCCCCTTGATGGCCTCGCTGCTCCCGGCCCCCTCGATGATGGTGGTGTTATCCTTGTCCATCACCACCTTCTTGGCCCGGCCGAGGTCCGACAGGCGGGCATTCTCCAGCTTCATGCCCAGTTCCTCGGAGATCACGCGCCCGCCAGTCAGGATCGCGATGTCCTCGAGCATGGCCTTCCGCCGATCGCCGAAGGCCGGGGCCTTCGTGGCCGCCACGCTCAGGGTGCCGCGGATCTTGTTCACGACCAGGGTCGCCAGGGCCTCGCCCTCGATCTCCTCGGCCACGATGACCAGGGACTTCCCCTGCTTCGCCACCTGCTCCAGGATCGGCAGCAGGTCCTTCATGGAACTGATCTTCTTGTCGTAGATCAGGATCAGCGGGTCCTCGAGGGAGACCTCCATCCGGTCCGCGTCGGTGACGAAGTACGGCGAGACGTAGCCCCGGTCGAACTGCATCCCTTCCACGGTCTCGAGGGTCGTCTCCATCGACTTCGCCTCCTCGACCGTGATCACGCCGTCCTTGCCCACCTTCTCCATCGCCTCGGCGATGATCTTTCCGATGGACTCGTCGTTGTTGGCCGAGATCGTGCCGACCTGCGCGATCTCCTTGAAGTCCTTGGTCGCCTTGGAGAGCTTCTTGAGTTCGGCGACCACCGCCTCGACCGCCTGGTCGATGCCCCGCTTCAACTCCATCGGCGCGTGGCCCGCGGCGACCATCTTGGCCCCTTCCCGGAAGATGGCCTGGGCCAGCACCGTCGCCGTCGTGGTCCCGTCACCGGCCTCGTCCGAGACCTTCGACGCCACCTCCTTCACCATCTGGGCGCCGATGTTCTCGAACTTGTCCTTCAGTTCCACTTCCTTGGCGACCGTCACGCCGTCCTTCGTCACGGTGGGAGACCCCCAGGACTTCTCGATCACGACGTTGCGGCCCCGGGGACCCAGGGTCACCTTGACGGTGTCCGCCAGCAGGTTGACGCCCTTCAGGATGCGCGCCCGGGCCGACTCGCCGAACACCAGTTCCTTCGCTGCCATGGTTCGCCTCGCTGTTGTAGGTTGCCTCGATCAGGAGTCTCCTGACTCACCCCGTCAGTCCAGGATCGCCAGGATGTCGTCCTCCCGAAGGATGATGTGCTCCTCGCCGTCGATCTTCACCTCGCTCCCGGCGTACTTCCCGAAGAGGATGCGGTCGCCGGCCTTCACGGCGGGCGTCCGGACCGTCCCGTTCTCGAGGGTCTTGCCGGGTCCGACCGCGATCACGCGCCCCTCCTGCGGCTTCTCCTTGGCGGTGTCGGGGATGATGATCCCGCTCGCGGTCTTCTCCTCGCTCTCGAGACGCTTCACCAGCACACGATCCTGCAGGGGCTTCACGTTCATCTTCCCTTCCTCCCGTTCTGACATGGGAACCAAACCCACGCGCGGCATGCCGCGCCTCGGGCCCCCGGAAGACCCCGGGTCCCGCACGGCGATGATGGATAATCACCCCTTCCGGAAGCGCAAGGGGTTGATCCGATCCCAGAGCCGCGATGGGCCGGTTCCCTCGGGCCGAGGTCCCGTGGTCCGGTTCCCGAGGAAGACCCGGAAGGCCTCCGAGTCCTTCAGAAACGGAAGGGATTCCATGCGAATCGCCTGGCGGAACTCCTGGACGCTTCCCCAGCGCATCCGGGGGTCCCGTTGCAGGGCCTTGTGAACCACCTCCTCCACCGCCTCGGGGACCTCTGGATTCAGGCTTCCCAGGCGGTGGACCGGGATGGGACCGGTCCCCCGGAGGTACTCCAGGAACGTCCGGGCGTCGGCATTGGGCAGGTGGAGGGCCCGGGCCCCGGCCAGGATCTCGTAGGCCACGCATCCCAGGGAGTAGAGGTCGCTGGCCTCGCTGGTCTGCCCGGTGAGGGCCGTCTCGGGGGCCGCGTAGGGAGGACTGCCCACGGTGAGCCCGCCGCCCTGGGCCGTCCGAGAGTCGGACTCGTAGGCCGCCCGGGCGCTTCCCAGGTCCACCATCCGCACCTGGGGTCCCAGCCCCGGAACCGGCTCCAGGAACAGGTTCCCGGGCTTCAAGTCCCGGTGCACGATGTCCCGAGCATGGAGTTCCACGACGCCATCCATCACCTGGTCCAGCACCGGGATCGCCTCGTCGACGGGAAACGGGCCCCGCTCCCGGATCTCGGTCTCCAGCGTGCGGCCGTGGACCAGTTCCATCGCGAAATACGGGATTCCCTCGGGGGTCGTCCCGGTCCGGAGGACCCGGGGAAAGCACGGACTGCGAACCATGGCCAGGTAGGCCGCCTCCCGCTTGAGCCCGGCCACGGCCGAGGCGACGTCCCCGTGGGCCGCATGGAGGACCTTCAGGGCGACCTTGCGCCGCCCCACCGACAACTGCTCCGCCAGATAGACCCGGGCGAACCCCCCGAAACCCAGCAGGCGGACGACCCGGAAGTCGTCTCCGAGAATCTGGCCCAGCAGGGGGTCCTGGCCTTCCATGGAGGCATTGTAGCACCTCCCCGAATCTCCGGGCCCAAGGGGGATCTCGACCGGCCCGGGCGCGTTGACGGGAGCCGATCCCTGGGATAAGGTTGCGCCCCATGGGAAACCTCACCTACAGGGATGCAGGGGTCAACAACGAGGCGCAGGATCACTTCGCCGACTCCATCGGGTCGATGGCCCGAACAACCATCGGACCCGAGGTGCTGGCGGGGATCGGCGGATTCGCCGCAGCGGTGGCGCCGGACCTCCGGGGCATGGAGCGCCCGGTGCTGGTCTCGGGAACCGACGGTGTCGGGACCAAACTGAAGATCGCCTTCGCCCTGGATCGGCACGACACCGTGGGCATCGACCTCGTGGCGATGTGCGTCAACGATGTGATCACCACCGGGGCCCGCCCCCTCTTCTTCCTGGACTACTTCGCCACGGGCCGCCTCCAGGAGGGTGTCGCCCTCCAGGTGATGTCCGGAATCGTGGAGGGATGCAACCAGGCCGAGTGCGCCCTCGTGGGGGGCGAGACGGCGGAACTGCCGGGCTTCTACGCCCCCGGGGAGTACGATCTTGCGGGCTTCTGCGTCGGGATCGTCGACGCCCCCCGACAGGTGACGGGTCAGGCGTGCCGGGACGGGGATGTCCTGGTCGGCCTCCGGTCCTCGGGAGTGCACTCGAACGGGTTCAGCCTGGTGCGCCGGGTCGTGGAGCTCCGAGGGCTGTCCCTGGACCGCGTCCATGAAGGCTTCCCCCAGTCCCTGGGCGAGGTCCTGCTGACGCCCACCCGGATCTACTGGCGGGCCGTGAAGGCCCTGCTGTCCTCGGTGCCCGTCCACGCGATGGCCCACATCACCGGCGGCGGCCTGGAGGGCAATCTCCCCCGGGTGATCCCCGAGGGGCTCCATCCGGTGGTGCGACGGGAGGCGATCCCCGTGCTGCCGATCTTATCGTTCCTGCAGGGGGCCGGCGGGGAGCCGCGAATCTCCGACGAGGAGATGTGGCGGGTCTTCAACATGGGCGTCGGGTATGTCATCGTGGTCCCTCCCGAGGACGCGGATCGGGCGATGACGCTGCTGCGGGGCGCGGGGGAGGAACCCTTCGTGCTGGGGCACCTGGCCCCCGGGTCCGGCGACCTGGAGTGGATGTGAGCGCCTCCCGCAAGGAACCCCTGGCCATCCTGATCTCGGGCCGGGGGTCCAACATGGTGTCCCTCGTCGAGGCCGCCCGGCAGGGGCGTCTTTGCGCCGATATCCGCCTGGTCTTCTCGAACCGCCCCGATGCCCCGGGCCTCCAGGCGGCCCGGTCCCTGGGGATCGAGACGGCGGTCCTGTCCCACCGGGACTTTCCCGACCGGGAGTCCTTTGACCGGGCCCTCGCGGACCTGCTGGAGAGCCGGGGAGTGCGTTTCGTGGCCCTGGCGGGCTTCATGCGGGTGCTCACCCCGGCCTTCCTGGACCGCTTTCCGGGCCGGGTCGTGAACATCCACCCGGCCCTGCTCCCGGCCTTCCCGGGAGTCCATGCCCAGCGGCAGGCCCTCGAGTACGGGGTCTGGGTCACGGGCTGCACGGTCCACTTCGTGGACGCCGGGACCGACACCGGTCCCATCATCGCCCAGGCAGCGGTCCCGGTGGAGGACGGCGACGACGAGGAGACCCTGTCGGCGCGCATCCTGGCCGCGGAACACCAGATCTATCCGTCGGCCCTGGACGACGTCCTGGGGGGACGCCTTCGCATCCAGGGCCGCCGAGTCCTTCGGACAGGGGGCTGAAGATGCTCCGGTCGTCCTACGACGTGGTGATCATCGGCACCGACCTCCCGGGCCTGGTCTTCGGAGCGCTGGCCGCGAAGAAGGGATACCGGGTGCTGGTCCTGGGCCACGGCGGCCAGGACAACATCTACGATTTCCGAGGGTTCCAGTTCGTGCGGCGCCCTCACCTGCTGTTCGGGGTCCTGGACTCGAACCCCATCCGGGAGGTCTTCCGGGAACTGGCGCTGGCCCCCGAGATGCGCAACCTCCCTCGTCCGATGAATCCCATCTGCCACGTGGTCCTGCCAGATGCCCGGGTCGAACTGACCCACATGAAGGGGATCCTGGAGGAGGAGATCCAGCGGGAGTTCCCCGGGAAGGTGGCCGTCCTCCGGGACTTCCTGTCCCAGGCCGCCGAGGCCGAGAAGGACCTCGAGGCCTTCTTCCGGGACCTGCCGCCGCTGCCCCCGGGGACGATCCGGGAGTGGTGGCACGGACGGGCCCATCGCAAGGTCCTGGAGGCCGTCCGCCGGCGATTCCGGGAACAGGTGGCCCCCCTGCTGGCCGAGGACCCCCGGCTCCGGTCCCTGGTGGCCGCCCCGCTGACCCTGATGTCGGGCCTGGACGACCCCCTGGAGGTCCCCCTGCCGGCCCTGCGCCTCGTGAACCACCTCTTCCGGGGATTCCACTTCGTCGAGTGGGGCCTGGATTCCTTGAAGGCCCTCTTCGTGGACCGGGTCAAGGCCAACTCCGGAGACGTCCGCCCCCAGGACTCGGTGGACATGATGCTGGTCCGCCGCGGGGAGATCCGGGAAGTGGAACTGCGGGGTCGCCAGGAGACCATCGGGGCGAACCTGGTGGTGCTGGCGGGGGACCAGGGCGCACTGCTGGACCTCATCCCCGAGGAGGGGCAGAAGAAGCGCTACCGGCAGAAGGTGGAGCGCCTCGCGCCATCCCACCACCTGGTGACCGTCAACGTGGGTGTCGACCGGGACGCCATTCCCGAAGGAATGGCCCAGACCGCCTTCGTGGTCGGAAACCCCCGAGAGCCCCTGGAGGGGCCGAACCTGCTGTGCGTCCAGGTGGACCCGGCCATGCAGCCCCTCGACATGGTCCAGCGGGACCAGGCCACCATTGCCATCTCGGGACGCCTCCCGGCCGGGTCCTTCGACGGCAAGCCATCGTCCCTGGCGGGCTTCGGGCGGGACCTGTTGCAGCGGGTGCAGACCCTGATGCCCTTCCTCGAGGAACACACCCAGGTCTCGGCCATCTCCTCGGTGGGCATCCACCCCCGGAGCGGCGATACGGTGGTCGAACCCGCCGGGTTGGTCCCCTTCTGGTCCGAGACCCACAAGCGGAGCCTGGGACTGGCCACCTGGCCCCTCCGGACCGCCTATCGGAACGTGCTCTTCCTGGGCGAGGGCGCCGCAGGACCCCTGGGGTTCGAGGGGGCCTTCATCGCAGGGCTGCAGGCGTTCCAGCTGCTCAAGGAGAAGCTGCCCCTCAAGAGCGGGGTCTGACGATGGCCGCCGGGGCGTTTCGACGGATGCTGCTGATCTGTCTGGCGGCCGGGATCACCGCGATCCCCGAGGCCCGGGCCGACGCCCCCACCCCCAGGCCCATGACCCTGGAGGAGGCCCTGGACCTGGCCCTGCGGCAATCGGACCTGATCCAGGCCGCCCGGTCGGGCACGGAGGCCCTGGAGGCCCAACTGGACCAGGCCGCGTCACTGGCCTGGCCTCATCTCCGCCTGGAGGCCCTGCTGGCCCCGACCCCGGGCCAGCGGGGAAACGCCCTGAAGGGCCACACGGACTACGACGACTGGGGCGTCTTCCTCCGGGGGGAACTGAGCGGCTACGTGCCCCTCTTCGGTTTCGGCAAGATCCGCTACCTGAAGCGGGCCGCCCGACTGGGCGTCGAGGTGGGACGCCATCGAGAGGCCATCGCCCGGGCCGAGGTCCGCTATCGGGTGATCCGGGCCTGGCATGCCCTGGGCATGGCCCGGGAACTCCAGGAGGTCCTCCGCGAGGGGCGTGGGTACTTCGACCAGGCCCGCCGGCACGTCGAGGCCCTCAAACGGGAGGACGACCCCTCCTTCGACCCGGTGGACGAGATGAAGATCCGGGTCTACGACGTCCAGGTCCGGTCCCGGGAACTGGAGGCGGCCCGGGGACTGGCCCTCGCCGAGGCGACACTGCGGGAGGTGCTGGGCATGGCCCCGGGGGACCCGGCCGCCGTGGACCCGGGCCCTCCGACGCTCGACATCCCGGTCCGGAAGGTCACGCTGGAGGAGGCCCTGGCCTACGCGCTGGAGAACCGCCCGGAGATGGCCGCCCTCCGGACCGGCATCCAGGCCCGGAAGGCCGAGGCCGAGGCCCGGAAGCGCAACCTGTTCCCGGACTTCGTACTGGTCGGGCGCCTCAACGGGGCCTACACCAGCGTGGCCGACAACCAGCCCACCCCCTTTGCCGACGACCCGTGGAACGGTTGGGGGGCCGGGGCAGGCCTGGGGCTGCGATGGGACATCGAGATCGGCCGGCGCCTCGGGGAGTGGCGCGAGGCGCAGGCCGGGACACGGCGCCTGGAGTTCGAGAGCCGGGAGGCGGAGCGGGGAATCCGCCTGGAGGTCGAGCGCTGCTTCCGGGAGATGGAGGACGCCCGGGAGATGGCCGAGGCGCAACAGGTGGCCCTGAAGGCCGCCCGGGGGTGGGTCGTCTCGAAACTGGACCTCTACGAGAACGGCCTGGCGACCCTCCGGGACGTCATGGAGGGACTCGTGCAGTTCTTCCAGACCCGCCTGGACCTGGTGAAGGCCACCTACGAGTGGAGCGTCTCGGTGGCGGCCCTGGAGCGGGCCTCGGGCCTGCGGCTGTTTCCGATCGGCGGCGAACCGGTCGTCCCGGCGGAGGCCCCGTCGGCGCAATAATCCGGCCGGGCCGCCGTCCAATGCCGCGGCCTGTGAATCCGGGAGGTACCCGATGCATCGACCGTGGATGGGAGCCGTGATGGTGTTGCTGGTGGCGGCGCCGGTGCGCGCCGAGACGGCACGGGAGTTCGTGGAGGCCCGCTACCGCGACCTCCAGGCCCTGGTGGAACGGATTCCTCAGAAGGAACCTCTCCAGGCCGAGATCCGAAAGGTGATGGACACCTTCGTGGACTACGAGGAACTCTCCCGGCGCACCCTGGGAAGCCACTGGGACACTCTGAAGCCCAGGGAGCGGAAGGACTTCCAGCAGGAATTCCGGAAGATGGTCCAGCGGTCCTACGTGAAGCGCTTCGACCCGGGAAAGGCCTTCACGATCGAGTATGGCGAGATGGTCCCCGCGGAGGACGGGTCCGTCGTGGTGACCTCGACGATCCGGGCGGGGCGGTCCGAGGCCCGGGTGGACTACGCGCTGCAGCGCAAGAAGGGCACCTGGTGGGCCTTCGACGTGGTGATCGACGAGGTCAGCATGGTGCGCAACTACCGCAAGCAGTTCCACGACATCCTCCAGAAGGAGGGCTTCGGGGGACTGATGGATCGCCTCCGAAAGAAGAACGCCCAGGCCCAGGAATAGCCTCGATCCGGCCGGTGGGCCCCCATTTCCCCGGGTTCGGGCCCTCCTCCCGGTTCCCAATTCGTCGGTTCGCTGCTATGGAAGGCCGTCGCTGGCCCGGGAGGTGCCGCCATGCTGGATGCGCTCTTTCGCCCCCGTTCCCTGCTCGTGGTGGGGGTCTCGGAGCAGGCCGACAACCTCGGCCGGAACATCGTCGGGAACCTGATGAACTTCGGATTCCGGGGGGAACTGCACCTGATGGGGCGGACCCCGGGGGTGGTCTGGGGCCACCGGATCGTCACGTCCTGGGACGAGGTCCCCGACGGGATCGACCAGGCCCTGATCATCACCCCGGCACCAACGGTCCCGGGCATGATCGAACAGTGCGGACGCAAGGGCATCCGGTTCGCGGTGATCGAGTCGGCGGGCTTCCAGGAACTGGGGGCCGAGGGGGCCTCTCTGGGCGAGGCGTTGCGGGAGGCGGCCCGGCGGGCCGGGGTGCGCTTCCAGGGGCCCAACTGCCTGGGCATGACGACCTTCGCCCACGGGATGTGCCAGATCTTCGTTCCGACCCCGAACCTCTGGCGGGTGGGCCCGGTGGCCATCGCGGCCCAGTCCGGAGGGATGGGCGTCACCTACCTCTTCGCCATGGCCAGCGAGAACGTCGGGGTCTCCCACTTCATCTCCCTGGGGAACCAGATGGACCTCAAGGAGACCGACTTCCTGCGGGCCCTGGAGCAGGAGGACTCCTGCCAGGTCATCGCGATGTACCTGGAGGGCATCTCCGACGGCCGGGCCTTCTTCGAGGAACTCCGGTCCTGCAACAAGCCGGTGCTGATCCAGAAGGCGGGAACCACCGAGGCGGGCACCCGGGCCGCCTTCAGCCACACGGCCTCCCTGGCGGCCAACGATGCGGTGCTGTCGGCGGCAATCCGCCAGGCCGGGGCCCTTCGGGTCCACGACACCGACGAGATGGTCACGCTGGTGAAGGGGTTCCTGATGCCCCCGGTCCGGGGGGACCGGGTGGCCATCATCTCCCGCTCCGGGGGCCATGCGGTCATCGGGGCCGACTGTGCCGCCCGGGAGGGCCTGTCCCTGCCACCCCTGCCACCGGACTTCCTGGCGGAGGTCACCCGGGTCCACTCCTCGTCGGTGATCCGGCCCCGCAATCCCCTGGACCTCGGAGACCTGTTCCAGTTCGACCTCTACGCGCACCTGATGGAGGCCGCCGCGGCCCACCCGGAGTTCGATGCGGTGGTGATGGCCCACACCTACGTGGCCGATGCCCGGCGGCATCAGTCCCGGCGCCTGATCCCCGCCGCCGAGGAGATCGTCCGCAAGTACCAGAAACCGGTCTTCCTGGTCCTGGTCACCGACGGGCAGGAGATCGCCTACCTGAAGAAGAAGCACGACTTCCCCATCTTCACCTCCGTCGAACAGGCCTTCGCGGCCCTGGGCGCATCCCGGCGATCGGTGCGACGCAAGGATCGCAGGGCGGCCAACGGGGAGTGGCACCCGACTCTCGCAACGACCGAGGTGGCCCGGGAGGCATCCGCCCTGGCCCGAGGGGGTCGAACGCGGTTGTTGGCCGAGGGCTTCGACCTGCTGGCCCGGGTGGGGATTCCGGTGCCCCGGGGGCGGCTCGCCCGGAGCGCCTCCGACCTGGAGACGGTCTCCTGGTTCCCGGTGGCGGCGAAGGTGATCAGTGCCCGGGCGGTCCACAAGAGCGATGCGGGTGGGGTCCGGCTGGGCCTCGGAAGTCCCGCCGAACTGGCCGAGACCTGGAGGGATTTCGAGCAGCGCTTCGGGCCCTTCGGGGACCAGGAGGGGGTGCTCGTGCAAGAGATGGCCGGGCCCGGCGTGGACGTGCTGGTGGGCGGAGTCCGGGACCCCCTCTTCGGACCCCTGGTGATGGTCGGCATGGGAGGCGTGCTCGTGGAGGTCCTCCGCGACACGAGTCTGCGCCTGGCCCCCGTGACCGAGGCCGAGGCCCGTGAGATGATCTCGGACCTCCAGGGCAAGGCGATCCTCCAGGGCGTCCGAGGACAGCCACCGGTGGACCAGGAGGCCCTGGTCCAGGTGATCCAGCGCGTTGGCGGACTCCTGCACGAGTGCCCCGAGATCCGGGAGATCGACATCAATCCCCTGCGGCTCCACCGGGACGGACAGGGGGCCACGGCCCTCGACGTGCGCATCTCCCTGGACCCGGCCTCCCGGGTCCCGCCCTCGTGATAGGCTTCCGAAGAACCCCCATCCGGGAGCGAGGGCCATGGACCGGGAGGAGGCACGGCGCGAACTGGCCCGGCTTCGGGCCGAGATCGAACGGCACAACGAGTTGTACTACGTCCGGGATGCCCCGGAGATCACCGACGCCGAGTATGACCGCCTCTTCCGGCGGCTGGTGGACCTGGAGGAGGCCTTTCCGGACCTGGTGACGCCCGACTCCCCGAGCCAGCGGGTCGGCGGACGCCCGTTGGAGCAGTTCGCCCAGGTCCGTCACTCGATCCCGATGCTCTCGCTCCAGAACGCGATGGATGAAGGGGAGGTCCGGGCCTTCGACGACCGGGTGCGGCGGTTCCTGTCCCGCAGCGAGGACCTGGATTACGTGCTGGAGCCGAAGTTCGACGGGCTGTCGGTGGAACTGGTGTACCGGGACGGGTTGCTGGTCCAGGCCTCGACCCGCGGGGACGGGGTGACCGGGGAGGACGTCACCGCGAACGTCCGGACGATCCGCGCCATCCCGTTGCGGCTGAGACCCCGGAATCAGGCCCTGGATCTCTTCGGGTCCCCGGCCATGCCCCGGTTGCTGGAGGTCCGGGGCGAGGTCTTCATGCCCCTGGACCGCTTCGAGGCATTGAACCGGGCCCGGGAGCAGGCCGGGGAACCGCCCTTCGCGAATCCCCGGAATGCCGCCGCCGGGTCCCTCCGGCAACTGGATCCCCGGGTCACCGCGAGCCGCCCCCTGGACTTCTACGCCTATGCCATGGGGGCCACCGACGGCTTCGAGGTCTCCTCCCAGTGGGAACTCCTGCAGGCCCTCCGGGAGATGGGCCTCCCGGTCAGCGACCTGCCTCGCCGCGTCCGGGGAATCGAGGCCGTGATCGAGGAATACCGGCGCCTGGAGGCCCTCCGGGACCGCCTGCCCTTCGAGATCGACGGCACCGTGGTGAAGGTGGACTCGTTCGCCCTGCAGCGGGAACTGGGCGAGGTGAGCCGCAGTCCCCGATGGGCCATCGCCTTCAAGTTCCCGCCCCGACGGGAGGTGACCCGGGTGGTGGACATCGTGGAGCAGGTCGGGCGCACGGGCGTCCTGACCCCCGTGGCCGAACTGGAGCCGGTGCGCCTGGGGGGCGTGCTGGTGCGGCGGGCCACCCTGCACAACGAGGACGAAGTGCGGCGGAAGGACGTCCGGGTGGGCGACTTCGTGGAGGTCCAGCGGGCCGGAGACGTGATCCCCGATGTCGTGCGTGTCCGGACCGACCTCCGGCCGGCCGACGCGGTTCCCTACCAGCCCCGGACGACCTGCCCGGCCTGCGGCGGCCCCGTGTCGCGCCAGGAGGGAGAGGTGGCCCGCCGGTGCGTGAACGCCTCCTGCCCGGCCCAGTTGAAGGAACACCTGGTCCATTTCGCCTCCCGGCGGGCCATGGACATCGAGCACCTGGGGGACCGGGTGGCCGACCAGATGGTGGAACGGGGGCTGGTCCAGAGCGTCGCGGACCTCTACCGGCTGACCCGGGAGCAGGTCCTGACCCTGGACAAGATGGCCGACAAATCAGCGACGAACCTCCTCCAGGCCATCGATCGGTCCCGGGAACGCCCCCTCGAGCGGCTGATCTTCGCCCTGGGCATCCCCCAGGTCGGCGAGGCCCTGGCCCGGTCCCTGGCCTTCCGGTACGGGTCCCTCGACGCCCTGGAGGCGGAGTGCGACCAGCCCCCAGGCGACGAGGACCCGCTGATGCAGGTGGAGGACGTGGGGCCCAAGGTGGCCCAGGCCATCCGGGGCTGGTTCGCCCAGCCAGAGAACCGGGCACTCCTCCGGCGGCTCCGGGAGGCGGGACTGCGGACGACGTCCGGTGCCGGAGAGGGATCGGCGGACCCGGCATTCGCCGGGAAGACCTTTGTCTTCACCGGCACCCTTCGGTCCATGACCCGGGAGGAGGGCCAGGCACGGGTGCTGGCCCGGGGGGGCAAGGTCTCCGGGTCCGTGTCCCGGAAGACGGACTTCGTGGTGGCCGGCGAGGAGGCCGGGTCCAAACTGGCAAAGGCCCGGGACCTGGGGGTCCGGGTGATCAGCGAGGAGGAGTTCCTGGCCATGCTGGGCCCCTGATCCAGTCCCGGATCGTCCCCGTCCCTGGTCCCTGGACCGCCGGACCTCAGACCCGTTCCAGCACCCGCTGCAGCCGTTCCTCCACCTCCCGGGCCATCGGGGCCAGGGCCTCCTTTCCCACCGGCTGGAACATCGCCGAGGGCCGGGCGATGCTGACCACGCTCCCCTCGGGAGTCGCCGCCACGACGACATTGCACGGCAGCACGAGGCCCAGGAAGAACTCCCGGGAGAGGGCCTCGTGAGCCAGAGGCGGATTGCAGGCCCCCAGGATCACGTAGGGGGACATCTCGACCCCGAGGCGGGCCTTGAGGGTCTCGTGAACGTCGATGCGGGTCAGGACCCCGAATCCCTCGGTCTTCAGGGCCTCCTGGACCCGGCCGAGGGCCTCCTGCCAGGTCACCTCGCGCAGTTCCTTCGTCAGTCCGTAGGCGGGATGATCCATGTCCTCTCTCCAGAAATCGGGCCGACAGAAACTGGGCAGCGGGTCCCGCCCTGTCAACCGCTCGGGACCGGACCACGAAGGGCCCCGGTCTTCGGGGCGGGTCCCGGTCCCGGCGACCCGGCGAAGGTCACGCTCCGGGGCATCCCTCGGGGCGATCGCCCAGAATGGCCTGGAGGTCCCTCTCGGTGAAGCCCATCAGGTAGAGCACGCCGTCCAGCGAGGAGGTGTTCAAGGACAGGTCCGCGGCCTGCTGCAGCACGGGCCTGGCCCGGAAGGCGATCCCCAGCCCCGCCAGGCGGAGCATGCCCATGTCGTTGGCGCCGTCCCCCACGGCCACGCACTGTTCCAGGGAGCAGCCATAGACCTGGGCCATGTCGGCGACCACCTGGGCCTTCCGGTCCGCATCGACGATCAGGCCCTTCACCTGGCCCGTCAGGACCCCGTCCTCCACCTCCAGCGTATTGGCGAAGGCGAAATCCAGGCCGAAGCGGCGCTTCAGTTCCTCGACGAAGAAGGTGAAGCCCCCGCTGACCAGGCCGATCCGGAGCCCCAGGGCCTTCAGCACCGCCACCAACCGGTCCGCCCCGGGCGTCAGCGGCACGTCATCCAGCAGGCGACGGGCCTGTTCGAAGGGGAGCCCCTTGAGCAGGGCCACCCGCTGCCGGAGGGCGGCCCGGAAGTCCATTTCCCCCCGCATGGCGGCCTCGGTGACCCTGGCCACCTGGTCCCCGACGCCGGCCATCCGGGCCAGTTCGTCGATGACCTCCATCTGGATGAAGGTGCTGTCCACGTCCAGGCAGATCAGGCGCTTGTTCCGCCGGAAGGGCCCGTCCCGCTGGACCGCCATGTCGGCCCCCAGGGCGTTCGCCTTGGCCAGGATCTCCCCCCGGAGCGCCCGCATCTCGGCGGCGGTCCACCGGGTCCCCTGAGGCAGGTCCACCAGCAGTTCGACCCCGGCCAGCCGGTCCCGGGAGAGGGTCCGGATCTCCCGGATGTTGAACCCTCGGTCCGCCAGAAACCCCGTCGCCTCCGCCAGGGCCCGGCCGTCACCCAGGTCCCCGAGCATGGTCACGCAGAGGGCACAGGCCGCCGGGTCCGGGACCGCCCCGTCTCGGGGTCCATGGACCGAGACCTCCAGGCGCAAGCCCATCTCGTGGACCTGCACCAGCGCCCTCCGGAGGCAGTCGGACCCCTTCGGGACCGACAGGACCACCGTCAGGCTCAGGTGACCGTGGAGCACCGTCTGGCCCAGGTCCACCACCCGGGCCCCCTCGTCCCGGAACAGGGCCGCCAGGGTCGAGGTGATCCCCGGGCGGTCCGGTCCCATCACGTGCAAGGCCAGCAGGTCTTCCATGTCCTCCCTCGCCAGGACCGGGGACAGCATAGCCGAAACGACGACCAGTCGGGGCCCCGGCCTCCCTGAAGTCCCCGATTCGTCTCGCTGAAGGTCCTGGAACGCCGACGCCGGCCCCGGGGGCGGACCCGGATCGCCATGGGGTCCGTCCGCCTCGACCTCAATAGATCTGGATCAACTCGGTCCCGGGGTAGTAGGCCTTCAGGATCGTCGCCGCATCCTGCCCGGCCTGGGCCCTGCCGATGGCCCCGACCTGGCACATCCCCACGCCATGGCCGAACCCGCCACCGGTGAACCGGAAGCCCTCCTGCCCCCCTTCCCGGGCCCGCTCGAAGACGACGAGCGACGACCGGAGGCCCCCAAGGGCCTTCCGGATCCGCAGTTCGGGCGACAGCACCCGGGTCCCGGCGGACCCGATCACCTCCAGGCGCGTCACGCGGCCCGAGGCCCCTCGATCCAGCACCCGCAGGTCCCGGACCTCCCCGGGGTCCTGGCCGGTCTCCCGGGTCACCCCCTGGCGGATCTCCGCGACACTCACGAACCGGTTCCAGCGAAAGGACTCGCGGCCATAACGGGTGGCCCCGCAGTAGGTCCCGACCGGCGGGTTGGCCAGGAACCGGGCCACCTCTTCCTCGGTGGGCCTCTCCCCCTGGTAGAACCGGGTGCCCCCCGGATGATCCGGCACCCCGACGAGGTAGTCGTGGCCCGACCCCTGCCAGACCGCCTCCCCCGACTCGCTGTGGCCTCCGCAGGAGGCGCCATAGACGCTGTCCGCGAGCCCGTCCCCGTGGAACAGCATGCGGCCGCGGGTGGCGTCCACGGCCCGACTCGTCCGGGGGTCCTCCCGCCCGACCCCCTTGTAGACCTGGCAGTGGACGTCGGCGCAGACCATGAAGGGGTCCGCAGTGTGACGATTGCCCAGTTTGGCAAAGAGTTCCCCCCGGGCCACGATGGCCTGGGCCTCCAGGGCCGCCGCCGGCGCATCGACGTAGATCTCCGAGGGCACGAGCCCCTTCAGCAGCGTCTCCGCATCGACGGCATTGACCACCGCCAGCCGGCCCTCCCGGTCCGGTGTCAGGACCAGGCGTCCCCGGTAGGATCGGTCCTCCCGTCCGTGCCAGGCGAAGCCCTTGCCATACTCCACTGACCGGAGGGTCAGCGGCCGGCCTTCCGGGCTCCCGACCATCACCATGCCCGGGAAGGACATCCGGGCGCTCTGGCCCACGCACTGGACCTCGATGACGCCGGTCGGCCGGTCCACCACCTCCTCGAAGACCTCCAGCGTGGCAATGCCGCTCCGGGCCGCCAGGGCATCCCGGCGCTCCATCGCCCCGGCCATCGTCTCTCGGGGGTCGTCCTCGACCAGCGTCACGGTCCGGTTGTCCAGCACCCGGCCGTAGAATCCGAAGATGCTGCCTCGCTGGAAGGCCCGGACCTTCAGGCCCTGTCCCTCCCAGGCCGCCCGTTCCCGCCGGATGCCGGCCAGGTCCCTGGCCGGCAGGCGATTCAGGGCGACCCAGTACCGGATCCGAGCCCCATGTCCCTGCTCGATCCGGGCCTTGCACGATGTCCGGCCGATTCCCAGGCGGATCGACGGTCCCCCGTAACCCTCGGGCCAGAACTCCAGCGGCCCCTCCGAGTCAAAGGAGACCTCCCGCTCCCCTTCCACGAGGCCCACCGTGACAATGGGCACCTGGTCCTCGGTGAACAGGAACTTGGTCTGGTAGAGGAGCGCAGTCCGGTCCCGCCGGGAGAAGTCCTCCCCCTCCTCCTGGGCCCACCCCGGAACGCTCGCCAGCAGCCACAGGATCCCGATGGCCCGTCTCATGGGATGGGATTGTGTCCCGGCCGGGGCGTCGGGTCAACGCCGGCCGTCACCCGCCGAAGTCGGCCTGCACGACGACCTCCTTGTCCTCGGGTACCCAGCAAGAGGAGGTCGTCGGCAGGGGAAACGGGGGGGCCAGAAACGCAAAGGGCGCCCGAAGGCGCCCCCTGCGTGCCGGTGGAAGGAGATAGGGACTACTCGGTCTCGTTGTCCACGAAGAACGCCGAGGAGCCGACCTGGGAGCACTCCGCGTAGATGGCCTTGGGGTCACCGAAGATCAGCCGCTGGAAGGTCGACATCGTGGTGTCGCAGTCCAGGTCGGCGTGAGCGTTCGCGGTGGCCTTCGCCTGATCCAGCGTGGAGTTGTTGCTGTCGAAGGAGTAGACGAAGTACACCTCGTCCGAGATCTGGAACGACAGGGCCGCCCAGGTCTTCGTGTTCCAGGCGTCGCTGTTCGAGTCGCAGCGGTTGTCGGCGTTGGTGTCCAGCGCGGTGTCGCAGCAGGACGCGCCGGGGGTGACGCCCTGGTCGGTCGGGAACTGGCAGTAGATCTTGGAGCCGGTGGCGGCGATGTGGGGCGCCGTGTAGTAGTACGCAGCGCCCTTGTAGATCTTGTCCAGCTCGTCGATGGCCTCGGTCGTCTTCGCGCGCCGCATGTACTTGATGAAGGCGGGGACGGCGATGACCGCCAGGATGCCGAGGATGGCCACGACGACCATCAACTCGACCAGCGTGAAGCCCTTGACGTTCAGTTTCCGGAACTTGTTCATGGAACCCTCCTTTGAGTTGAAAGCCCTGACCCGAACCCCTCGGGTCACTGAACGCCCGCCCTCTCCTGCGGCTCGTTCCGCCCTCCTGACATATGCAACCGTCATGCCAACCACAAACAATCATCAAAACGGAGACTTGCGTAAACTTGGGAGGTCCGAGTTTCGTGACGAAGGCCCGAAGTTGTCACCATCGAGGGACAATTTTTGTCACCCGCCTCGGGGTTGGACTGTCGGGCCACGAACCCCGGCCGTCGACCCGAGGAACAGGGCTCGGCCCCTTCCGGCCGGCGGCGATTCCCCGATGCCTGCGCAGACTTTCCTCCTCCCTGTTCGCGGGGACCGCCATGGCATAATCGTCGCTCCGGGGGGGGGGAGGCGGTCATGGGACGACCAGGGGCCTGGTTCGCGGCGATCCTGGTCGCCGTTGCGCTGCGGTTCGCCTCGGGGTGGCCCCTGGTGGCAGGACCGGAGGCCCTGCCCTTTCCCGATGACGCCCCCTACCACTGGATCCGCCTTGGGGCCCTGGCGGCAGGCCCCGTGGACCTCCAGGCCCCGGACCCCGGGTCGGCCTGGCCCGAGGGGGTCCGGGCACACTGGCCCTGGGGGTTCGATCTGGCCATGGCGGCACTGATGCGCCTTGCCGGGGCATCGGGGGACGCCCTCTTTCGATTCAGTTCCTGGGCCATTCCGATCCTGGGGGCGCTGCTGCTGCCCCTGGTCTGGGTGCTGGCCCGGCGCCTGGGCGGTCCGACGGTGGCGGCGATCGCGACGGCGCTGGCTGCCGTGATGCCGTTCCACGTGCAGTACTCGATGGTGGGACGGGTGGACCACCACGTCCTGGAGCCCATCTCCCTGGCCGTGGCCGTGTCGGGCCTGCTTCCGGGCACCTCGTGGATCGGTGCCGGGCTCTCGGGACTGGTCCAGGGGATCTCCTTCGCCCTCTTTCCGTCAGCCCTCTACCCGGTATTGGTGGTGCTGACCCTCGGAGGCCCCCTCGCCGCGTTGCGGCGCCCGGGACCGACCTCCCTCTGGGCCATCGTCACCTGGGCCGGTGCCGCAGCCTCCCTGACCGTCTCCCCCTATGCCCAGGACTGGGCCTTTTTCGCCCCCTCCCGGACCCACCTCGTGCTCACAGGCATCGGAGTCCTTGGAGTCCTGGGAACCGCCGTCGCCAGGCGCCTGTGTCCGGCGATTCCGCCATGGCGGTTCCCGCCGGCCGCAAGCGAAGACCAGGGAGGGGGAGCCGCCGCGAACCGTGCGCGGCGCGACGAAGGGGACGGAGCGCTTCCCCGCTGGCGGACGACCCGGGAGGCCATCGCGCTGGGCGTCGGCGTTGCGGCGGCCGGAGTCGCCGGGGCGGCGCTCTGGTGGGCCTTCCCGTCGTGGGTCGATTCCTTCCGCGAGGGGATCGCCTACCTGGGTGGAAGCGGCTTCGCCCGCCTCTCCTTCGAGGCCCGCCCCCTGCTCAGCGATCCCCTCCGGGCATGGACTCTCCTGGGGGTTGCCGCCCCTCTGGGTCTGGCGGGGATCTGGAGACTGGCCGGCCCCGCCGATGCCCCCCCGGGGGTCCGGGAGGCCCGGCAGCGGTTCGCCCTGCTGGCCCTGGCCCTCTCCGGCGGGGCGCTGCTGCAACGTCGGTTCGTGATGGTGGCCGTGCCCCTGCTGGCGCTGGCCATTGCCGAGGGTCTGGTCCTCTTGGGGTCCTGGGCGGGCGCTCGGCTGACCCGACGCGGCGTCCGACGCTCCCTGGTGGGGCTGCTGCTCGGGTCCGGCCTCGTCGCCATCCTGGTCCAGGACGCCCGGCAGGCCCTCGGGCTGAATCCCTGGCAGCCTCGAGACCAGGCCTTTCTCCAGGCGGCTCGGCTGATCTCCCGGAGGGTCCAGGAGACCCCGGACCTCCCCCCGATGGGGGCGCTGGCTCCCTGGGGCGCCGGGCACCTGGTCCGGTGGGCCTCGGGGCTCCCGGTGGTCTGCGACAACTTCTTCGGCGCCCCGGACCACGACCGGGGGCTCCGGAACTGCCTCGCGTTCCTGCTCGAGACGGACGAGAACAGGGCGATCCAGATGCGGGAACGGCTCCAGGTCCGGTTCGCGTTGATCGCGCCGCCCCATCCCGAGGAGGTCCGGGTGATGGGCACCCTGATGGGCCTGCCGGAGGGATCGCTGGTGGACGACCGGGACCGGTTCACGGCCCGCTTCGCCCGGACGACCTGGGTCCGTCTGGGTCGCTTCGCCAGCGGCTCCGCCCCGGGGTCCCGGGGGCCTCTCGGGTCCTCCCTGGTCGGAAACGTTCTCATCCGAGACCGCGATCGTGGGGAGGTCCAGGCGGAGGTCGCGGTGCTGGAGTTCGGAAGCGGCCAGCCCGGCTCCGCTGGGGGGCTTTACCCCGAGGTCCCCTCGGAAGAGAATGCGGCCCGTCGGATGCCCGGAGAAGCCCCGTGAAGGTCGCGGTCATCGGAGGCGGTTCCACCTATACGCCGGAGTTGATGGAGGGGCTCATTCTGCGCCGGGAGGAACTCTCGCTGGACGAGGTGGTGCTCCAGGACATCGACCTGGACCGCCTGGATCCCGTGGCAGGCTTCTGCCGTCGGATGGCGAGTCACCTGGGAGCGCCGGACCTCCGGGTCCGCGACACGCGGGACCTTCCGGAGGCCCTCTCGGGGGCCTCCTTCGTGGTGGTCCAGGTCCGGGTCGGGGGACAGAAGGCACGGCACCTGGACGAGACGCTTCCCCTGCGCCATGGCTGCATCGGCCAGGAGACGACGGGGGCCGGCGGCTTCGCCAAGGCGATGCGCACCATCCCGGTCCTGCTGGAGATCGCCGAGGCGGTGAAGCGCCATGCCCCGGGGGCCTGGTGGATCAACTTCACGAACCCCTCGGGAATGGTCACCGAGGCCCTGATGCGCCACGGAGGCGTCCGGACCGTGGGCCTCTGCAACATCCCGATGGAGATGCGGATCCAGGCGGCGGAACTGCTGGGAGCCCCGGTCGAGGAGGTCCTGCTGGACTACGTGGGCCTGAACCACCTGGGCTTCGTCCGGGGCGTCCGGTGGCACGGGAAGGACCGCCTCCCGGACCTGCTGGCCTCCCTGGCGGAGTTCCAGGGACCCGCCAACCTCCCGGGCATCGAGATCCCGGGGGACGTGGTGGCCGCCCTCGGGGCCATCCCCTCGGGGTACGTCCGGTACTACTACTGCACCGAGGAGGTCCTCCAGGAACTGCAACGACAACCCCGGAGCCGGGCCGAGGTGGTAATGGACCTGGAGGAGCGACTGTTGGCCATCTATCGAGATCCGGCAGAGTTCCGCAAGCCGGACCTCTTGCAGCAGCGGGGCGGGGCATGGTACAGCCGGGTCGCGGTGGACGTGATGGCGGCCCTGCTGTCCCCGGTGCCGAGCATCCACGTGGTGAACGCCCGGAACGGGGACACGGTGCCGGGTCTGCCGGCGGACGCCACCGTGGAGGTGCCCTGCCGGGTGTCGGCCCACGGGGTGGAGCCGCTGCCGCTGACGCGGCGGGTCCCCGACGAGATGATGGGGCTGATCGCCCAGGTGAAGGCCTATGAACGCCTGGCGATCGAGGCTGCGGTGACCCGCTCGCGACGGTGGGCGCTGCTGGCCCTGATGGCCCATCCCCTGGTGCGGACGGCGGAGAAGGCCAGGGGCATCCTGGAGGAGATGACGCGGGCGGGAAGCATTCCGCCCCTGTCCTGACGAGGACCTGCCCCGGGCCCCGTCAGGACGGGCCGGGGCCAGCGCCGGGCTTCGAAGAAGGAGGAGTGTCCCATGAGCGAGGAACTGGCACTGTTCGGAGGCACCTCGGTTCGCACGACCCCATTCGCCCCCTGGCCGTACTTCGATGACCGGGAACGGACACTGCTGATGCAGGCCCTGGAGTCCCGCAACTGGGGTGGCTATCCCTTTCCGAGTCCCCTGGCCGAGGACTTCGGGGAGCGGTTCGCGAAGGTCCACGGCGCCCGCCATGCCACCCCGTGCGCGAACGGGTCCGTCACGATGGAGATCGCGCTGCAGGCCGCAGGCATCCGGGCCGGAGACGAGGTGATCGTCCCGGCCCTGACCTTCATGGCCACCGCGGCCTGCGCCATCCGGGTCAACGCGGTGCCGGTCTTCGTGGACATCGAGCCGCGGAACTACTGCATGGACCCCGAGGCCGTCGAGGCCGCCATCACCCCGAAGACCCGGGCCATCATCCCGGTGCACCTGGGGGCCAGCATCGCCGACATGGACCGGCTGCTGGAGATCGCCCGGCGCCACGACCTGATCGTGATCGAGGACTGTGCTCATGCCCACGGCGGGCAGTGGCGAGGCCAGGGCGTCGGGTCGATGGGGGACTTCGGGTCCTTCAGCCTCCAGTCGTCGAAACTGATGACCAGCGGCGAGGGCGGCGTGCTGACCGTCCGGGACGACGAGATGTTTGAGCGGTGCATGTCGCTGATCAACTGCGGGCGCAAGGAGCCTGGATACGACCGGTTCGAGGGGCAGTTGTTCGGGGCCAACTACCGGATGAGCGAGCTGCAGATCGCCGTGGCGATGGCCCAGCTGGAGCGCCTGGAGGAGGTGACCGAACGGCGGGCCCGGATGCACGCCCGCTTCAAGGAACTGCTCCATGGGGCGGTCCAGGGGCTCCGGGTGCTCGACACGGACCCCCGGGTCACCCGCCTCCACTGCTACCAGACGATCATGCGCTACGACCCCGAGGCCTTCGCCGGCGTCCCCCGGGACCGGGTCCTGGAGGCCCTGGATGCCGAGGGCGTGCACTTCTCCGGCGATTTCTACGAGCCGCTCTACCGCATTCCTCTGATGAACGCCACCAGCGACCGGTGGCCCATGCTTCGGGAGCGGTACGGCGATGGAATCCTGGGCCATCCGGAGATCTGCTGCCCGGTGGCCGAGAAGGCCGCCTACCAGGAGGGGGTCTGGATGCACTACCCCCATCTCTCGGGCACCCAGAAGGACCTGGAGGACATCGTCGAGGCGATCGCGAAGGTGCAGCGGCTGGCCCATCGGCTTCGCGGCTGAAGAGCCCCAGGACTCGAAAGGAGGCTGCCATGAGCGAGACGTTTGGTGTGGGTCTGGTGGGTTCGGGGTTCATCAGCCTCACCCACCTCCAGTCCCTGCGCACGATTCCGGGCGTCGAGGTCCGGGCCGTCGCCGACGTGGACCTGGACCGGGGACGGCTCTTCGCCGAGACCCACGGCATCCCGAAGGCCGTGGCCTCCCACCAGGACCTGCTGGAGGACCCGTCGATCCGGGCCGTCGTGGTGGGTGTGCCGAACTGCTTCCATCACGGGATCACGATGGACGCCCTCCGGGCCGGACGGCACGTCATCTGCGAGAAGCCCCTGGCGCTGACGCTGGAGCATGCCGAGGAGATGGTCCGGACGGCCCGGGAGAAGGGCCTGGTGCTGGGCTATGCCGAGGAGCTGTCGTTCGTGCCGAAGTTCCTCAAGGCCGGGGAACTGATGCGGTCCGGCGGCATCGGCAAGCCCTACCTGCTGCGGCAGTGCGAGAAGCACGCCGGCCCCTACTCCCCCTGGTTCTGGATCCCCGAGCAGGCCGGCGGGGGCATCCTCATGGACATGGGATGTCACAGCATCGAGTGCATCCGCTTCCTGCTGGGCAAGCCCCGGGTGGCGTGGGTACAGGCCCACATGGGCACCTACCTCCACCGGGAGATCACCGTCGAGGAGGACTTCTGCCTGGTCCTGATGGGCTTCGAGGACGGGACCATCGGGCAGGCCGAGTCCTCCTGGGCCCTGAAGGGGGGCATGGACTCGACGCTGGAGGTCTTCGGCACCGAGGGGGTCATCCAGGCGGACCTGCTGAAGGGCATGGGGATCCGGGCCTACTCGGAGAAGGGCTTCCCGGAGATGTGGGAGCCAAACCAGGGCTGGGTCTTCCCGGACTACGAGTGGCTGTGGAACAACGGCTACCCCCAGGAGGACCGGCACTTCATCGAGTGCATGAAGACCGGGCAGGTCCCAGTGGAGTCCGGGGAGGACGGACTGGCGGTGCTGGAGATCATGCTGGCGGCCTACCACAGCGCCGGGATCGGCCAGAGGGTGCGGCTGCCCTTCCGGCCCAGGGGCCTGACGGTCCCACCGGTGGACCTGTGGCTCCATCCCCGCCCGGAACTCGGTGCGGGACCGATTCCATGAGACGGGTGGGGGCCTCCGGAGGCGGTCCCCGGGGGCCCGACGCGAGGTGCTTCACAAGGCGTGAACCTTGTGCTAGGTTCCCAGCACCTTCCATGCGGGCACGAATGGCTTCCCAGGAAACCAAGAGCGGAACTCGGCAGGGAAGACGAGGGGTTCGCACGATCGCGGCCCGGCGGCTGTCCAAGGTGGACCTCTCGGACGGCCTTCCTTTCGACCCGGAGGAACTGGAGCGGTTGCGGCCCCGAGTCCGGTCCGACTGCCTTGACGGTCCGAGGCCCTGTCCCTGGGTGGGGTGCAAGTATCACCTGTACCTGGACATCAATCCGCGGACCGGGTCGATCAAACTGAACTTCCCGGACATCGAGCCCTGGGAGATGACCCAGTCCTGTGTCCTTGACATCGCCGACCAGGGCCCTGTGACGCTGGAGGACGTCGGCCGCATCATGAACCTGACCCGGGAACGCATCCGGCAACTGGAGGTGGCGGCGTCCGAGAAGGTCCGGTCCTCCCGGGTCGCCCTGGAGTACCGGGAGTTCCACCGGGAGACGCCCCGCACGGTCACCCGCCGCCCTGCTCCGGCCGTGGCGGAAGAGGAGGAAGAGGAGGCCGAGGACCTCTGATCCCGGGACCGATGCCCCCGTCCCGCTGCTCTCCGTCCCCCCTCCCCCGCCGGTCTCCAGTCGACCCGTTCCCGGCCCAAGGATGTCCGGTTCCGTCCTCCCGGAAGGGTCCGGCCAGCGAGGAATTGCGTCCCGAGCGCAGCGGCGCGGCCTTGAAAGGGTGGGTCCGCTCCTCTACACTGTCCGCGGTGTCTGCTTCCGTGGCTGGGAGGTGGCAAGTGCGAGGCAGGAACTGGTGGATGAGCGCGACGCTGGTGCTGCTGGTTGCCTGCGACCAGGGCGGAGGCGGTTCCACCGACGCCCGGGACCCTGGACCGGGGGACACGGCCGACGAGATCCCGGACCTCCCGGTCGTCATCAACCCCGATGACGGCCCTCGGGACGTCCGCGAGACCCTGGTCGAGGACCAGGGTTCGGGGCCTGACGATGCGGGACCGGACCTCCCGGCGGACCCGGGTGGAGACACCCTCGAACCGGGGGCCCCGGGCTGGCCCTGCGAGAGGGCCTCGGAGTGCAACTCCCAGTACTGCATGGACTCCCCCGATGGGAGGGTCTGCGCACAGATCTGCATCACCGAGTGCCCGGAAGGGGCGCGGTGCCTCCAGGTCCAGCAGGTCCCGGACCCCATCTTCGCCTGTGTCTATGTGTTCGCACGACTCTGCCGCCCGTGCATCCAGGACGCCGACTGCGTGGTGCCCTACGTCCCGGGAACCTCGGGATGCGTCCCCGGGGACCTGGGGTCCTTCTGCGGGGCCTTCTGCAACCGGGACCAGGACTGCCCTGCCGACTTCGGCTGCCGCGAGGTCCGCCTGGCCGGCGGCCTCCAGGTGAACCAGTGCGTACGCCTCCAGGGAGAGTGCGGATGCAGCCAGGCGGCCATCGAGGCCAAGGGCTGGACGGTGTGCTGGGTCGAGAACGAGTTCGGCCGCTGCCGGGGCCAGCGGCGCTGCGAGGAGAACGGCCTGACCCCCTGCGATGCGCCCACCCCGGCCCTGGAGGCCTGCGACGGGGTGGACAACGACTGCAATGGCGTCACCGACGATATCGAGTCGAAGCCCTGCCTGGTGCGGAACGAGTACGGGTCCTGCCCCGGGCTCTCGGGCTGCCGCCTGGGTCAGGAGATCTGCGTGGGGACGCCGGCGGCCCCGGAGGCCTGCGACGGGGTGGACAACGACTGCGACGGCCTCACCGACGAGGAGGATGCCTCAGGGTGCCGCACCTACTACAAGGACCAGGACCAGGACAACTACGGGGTCCTCCAGGACAACCGGTGCCTCTGCGCCCCGCAGGCCCCCTACCGGACCACCGCGGCCGGGGACTGCGACGACGAGGACCCGGAGCGGCATCCCAACCTGGCCGAGTCCTGCGACGGCAAGGACAACAACTGCAACGGGGTCACTGACGAGCCCGGGACCCAGGGGTGCACGACCTTCTATCGGGACGGCGACGGCGATGGCTACGGAGTCACGGCCGACTCCCAGTGCCTCTGCGTGGCGACGGCCCCCTATCTGGCCACCCAGGGAGGCGACTGCAACGATCAGAACCTGGACGTCCACCCGGACGCCCTCGAGACCTGCAACAGCCGGGACGACGACTGTGATCGGTTGATTGATCCGGAGGGGTCATACAACTGCCAGTCCTATTACTACGACGGGGACGGCGACGGTTTCGGGGCCAGGAACCGCCCGGCCCGGTGCCTCTGCTGGCCCGACAGGGCGGGGAAGTACACCGCCCTGACGAACACGGACTGCAACGACGGCGACCGGCAGGTCAGCCCGGCGCAACTGGAGCAGTGCGAGGACGGCATCGACAACGACTGCGACGGATTCACCGACGAGCCGGGCGCACAGGGATGCACGAACCGGTGGATCGACGAGGACCGGGACGGGTGGGGTGGCGGGGATCCCCTGTGCACCTGCCAGGCCGAGGCTCCCTACCTGGTAGAACGGGGCGGCGACTGCCGGGACCGCGACGCCTCGATCAACCCCGGAGAGAGCGAAGCGTGCGGGGACGGCATCGACAACAACTGCAACGGGGCCACCGACGAGGAGGGGGCCTCGGGGTGCGTGAACCGATGGGAGGACCTCGACCGGGACGGGTACGGCCAGGGCAGCCCCCGCTGCCTGTGTGCCGTCGAAGGGACCTACACTGCCCGTTACGGAGGCGACTGCGACGAGAACGACGCCACCCGGAATCCCGGGGCCTTCGAGGTCTGCGACGGCATCGACAACAACTGCAACGACGTCGCCGACGAGGAGGACGCCATCGGCTGCTCGCCCTGGTACTACGACTTCGACGGCGACGGCCACGGGGCCGTCGGGTCGGGGCGCTGCCTCTGCGGGTCGGCAGGCTTCTACCGGTCCCAGGATGACCGGGACTGCAACGACCGGGACCCCGCCATCGGTCCCCAGGCCACCGAGGTCTGCAACGGGGTGGACGACAACTGCGACGGGGCCACCGACGAGGAGAACGCGCAGCAGTGCCAGTCGTATTTCTACGATGGGGACCGGGACGGCTATGGGTCGATGGTGGTGGCGTCCCGCTGCCTCTGCGGCCCGGACATCCCCGGGAAGTTCGACACCCGGAACGGGGGCGACTGCGACGACGGCAATGCCAATGTCCGTCCCGATCAGCCCGAGGTCTGCGAGCCCGAGGGTCAGGCCTCCCGGGACGACAACTGCAACGGCATCCTGAACGAGGAGAACGCCCTTTACTGCCTGAACTACTACTACGACGGAGACCGGGACGGTCATGGGACGCCTGATCGGTCCCCCAGATGCTTCTGCTCGGGTGGCAACGCCGCCCTGAAACATGACAGCCGGTTCTCGGACGACTGCGACGACAACGACCCGCTGACCTCCGGAGGCCTGCTGGAACGCTGCAGCGACGGCAAGGACAACAACTGCAACGGGGCCACTGATGAGGAGGGCGGAACCGGATGCCTCCCCTACTACCGGGACAACGACCGGGACGGCTACGGGGCCATCGGGGACTACCGATGCCTCTGCGCGCCGGACCCCCTGGGGGTCTATGTCGCCTCGGAGGGCGGGGATTGCGACGACATGGACGGCAACACCCACCCCGGCGGAGCGGTCTGCGGCAAGGACGGCAACTGCGACGAAGCGCCCCTGGACCCGGGCGAGGCCTGCGACGACGGCAACGCCGTGTCCTGGGACGGGTGCACGAACTGCCAGTTCTCGGAGATCCGGGTCAACTCGCCCTATGTGAACGACCAGGTGTACCCGGCGGTGGCCCCGCTGGCCTCCGGAGGATACGTGGTGACCTACCGGACGGACCGGATCTCCACGAGTTACGACGTCGCCTTCCGGCTGATCGATGACCAGGGGAACCTGGTCGGCACCACCGAAAGCACCGCCAATGCCACCACGGCGGGCACCCAGCAGTTCCCCTCGGTCGCCGCGCTGCCCGGTGGCGGTTTCGCGATCACGTGGGAGTCCCTGGGCCAGGATGGCGACGGGAGCGGCGTCTATGGCCGGGTCTTCAACGGCTCCGGCTCTGCGACAAGCGGTGAATTCCTGGTCAACGGGACCACGCTGCTGGACCAGAAGGCGCCCCGGGTCGGGGCCCGGCCCGACGGGTCCCTGGTCGTGACCTGGCAGTCCTGGCTCCAGGACGGCTCTGAGTGGGGGGTCTATCTGCGCCGCATGGGTGTCGATGGAGTCCCCCTGGGGCCCGAGACCCGGGTGAACCAGACGACGGCGGGGCCCCAGGACCAGCCTCGGGTCGCGGTGCTGCCGGACAACCGGTTCGTGATCGCCTGGAGGGGGCTCGTGTCCCGTGGAGGCTCCTCCACGGACCGGGACATCTTCCTGCGGCGCTACCTGGCCGACGGGACCCCAGATGGCAACGAGTTCGTGGTCAACGCCACCACGACCAACGACCAGCAGGTGCCGGGCGTGGCCCCCCTGGGCAGCGACCAGGTGATCGTCGTCTGGGAGTCCTCGGGACAGGACGGCAGCGGAACGGGGGTCTACGGGCGCATCGTGGGAATGGACGGCACCTTCAAGACCAACGAGTTCCGGGTGAACTCCTATGCCTTGCAGGACCAGGGGATTCCCGCGGTGGCCTCCAACGCCGCTGGCCAGTTCGTGGTGATCTGGCAGTCGGCCTACCAGGACGGCGACGGCCTCGGGGTCTACTACCAACGCTATGATGCGACCGGCACCCCCATCGGCCTGGAGACCCGGCCCCACCTCCAGACGGCCAACGACCAGGCCCAGCCGGTCATTGCCGCCCAGAGCCTCCACTTCCTGCCGGTCTGGGCCTCCTTCGGACAGGATGGTTCGGGGTGGGGGATCTTCGCCCGGCGCCAGACCTGGTAGTCCTCAGGGGGAGTCCTCAGGGGACCAGACGCGGCTGAGCCGGGCCGCACGGCCGGGCCCTCGGCTCCCAAGGGAAACGGGGAATCACGCCTTGGCGCGGGGGGACCGGGAACGGGGCTTCCTGGGGGCGGCAGGGGCCTCCTTGGGCGGCTCGGGCTCCGCCGACGCCTCCCGCGGTGGGGCGGCCTCGGGCTTCGGGGCCGCTGCCTGGCGGGCCAGTTCCTCCTTGAGCCGAGCGACCTCCGTCTCCAGGCTCCGGACCACCGCCCGGAGGGAGGACATCTCGTCCCGGGTCACGAGTTCCAGCGTCCGGGCCACCAGGCGCACCTGGGCCTCCACGTTCTGCCGCATGTCGGCCTGGAGGTTCAGGGCCTGGGTCAGGAGCCCCTGGACCTTCTCGTCCTGGATCACCTTCAGGGCGATGGGCGAGAAACGCTGCAGCACCCCTTTCAGCACGACGTCCCTCCACAACTCGAACACCATCGGTTCCTCCTGGATGATGCAACGGGCAGGCAATCATCCCAGACCCCCCGGACCCTGTCAAACCCCCTGGCCCGCCCCCATTTCGAGGGGGCCGTGCCATCTGGGAACGACAACTCGCATTGACTTGGAGAGGCTCTCCATTACACTTCCTCCGGGACCGGACGGGACGTCCCCGTCCCATCCTTTTCATGGAGGTGAACGATGGAGCGCAAGATCCGCATCGCAATCAATGGCTTCGGGCGCATCGGCCGGCTGGTGGCCCGGGCGGCCCTGGAACAGGGCGGCTTCGAGGTCGTGGCGATCAACGACATCCTGGACCCGAAGGACTACGCCAAGGGGGTTCGATTCCACGCGAAACTGTTCCAGTTCGACTCGGCCCATGGGCGCTTCCAGGGCACGGTGGAGCCCACCGAGAACCAGATCATCGTCAATGGCCAGCCCATCGACGTCCTGTCCTTCAAGACCCTGGAGGAACTCCCCTGGGGCAAGTACGACCTGGACTTCGTGGTGGAGTCCACGGGCGTCTTCCGGAAGCGGGAGCAGATCGAGACCCACCTGCGAAACGGCGCGAAGCGGGTGCTGCTCACGGTGCCGCCCAAGGACTCGGTGGACCACATCACCGTGATGGGCGTCAACGACCACGAGTTGCGGCCGGAGCACCGGCTGATCTCCAACGCCTCCTGCACCACCAACTGCCTGGCGCCGGTGGTGAAGGTGCTCCACCGGGAGTTTGGACTCGTCCGAGGCTTCATGACGACCGTCCACGCCTACACGAACGACCAGCGCATCCTGGACCAGTTCCACAAGGAGGACCTGCGCCGGGCCCGCTCCGCCGGCGTGAACCTGATTCCCACCAGCACCGGCGCCGCGAAGACGATCGGGAAGATCATCCCGGAACTCGATGGTCGGCTGGACGGCCTGGCGGTCCGGGCCCCGGTCCAGGACGGGTCCCTGGTGGACTTCGTCTGTGAACTGGAGCGCATCCAGGTCCAGGACCCCAAGGCGATGATCAGGGAGATCAACGCGGCGATGCGGAAGGCCGCCGAGACGGACCTCAAGGGCATCCTGGAGTACAGCGAGGACGCCCTCGTCAGCACCGACATCATCCACAACCCGGCCTCGTCGATCTTCGACGCGAAGTCCACGATGGTGATGCCGAACAGCCGGATGGTGAAGGTCCTGTCCTGGTATGACAACGAGTGGGGCTACTCCTGCCGCTGCGTGGACCTCATGAAGAAGGCCGCGGCCCTCTGATCCTCGGGCGGCCGGCCTCGGCACCTGCCGAAGCCCGGGTTCCTACTGGACATCGGTGGGGCCTCGGCCAATCCAGGTGGTTGGTTCCCCGTCGTCGGCCGACAACATCCCGCGGTACTCCTCCTGCAACTCCCAGAGACGCCGCCTGTCCTGGGCCCGCCGACGCTTTCGAACATAGGCCCACAGGAACAGGCCCACGATGAGGACCCACAGCACGGCGGACCCCGTCAGCACGTAGAGCCAGGACTCGAGGGGGCTGGTGGTCTGCCGAAAGACCTCGAACAGAGTCTCGGGAGAGGCCCCCCAGGTGGTGTCAAAGGCCAGGGGGAAGTCCATCCCGGTCCGCATCGCCTCAACCAGCCGCCCCACCCCGCGCCCCCCGGCCCGCCGGTCCAGCCACTGGAGGAACATCCGGGACTGGGCGTAGGCCAGGTGCACGGCCGGCGGCCGGTCCGGAAAGGTGTCGTCCAGGTCCGAGAGGGGAAGGTAGGAACCGGTCGCTCCCGCCTCCAGGAAGGCCTTCAGGCGCATCGCCAGGGGCTCCCCGGCCATCTGCATTGCGAAGCCCTCGTGGAACCAGCGGGGCACCCGGCGTCCCCCGATCGCGGTCTCCAGGTACAGATGCGCCAGTTCATGCACAAAGACATCCCGAGCCGAAAAGACCTCGTTGCCACGGGCCGACAGCACGATGCGCCCCTCGTGTGGCCAGGCCATGCCGGCAATCCACTCCCGGACCGGTCCTGCGCTCCCGACCGCCCGGGACATCTGCGCCTCGTCGGAGGCGATCCGGACCTCGATGACCCGTTCGTCGGAGACCCCGAGGCGATGCAGCAGCGCCTGCCGGATGTCCTCGGCCCGTTCCGAGAGGTTCCTGGCCAGTCCCACCGAGCCATCGTCCGGCAGAAGGACAAAGTGCGTCGTACGAATGCTGTCGGGGCCTTCCGAGGCCCGACCATCCACGGACCAGGCCATCGTCGCCAGGAGGAGTGCCAGGCGGGGACCCATCGTTCATCTCCGGACTGACCCCTGCCGGGATCGGGAGTCACCGTGGCCGGCTCCAGAAGAAGCGCCCTTCCGAGGCCCCGACCTCCAGCAGGAAGCCGAAGGAGAAGACAATCCGGCCCTGTTCATCGACCAGGCCCGCCGGGGGGTTCGGGAAGGGGCCCGCCTTTCGGAAGGCCCGAACCGCCTCCTCGTCCAGGAAAGGCAGGCCGGACTCCCGCTTCACCTCCATCCGGAGAATCCTCCCCTCGGCATCCAGGGCCACGGCCAGGATGGTCAAACGGTCCCGTCGCCCGTAGATGCGACCGTCGGGGTCCCGGGCCGCGTAGAGGGGTCCCGGATTCCATTGGGACCGGACTCGTTCCTTCACCCGCTGGAAGAAGTCCCAGTACTTGAAGGACCGGGTGTTCACCAGCGTCGTGTCTCCCTCCTCGGGGACCCCCAGGAAGGCATCCCCCGTCACCACCCCCGCCGGCCCTCCCTCGCCGCCCGGGCCCTCACCGTCGTGATGCCCCCACACCGGGCCCTGGCCGACTCCCCGCAAGCGGTCCAGCCCCGCCAGGATCCGATGCCCCCTGCCTCGGTCTGCGCCCCGGGAGACCGTCTCCGTCGCCTCCGGGGTCCCCGGCGGAGGGGATCCCGTTCCCTTCCCGGCGGGGGCTCCCGCGATCGGCCTCTCCCGGGTGTCTTCGGACCCGGGCACCGCACCGGCAGAACGACGGGCCTTGCGTTCCCGATCCACCTTCCGGTCATGGCGGGCCAGGAAGCGGGCCTCTGTGGGCACCTCCTCCCGGTCGGGAGGCGGCAGGTCCACCACCTGGCCCTCCAACGGGGCCGCCGGGGGAGCCACCTTCCGGGCCCGGTCCAGAATCCGCATGCGCACGGCCCTCTTCTCCTCGGGGCTGGGCGCCGTTTCTGGGTGCGTCCAGAGCCAGAGGGCCAGCAGGCTGTGGATCAGCAGCGAACAGGACAGGCCGATGACGAGGCTGCGACGGGAACCAAGGTCCGCCGGTCGCCTGGCATCCCTGTTCACGCCAACCTCCCCCGGGCCACCAGCCCCAGCCCCGCCGCAGGCTCTTCACTCGGCCTCCCGGTGCTCCACGGTGGCTGCGAAGTTTCTGACCCCCAGCCCCCTCAGCGTGTCGATCACCTCCATCACGCGGCCGTATTCCACTCGACGGTCCCCGTCCACCCGGACCTCCAGGTCCGGTCTCTCCTGGAGCAACGGGGCAACCTGCTGCCGGAGGTCCTCCAGGGAGGTCTCCTGGTCGTTCAGGAAGAGTCGCCCCTCGGGGGCCACGACCACCGCCAGGGCGTTCTCGGCCCCCCCCTCCTCTCGGCCAGAGGACCCCTCGGGCAGATTCACGTCGATGGATCGCCGGGTGATGTAGGTGGCCGTCACCATGAAGATGATCAGCAGCACCAGCATGATGTCGACCATCGGGGTCACGTTGATGTCCGTGATCATGCCGCGGGGATTGTGTCCAGCGGGGCTCATCGTCTCTCCAGGATCAGGCCTCCAGGAGTCATACTATCGGTCGCGTCCCGAGGCGGTCAAGGAACGACCGTCCTTTCCCCGGCGCCCGAAATGTGGCAGCATCCCGACGACGATCTTTTTCTGCAGAGGGGTCTCAGATGTCCACCGACTCGTGCCCTGTGTCCCGAAACTGGCGCATCCTGCTGGGAGGCGTGGTGCTCGCAGCGGTGATGCTGCCCGTAGCGATCGCGTCGTGGGAGGCGGTCTCCCGTCAATGCAGCCTCTCCCGGCAGGTCCGGTACTGGGCCCGTCAGGGAGACGAGGCCTTCCAGAAGGGGGAGACCAGCCTGGCCGTCCAGGCCTACCAGCGGGCGCTTGCCCTCCAGGCCCATCGCCAGGACCTCGCCAATGCCATTGCCCGGGCTCGCGTCCACGAACTGGCCTGGCATCCCGATGGGCTGCGCACCGTGGACATGGACGAAGTGACGCTGGACCTCCAGGTGGTCGAGAAGGTCTTCCCGAAGGACATGGCCACTGTCCAGGCCCTCCGAGGCTTCATGGCTGCTGCCCAGGGCCGAATCTCCGAGGGGCAGGCCCTCTACAAGAAGGCCCTGGAACTGGACCCCGGCAACGGCCCTGCCCACCTGGGTCTCGCCCTGCTGGCCCGAAGGGACTCGAACCGGCTCGCCGAGGCCATCTCCGAACTGGAGGCGGTCCTTCAGGCCCGTCCCGACCGGGCGGACCTGAGGGCCCTGCTGGCCCGCACCCAGATGGACCGAGGCATGGCGGCCGAGGCGCTGAAGAACTTCGAGACCGCCGTTGAGAAGAGGCAGGAGGCCTCCTGGCTCCGGGACCTGGGTCAGGCGGCCCTGATGACCGGGGACGTCAACCGGGCGGTCCAGGCCCTGACCGACTCGAGCCGGTTGCAGGCCAGCGACCCCGAGACGTGGTCCCTCCTGGCCCAGGCCCACCTGTCGGCCAAGGCCTTTGACAAGGCGGAACAGGCCGCCAGGACGGCCCTCTCCCTCCAGGACAGCCCCTCGGCCGCCTATCGGCTCGCCGTGGCCCTGAACTCCCAGCAGAAGTTCCAGGAGGCGCTGCCCCTGTTGCAGCGGCTGGTGGCTCAGGGGAACGAGATCCTGCACTACTACGAGTACGGCGTGGCCCTCGCCGGCACCGGACGCACCCAGGACGCCCTCCGGGTGTTCCAGGGCATTGTCCAGTCGAGGCCCCCGGAGGACCAGGTGGTGGCCCGGGTGGTGCAGCAGATCCAGGCCCAGGCCCAGAAGCGCATCGAGCAGCTCCAGGCATCCGGAGGCAAATGACCGCTCCCCCTGATACCCCCGACCCCGCCAGCGACCGGCCGCCGGAGGTCCCTCCCCTGCGACCGGACCTGCGCCTCTTGCCCCAGGAGGATGGAGGCGCGCTGCTGGTCGGGGATGAGCGGACCCGCCGGATCCGCCTCGACGCCCGGGGAAAGGCGCTGGCAACGTTGCTGGACCGGGCCCAGACCCTCGAGGGACTGAACCAGCGATTGGAGGAGACCACCGGCCGGGCCATGGAACCGGACGCCCTCCGGCGGACCCTTGCGGCCTTCGATCGCCTCGACCTGTTCCAGAGGACCGACGAGGCGCCACCTCCCGAAACGGCAGACTGGGAGTCTCTGCCGCTGCGCATCGATCCTCGAGGCCGGTTCACCTGCTCGGCCTGCGGGTCCTGCTGCCACGGAGTCAACGTCCCCTTTGACCGGGACGCCTTGGAGCGCCTGACGCCCGATCGCCTGGAGGTCCTCCAGCGGGACCTGGGATTCCAGGGGGCCCCGGTCCTGATCCTGAACGCCGAGACAGGCGGCGAGGCCCTGCCCATCTGCCGCAACCGGTTCGGCGCCTGCCTGTTCCTGGAGGACCGCCTCTGCGCCCTGCACAGCCGGTTCGGGCCTGAGGCAAAGCCCCTGGTCTGCCGGATGTTTCCATGGGACTTCCTCGTGGGGCCCGATGGCATCACCGTGAGCCTCCAGATGGAGTGCCGGGACCCGAAGGCCCTCCTCGATGGGGAGCCCCTGTCGGCCCAGGAGGCGGAAGTGAGGGAGCTGCTGCGCCTGGTGGGGACCAGGGCCCTGGAACGGGACCGGGCGACGCTCGATGGGGCCACCGTCGTCTCCTTCGAGGAGTACCTGGACCTGGAACAGGAGGTCCTTCTGGCCCTCGACCGATCCCCAGGCGGGGGATACGATCTCTGGGCCACCGGCGGCAGGATCCTGCAGCATCGATGGAACCTGGCGCCGCCCCCTGGTACCCCGACCTCACCGGAGGATGCAGCCCGAGACCTCCAGGCGCTGCTGCATGATCTGCAGCGACGGATGCAGGCCCTCCGGACCAGCGTCCGCCAGGAAGGAAAGGCCATCCGGGTCGAGAGCCGTCACCTGGACGGGGTCCTGGAGGCCATTGCAACCCTGCCCCGCCATGGGCCCCAGGTGCTCGCATCGGACGAGAACGAAGAGGCCCTCGCCCTGGTCCGGGCCTGGGTGCGGAACTGGTGGTGGGGACGGACCCCGCTGCGGATGGGAGACATCCTGTCGGCCCAGGGACTGGGGATGCTCCAGTGGCTCCTCACCCGGGCCCTGGCCGTTCACTCGGCGAGGCTGGTGGAGCGGAGGTTTTTGACGACCCAGGACCTGGTGGACGCCTGGACGCGGGTCCACTTCTTCCTCCGCAATCGCCGAGTGCGGGATGCGATGCGCTCCCTTCGACCGGCAGTGATCGCGTTGCTGGTCTTCGGCCTGGAGACGCTCAGGCAGGCGGCTCCCCTGCTTCCCGGGGACGACCCGGGGACGGACTTCTTCCTGCTCTGAGGACCTTCCAGGCCCCGAGGGAGTTCAGGTCTGGACCAGCAGGACCGTGACGTTGTCCACGCCACCGGCCTCGAGGGCCCGCTGGATGAGTCGGTCGGCTCGCTGCTCCAGGTCCAGGGTCGAGTCGTTCAGGATGGTCCGGATCAGGCCGTCCTCCAGCATGTCGTTGAGGCCGTCGGAACAGAGCAGGTAGAGGTCGCCAGCCTGCACCTTCCGGCGGAACCAGTCCACCTCGGCCTTCTCCTTCAGCCCCAGGGCCTTCATGATCACGTTGCGGTGGGGAAAGGACCGGGCATCCCCAGGTTCAATCATCTTCAGTCGCAGATACTCGTTCAGCAGCGAGTGATCCCGGGACAGCACCTCCAGCCGCCCCCTCCGGAGGCGATAGATGCGACTGTCCCCCGAATAGACCACGAACAGGCCATCACCCTCGAAGAGGGCACCGACCACCGTGGTCCCCATGCCCCGGAAGGTCATCGAGGAGGCCGACATCTCGAAGATCATCCGGTTCGCGTACTCCAGGGCGGCCAGCAGTTCCCGCTCCCGGTGGCGAATGCGCGCCCCCAGGGCACGCAGCGTCTCCGAGACGAGGTCCCTGGCCCGAGGCCCGACGTTCCGACTGAACCAGTCCCGGACCGCGTCGGTGCACAGGCCCGCCGCCACGTCCCCCCGGCGATGGCCCCCCATGCCGTCGGCGACCAGGTAGATGCCCACCTCGGGCATGACAAGGTAGGCGTCCTCGTTTCGCTGGCGCACGCGGCCGACGTCGGTCTTCACCGCGAATCCCCGCACCGGAGACCCGACGCCCTTCGCTGACTGTTTCATGGCGTCTTCTCCTGGGATGGCCAGGGCGGGGGAAGGATCGGAGGTCGCTCGGCGGCCTCCTGGGCCCGCTGGATCTCGATCTCCGCGAAGATCATGTCCGGAGCCACCGTGCTCACCGGTACCATTCCCGATTCGGCCCCGCAGTACCCGTTGAACACCCCGTACCGGTCGGAGGTGGCCACGACCTTGTTGATGCTCGCCAGGGGAGTCCCCACGATCTCGAACCCCCGGACCAGCGTCTCCTCACCGGTCTCGGCATCGACCCGCCAGGCGATCCGCGGCACACCCTTGAAGGCCTGGAAGCCGTATGAGGAGGTGTTCGTGGCGCCGCCAGCGATGGTCTGGACGACCAGGCCGAAGGGCTTTCCCTGACGCCGGACCTCTTCCAGCAGGAGTTCCTTCATCCGGGCGTGGGGCACCGGACTGGCTCCCCGAATCACCAGATTGGCCATGCGTCCCACCGGCGGCTGAAAGCCATCCGATCGCCCATGTCCGTTGGATCGGTCGAATCCCGGAAGAGGCCGACGGGACATCAGGAAGCCCCGCAGTACCCCCCGCTCCACCAGCACCGCCGGCCGGGCATGGACCCCCTCGTCATCCACCCGATAGAAGCCGTTCAGCGACACCCCCCCCTCGGCCTTCAGCAACGGGTCGTCCACAATGTCCAAAAAGTCCGGCAGGATCCGCTGCCCCACCTGCCCCTTGAAAGTCCGTCCCTCCTCCTCCCCGGACTGGCGTTGTCCCTCCAGGCGATGGCCCACCGTCTCGTGGAAGAAGACACCGGTGGCCTCGGGATACATCCAGACTGGCACCGACGTCGGCTCCAGCACCGGGGCCGTCCGCAGCCTCCGGAGCCGGTCCAGCAGGGCCCGGGTCTGGGACTCCACTTCCTTCGGGTCCGGGAGCTCCGCGGTGCTTCGGCCGTACCATGTGGCGGTGTCCTGCAACAGCATGCCGTCCTCGGCCCGGGTCACTGCGACGACCATCACCTGCACGTAGTCGTCAATGGTCCGTACCCGAACGCCCTCGCTGTTGACCATCCAGCGGGTCAGCCGGGTCGCCGCGACCTCCACGGAGGAATCGAAGATCTCCGGGTAGCCGTTCGCAATGGCCCCCACCTCGCGCACGACCCCCTCCCAGCGCTTCCGGTCGAAGGACCAGGGCGGGGCCTCCTCCAGCAGCACCAGGGGCTCCTCCCGGGTCATGCTCCCGGCCTCTCGGGCCTTGGGGTCGTTGACCTCCCGGGCCTTCACCTGGAGGTAGGACATCAGGGCGGCCTTGTACCGGTAGTCCGTCAACAGCCAGAGCACGGTCCGGAGGGCCGGGATCGAGGGGTCGATGGGGGCGACGTTGTTCGGGGTCCATTTCTGTCGCGGGTTGAAGAAGGCCTCGGTGTCCTCGCTGCTGTCCATGTCGTAGGACCCGACCCGCACGTCCACGCTGGCGTTTCGGACCCGGGTGGACTGGGACTGGAAGACGGCCCCGGCCTTGCCGGCCACATAGTGCCGATCGAGGTCCCGGACCGTGTAGGACAGGAAATAGGGCGCGTCGTAGCCCTCCAGGCGCAACCGCTCCCGGCTCCGGTCCATCTCCTGAGTCATGGCCGACATGACCCAGTCGCCGGCCACCGGCCGCCCGGCGGCGGCGCCCCCCGGATCCACCACGAGGGTCACCAGGACTCCCAGCACCCCGGCCGCCACATCTCCCCGTGTGATCGCACGTCGGCACACGGTCATTCCCTTTCGGGCGCGGTTCGCAACAGGTCCCGCAACGCGCCCTCGTCCGCCGGAGGAAACGGAAACTCCTCCATCTCCTCCAGGGTCACCCAGCGCAGGTCATGGACCTGCCGAGGCACCAGCCGGTCCTCCAGCAGATGGCAACGATAGACCCGGAAGTCCAGTTCGAACTCCGGGTAGGAATGCAGGCTCCGCCCCAGGAGAGGCCCGACCTCGACCCGGGCCTCCAGTTCCTCCAGCAGTTCCCGCCGAAGGGCCTCTCCGTCCTCCTCGCCGGGCTCCACCTTGCCGCCAGGGAATTCCCAGTGCAGGCCATAGGCCGCATGGGGTCTCCGCTGAGTGATCAGATATCGCCCGTCCCGCTCGATGACCGCTGCGACCACCCGGACCCGTCTTGGAGTGCCCACCGTTCCGTCCTCGTTCCAACCGCCGGGCCCGGGGGTTCCCTTCCGGTTCCCTGATGGCGGGACCCGGACGAAACCCGGGATCAGTGATCCACCATCGGGTTGAAGTCCCTGGTCAGGTCCTCCACCGCCTGCCAGACATGGGAGACGTCGTTGGACAGCAGATGCAGGTCCCGAAGCCTCCCGGAGATGTCCTTGACGTGGCGACGCAGCACCGCCTCCTCCTCGAAGCCCATGCGCTGCATCCCTTCCAGCAGCGGCCTCCTGCCGTCGGGAATCGACACGAAGACCTTCTCGATCCCGGCAGACGGCGCCGAATGGATCAGGAACCGGGTCATGATCTTCGCGAGCCCCATCCGCTGGAAGGGACGGGCGATCACCAGCCGGATCTCGGCCACGTGGGCGGTCCACCCGTAGCGGCTCCGCTCCAGCGTGGCCGAGGCGACGATCTCGCCGCCGCTCTCGCCCACCAGGGACAGGATCATCCGCTCCGTGTCCCGGACCAGTCGATGGGCCACCTCCGGACGGGTGACGTCGTTCCGCAGGAACAGGCGGTCCGCCTTCGGAAGTCCCCGGAAGAACCGCAGCAGGCCCGCCTCGTCGGAGAGGAGCGTCTCCCGGATCACCACCACCCGCCCGTCGGGCAGATGCACCTCGCAGGGCAACTTGTCTGGATGCTCCACGGCGCCTCCTCCATCGACCCGACCTGAGGCATTCTATCCCAAACGCGGCGCGGAGGCTGCAGGGTCCCTGGCGACCGTTCGCTCCCGGGCCTCGAGGCCATGTTCCAGCCCCTTCTGGAAGGCCGCCCGGTTCAGGGCCTCGGTCCCCTTGGGGACCAGCGCCAGGAGGGCCTGCTCCGCGGCCTCCCGGGACACAATCCCCGTGACGCCGACGAAGAAGCCCACCATCACGATGTTCAGCACGAGCCGCCGGCCCAGTTCCTCGGCGAACCGGGTCGCCGGAACCCCGTAGCAACGCACGCCATCGGGCAGGCCCGGGCCCGGCGTCACCAGGTCCTCCTCGTAGATCAGGATGCCGCCGGGCTTCAACTGGGAGGCGAAGATCTGGTAGGCGTCGGGCGACATCACGACCAGGATGTCCGGCTGGCGGACGTAGGGGTAGTCCACCGGGTCGTCGTCGATGGTCACCTGGGCGCTGCACGCGCTCCCTCGGGCCTCGGGGCCGAAGGCCTGGATCAGCGTCGCATGACGACCGTCGTGGATGCTGGCGGCCCGTCCCAGCAGGATCCCCGAGAGGATCACCCCCTGTCCCCCCAGGCCCCCGATCCGAATCTCAACCCTCGACATGGCTTCCCCCCCCGACGGGACGGTAGCGGTCCCCGAATACCTTCTGGTAGTAGGCGTCCATGGCCTCGAGCCACGTCGGTCGGGGCCTGTCCACGAAGGTGCCCACGACGATCTCTCCCTCCATCCCCAGTCCGATGGTCCGGGTGTCCGCCCCGTCGCGGATCACCGACCGCTCCTTGTAGACCCGGACCCCATCCACCCCGTCCCCCAGGCGGTTGCGCCGCAGAAAGAGCGTGGGACAGGGGGCCAGGATCTCGATGAAGCGGAAGCCCTTGCGGCGGAAGGCCTCCTTGAAGGTCCGGGCCAGTTGCCGCACGTGGTAGACGGTCCAGCGGGCGACGAAGACCGCTCCGGCCGCCTCGGCGATGTAGGGGAGGCTCATCGGGGCCTCGAAGTTGCCGAAGGGCGCCGTGGTCTGGGAGGCTCCCTCGGGAGTGGTCGGCGCCAGTTGCCCTCCGGTCATTCCGTAGGTGAAGTTGTTCACGCAGACGACCATCAGGTCCTGGTTGCGTCGGGCGGCGTGCAGGAAGTGGTTCCCCCCGATGGCGAAGAGGTCGCCGTCGCCGGAATAGACCACCACTTCCAGTTCCGGGCGGGCGAGCTTGAGGCCCGTGGCGAAGGGGATGGCCCTCCCGTGGGTCGTGTGGAAGGAGTCGAGGTTCAGGTAGCCCGCCACCCGCCCGGTGCAGCCGATGCCGCTCACGATGGCGAGGCGGTCCAGGCCCACCCCGGCGTCGGTCAGGGCCCGGGTGAAGCAGTTCACCGTGGTGCCGATGCCACAGCCGGGGCACCAGATGTGTGGCATCCGCTCCTGGCGCAGGAAGGACATCACCGGGTTGTCCAGCGGAGGCTGGATGGCCAGGTTCGGGTCTTCGAGGGGCGTCGTCTCGCTCATCGGGCTGCCTCCAGGATGCGTTGCAGGATCGCGTCGGGGTCATGAACCGTCCCGCCGGCATGATCCACCGGCAGCACCGGGACGCCGGCCGGGATCGATCGCTCGACCTCCTGGACCATCTGTCCCAGGTTCAGTTCGGGCACCACGACTCCCCGGACTCCCGAGGCCAGCGCCCGGATCCGGTCCCGGGGGAAGGGCCAGGCAATGACGAGGCGGGCATGGCCGACCCGGATGCCCTTCTCCCGGGCGCTCCGGACGGCCGCCGAGGCCACCCGGGAGGTGATGCCGTAGGACACCACGAGCACCTCGGCCCCCTCGCACTGGTCCTCCCGGACGTCCACGAGGGCCTCCCCGGCCTTCCGGATCTTGTCGTTGAGCCGTCGGATCAGGCGGTCCTGGTGCTGGGGATTCATGGCCGGGTAGCCCCGCTCGTCGTGGGTGAGGCCCGTGATGTGGATCCGATAGCCGTCCCCGGCCCGGACCATCTCCGGGACACCGTCGGGGGTCGGCTCGTAGGGCCGGTACTGCCCCGGGGCCTTCGAAGTCCAGCGCCGCTCCACCACCTCGATGGCCGAGGCCTCCGGGATCACCACCTTCTCGGTCATGTGGCCGACCACCTCGTCCATCATCACAAAGACGGGGGCCCTCCAGGTCTCTGCCAGATTGAAGGCCCGGATGGTCAGGTCGAAGCACTCCTGGGGCGAGGAGGGGCAGAGGGCGATCACCTGGTAGTCGCCGTGGGACCCCCATTTCACCTGCATCATGTCCGCCTGGGCCGGCAGGGTCGGCAGCCCCGTGGAGGGCCCGCCCCGCTGGACGTCGATGAAGACGCAGGGCGTCTCGGTGATCGCCGCGAAGCCCAGGTGCTCCATCATCAGCGACAGGCCCGGACCGGAGGTCACCGTCATCACCTTCTGCCCGCCCCAGGCGGCGCCCAGGATGGCAATGGAGGCCGCCAGTTCATCCTCCATCTGGATGAAGACGCCACCGACCAGGGGAATGCGACCGGCGAAGCGCTCCACCACCTCGGTCGAGGGGGTGATGGGGTAGCCGGCGACGAACCGGCAGCCCGCCGCCAGGGCTCCCTCGCAGGCCGCATGGTCCCCGTCCAGGAAATGCACGCCCGTCAGCACGCCTCGCGGATCCGCCGTCATTTCGGGGTCCCTCCCTCGTTCTGGGTCCTGGCCATGAGCCGCTCCCGCATCGCCTCGATCTCCTGGAAACGCATCCCGAAGATCGCGAAGTCGGGGCAATAGAGGCCGCAGAGGCCGCACCCGGTGCAGTCCTCGGGCCGGGCCAGCGTCGGGTAGTGGTAGCCCTTCGCGTTGAAGTTCGGGCTGAATTCCAGGCAGTCGGTCGGACAGAACTCGATGCAGTAATCGCACCCCTTGCAGAGTTCCGGACGAACGAAGACCGTGCCCCTGGCCTTGCGAGATGTCCCGTTGCCAGCCATGCGTTTGCCCTCCCAAGACGCCCCGCCCAAGGGACGAGGTCTGGCCTGTCCTAAACCCGCCCCCACGGCCTGTCAAGCGTCCGATCCGCGACCGGAATCGAGGAAGGCCCCACCCCCGCTTGCCGATCCCGTGGGCGCGCCCCATTGTATCGGAGATTTTTTGTCCTGGTTCCTTTTTCCTCCGAGGAGGTCCCATGAAACTCCGGTTCCTTCAGAGAGTCCCCGTTTCGGTACGCCTGGCGATGGCTGCGCTGCTGGGCGTCCTGGGGGGCCTGGCATGGTATCGCTTCGTGGGATGCCGCAGCGGGGGCTGTCCACTGACATCGAATCCCTGGCTGATGGCCTTGTTCGGCGCGGCGATGGGCCTGTCGCTGGGGTGGCCCGACGGCGGGATCCGATCCGGCCGGGGCCCCAAGGACCCCGGTCAGGAGGCCTCCGAAGACCGCAATGTGGTATGATGCCGGCCGGATCGGGAGGTCCAGGCCATGGGATTTCTGAGCAGACTGTTCGGCGGGGGAGGTCAGGGAAGCGGAGGAACGGGCGACGGGCAGCCCGGGGGACTCCCGCCAGCCATCGCCCGCCTGGTCAAGAAGGTCGAGAACAAGTACGGACAGCCCGAGGACCGCCGGGCGGCCATCAAGCAACTGGCCGAGATGGGGACCACCGACGCGGTGCGGGGCCTGCTCCGGCGCTTCACCTTCCGCATCGAGCAGACCATCGGGGACGAGGAGGAGAAGCAGATGGTCTTCGAGGAGGTGGTGCGCCTGGGCCCCACCTCGGTCCCGGCCCTGCTGGAGTTCCTGGAGAAGGAGAACTCCCCCTTCTGGCCCACCCGGGCCCTGCGGGAGATCGTGGGAGACCAGCAGGCGGTCACCCACCTGCTGGACATCATCGACCGCACCGAGGCCATCTTCGACCGCGACATCGAGCGGAAGGTGGAACTGGTCTCGAACCTCCGAGAATTCCAGGACGAACGGGTCAAGGAGCGGCTCCTGGGACTGCTCCAGGACGAGAACGAGGAACTCCGGGTGCACGCCCTGGAGGGGCTCGCGGAGCGAGACGCCGAGGAGATGACCGACGTGCTGGTGGAGCGCCTGCTGGACGAGAACGAGACCCAGCGGGTGAAGACCACCGTGCTGAACCTCCTGATCGACCGCAAGTGGAAGGTCAAGCGGCACAAGGAGGCCATCCGGAAGGTCATCCCCCAGACCTTCTGGATCGATGACGTCGGGGTCATCCACCGGCGGTGACCCGGAACCCGCGACCAGGAGGACCCCCGTGGCCAGCACGACCGCGGAGCAGTGGAATCGGGTCCGTTTCCTGGACCCGGGCCCCATCGTCGAGTCCCTCTTCCTGAAACTGCACCTCCCAGGGGAAGGGGCCTTCTGGGCCCGCTACACCCTGCGCCGGGGTCCCGACGGGGATCACGGAGGCCTGTGGGGCGTCTTCAGCGGGCCCGACGGGATGGCCGCCGCCTGCCACCTCTACCCCAGGGACCAGGTGGACATCGCCCGGGACCGCTTCTTCCTGCGGATCGGCCCCGGCGAGCTGTCGATGGGCCGGGCGGTGGGCACGGTCACTGGCCTGAAGTCCCGGGAGGGGTCCCCCCTGGCGGGGGACCTGGCCTGGGACCTGGCCTTCTCGTCGGGCCCCCACTGGACCGCCCTGCCGTTCGACTGGCTCCAGCGAGGCCCCTTTCCCCGGAACAAGGTCCTGTCCCCCCTGGCCTTCACCCGCTTCTCGGGGGTGATCCGGATCGGGTCCCGAGAAATCCGCGTGCGCCAGGCCCCGGGGATGCAGGGCCACAACTGGGGAGCCGCCGTGGCTCCCCGGTGGGCCTGGGGACATGTGGCGGGCTTCGAGGAGGACCCGGAGGCGGTGCTGGAGGTGGTCCACGGGGGCATCCCGGCGGGGCCCTGGCAGGTGCCGGTGACCGCGGCGCTGGTCCGCATGGGCGGGCGGGAATGGCGCCTGAACGGCCCCCTGGCGATGGCCCGGGCCCGGTCCCGGGTGGACGGCCTGCGCTGGGTCCTCGAGGCCCGGGGAGGGGGTCTGGTCCTCCGAGGCGCCCTGGAGGCGCCCCTGGACCGGACCCTTGGACTGGACTACCGGTCGTCGGACGGCCGCATCATCCGGGTGGTGAACAGCAATCAGGCCACGGCCCGCCTCGAGGTCGAGGGACCGGAGGGCGTCGGGAGGCGGCGCCTGCACGCCTCAGGGACCGCCACGCTGGAACTGGGTGGGGACCTGGCCCCCCGAGACCTGCCGGGAGTCGTGCTGGGCTGAGCCCGACTCCACCAGGGTGTTCCAGAGGCCGACCAGCGCCCGGTCCATGGCCCCCCGGACCTCGTTGCGGTCCCAGCCGGGGCACTTCCGCCCCTCCGAAGGACAGGGCGGCCCCTCGACCAGGAAGGCGAACTCCACGGGGTCCCCGTCGGGGAGTTCCAGGTAGCCGGCCAGACTGACCACCCGATCCAGCGTGCCGGTCTTGGCCCGGACGCGGCCCTCCAGGGGGCTCCCCTTCAGCCGCCTTCGCATCGTCCCCGTGTCGGCCCCGGCCACGGCCAGGGTCTCGCGGAAGACCGGAAACCAGGGCTGGGCACGGACCCATCGGAGCAGGTGCACGGTGGCCTCGGGCGTGACCTCGTTGGCGTCGTAGAGGCCAGACCCGTTCCGGAACCGAGCCCCGGCCTCGGGAATCCCGACCTGATCCCGCAGGAAGCGATGGAGCGCCGTAACGCCCCCGGCGAATCCCACCCGCGGGGCCTCGCCCTTCCCGGCCGGCCTTCCCAGTTCCCGGAGGATCGCCTCGGCGACTGGATTCAGGCTGTCTCGGATCATCGGGACCAGGATCTCCGCCAGGGGGGCCGACTCGACCCGGCAGACCTCCCGTGCGCCGGGGGGAACCGTGCCTGGCTGCCCCGCCGAGGACACGGCGATCCCGGCGTCCTTCAGGGCCTGCTGAAAGGCCCCCAGGGCGTGCCCCTGGGGGTCCGGGACCCGGAAGGACTCCACGTGGACCCTGCGGCCGGACAGACGCCCCGAGACCTGGATCACGAGCCTCCCATCCGGGTCCTCCCGAGCCCGGACCCGGAAGGGGTCCTTCCGAGCCCCAGGCGAGGACCCGCCGGCAGTCACCGACCGGTTGTCCAGCACCACCCGATCCGAGGTGGTGGAGAGGGAGGCGCTGGTGGGCTCTCCGGGCTTGCCCGGGCGGACGGTCAACGTCACGGCCCCCAGGTCCACTTGAAAGGGCGCGGCACCGGCGCGGTAGGGCGCCAGCGTGGCCTTCCGATCAAATCTCGGCGGGGTGGCCCCAGGGTCCAGTCCGCCAGGGTCCAGGACCAGCCGCGCAATCCTCCGGACTCCCTGTTGCTGGAGGCAGCGGGCCATCTCCTCCAGAGACTTCCTGGTCAGGGTGGGGTCCCCCGAGGCCCGGATCGCGACCCCGTCCTTCCCGCCGCTTGCGAAGCGCCAGGACGTGGTGACGAAGCGGAACTCCGGCCCGAGGCGATCCAGGGCCGCCGCACCGGTGAAGACCTTGCTGACGGAGGCCGGATTCCGAGGCTCGTCGGCCCGGTGAGCGGCCAGCACCCGGTCGCCCCGGCTCATGATCGCCCCGACCCGCGCCCCCCGCGACTCGAGGGCCTTCAGGGGAGCCAGGAGGTCCGGGGCAGGGCCCGCCAGGACCGGCACGGCCAACAGGAACGGGGCGACGCAGGAGACGGTCCAGAGACCCGCGCGTCCCGAGGCCCGCCTTCCCATGGCGGCTCCCCTCATGGAGCGGCGTCGGCGGCGCAGCGGAAGCCCACGTCCGGCCGGACCTGGTCCAGGGACCATTTCTGGCTCCGGTCCACGGTCCGGGCCCGGCAGATGTTGTTCTTGTTGGTCAGGAAGTTGCCCCCCCGGACCGCCACCTCGGTCCCGGAGGTGACCCGAAGCACGTCGGGCGACTGCTCGCCCTGATACTGGATGCAGCGGGGCAGGCCCCTCGGGGCGAACACCGCCGCGGAGCACTGGGTGAAGCAGGCGTCACCGGCACTCTCGCAGGCGGGGCACTGGGTGTAGCAGTCCTCCTTGCAGGCGGCCGTCAGACAGGCGAAGCAGTCGCAGGACTCCGGGAGGGCATCCCGGCAGGTCAGGTTCTCCCGCCAGCGGTTGTCCACCCACTCCGACACGTTGCCGGTCAGGTCCCAGATCTTCCGGTCCCCCTCCAGCACCCAGTCGTCGGCAGACCCTTTCACCGGATTGGGCCGCTGGACCCCCGTGCAGGCCAGCATCGCCACGTTCAAGGACTCGGCCGGACACTTCTCCAACGGCTTCGCGCCGTTCTGGATGGCCGACCGGCGCTTGTCGGCCTCCTCGCCTGCAAGGCCCGCCGCAGCCCGCTCCCACTCCACCTCGGTGGGCAGACGGCGACCGAGAAACTCGCAGTACTGCCGAGCCTGCTCCTGGGTGACCCCGAAGACCGGGTAGTCGTCGAAGTCAGGATTGCCGAAATAGTCCTCGACGCCGGTGGTGCCGGTGATCTTCGGCTCGGTGCAGGCCCCCATCTCGACGCAGTAGCGGTACTGGAAGTTGGTGACCTCGTGCTCCTCGATCTGGAAGGGCGGCAGGTTCACGAGGACGGTCGGCCAGGCCTTCTTGAGCCCGGCAGGGTCCCGGTTCTGCTCTGCGTCCTTGCACTGGATGGGGGTCTCGCCGATATTGAAGCACGTCTCGGTGCTCCCGAACAGGAACAGGCCCCCGGCAATCGGCACCAGAGGAGTGGGGTCCGGCGGCTTCACGCCGGTCACGCAGCCCCCGAACGCCCACAGGATCGTCGTCCACGTGAGTTGTCGACGCATCTTGCTCCTCCTCACCACGACCCCGAGACGCCCACCACCGCCGATCGCCCCTCGGGGCCCGGAATCGCGAAGGGGGCCCAGGTCGTCCGGGCCTCCAGGCGGTCCTCGGGCCGGACGGCCTTCCGGGTGTACTCCCAGATCACGAGCCCCGTCCCCAGCGCCAGCAGTCCTGAACCGACTCCGTACCCCACGTAGGCCCAGGTGCGGTAGGTCTTGAAGCGGTCCGTCGTGTTGAACTCCTTGTTGGCCTCGTACCGGAGCCAGAATCCGGCCCCGAGCCCCCCGGCCCCCAGGATCATCGACGCCACACCGACTCCCCCGCGCCAGGAGAAGGGGTTGTGCACGAGCACCAGTTCCGCCTGGACGTCCGTGACGGCCCCGGCATGGATCTCCACCACCTCGGCCTTCTGGGTGTAGTCGTCCTTCTCCACCAGCACCTGGTGACGCCCGGCCTCCAGCCGCAGGGGCTCCTCCAGCGGCGACGCCGCGACCACCTTGCCGTCGACGTAGATCCGGGCCTTGCGGATGTTCACGAAGACCCGCAGGAACCCATCGTTGCGGATCCGCTCCAGGGCGAAGGTCAGCCGGAGAGGCTCCCGGGACCGCACCAGGAACTCCCGCTCAAACCCCTGGTACCCGGGTTTCCGCAGGAACACCTTGTGGGTCCCCTCGGGCAGGTGCGTGGTGAAGGGAGTCTGACCCAGCAGCCGCTCCGGGTCATCCACGTAGATGTCCGCCCCCTGGGGGTCCGAGTCGATCGTGACCTCCGGAAGGGCCAGGAAGGCCTTTTCCCGCATCACGTCGATGGTCCGTCGGACGTCCTCCGCATCCGGTGGCTCGGCACCCTGGTTCTGGGCGACGAAGAGGTCCAGGTACGCCCGGTAGGCATCGGCGGCCTTCTGGTACTCGGCGGCCTTCTCCCAGGCCTTTGCCGCGTTGAACAGGTTGCTGGGATGGGGGAACAGGGCCTGCGCCTCCTGGAAGAGCCGGGCCGCCTCGACGAAGCGCCCGGCCTCGAAGGCCTCCATGCCCTGCCGCGCCTTCTGCTGGGCGACCTCCCGATCCGGCGCCGCCGCGGGCGGTTCCCCGGCCCCCTGCCCCCGGACCTCCCCGGCCCCCAACAGGACCACTGCCACGACCCAAAGCCCGATCCGTCGCATCGTCCTCCCCCCTTCGATCGACACCCAGGCAGCCTGTGCGCGGCGATCGGGATCGCCCTTGCCCATGCGATGGGAAAACCGCCTAGAATGCTAGGGCTGGCCCTGAGGTGAGTCAAGGAACGGGGGACGACGATGCGGCGGAGACGACTGGGGTCGACCGACTGGCAGGTCTCGGCGATGGCCGTGGGGACCTGGGCGATGGGCGGCGTTGACTTCGGCCGGGTGGACGACCGGGACTCGGTCAAGGCGATTCACCGGGCGATGGACCTCGGGATCAACCTGTTCGACACCGCCCCGATCTACGGGTCCGGGCGGTCCGAGGAGGTGCTGGGCAAGGCCCTCCGGGGGATCCGGGGCGAGGTCCTGGTGGCCACCAAGTGCGGACCGGTAGAGCCCCGGCCGGGGCTGGTCCGAATGGACTGCTCCCCGGAGGGGATCGAGGCCCAGGTGGAGGCCAGCCTGCGACGCCTCCGGACCGACTGGATCGACCTGCTGCAACTCCACTGGCCCGACCCGGCCTGGCCCATCGAGGGGGCCGTCGAGGCGATGGACCGGCTGCGGCGGGCGGGCCTGGTGCGGGAACTGGGGGTGTCCAACACCTCCGCCGACGAACTGAGACGGGCCCTGGGAGCTGGCCCGGTGAAGACCCTCCAGCCCCGCTACAACCTGCTGGAACGGGACTTCGAAAAGGAATTGCTGCCGCTGACCCGGGAGCGAGACCTGGGGGTGCTGGTGTACGAGCCCCTGGCCCGAGGTCTCCTGTCGGGCCGGATGGAGACCACCCGGCGTTTCGACCCTGGGGATGTCCGCCTGGCGGACCCGCGGTTCCGGGGTGAGGCCTTCCGGCGCAACCTGGAACGGGTGGAGCGGCTGCGACAGGTTGCGGGCCGCCACGGGCTCACATGTCTGCAGGCCGCCATCGCCTGGGTCCTCTCCCAGGGGGACCACCTGGTGGCCCTCTGTGGCGCCAAGACGGCCCTGCAGGTCGTGGAGAACGCCCGGGCGGCGGAGATCGACCTGGACCCCGCCACGGCAGAGGAGTTCGCTGCCGCGGTGGAGTGACGGCGCCGGAAAGGGACCGCCGGACCGCCCTACCACTTCCGGGGACGACTCGGGCGGCGTCCGGGCCGCAGCACGCGCCAGACCAGGGCCCCGAACCACTCGGCGGGACCCAGCACCACGTAGAGCAGGCCCAGGGTCAGCAGCACGGCGCTGGTGTGGGTCTTCAGCACCGCGATCAGCAGCAGGCACGCTCCGATCAGAATGCCGGCCTTGCCCCAGGGCCCTATCCGAACGTGCTTGAAGTTGCGGTAGCGGACGGTGCTGACCATCAGCACCGCCATGGTCACTGTCGCGGAGCCCACCAGCACGGTCCGGATCGGCTCCCCGACCTCCAGGTCCACGAGGGTCCAGCAGAGGGTCGCGATGATCCCGGCGCCCCCGGGAATCGGGAGCCCGGTGAAATAGCCCGTGGGCCCCCGGGCCCGTGCCGCCTGGACGTTGAACCGGGCCAGGCGCAGGGCCCCGCAGGCGACGAAGAAGAAGGCCAGGAAGGTGCCGACGTAGCCCCCGTGACCGTCGAGGTGCCGCAGGGCGAAGACCCAGGACAGCACCGCAGGGGCCATGCCGAAGGACAGCACGTCGGCCAGGGAGTCCAGTTCCACCCCGAAGGCGGACTCGGTCCGGGTGAGGCGGGCCACCCGCCCGTCGATGCCATCGGCGATGGCCGCCAGGATGATCGCCAGGGCCGCGTTCCGGCAGGCCTCGTCGGTGCCGGGCATGCAGGAGAGGATGGCCCACATCCCCAGCAGGATGCTGCTCAGGGTGAAGAGGTTCGGCAGGATGAACTTGCTCTGGCGCAGGTCCATGGGGGAAGGGTAGTCCACCGGCGGCCATCAGGGCAAGCACCTCCTCCGGGACCGTCGTCCCCTGCCATGGGTGCTTCCCTGACGCCAACCGATCAAAGGCCCTCTTTTCGCGCTTTCCGTGGCGGTTCCCCTTGCGTATCATTGCCCCCGGCCCTGGCATGGGAGCCCCCGATGCGCCCGGTCCCTCTGGTTCTGCTGGCGTGCTGCCTCGCGGCACTCTCCTGTGGCCTGGTGGACGACTACCCCACCGGCCTGGGCCAGGGGGCCCTCCCGGGAGACCCGTTGTACCCGAAGCCGGACCCGGGTCCCTCGGGATGCGCGGTCCCGACCGATCCGGGGACCTCCGATGTCCCGGACCTGGCGGTGTCCGACCTGTCGGGCATGGCCTGGCGATTCGACGCCCTGGCCCTGGGCCGGCCCCTGACGGAAGACCTGCTGCCCCTGGTGAACCAGGTCGTCGCGGATCAGGTCTCCCAGCAGCAGTTGAACCTGCTGCTGGCGGTGGACCAGGACGACCGGGAGGCCGGTACGCTCCGGGGCCGGGTGGGCACCGCCACCCCGAACCAGGATGCCTGGGCCTTCCAGGGGACCCCCTCGGAGGTGAGGCTGGGACTGGATCGCTCCCGCTTCCAGTCCACCGACGAGTCCTCCCTGAGCATCTCGGTCGCCATCGGGACGGATACGCTGACGCTGCCGATCCAGGCCCTGCGCCTGTTCGGGGCCTTCCCCTCCGACGCGACGACGATCGGGGATGGCCGCATCCAGGGCGCCATCACCGTCGAGGATGCAGCGCAGGTGTCGATCCCCCTCTACGGGACCCTCCAGGTGCTGATGGAGACCAACGAGGTCCCGCCAGACACCACCGTCGGCCCGGATCGGAAACCGGCCTGGTCCTTCGAGGCGACCTTCACCGCGGTGAAGGTCCCCCTGGCCCCGTGACGCCCCCCTTTCCAGGAGCATCGCCATGAGACGCCCCCCTTCCAGGCTCGCCGGAATCCTCCTGGTGGTCCTCTGGGCCTTCTCGGCCACCGGCCTGGCCCGGATGAAGACCGAGACCACCGGGGCCGCGGTGCAGCCCACGACCCGGACGGACTTTCTGCGTCATCCCCACGACTCCAAGTACTACACCGAGTCGTGGACCATGATCCTCCAGTCCGAGGAAGGGCACATCCTCTACGTCAACTTCATGTACAGCAACATCGGGGTGACCTCGGGCCGAAGCGCGGTGAGCGTGAACCTGACGATGCCCGGGGGCCAGGGGAAGCCCTATGGCTGGGAATACGACCAGGACGACTATCGCGAGGATTTCGACAAGAACACGCTGACCATCGGCCCCCACGCCCTCACCCTCGATGGCCGGACCGCGACCTTCCGGGTCGAGGGGTCGGAACTCCGTCTCCACGGCACCCTCCGTGGCTGGAACAACGGCGTCAAGTTCCACGGCGGTCGGATCTGCCTGGACGACGGCTGCAAGGACTTCGTGCAGTCGTTCTTCCATGTCCCCCGGGGGGACTTCGAGGCGGACCTGTCGGTCGCCGGCCAGCGCCTGCGCCTGAAGGGCGCCGGCTACCTGGACCACATGGTGAACACCGAGATGAGCAGCAAATGGTCCTCCCACTGGTGGACCGTCCGGTATTTCCACAAGGACTACACGGTGGCCCTGCTGGCCTTCCGCCCTCGGAAGGACTACGGGTCAGGCACCATCCTGCGGCTGCTGTTCGCCGACCGGAACCGGGTGCTGGCCCTCACGGACCGCTTCACCCTGGAGACGGACCAGGAGGCCCGGGACCCCTCCAAGAAGGGACACTCCTACGCCACGAGATACCGGATCGAGGTTCCCCTGCCCAAGGGGTCCCTCCGGGGCCTCTTCACGGGCCGGCGGGTCCATGAGCGGGACGCCGTGCTGGAGCGCCTGCCCTGGGCCCAGCGGACGATCGCCCAGGCGGTGGCCGGAAATCCGGTGATCTATCGTCAGGAGGGCACCCCGGACCTGGTGCTGGTGTTGGATGACGACACCGAGGTCCACCTCTCCGAGGGCACCGCCCTCATGGAGTCCATCGTCAACTGATCCTCCCTCCCGGGGATTCGCTTCTCCCTGGCCTCCGTGCTGCCGGCCCCAATGAACCCGGACAAAAACCTTCCTATTGAAATCATTTATTTTTCCATTGACGGCCCGAGTGGTCTTGGTTAGCGTCCCCACCAGGATGTCCCGGCCTCCCTGCCGGGCGGTTTCTCTCTCACCCGGAGGTACGAATGGATGGCTTTCTCTCCTTCCTCTCGGGACCGCTGTTCCGATTCTGCCTGACGGTGGCGATCCTGGGGGTCCTGTCCCAGTTCCTGCAGAACGCGATGATCCTGGTCGCCACGGATCCGGGCCGCCCCTTCCGGGCGCTGGGGCAGGGTCTGCGACGCTGGATGGACCCCGTCACGCGTACCCGCCGCAACCCGTGGTGGGTCGAGGTGCTGGTCTGGGCATCGGTGGCCGGGGTCGTCGTGGTGCCCCTCTTCTACCTGGGCCATGCCCGCCTCTGGGGACGGTCCCTGGGCCTGCTGTGGCCGGCGGTCCCGGCGGCCTGGTCCGACGTGCTGACCCGGGTCACGATGGTCACGTTGGGCCTCCTGTTGCTGGCCCGCCTGCTGGACCGGTCGGTCCGGCGGTCCTGGACCCTGGTGGACTGGGGCCCCCTGGTGCTGGCCTGGACGGCCTTCGTGACCGGCTATCTGGTCGCCCACCCGGGCCGCAGCCCCTTCGCGCCCGACACGACGGCCCTGCTGCACTTCCTGTCGGCGGACCTGTTGCTGGTGCTGCTGCCCTTCACTCGGGTCTCCCGGTGCGTGCTGATGCCGCCGCCCTGCGAGGGATCGGCCCCGACGACCCCGGAGGTGACGCGATGAAGGCCATCCTGACTGACGTGACCCTCTGCATCGGGTGCGAGCGCTGTGTCGATGCCTGCCGCATGGCAAACGACCTCGGGCCCCAGTTGCCCTTCCGGTGGCTGTTGGAGGACGGACTCTCATCGGAGCGCTGGTGCAGCGTCCTTCGGAAGGAGGACCACTTCGTGCGGCGGCAGTGCATGCACTGCATCCAGCCCGCCTGCGCCTCCGCCTGCCCGGTCGGTGCCCTGCAGAAGACCGCCGAAGGCCCGGTCATCTACGACGACAAGAAGTGCCTGGGCTGCCGTTACTGCATGATGGCCTGCCCCTTTGGGATCCCCCGATACTCCTGGGAATCCCCGATCCCCCTGGTCCGCAAGTGCCAGATGTGCTTCCAGAACCGGGTCTCGAAGGGCCAACAGCCCGGCTGCACGGCCGCCTGTCCGGTCAAGGCCACCATCTTCGGAGAGCGGGAGGACCTGCTGGCCGAGGCCCATCGGCGCATCCAGGAGAACCCTGACCGCTACCAGGGAAAGGTCTTCGGCGAGACGGAGGTGGGCGGCACCTGCGTGCTGTATCTGGCCCCCTTCGACCTGAACATGCTGACCCTGGGCAACCGACTGGACGAACGGCCGATGCCCGAGCGAACCGTCTACGCGATGACGGCGGTGCCACCGGTGTTCCTGACCATGGGGGCGGTGATGACCGGCATCTGGTGGGTGATCGACCGCCGGATGCAGCGCCAGCGGGAACAGGACGCCGCCAGGCGCGACGGACATGCCGAACCCACCTCCCCCGATGATGGAAAGGAGGGCTGAGCGATGACGACCACTCCTCCGACAACGGGCGCCCCGCTGCAGACCCGGCGCCTCAAGAACGTGAAGGCCCTGCTCTGGTTCCTGGTCGGGATGGCAGCCTCCTTCGCCCTCTTCCGGTTCTGGCGGGGCATGGGCGCCACGACGAACCTCACGGACCTGACCCCCTGGGGCTTCTGGATCGGCTTCGACGTGATGGGTGGCGTCGCGCTGGCCGCCGGCGGCTTCGTGATCGCCGCGACGGTCTATGTCTTCCACCTGGAGCGGTATCGCCCCATCCTGCGCCCTGCAGTGCTGACCGCCTTCCTGGGCTACCTGGCGGTGGTCGTGGGCCTGCTCTTCGACCTGGGCCTCCCCTGGCACATCTGGCACCTGATCATCTTCTGGAACCCCCGCTCCCCGCTCTTCGAGGTGGGCTGGTGCGTGATGCTCTACCTGACGGTGCTGCTGCTGGAGTTCCTGCCGGTGGTGCTGGAACTGGCGAAGCACCCCGTGTTGTCCCGGATCTACCACGTGCTGAAGAAGGCGACGGTCCCGCTGGTGATCCTCGGGATCATGCTCTCGACGCTCCACCAGTCGTCCCTGGGCTCGCTGCTGCTGATCATGCCCCACCGGATCGACCCTCTCTGGTACTCGCCGATCCTGCCGATCCTGTTCTTCCTGTCGGCGGTGGGCCTGGGGCTGATGATGGTGACCACCGAGTCCCTCTTCTCGGCCTGGGTCTATGAGCAGCACTACGAACTGGACCTCCTCCAGGGTCTGGCCAAGGTGGCGGCGCCGGTGCTCTGGCTCTACGGGGCGGTCCGGATCGGGGACCTGGCCTGGCGAGGGTCCCTGGGCCACGTGCTGGACTCGGGTCTGGCGCCCAGACTCTTCGTCGCCGAGATGCTCATCGCGGTGATCATCCCGGCGACCCTGCTGTCGATCCCCGCGACCCGCCGGTCGATGAAGGGGCTGGCCATCGCGGCGGGCATGACGGTGGTCGGGTTCGTCTTCAACCGGATCAACGCCGGGGGACTGGCGATGATCGAGACGACCGGCACCCGATACGTCCCGGCGTGGACCGAGTTCATCGCCTCCCTGGGGATCGTGGCCGGAGCGGCGCTGGTCTTCTTCTTCATCGCGGAGCGGTTCCACCTGCTGCCGGCAGGGCCCATGCGCCACGCCCGGGAGCGGCTGCCGAGTGTGGGGGAGTTCCGGCCGATGCTGAACCGGGGCGCGGCGATGTTCGTGTTCGGGACGGCCCTGGCCGTGATGCTGCTTCCGTCCTCGGCGCTGGACGGGTGGCCCGTGGTGGCCCAGCCGGTCCATGGTCCGGGCTACAACGACGTGATGATCATCGACGGCAACCGGAACGACAAGGGCGTGCGGTTCGACCACAAGATGCACCTGGACGTCGTGGACACTCAGGACAAGTGCGCCTACTGCCATCACATGGTGAAGCCCGGAGCCCACGCGACGGGCTGCAGCCAGTGCCACTCCGACGAGCACCTGCCGGTCAGCATCTTCAACCATCGACTGCACCAGGAGGCCCTGTCCAAGGGCCCGGGCTGCCTCACCTGCCACGAGGACACCTCCCGGCCCAAGGACCTGGAGCACTCGCGGCCCTGCCTGGACTGCCACCGGACGATGATTCCCGAAGGGGCGGCCTTCCAGCCCGCCGGGGCCCCCAACATTGGACTGGCGGTGGGGTACATGGACGCGATGCACGGCCTCTGCCTGAAGTGCCACCAGGAGCAGGATGGAGGCCACGCGGGCGACGCCCCGGTGCTGTCCCGCTGCAACACCTGCCACTCGGGGGTGGTCCAGCCCTTCGACCCCCTGCGCCCGGACCAGCGACTCCGGGTGTCTCCCTGAGGTCCCAGGCGCCATCGGAAGACACCCCTGCCCGGAAATGGGTCCCAGGCGAAATGCGACGGTCGAAGTCGGCCCGTCGATGGCGGTGGAACCCACCAGGGGACGTCTGCTGGACGGGGGAATGGTGAGACGGTTGACGGGGGGAGGCGAAATGGGGGATACCAGCAGCCGATGAGGCGGAACGGGGTCTGCAACGGAGGAAGGCCATGAAGAAGGCGACGGGCATCCTGGTGCTGGCAGCGATGCTGGCGGCCTGCGCGAAGGAGGGAACGGTGGTGCGAGGCGACGGGAGGCAGGGCTCCCTGGAGGCGGAGGCGAGGACCTTCCTGGAGGGCTACAACCTCCGGCGGGCGGCACTTGAGAAGAAGGCCGCGGAGGCCTACTGGCAGGCGGCGAACAGCGGTCGGAAGGAGGACTTCGAGGCCTTCGCGGAGGCGGACCTGGCCACCCGGAAGTTCCACAGCGACCGGGAGGCCTATCGGACGGCGGAGCGGCTGCTGGCGGCCTCCGAGGGGTTCGACCCGGTGACCCGGCGGTCGCTGCAGGTGGTCCGGCTGGCCTACCAGGAGAACCAGTTGCCGCCGGAGATGCTGGAGGAACTGGTCCGGCGGTCGTCGGAGATCGAGCAGACGTTCAACACCTACCGGGCGACGCTGGACGGGCGGGCCTGGTCCAACAACGAGTTGCTGGAGATGCTGCAGAAGACCACGGACTCGGCCCGCCGGCAGGCGATCTGGGAGGCCCTGAAGGGGGTCGGGGCGAAGGTGGGGCCGATGCTGCTGGAACTGGCGCAGGTCCGGAATCGGGCCGCGAGGATGCTGGGCCATGGGAACTTCTGGGAGATGCGGATCCGGATGCAGGAGCACGACCCGGAGATGCTGCTGGCGATCTTCGACCGGCTGGAGCGGGACACGGAGACCCCCTTCAGGGAGATGAAGGCCCGGCTCGACGCGGAGGTGGCTGCCCGGCTGAAGGTGCCCGTGGAGGCGCTGATGCCCTGGCACTACGACAACCCGTTCTTCCAGGCGGCGCCGCCCTCGGCGAGGGTGGACCCGGACGTGTTCTATGAGGACAGGAAGAAGGAGGACATCGTCGCCATCGCGCAGCGGTTCTACGCCGACATCGGGCTGCCGATGGACGCGATCATCGCCCGGTCGGACTACTACGAGCGGGAGGGCAAGGACCAGCACGCGTTCTGCACGGACATCGACCGGGCGGGGGACGTCCGGATGCTCCTGAACATCCGGCCCTCGGCGGAATGGATGGACACGATGCTCCACGAGGCGGGACACGCGGTCTATGCGGCCTACAACGACCCGTCGCTGCCCTGGGTGCTCCGGGACTCGGCCCACATCCTGACGACCGAGGGGGTGGCGATGCTGTTCGGGGCGCTGGGGCAGAACCCGACGTGGATGGTGGACTACGCGGGGGTGGACCGGGCCCGGGCGGAGGCGGCGGCAGAGGCGCTGTACGAGCAGCGGCGCCGGGAGCAGCTGCTGTTCGCCCGGTGGGACATGGTGATGTTCCGGTTCGAGAAGGCGCTCTACGAGGACCCGACCCAGGACCTGAACCGGCTGTGGTATGACCTGGTGGAGCGCCTGCAGCACCTGCGACGGCCGGCGGGGAGGGACCTGCCGGACTGGGCGGCGAAGCCGCACTTCACGATCGCGCCGGTGTACTACCACAACTATCTGCTGGGGGAACTGTTCGCGGCGCAGGTGCGGGCCCGGCTGGTGGAGATCGCGGGCCACCAGGGCCCGGCGGCGACACTGTCGTTCCGGGGCCGGAAGGACTTCGGGGCGTTCTTCCGCGATGCGGTGTTCCGGCCGGGCATGCGTTGGGAGTGGCCGGAGTTCGTCCGGCGGGCGACGGGGCGGCCGTTCGGTCCGGAGGCGTTCGTGGCGGAGGTCCGCTGAGGGGCCTCACTCGTCGGGGTCGAAGAAGTCCCTCCAGGGGTCCACCCTTCGGAAGTACAGCGTCAGGAAGCCGGCGGAGACCACCCGGCGCACCATGCCCATGTCGTTTTCCTGGGTCCGGTGGAGGCGGGTGGCCTCGGCCATGAAGTGGGCGCAGGAGAGGCCCGGGACGGCCGGGAGGGAGGCGTCGAAGGTGTGGGTGACGGGGCCGGGGTCGCCGCCCCCGCCGAGTCGAAAGACCCAGAAGCGGTTCTGCTGGAGGATGGTCCGGGCGACCCGGTGGGGCGAGAGGCCGGGGGTCTCGAAGGTGGGATCGGCAGCCTGCCGGACGGCGAGGACGGCCAGGCGGGCGGTGAGCTGGTGCTCGGGATGGCCGGTGGCGCCGACGTATGGGTCGAAGGTGACGAGGAGGTCGGGGCGGAAGTCCCGGATGGCGGTGACGATGTCCCGGAGGGGGTCTCCCTGGGCGCGCCAGCGGGCGAGGATCTCCCGGCGGGGCGGGAAGGAGGAGACGGGCAAGGGGGCGTTCCAGTAGCGGTGGTGGTAGAGGCGGGCACGGTACATGCGGGCCACCTGAGCCATCTCCCGCCCGCGAACGGTGGCGAGGTCGGGTTCGCACCCGTCGGGGAGGCCGCACTCGCCGCCGTCGCCGTGGGTCATGACGACGAAGGCGAGGGGGTTCCGGTAATGGATGGAGGCCCGTGCCAGGAGGCCCCCGGGGAAGCACTCGTCGTCGGGGTGGGCGGCGACCCACATGGTGCGGGCGCCGGCGGCCAGGACGTCGTCGAGGGGCGGGTCAGTGGGGTCGGGTCGGCCCCGGCGGTCGGCACCACCGCATCCGGCAATGGTTGCGAGGGGCCACAGCCCGGCGGCGACGGCCCTCTGGAGGAACGTTCTCCGGTCCATGGGTCACCTCCGCCGGGATTCTAGCCCAGTTGGTCCGGGAGGACCGGGGGCCAGGGGACCCGGGCGCGGGGCGTCGGGGGCGGGGGGACCGGGGGCGGGGGGACCGGGGGCGGGGGGACCGGGGGCGGGGGGACCGGGGGCCGGGCCTCCGGACTCGACGTCGCCCCGGGGGCGCTGCCCCCGGGGCGCGTCTGCGCCTCGGCGCGCGCGAAAGCATCGATGGCCCCCGCATGGTCGCGCGCGCCTCCGGAGCGTCCTCCGGGCCCGGCCCCCGGCCGCCCCGATGTGACGCCGTCTGGGTCACCGGAGCGCGGGGGCTGGGAGAGGTCGACGGTGGATTGGGAGAAGTGGGAGAGGACGGGTGGGGGTGTGGACAGGGACGAGGATACGCCGGAGTGGGGACCAGGGAGGAGGCTTCCTGGGACGTCGGGGGCGGGGGGACCGGGGGCC